>Ga0181371_1000004_pt1 | contig 363191 bp, 383 predicted proteins | sample LowvirmetaG_6_FD_130087 | JGI IMG/M metagenome (GOLD analysis project Ga0181371, IMG submission 130087) | Marine viral communities from the Subarctic Pacific Ocean - Lowphox_07 viral metaG | ecosystem: Environmental > Aquatic > Marine > Oceanic | place: Subarctic Pacific Ocean | collected...
GGGTGAATCGAGCCGCTTGCCGTAGCGATACTTGCCCCAGGCCAATAGCGGATTGACCACTAAAGAGACAAACAGGATCGCGATCCCCCACCAATTGAAGCCCGGTGCCTCCTGCGAGATGAAAGCGGACACCGCCTCGTAGAGGATCGCCACGACGACGATCCAGAAAGCACAGGCGACCACATAGAGTGCGACTTTCTTGCGATGCAGGACCGTGCGCTTGTCGCCACCGTCTTTCTCACCCTTCAAACGCCAGATCAGCGTCCCGGCCGAAGTGGCTTCGACCGTGCTGTCGAGGCCCCAACTCACCAATGCCGCGCTGCCGGTCAGAAGTCCCACTGTGACGGAAACAACAACCTCGATGAGGTTGTAGACAAGGCTCGCGATCTCGACGCGGATGCCGCGGGTCAGATTGGTTTGTCTATCGTTCTTCTGCTTGCTCATAACATATCGTTAACGCGGAACTCGCTGCTAAAGTTCGAGGCGAGTATTGGTTACTTTGCCATCAGTAATTCGACGCAAATCGAAAGCCGAAGTCGTTCTGATTTTATGCTGCCTCAGTAGAGGCGAGCCTGTCCCTCATACATGAAAACAAAGGGCTTCGGACCTGTCGCGTAGCCGGTGTAGAGCCGCTCCATGCGGAAGCCGCTTGTCTCGATCAAGTCGGCCGTCGGGCGGTCAAGATGGCAGTTCCCGGCGCAGTGTTTCCAGACAGGCGTCAGCCAGCGTTGCCAGCGCCGGATACGGGGTCCGGGCGCCAGGCCATGCTCGACGAAGCGGAAGACGCCATCCGGCTTGAGAACGCGCCGGATCTCGGCGAGAGCCTTCTCCGGTTCCGAAACGCTGCAGAGTGTCCAGGTGGCGACGACGCAATCGACGCTGCGATCTTCGAGCGGCAATGCTTCGGCCACGCCCTCGATCATCTCGGCCGCGGGCATCAGTCCATGGGAGGTTTGCGCGGCCCGAGAGAGGAGTTCGGGCGACGGATCAATACCGATGATCTGGCGCACGGCCTCGGGGTAGAGCGCAATGTTCAGGCCCGAGCCGATTCCGATCTCCAGCACACGCCCATGCAGCCCGGAGATGGCGCGGCGCCGGTAGGGAAGAAGTTGATCCTGGCCCATCGCCAGATGCGTCAGCCGAGGGAGGATATGTTTCTCGTACAGTCGCATCTGTTCACCCGATCCGCGCAAGGACAGGGAAGGTGTCCAGCAGCCAGTAGGCCAGTGCGCTCAACCGCCCGGTCATCATCGCCAGGCCCATCAGGATCATGACGCCGCCCGCAGCCTGATGCAGGCGGCGACCCCAACGACCGATGCCGCGCAGCCTGCCGGCAATACTGTCGGTGAACCCCGCGACGACCAGAAACGGGATCCCAAGGCCGGCCGAGTAGACGGCAAGCAATGCGACGCCCTCGCCAATCGTCGCGCTTGTCGCGCTGGCGGTTAGGATGGCACCGAGGATCGGCCCGATGCACGGTGTCCAGCCGAAACCGAAGGCGAGTCCGAGCACGTAGGAGGCGACCGGTTGCCCGCCCGGCAGGTCGAGATGGAAACGCAGGTCGCGCTCCATGGCCGACAGGCGCGCTGCCCCGATCATGAACAGACCGAACAGGATCACGATCGCGCCGCCGACGAGGTTGAGTTCGTAGCGCCACTGCAGCAGCGTCTGACCGAGCGCGGTGGCAGAGGCCCCAAGCGCGATGAATATCGTGGAGAAGCCAAGGACGAAACAGAAGCTGAGCCAGACGGCCCGCCCCTTCGAAGGCGCTGCACTGCCGGTGACCGTACGTCCGGCAACGTAGGATACGTAGCCGGGCACGAGCGGCAGCACGCAGGGCGACAGAAAGGAAACGGCACCGGCCAGCAATGCCGCCATTAGTCCAAGAACGGAAAGTTCAATCAAATCCACATCTCCAAACTGATCGGTAGACCGCCACCACGTGTGCGCACGGAGCGGAACGGCTGGCGCGGTCGTCGTGCTTTTCCATGTCCTATTGCTTACGTTCGTCAATAAGAGCGCTTATCTGCGCAACGGCTTCGGGGCTGTTCCATTCGGCCGGGCCTGCGAGGCGCCCCCGCTCGCGCCCAATGCGGTCGATCAGAATCGTTGTCGGCAGACCCACCACGGCCAAGGCCAGCATCGCGCGCGTATCCTCCGCGATATAGAGATCGAGGTTGCGAATGCCGGTCTCTCGGTAGAAGCGGCGCACAGGTTCGAGACCGGCCCGATCGATCGACAGCGGCAGAACATGAAAATCCGATCCGCCGAGGCGCGCTTGCAGCGCGTCGAGCGTCGGCATCTCCTCGCGACAAGGCGGGCACCAAGTCGCCCAAATGTTCAGAAGCACGACACGTCCCTCGAAGTCCGCCAGCGTCAGATCCCGTCCATCTCCATCCACGAAAGGCGGCGACAGGAGATCACGCGGAGTCCCGTGATTAGGGATCGGTGGTCGGGCGGAGGCAGGGCTTGCCGCAAGCGCCAAGACTCCGGCAAGGACGTCACGTCGCCTCACGGGTCGCTCTCAGCCTGCAACCGGCGCACGACCGGCAGAATGTCCTCCTCAAGCGAGGCCTGATCAAAGGGGCCGACATGCTTGTATGCAATGCGCCCCTCGGCGTCGATTATGTATGTTTCCGGCACTCCATAGACGCCCCAGTCTATCGCAACGCGGCCTGATCGGTCCGCGCCGATGCGGGTGAAGGGATCGCCGAGCTCTTCGAGGAAACCCAGCGCCTCCTCGGCATCGTCCTTGTAGTTGATACCGTAGATCGGAACGGTGCCCGCTTCGGCAAGATCGACGAGAAGCGGGTTCTCCGTGCGGCAGGGGACGCACCACGACGCCCAGACGTTGACGAGAGAAACCTGGTCTTGCAGGTTCGCCGAGGCTAGGCCGTCCTGCCGCCCTTCGATGGGCGGGAGCGCGAATTCCGGGATTGGTCTTCCGATCAGCGTCGAGGGCAACCGGTCGTCGTTGTTCCAGAGGCCCCAGTAGAAGACTACGCCCAGCAACCCAAACAGAAGAATAGGCAAAATCATGAGCGGCCGTCCGCTCCGGCGCCGCTTTTCTTGGTTATCCTTCGAACTCATAGCCTGCCATCAATGCTTGGAAGGAATAGGGTATCAGCAACCGCTGATATGAAGCAAACCGTCGCCGATCACAATGCCGAACGATGGGGGAGGCTTGGCCGCGGCTTCGCAGACCCGAGCCATACTTACGGTAGTGTCCCGGGAGATGGTGTAGGAACTGACATCCACCTGCTTCTTCATAGCTGGTGTTGCTCTTTCACTGTGCGGCGATCATCGTCGCTGCATCGGGATGGTTACACATGGCCGTCAGCTTTTCCACCGGCATGTAGCGGCGGGAGACGGCCCACTCATCGTTTTGCTCCAGCATGAGCGCCCCGACGAGGCGGACGACGGCCTCTCTATTGGGGAATATCCCCACGACATTGGTCCGCCGTTTGATCTCTTTGTTCACGCGCTCCAGCGGGTTCGTGCTGTGCAACTTCGAGCGCAGGCTCTCGTGGAAGGCCATGTAGGCGAGGACGTCATGCTCTGCCTCGTCCATGAGTTCCGCGACATCCCGGAACCGGTCACGAAGGTTGTCGGCCACCTCGCGCCAGCGGGCATGGGCCTGGTCGCGGTCCTTCTCGGCGAAGACGGTCTTCACCACGGCGCTGACCACCGGCTTGTTGGCCTTGCCCACTCGGCCCAGGAGATTGCGCTGAAAATGCACGCGACAACGCTGCCACCGGCGCCGAGAACCTTGCGTGCGGCGGCTTTGAGCCCCTCATGGGCATCGCTGATGACCAGTTGCACGCCGCGCAGCCCGCGCCGCGTGAGAGACCGCAGGAAGTCGGCCCAGAAGGTCTCGGCCTCGGACGGCATGACGGTGATCCCCAGGATCTCGCGCCGCCCGTCGGTGTTGACCGCCACGGCCACTATCACCGCCATCGAGACGATGCGCCCGCCCTCGCGCAGCTTCACGTAGGTGGCGTCCAGCCAGAGGAAGGGCCAGTCGCCTTCCAGTGGCCGGTTCAGAAAGGCCTGCACCCGTTCGTCGATCTCCTCGCAGAGCCGTGACACCTGGCTCTTCGAGGTGCCCGTCAGTCCCATGGCACGCACCAGATCATCTACGGCGCGGGTCGAGACGCCGTGGATGTAGGCCTCCTGGACGACCGCCATCAGCGCCTTCTCGGCGGTCCGGCGCGGCTCAAGAAAGGTCGGGAAGTAACTGCCCTTGCGCAGCTTTGGGATGTTCAGGCCGATCGTGCCCGCGCGGGTGTCCCACTGGCGCGGTCGGTAGCCGTTGCGCTGGTTCTCTCGCTCCGAGCTGCGCTCGCCGTGTCCGGCGCCGCACACCGCGGACACCTCGATGTCCATCAGCCGCTGCGCGGCATCCTGAATAAGTTCACGCAGAAAATCCGCGTCATCGCTCTTGGCGATCACGCCCGGAAGGTCGATCATAGTCTCGGTCATCGTGCTTTCCTTCGTTGTCGTCGGTCGTTGAACAACCTCAAACTACGAAGAAGTGCGGTGGCCGCCAGCCCGGCCGCGCGCTGCGCTAAGCCCAAGGCTCCGCGCGCGGCCTCCTACACCATCTGGTGGGGCACTACCCATACTTACTGTTTAGATTCGTAAGAAATCAGTGAAAGGTCGGTATCTGAAGAGGCCGTTGAATTCAGACCTCTGAACGGCCCCTTCGTCCCGCACTGCCGACCTTCAGTCTCCGAAAATGCTGCAAGTGGCACGAATGGCCGCTTAGACGGGCCGCAACGCAGCGTACCGAATGACTGACGAACGGCAGCTAAGGGCCGTTCCTTCATTCCCCCTTGCCTCGTCTATTCTTTTGCGCGTCAAACTTTTCCCAGACATGCATGCGGCCTTTCTGCCGTGCATCGGCAAGCCAAAGTTTCTTGCGGATGCCCGTGACTTCGAGATTACCATATTTGCCACCCGAGAACTTCGGCCAGTCGATAGCGAGCCCCAGCTTAACCATTTCCTCGGATAGGTCACGACCATCAGGAAGGAAGCACTTTGCGACGGTCCGGCCATGATCGTCTTCATCAGTGACTTCGGCGCGTATACTATGTCCCTTGCACAGATGGACCATCGCCCACTTCGCCTTTTTGCCGTAGGGTGATGTAGTTCAGGCGCGTCTATCCCATAAAGGCGCACTTGGGTCTTTTGGATCGTAATTGTATCACCGTCTGTAACGTATGCTGGCCCTTCCAACACGCGCGGCAGCATGACCGAGTGGGCGGTCGCTTCATCGAATGCTGCGCCCGATGTTGACGTATTAGACTGCGGTGCTTTTTGCTGCGCAGAAGAAGCAGATATGCTGCGATCTGACACATAGGCAGACGTTTCTTTAACTAAGTGAGTCTTTGACTTGGCATTATGCCGATAGGACGGCTTGAAGAGCGCTCTAAGAAAATTCAACATGGCTTAACCGTAGGACGCAGTGCTACTCAGGGCAAACGAATTGAAGAGCAAGTAAGAGCCAACATCATTGACCTAACATGAGATTAAACATGTTTAGTGCTCCAAGATTGGCCCTCGTCAAGCGACGTGAAAGTCTGCCCCCTGCTAAAGTCCGGAATGACTGGCCGCACCGCAGCATTAGAGCTCATTGGCGAACGGCAACAATGGGCCGGGAGCGACGGCCAAAGTCCAACCCGAACGAGCGTTCCCGCCGCGCTGCCGCAGGTCCGCTTCGAGCCCGACCCGGCCATTTTGTTTTTATGCTGCGTGCGCTCGCAGCGGGAGAAATGCGGCATGAGCGAAAAACTTCATGCTGTCGCGCAGCAGAACATCGGGCCATTCGTGCAGGTGGCAGCATGGATCAGGCGGCGAACTTACAGGTCGCGGACAAAACCGCCAACCGGACGGCACCAATGAATGTCCTCTTCGCGGCAAAATAGAATTTGTATCTGAGGCAACAAATGCCCGGCGACCATTGGCCGCCGGGCACTCGATAAAGGCACTCGTTACTTACTTGATTGCCAGAATGTCGAAGTTACTGACGTTGGCGACCACGCCGTCGTCCCAACCGCCCTCGACCAGAACCGACGCTTTTTCGTTCAGAAGCCCGGCAACCTGCCCAGCAAAGTGTGCCTCGCGACCTGAGTTGTCGGCGAAGATGTCAAAGATTGCGAAGTTGTTTTCGTCAATCTGCAAAGCCGCCCAGAACAGCGTCTTTGGCTCTGTATCGGCCACGATCGGGCCAGCCGCCGTCAACAATGCAGCCAGATTATCGGCCTGTCCTGGAGCCGCTTCGAGCCGGATATATGTTGCAGTTGTGGCACTGTAGAGATCAACCGGTGCTTTGGCTGACAGAACGTCCGAGTTGTTGATGTTGGCGACAACTCCAGCATCCCAACCGCCGTCTACTAATGTGTCTGCGTTTCCATTCAGTGCGCCTGCGACAGCACCTGAAAAATGGGCATTGCGGGCAGCTTCATCCTCAAAGACATCGAAGATCGCTAGGCTGTCGCCTGCTTGCAAAGCAAACCAGAGTTTGGTGCCGGGCTCGGTTTCTGCGACCAGTGGGGCAGCACCTGCAAGAAACTCGGCAAATGCGTCGGTCTGGCCGGATGCGGCGGGCATTTCGATAAAGCTGGCAGTGTGATCGTTCATGACGTTTTCCTGTGCGTTTGCGGAAGTTGTTGCAGAAATCAAAGCGAGTGCTGAGATGGTGTGAAGGATTATGGATTTCATTGGTCTTCTCCTGAGTTTGGGTTCATCGTTCGTTTTCGATGAGCCCTTGTCCCATGTGCCACCCTCATGACTCCAATCTTGAAGTCCTATACTTCGATAGGCATTGACTATGATTGATGCGCGGTTGAGGTTGCGTATGAGGAGGACGTCATGGAAATGAATCAGGTCCGCTACTTTTTGGCGGTTTGCGAGCATCGCAATTTCACCCATGCCGCGAGTGCTTCCAACGTATCGCAACCCTCGCTTACGGCGGCGATCAAAAAACTTGAGGACGAATTGGGCGATGCATTGTTCATCCGAGATCGTGCTGGCTGCCGCCTGACAGCGCTTGGTAAGCTTATGCAGCCAAGATTGGAACGTATGCAGTCTGAGGCAAGGGAGGCAAAAGCCGAGGCTGTCCGACATACGCGGCTAGAAAGAGTCCCGATTAGCATCGGAATAGGTGAAACGATAGGCCATGCCAAAGTCTCGGAGGCCGTCGAACGGTTTCGTCAACGCGTGCCGCAAGCCGAGATAGAACTGATCGTCGACGCAAACGACACTTTGTTGGCGGGACTTCGCGAGGGAGAATTTGATCTCGTGATATCAACAGTAGAGGTCAGTGAGGAGCTTTATCGCATAGACCCACTCTATCAAGAGGCCTATCGTGTGGTTGTGGCGAAAGGTCATCCCCTGTCTGAGTTGCCGGCCGTATCGCTTGCTGATTTGGCAGATACAACCATGTTGGATCGCCCAAATTGTGAAATGCGAGAGGCATTGCATGGGGCGTGCACGGACCATGGTCATACGCTCTATGCGGCATACCGGTCAAACCGCGTGGACTGGTTGGTCGAGCTCGCGCGGCGAGGCTCGGGGGCCGTTATCCTTCCCGAAACGTCGATCCCTGACCATGACAATCTCGTCTCACTTCCGGTAGCCGACATGGAAATTGCAAGAGATGTGGCAGCGCTTCGTTTCCGCCATCAGGCTTCTCGCTCAGAAACAAACGAACTGGTGCGGGAGTTTTCGCGGAACTGAGCTTTGTAAAGAGCGGACATTGGCGCTTCGTGCAGCATCGGTCAAAGTGGGCTCTGTGCGCCCGAATGCACAGGCAGAGATACCGCGTTCTAGCGATTTCGGAAAACGAACGTTCGAACCGATGCTATATTCTCTTCGTGAGCGCTGTGCTGATGTCTGGGTTTGGAGGGAGGATTGGAGGGCATATTATGCCAAGAGTGCAACTTCCTGCAGTTACCCCAAAACACAAAGCCTGGAACAAGGGTCGGATCATCGGCCAAAAACGTCCCCTTCTTCCCAAACAAGTGTGGGCCATCCGGGCGCGGCTTGAACTTTCGGGTTATCTTCGTGACCTTGCGCTGTTCAACGTTGCGATTGATAGCAAGCTGCGCGGCTGTGATCTGGTAAAACTCGCCGTGGCCGATTTGGTCAAAGATGACCGCGTTCGCGAACGCGTTTCAATAGTCCAGAGTAAAACCAAGAAACCCGTTCAGTTCGAAATCACTGAAAACACAAGAGATACCGTCATTGCGTGGGTGCGATCTCCTGAGATGATCGGGTGCCGGTTCATGTTTCCGAGCCGTTTCCACGACCGCCCGCATATCTCAACACGTCAATATGGTCGACTTGTTCGTGACTGGGTTACAGCGATTGGCCTGGAACCCAGCGGATACGGAACACACTCGATGCGCCGAACCAAAGCTGCGGAGATTTACCGCAAGACGGGGAACCTCCGCGCCGTACAACTTTTGTTAGGCCATACGAAGGTCGATAGCACAGTGCGTTATCTGGGCGTTGAGCTGGAAGATGCGCTAAGCATTGCTGAACGGATCGACATCTGAACGAAGTTGGCGTGCGGCTATTGCCGTTCGCCAATCAAGACCAGGCCTTCATGGTTCCCGCAGCGGTCGGCAGGACTGAGCCCTCTTTACCGATTTTCTGCATTGCCGCGAATGTCCGCAATCGGAAAACTGAAAGTAGCAGTTGCAATTTCCGACTTCGAGTGAACCTAGGTTAAAGGTTATGAAATGTGCCGAATGAACCGAACACCTGAGGAGCGGCTTAAATCTTGATAAGGGAAACAAGGAAATCGTGCCCCGAAATTCCAGCCCAAAGCGGAGCAATAGACTAAATTCTGAGAGCGTTTCTCGATCGGTAGGTAGAGCGGTCAATTAGGTTAACAGAAATACCTTGAATGACTGACACGCTGCCAGAGCAAGGTTTTCAATTGGAATTCATGGAATAGCTACAAAGCTTGAACTGACGAGGTCTGCGATGCGGCCTTTGCATGTATTTGCAAAGGCCGCCTTTCGAAGTATTTAGAAGAAGCCCAACTTATTGGGGCTATAACTCACCAACAAGTTCTTGGTTTGCTGGTAGTGGTCCAGCATCATCTTGTGGTTTTCACGGCCAATGCCCGATTGCTTATAGCCGCCAAACGCTGCGTGGGCTGGATAGGCGTGATAGTTGTTCACCCACACGCGGCCAGCCTCGATGGCACGCCCAAAGCGGTAGCAGGTGTTCATGTCACGCGACCAAACGCCAGCGCCGAGGCCATACATCGTGTCGTTCGCGATTTCCAAAGCTTCGGCTTCATCCTTGAACGTCGTTACCGACACGACGGGCCCAAAAATTTCCTCTTGGAAAACCCGCATCTTGTTGTGACCCTTGAGGATCGTCGGTTGGATGTAGTTCCCGCCTGACAATTCACCGTTGAACCGCGCTGAACCACCACCAGCCAGCACTTCGGCGCCTTCTTCGCGACCGATCGTGAAATAGCCCATGATCTTGTCGTGTTGGGCCTTGCTGACTTGTGCACCGACCATGGTCTCGGGGTCGCGAGGGTCGCCGTGCTTGATCGCAGCGACGCGTTTGATGCAGCGCGCGATGAACTCTTCGTAGATGTCCTCTTGGATCAGCGCACGTGAAGGGCAGGTGCAGACTTCGCCTTGGTTGAAGGCGAACAGAACGAAGCCTTCGACGGCCTTGTCCAAGAACGCATCATCCTTTGCCATCACGTCAGAAAAGAAGATGTTTGGCGACTTGCCACCCAGTTCAAGCGTGACGGGGATCAGGTTCTTGGTCGCCGCTTCCATGATTTTGCGTCCCGTGACGGTGGACCCAGTGAAGGCGATTTTTGCAATGCGCGAGGAACTGGCAAGTGCTGCGCCGACTTCTCCGCCAAAGCCGTTGACGATATTTAATGTGCCGGCTGGCAACAAATCGTTGATTAGTTCTGCAAAGACCATGATCGCGGCAGGCGTTTGTTCGGCTGGTTTCATTACGACGCAGTTGCCCGCAGCCAAAGCAGGGGCCAGTTTCCATGCCGCCATCAGCAAAGAAAAGTTCCAAGGAATGATCTGGCCGACAACGCCCAAGGGCTCGTGGTAGTGATAGGCGACGGTGTCGTTATCGATCTCGCTCATGTTGCCTTCTTGCGCGCGCAAAACACCTGCAAAATAGCGGAAGTGATCGGCGCAAAGTGGCACGTCTGCGTTCATCGTTTCGCGGATCGGCTTGCCGTTGTCCCATGTTTCGGCAGTGGCCAAGAGTTCTAGGTTCTCTTCGATCCGGTCCGCAATTTTAAGCAAAATATTCGCGCGATGCGTGGCAGATGTTTTGCCCCAAGCGTCTTTGGCAGCGTGGGCTGCATCAAGTGCGAGCTCAATATCCGCCGCGTCAGAGCGGGCGCATTCGTTGATCAAGCCACCGGTAATGGGCGTCACGTTTTCGAAGTATTTGCCATTGACGGGTGGCACAAACGCGCCGCCGATATAGTTGTCGTAGCGCAGCTTAAACGGCGACACATATGTGCCTGCCTCGGTGTGGGTCATATCGTTCATTTGAAATCCTCCATTGTTATCCGGCTTCTCCTCCCGGATTACAAAGAGTGTGACTTGCGTCGTGCGCCACGTCTTGTGGCAGGAAGGTGTCGCGGGATTAAAGGTGTCTCACCAATGAGACAGTTTCCCCTAACTATCTTCAAGTCCAAGCCGCTTCATCCGCCGATAAAGCGTCGCACGACCGATCCCAAGCTGGCGCGCGGCCTGCGATACGTTGTTTCCGGCCCGTGCCAACGCACGAATCACAGCGGCCTTTTCGGCCTTCTCAAATCCTGTAGGGCCATCTTCACGTCCCAGTATGTCTGTTGCAGGGCGCGCGACTAAATCACCCGTCCGTTGCAGCCCAAAGACACGGCGGGCCTCGCGGGTGGCCCCTATCACCAAATCACTTTCGTCAATGGCAAGTAGCGTTGAGGCCTCGGCGTTGTCGCTCTCGGCCACAATGATCCGCGCGGATGAAAAGGCGGCCCTGAAATTCGCGGCTTCAATCGCGCGTGCGGTTTGGGCCACTTGGGCCGCGATCAGGCGATTGAAGGCCTCCGTTTGATCTGCACGCGCGGATGATAAATCAAGCGCCGCCACAAGTTGACCGTTGCTGCCGTAGATCGGCGCGTCGATGCAACTCATGCCTGTGTTGCGCGTATAGAAATGCTCGTCTTGATGAATGATTACATGACGTTGCTCGGTCAGACAGGTCCCAATGCCGTTCGTGCCTTCTTTCTCTTCACTCCAGTCGGCACCGGTTGTGAGGCCCCAACCTTCAAATGCCATAGCGTCAGCATCAGAGAGACGTTGATCTAGGATGATGCCATCTGTATCGGTCAGGAAAACCGCGCAACCCGATTGCCCGACCAGAGAGAAAAGCGCGTCCAAACGCGGGCTCGCGACGGTCATGAATTTTTCGAGCGTCTCCATCCTGAATTGCAGACTTTTTTGCTCTGTTCGGTCAGGTGCCCGATGCTCATCAGGGTCCAGTCCATGCTTAATGACAGAACGGTGCCAACTCGCAGCAACCCGCGACTTTGCCGCAGCCGATGTCGACTGCGTTGCCTCCATCACAATATCAGCATGCGATGCCTTTGGTGTCATTTTGCTCTCCCTACAGCATCATTAAGACGCGCTGGTCTCGGTTTGTCGACTACTGTCCTAACCTTCACTGCCAGTGGGGCTCATTGCGCCAAGAAATTTTGACGCCCTCCTTTTTCAAATTCTTGGGCTGTTCTGTCGTTGGGATGAAGTCCTGCCGATTGAAATGGTTCCCCGAAGTGGGGACTTTAAATGGACCAAAAGGGAAAGTGACTTTCGACTCGGAGGCCCAGTTCCCACCCGAGGTGCTTTCTCTAAATATGCCCCCATTAAATGCGGCCATTGATCTTCGCGGAGTTAAAGTCAGCTTCGTCCGCATAGCTCCTTTCCCAACCGCTCCGTCCAGTTGTCAGCTTATCGACTGAAATTGGCCGCGCGTGCACCGGGTTCGCTAGAGAGTCCTGTGGCCGAATTCGTGCGCTGGCAGCGGGGGCCGATCGGGCGCCGCGTCGGACGACGACAGGTCACAGCCTTGTCGATCTGCCCTCTCCCGGATGACGTCATTCTTCTCTTGGCCCAATGCGGGCGACCACCCTTCAAAACATATTGCCGGCGTTTATCGGTATTCGCAGGCGACTTTCTACAGGTCTCCTGAACCTCCCCCACGCCCGTCTCAGCCTCTCATGGACTGATCTGGCCGGGATCGGCTGATGCCTCGACCCCCTTGGCCGCAACGGCGGAGCCGGACTTTCGTCCCCTGGGCTTCGCCCATTCCTCGCGGAACAAGAAACTCCGTCTCCGCTGTCCTCCGCTTGCGCTGCGGGTCGCAAGGACTGCGTCGGCGGTCGCCCCGGCCGTGCCGATCGCCATCGAGGCCGCGATGGGCGCGGGCTCGAAAGCCAAAAGGAGAACTGACATGGCCACCATCGGAACCTTCAAGAAGACCGGCAACGAGTTCGTCGGCGAGATCGTCACCCTGAATGTTCAGGCGAAGAACGTCCGCATCGTCCCTGAAGAGGGGTCATCTAACGACAACGCTCCCTCGCACCGCGTCTTCGTAGGCCGCGTCGAAATCGGCGCCGCTTGGTCCAAACGCTCGAACGAAGGTCGCGACTATCTGAGCCTCAAGCTCGACGATCCAAGCTTCACCGCGCCGATCTACGCCAACCTCTTCGACGACACCGTCATCGAGGGCGAAGAGAGCTTCAGTCTCATCTGGTCGCGGTCCCGCCGCCAGAACGGCGACTGACGCTTCCGGCGCCCCGCTCAGCGGGCGGGGCGCCTCTAATTCTAATCCTGAGCCTGATCGTCGAGAAGTGCAGCCGGCTTCACGTCAAGCGCGAGCGCCGCATGCCAAAGGGTGATGATGGTCACGTTCTGCTGGCCGCGCTCCATCGAACTCACATGGGCGCGATCAACGCCCATTTTGGCCGCCAGCGCGTCCTGGCTGATGCCGATTTTCATCCGGTAGTGCTTGAGATTCTTTCCAAAAACGTCACGAATATCCATCCGCAAGTAAAATGCGGATCGCGTATTTTGATGCGACGTATTATAATACGCGGACGACATGCCGACCGAAGCGCACCGCAGTCGTCGCACCGGTGGCATTTCAACCGGCCGGCGCTTGCATGCGTCATGGTTTCCGGTTCATTAACAATTGTGCCACACTCGCCAGGACGCCGATGCCCGCCACCCCGCTTACGATCGCAGATGCCCCGCCGAACGATGCGGCCGTGACCGTCTATGATCGCGATCACCTCAAGCTTTACATGCGACTTCTCGACGCCAATGACGCCGGAGCATCGCTGGAAGAGGTGTCGCCGGTCTTGCTTGGCATCGACGCGAGGGCGGAGCCGGAGCGGGCCCGCCGTGTGCACGACAGCCACCTGTCCCGCGCGCGTTGGATGACCGAACAAGGATATCGGGACATTCTCAGGAACGGTCTTCCCCTGGAATAGGCGGTAGCGATGCACTGTACGCATCGCACGATGCTTGTGCCCGTACTATGCACCCGCCGATTTACGGCGAAACATCCCAACTAGCTGACGCCGTCCAACATTTCGGCGTGTGATTGGGAGAAGTTCGCCATGCCGGCCGACTGGCGCGACGATCACCAATATGATCATTTCGATCAGCTCGACATCTCGGGGCTTGCCTGGGAGTGCCTTCGGCGGAACACGCATTATCGCAAAGACTACGACATGATGCAGGAGGGCGGCGGCGCTCCAGCCGATTGGGGGTTGCGATTTCCCGGTAGACCCGGAGCTCAACGCACTTGGCGCCCCGGTCTTCTGGCTGCCTTCCGCTGCACCCGCAGTGGTTCACCTGATCGCGTCTCTGCCCGACATCGGCCTGACCGCCGCCATTCCTCCCGACAGCATCACAGATCGCGAAACGGGCGACGACGGACTGTCGTGGATGCGATTGGAGAACGGCGTCAATCTTGTCGGTAATCTGGTCGATGATCGGCCTGTAGGTCTCCTGCTTCCTCTCGATGACGCCTGGCCCGTTCGGCTTGCTGCCGCTGACAGACTGTATCGCCAACTTATCGAGCGCGACTCAGATCCGCCGATTACGCCACATCGGCGCGAGCGACTGAAACGCGCCCTCCGCACGATCGACGGACGCCAGAGCGGCGCCAGCTATCGTGCCATTGCCACGGCCTTCTTCGGCGCTGATCGCGTCGCCGCCGAACCGTGGAAGACCAGTTCGCTCAAGGCGCAGGTTGCGCGGCTGGCTACTTACGGGCGGATGATGATCGATCGCGGTTATCGCCAACTTCTTCAGGGCAAAGGCCGCTGAGGCCGCCAATACTTCACAGTGACTGTGCGCCACGGAAGGTTTTCGGTATGTTCATCGGATGACTCAGCCTTCGCAAGACCTTGATTCCAACCTTCCCAGGATTATCGGACGCACGCGCCGGCTGCCGTCTCAGCAACGAGCTGTCTTTGACCAGATATTTCATAGTGGCGGCGGCTACGTTCTCGACTTTTCCGACCGAACCATGGCCGAGTGGTTTGAGGAAAATTTCGACATCCAGATATTCCAAGAACGCTTCCAGGTCGAAGGCGCGAGCAAGGGCAAAACACTCAGAGGCTTTGTCGAGGTCGCTGAACCGCGCCTCGTCGCTCAGGTTCTTCGCGTCTTGTGGGCGTATCGTTGCAGTCTCGATGGCTATGTGGATGCGGACGCCGCGAAAGAAGAGCGCCTGAAAGCATGGCTTGAGCAGTTCACGAATGAGCTTGAAAATGCGTCTACGCTGAACCTCGACGACGCGTTCAAGGACTTCTCGCGCGACACCACGCTGCCCAAACTACGTGCGTCCATCGCCGCCGATCTTGTAGCGGAAAAACCGGATGTCGCACTGGATCGTGTGCATACCTATTGCGTCAAACGCTTCCGCGATCTGCTGGCATCGCGGGACCAGGTCGTCGATGCAAAGACTCCGCTCGACGCCATATTCGGCGCATACGGCAAGGCCTTACGTGATGAAGGCGCCGTCAGCGAGTTCGCCCTGCCGACACTCCGCGTTCAGCACAAGCTCTTCGACGGTCTGAACCAAGCGCGCAACAAGCGCTCCTTCGCGCACGACAATGAGCTACTTGAGGTTTCCGAAGCGCAATTCATCATCGATTGTGTCCTCGCCTCGCTTGCATTCATCGAGCGCATAGAAGCCTCGCGGCAGACACCGGCCGCCAATCTGGATGATGAAATCCCGTTCTGATCGAGCCCGCTGCAGCGTCATTTACTGCCGTAGTTTAGGGGGTGACGTTTTCGCTGTACGCTGATCGTCATCCCTCCAGGGGGTCATCTCACGCTTTTCTCGTCTCCGACAGTCCCGCGCATCCTGCAGCGGGACGGCCTAACCGGAGACGCGACCCATGCCAGACCCCAATGCCGGACTTCCCCCACGCTATCTGAGAACACCCGAGGCGGCCCGTTTTCTCGGCCTGTCGGGCAGAACCCTCGAAAAGCACCGCACCTATGGCACGGGGCCGCGCTATTCGAAGATCGGCGGGCGTGTGGTCTATGCGATCGAGGATCTGCAGGCCTGGGTCAGCCGCGGTGAGAAGCATTCAACCTCGGATGACACGGGCCAAGAGGTTCCGCCCGCCAAGCGGCATGCCGCGATCTCACCCGCCTATGTGCGGAAGGCCCGCTCATGAGCGGCGGCGCCACTGTCGAACTCGTCTGGATCGAGAAGCGGATCGAGCACTGGATTCGCTTCGGCCGAATCGTGCGGAGTACGATTCAGAGCCGCAGTCGCAGCACCGCCGCATTCGATCCCGGCGCTGTCTTTGCCTTCGTCCGATGGCAGGCAAATGACTTCGGCACGGCGATAAGCCGGATCGACATTCTGCGTGCGCCCCGACCGGGCGAGCCCTACGCGACCGTTCCGTATGTGACACCCGGCGGCGACAGTTTGCTGCGCCTGTCCGGCTGGCCCAAGGTCGAACGGGTTCTCCAGATCGTCGATGAAATCGAAGCCCTCGGCATCGACCCGGCGGACGCCGCGCCGGACTACTGGCGCCACGTTCATAACAGGCTGTCTGCAGGCTTGGGGCCGCGCTCCTACACAGCCACTCAACACCGCGCATGGCTTCTGCGCCAGACCTGTCCGCCCGATCCACAGACACAGCGCACTGCCACGGCGGGGAGCGTATCATGACCCGGCTCGGTTACGTCATGTCGACCTGTTTCTCGGCGCTCGCGATCGGCGGACTGGTCTTCGTCCATGTCAGTCCGAAGCTGATCTGGAACGTCTCCGCGAGTGCGCCGATCGGGCTGTACGCCGTCGGTTCGGACGACGATCTTTCTGTCGGCGATCTGGTCGTTGTCGATCCTCCGAAATCGCTTGCGATCTATCTCGACGAGCGCGGCTACCTGCCCGACGGCGTACCGCTCCTCAAGCACATCGTTGCGCTTCCCGGACAGCGCATTTGTCGTGACGGCGCCGTCGTCACGGTCGGCGACATTACCATGGCGCAGGCGCAACCAAGCGACCGCTTCGGACGCGATCTGCCCGTATGGCAGGGATGCCATATCGTCGCCGAGACGGAACTATTCCTCCTGAATCCGAGCCATCCCGACAGTCTCGACGGTCGCTATTTCGGCGCGCTCCCGGCGAACGCCGTGATCGGCCGCGCCATCCCGATACTCACCAAGAACCAAGGCGATGGCCGCTATGTCTGGCGCGCCGAGCGCCGCGCCGACGCCCCTCCAGATTCTTCCGACCGCAAATGAAAGGAACCCTCCCATGGCTCAGATCGGCCTATTCACGCGCACGGAAACCGGCTTTGTCGGTCGGCTTCACACGCTCATTCTCTACCGCGAACTCACCCTCGTCCCGGCAGCGCCGTCGGACAGCGAGAACGCGCCCGACTATCGCATCCATCATGGTGGTGATGATGGGCCGGAGATCGGTGCCGGCTGGAAACGCACCGGCGAGAAGGCCGGCGAATACCTCTCTTTGCAAATCGACGATCCGACATTCGCTTTTCCGATCCGCGCCAATCTCTTCGAGACGGATGCCGAGGACGGACATTGGGCGCTGCATTGGAACCGTCCCGCAAAGCGCCCCGAGAAGCGCGATGACCGCGGCTAAACCGTCTCAGCTCTGCGCACTGATGGCGAGGCTCGTCCTCTGCGGCCTGCTCTCCGGCGTGGTTTTTTCCACCGGCGTGTCTGCAGAAACCGCACCCTCCGGGACGGCGCCACACAGCAATCCCCATGCGGCCTATATCGCCGAAGCTGCGCAGCGGTTCGGCATCCCGGCGCACTGGGTCGCCGCCGTCATGCGCGCAGAAAGCGCCGGGGATGCGCGCGCCGTCAGCCCAAAAGGCGCCATGGGGCTGATGCAGATCATGCCCGGTACGTGGGATGAGTTGCGCGCGCGTTACGGTCTGGGGCGCAATCCGTTCGATCCGCGCGACAATATTCTAGCGGGTGCCGCTTACCTGCGCGAACTGCATGACCGCTTCGGGTCGCCGGGCTTTCTCGCTGCCTACAACGCCGGACCGACGCGCTATGCCGAGCACCTGGCGACCGGCCGCCCGCTACCCCGTGAGACCCGCGCCTATGTGGCGGCGCTCGAACCACTTATCGGTCTTCCGGATGCAGCAGAACCACAACAGCAGAGCGCTGTCATGGTCATGGACTGGCGCATGGCGCCACTCTTCGCCGCGCATGCCGACCGACAAGACTCTGCCGATGCAACGCGCCCGAGCGGCGGTTCAGGCGTTTATCCTCCGCACACATCCGGTGCTTCGGACAGCCTCTTCGCGCCAAATCGAACCGGGGATCAGCAATGAGATCGCTGATCGCATTCCAGCGCGGTCCGTCGCGTTTCAGTGTGTTCCCGGCACGGAGGGCGGAGACGGACGGCGCAACAACGACGGGAGGGCGAGATAAAAGGCGCAGCACCGATGCGCGCTATGTCGTTGTTGTTGTTCGAAATTTCGCCCGCCGCGGCGAGGGGCACAGTGCCGCCCCACGATCTAACCACTTGTTTTCACACGAGTTTCACCGTGCCGCGCTCTTTCAAACGGGCACCTTGTCATGACCGACCGCGACAATGACATGCGCATCCGGCCCGGCCGTATCCGCAATAAGGGGACAAGCGCCCGGAAGGCGCAGAGCTTCGTCGGCCAGGTCATGGGCGCCGCCCGCAAGGCCGGATACACCGGATACAAGCTGGGCGGTTCGAAGGCGCGCGGACGAAGCTCACAATTCGGCCGCGGACGTTTCACCGCTGCGGCGCGCGGGCTGTCCCGCACGCAGCGACGCGTCGTCGTCAAGGCGCGCGTCGTCCGCCATCGCGGTGCACGCTTTCGCTCCGCGCCGCTCGCCAAGCATATCGCCTATCTCAAGCGTGAGGGCGTGACGCGCGACGGCCGTGAAGCCGGTATGTTCAGTGCCGACGCGGACGGCATTGATGATCGTGCCTTCGCCGGGCAATGCGAAGACGATCGGCATCATTTCCGCTTTATCGTCTCGCCCGAAGACGCCGACCGCCTCGAAGATATCCGCGCTTTCACGCGCGACCTGATGAAACAGGCCGAGCGCGATCTCGGCACCGGCCTCGACTGGATCGGCGTCGATCATTGGAACACCGACAACCCGCATGTGCACATACTGGTGCGCGGCCGTGCCGAGAACGGAAAAGACCTCGTCATCTCTCGCGACTATATCAGCCGGGGTCTTCGCGGCCGCGCCGAGAAATTGGTCGAGCTGGAGCTGGGGCCGCGCAGTGAACGCGAAATTGCCGCGGGGCTTCAGGCCGAGGTCACGGCAGAGCGTTGGACGGGCCTCGACCGCGCGCTCCAGGGCCTCACCGATGACGGCGCCGGCGTCGCCGATCTGCGACCCGGTTCGCCGGAACCGCGCGATCCGGAATTGCGCAGTCTGCTGATCGGCCGCGCGCAGACACTGGAACGGCTCGGTCTCGCGGACAGGCTCGACCCCGCGGTCTGGTCGCTGAAGCCTGGCGCAGAACAGACGCTGCGCGATCTTGCCGAGCGTGGCGACATCATCAAGACCATGCATCGGGCCATGGCGAGCGGACCTAGCCGCGCACAAACGGACTTCGCGATCGAGGCTGCGCCGGACACTCCCGTGCTCGGTCGACTGGTCGAACGCGGCCTTCATGATGAACTGAGGGGCGAATCCTATGCCGTGATCGACGCTGTCGACGGCCGGGTGCATCATCTGCGGTTCCATGATCTCGACGCCGCAGGCGACACGCCCGAAGGCGGCATTGTCGAAACGCGGGTCTGGCGTTCAGGCGACAGCGACCGCCAGCGCATGGCCCTGGTCGGACGCTCCGATCTCAACCTCGAAAACCAGATCGGCGCCAACGGCGCGACCTGGCTCGACCGCCTGCAACTGGCCAGGGATCACGCGCCGCTCAGCATGGACGGTTTCGGCGCCGAAGTTCGCGAGGCACTGGACCGACGTGGCGATCATCTCGTCGCCGAAGGACTGGCGACCAGGAACGGTCGGCGCATCACCTTCGCCCGCGATCTTCTGAAGACGCTGCGCGACCGAGAGCTCGACGCGACAGCGGCGAAGATCGTAGCCGAGACGGGCCTGCCGCGCCGCAAACCCGCAGAAGGCGAGCGCATCGCCGGAACCTATCGCCAGCGCCTCGACCTCGCCTCGGGCCGTTTCGCCATGATCGATGACGGCCTCGGCTTCGAACTCGTCCCCTGGAAGCCCCAGCTCGAACGCCACCTCAGCCAAAGCGTGTCGGGGACGATGACGCCCGGCGGCGGGATCGACTGGAGCCTCGGCCGCAAGCGGGGCCTCAGCCTCTGAGCGCTGCACCGGAAGGAGAAGATATGCCGATCAAGACCCAGCAGACACAGGCTGCCAGAATCCTCTGGGGCCAGATCATCATCGTCACGCTGGTCGCGCTCAGCTTCATCTGGGCCGCGACCCAGTGGACCGCATGGCGTCTCGGCTTTCAGCCGCAACTCGGCGCGCCGATGACGGACGTTCTCGGCTGGCCGATCTATCCGCCCTGGAGCTTCTTCGGCTGGTGGTATTTCTACGACGCCTACGCGCCGCGGGTTTTCGTTGAAGGCGCAATCATTGCCGGCAGCGGCGGGATCGCCGCGATCGCCGTCGCCATCTTCCTCTCCGTCCTGCGCGCTCGCGAGGCGCGGGACGTGACCACCTATGGCTCGGCACGATGGGCGGAGCGCAAAGACGTTGAATCGTCCGGTCTGCTCGCCCAGGACGGCGTGGTGCTCGGCCGTTTCGAGAACCGCTATCTCCGTCACGACGGTCCCGAGCATGTCCTGTGTTTTGCACCGACCCGCTCCGGCAAGGGCGTCGGGCTTGTCGTGCCGAGCCTGTTGACCTGGCCGGGCTCGGCTATCGTCCATGACATCAAGGGCGAAAACTGGGACCTCACGGCCGGCTGGCGATCGCGCTTTTCCCGCACCCTCCTGTTCGATCCGACCGACGCGAAGAGCGCGGCCTACAATCCGCTACTCGAAGTCCGGCGCGGCGACAGCGAGGTGCGCGACGTTCAGAACATCGCCGATATCCTGGTCGATCCCGAAGGCCTGCTCGAACGCCGGAACCATTGGGAGAAGACAAGCCATTCGCTGCTTGTCGGCGCGATCCTGCATGTCCTCTATGCCGAGGCCGACAAGACGCTCGCCGGCGTCGCCGCCTTGCTCTCCGATCCAGGACGACCGGTCGAGTCGACGCTTGCGGCCATGATGCGTACGCCCCATCTCGGCGACCGACCGCACCCGGTCGTGGCGCAAGCAGCGCGCGAGCTGCTCAACAAGGCCGAGAACGAACGCTCGGGCGTTCTGTCGACCGCAATGAGTTTCCTCAGTCTTTATCGTGACCCGGTCGTCGCCAGGGTCACCAGCCGCTGCGATTGGCGGATCGAGGATCTTGTTTTCGGAACACGGCCGACGACGCTCTATCTCGTTGTGCCGCCCTCCGACATCAGCCGCACCAAGCCGCTGGTCCGGCTCGTGCTCAATCAGATCGGGCGCAGACTGACCGAAAAGCTGAACACCGATCGCAGGCGCCATCGCCTGTTGCTGATGCTCGACGAGTTTCCAGCGCTCGGTCGGCTCGATTTCTTCGAAAGCCAGCTCGCCTTCATGGCGGGCTATGGGCTCAAGGCATTCCTCATCGCCCAGTCCCTCAATCAGATCGAGAAAGCCTATGGCCAGAACAATGCCATCCTCGACAACTGCCATGTCCGGGTGAGTTTCGCGACCAATGACGAGCGCACCGCGAAGCGCGTTTCTGACGCCCTCGGCATGGCGACCGAGATGCGGGCGATGAAGAACTATGCCGGACACAGATTGTCGCCCTGGCTCGGCCACCTCATGGTCTCGCGGCAGGAGACGGCTCGCGCTCTGCTGACCCCCGGCGAGATCATGCAATTGCCGCCGGACGACGAGATCGTGCTCGTCTCCGGCGCACCGCCAATCCGGGGGAAGAAGGCGCGTTACTATGCCGACCCGCAGTTCAAGTCACGCATCGTCAAACCGCCGCACCTGGTTGCCGATCGCGCCGCGTCCGACAAACCGCAAACGGATGATTGGAACGGCCGGGCGTCCATCGCTGCACCCGACTCTAGGAAGAAGACTTCCGGCGATGCGGGTGAAGACAGTGACGGTGGCATCCGTCGCGAACCGGAACTGCCCGAGCATGAAGACATCGCTCCGGAACGAACGGTGCCGGCACGGGAGGAATTCGCAGGTCTTGATGATGAGCCGGATGATGATGCGCAGCGTGCCCGGCAGATGCAGGGGCGGTTTAAAAGCATCGCGCGCCAGGCCTCGCTCGATCCCGATGACGGCATCGAGCTTTGAGGCCCGCCATGAAGAAGGACCGGCTCAATGTGTATTTCGACCCATCGCTGACAGCGGAGCTCGAAGCGTTGGCAGCACGCCGAAAGGTTTCCAAATCGCAAGTCGTGGAGGCGGCGCTCGCCTCTTATCTATCGCCGGATGCCGCTGACCAGCGCGAGGCCGCCATCACCAGGCGTCTCGATCGCCTGACCCGCGCCGTCGAACGCCTGGAGCGCAACCAGACCATTACCACCGAAGCGCTGGCGCTCTTCGTCCGGTTCTGGCTCACGACGACTCCCCCGCTGCCCGACACGAAGCGCGACGCGGCGCAGGCTAAGGGGCGTGAGCGCTATGAGGGTTTTGTGGAGACGCTCGGCCGGCGTCTTGCCAAGGGGAACTCGCTGGTGAAGGAAGTATCGGAGGACATTGCAGGTCTCCGATCTGAGCAATGACGGCTTTGGACCCTTCTTAAAAAGTTGCCGCGGAGCTGCAAACGGCTGCTTTCGCAGTCGATAATCTACGGAGATTACCTCACGGGACCAACACAATCTTCCCTGTATGTGCCTTTCGCATGAAATCCTGTTGAGCCTGTGCGATTTTCTTGAGCGGGTAGAGTTTCGGCTCGGGCGCATCAATCTCGCCTCTTTCGATGTAGCGGATCAGGTTTGCAAAAACTCCGTCTTCCTGGAACGTGCACCCTAGGACCGAAATATCCTTCAGATAGATTGTGCGCAGATCGATTTCCGCAAGCGGCCCGGCAATGGCACCGGCAATGGCGTAGCGCCCGCCGCGCTTTAGCGTTTCAAGGAGAGATTGCACGGCCCCGCCGCCCACGAGATCGACGACCACGTCGATTTGTCCTTGGCCGATCTTGTCTGTTGGGTGGTCTCTGCGATCAAGGACTACATCGGCTCCCAGGGATTGGACAGCTGCGGTCTTATCATTACTCGCCAAGGCAGTCACATGCGCTCCACGGCGTTTGGCGAGCTGAATTGCAGCCGACCCCACACCACCCGAAGCGCCTGTGATCAGCAAGCGCTCCGCTCCGGCTCCAGCGCGTGTCAGCATGTTTTCGGCGGTCGAATAGGCGCAGGGCACAGCCGCCAAGGCTGCGTCCGACCAATCGCATTCGACCACGTATACCTCACGCGCGGGGGCCACCACGTAATCAGCAAACCCGCCATCGCATTCGCTGCCCAATGTCCAGCACTCGAAAGACCGACAGTCCACATAGCTGCGCAGCATATTGCGGATCAGAACACGTTGTCCGATGCGTGCAGTATCAACATCCGTCCCCACCTCAACGATGTGACCGCAGACATCTGCCCCTTGAATGCGTGGGAAGGTGATGGGCGTATCTGACCACCCGGCGTCTTCGTTAGATGTTGTCACGGAATCTGCGTGGGTCGCCCCAGTAACCGACTTTGAATACCAGCCGAGGCGTGTGTTGATATCCGTGTTGTTCACCCCCGCTGCGGTTACGCGAATAAGAACCTCATCGGGTTTGGGTTCTGGAATAGGCACATCCGTACGGAATTGGAGCTTCTCAACGCCTCCATGACCGATCAGTAGAACTGCGTTCATGACCTGAGCCTGCATTTCAACTCGCCCTTTTGAGCAAGTGATCAGCCTTGGCATCCCTTGCCAAACGATCCGGAGCAATGAATTCCTCGGCAATCCCGCGGGCCATGACCAATCCGGCATCACGCTTGTCTGCGTTATGATCCCCTTCCACATCAAAGATCAGATGGCTTTCGATATCTTTGATCCCGCAATAGGCGAATGTGCCCACCTCAATTTGGGTGCGCATCGCGGCATCATAGCCATATCTTTCATAAGTCTGTTGTTTCGATCCGGCTATGCCGATCAAGGTAGTTGGTTTGTTGTCCAAGAGCGAAGATTTTGCACCCTTTCCCCGATCATCAACGCCGTCGCCAAACTGATAGGCCCATCCGATGGTAAAGACACGCTCGATCCAACCTTTCATCAAGGCGGGCATGCCCCACCAATAGACCGGGAAGATAAACGCCAATCTGTCAGCCTTGTTTACTCGCTCGTGTGCCGCGGTGATCTCAGGTGGGATGGGCCCGCCCCAAAAATGGGCATGGTCCTCCTCGGTGAAACGCGGATCGAAGCCTTCCCGGTGCAAATCTAGAACATCAATCTCGCATTTTACTTCGCGGAGGGGGGCGTGAAAGGCCTCCATGACAGTTGAGGGATATTTGTCCCGAAAGGGATGAGCAAAGACAGTGAGCAATCGCATTTCGGTGATCCTTATTGAGGTTGTCGCGGCTGTTTCAACACGACAGCGGCAGCCGTTCGTGCCGCTGCGATGGCCTGAGTGCCGCGATAGCAGGCAGCCGTGACGGCTCCTTCGAAGAGAACCAGAATAGTATCGGTCTCGTGGGTGCTTCCGGTCTCCGCCACGACAAGACGTTCGATCAAATCGCGCAGGTCAGTCCTGTAGGCAGTAACCGCGTCTGAAATCTCGGGAACTTCCCCACCCGTCTCGCCAGTCGCGCGCAAGAAAAGGCAGCCCCGCGCACCTTCGGCTTCGGTCCAGTCGAGCAAGGCTGCGAAAAGTGCATCCACGCTTTGGACATCGAGCTGTGCGAAAAAACGTCGGCGGCGATGTTCCAGAGCTGCAACGATAAGTGCGTTCTTGTTGCCAAGATGCTTGTAGAGCGTTCGGCTTGAGACATTGGCAGTCTCCGTGAGACGGTCCATGCCCGTAGCGGTAAATCCGCAATGGTCGAAAGCGGTCTCCGCCGCAGTGATGATACGATTTCTTATTTTCATGGTGCAAATGTAAAACGATCGTTTTACATTGTCAACCTTCTTGGTGCTTTGCGCTGGTTCGCTAAATCTGCCGTTGGGGTCACCGAAACAAGCAACAGCAAAGTCCGAACAGCCGACCGTGTTCCAATCCTGCTACCTACGCATTTTCCTGCCTTCACACGCCCTTCTACTACTACGCCCACAACACTGTTGCTGCTGACCCATTAACGGTCTTCTTGATGAGCCCCGTAAAGAATTGCGGGGCCGCGAATGACCGACCAACCTTTCAGAACCGAAGCGATCGAACGCGGCTCCCGCATGCTTCGCACGGCGCTCGGGCCGCATGTCGCCACCTGGCTTGCGGACCCGGGCGTCGTCGAGGTGATGCTCAATCCTGACGGGCGTCTATGGGTCGACCGGCTGAGCGAGGGGCTCGCCGATACGGGCGAAGAACTATCAGCCGCTGACGGTGAGCGCATCGTCCGTTTGGTCGCTCACCATGTCGGCGCAGAAGTCCATGCCGGCGCCCCGCGCGTGTCTGCGGAGCTACCTGGAACAGGCGAGCGGTTCGAAGGCTTGCTGCCGCCGGTCGTCGCTGCACCTGTCTTCTCCATCCGCAAGCCAGCGGTCGCCGTCTTCACGCTTGAAGACTATATCGCCGCCGGGATCATGCCGGACAATGCGGCGACGGCATTGCGCGAGGCCATCACAACGCGTGCCAACATCCTCGTCGCCGGCGGCACCTCGACCGGCAAGACGACGCTCACAAACGCACTGCTGGCGGAAGTCGCCAAATCCGCGGATCGCGTCGTTCTGATCGAGGACACGCGCGAACTCCAATGCCTGACGCCGAACCTTGTCGCGCTGCGGACCAAGGATGGCGTCGCGTCGCTTTCCGACCTCGTTCGTTCCTCGCTTCGCCTGCGGCCCGACCGCATTCCCATCGGCGAGGTGCGCGGCGCCGAAGCGCTCGATCTTCTGAAGGCTTGGGGCACCGGCCACCCGGGCGGCATCGGCACGATCCATGCCGGCTCGGCACTCGGCACGCTGCGCCGCCTCGAACAACTCATCCAGGAAGCCGTCGTCACTGTGCCGCGCGCGATGATCGCCGAGACGATCGACCTGATCGCCGTCCTCTCGGGCCGCGGATCGGCGCGGCGGTTGTCCGAACTCGCCCGCGTCGAACGCCTCGATGCGACCGGCGACTATCGGCTCCAGCCCCTTCTTCACCCCCAGACAGGAGACCATTCATGACCAGAACCACCATTCTTTACCCACGCTGGCCACTCTATGCGACGGCCCTCGCCGTCGGCGTTCTGCTTGCTGCGCCCGCCCATGCAGCCGGGTCGGGCATGCCCTGGGAGGCGCCGCTCCAATCGATCCTGGAATCGATCGAAGGACCGGTCGCCAAGATCGTTGCGGTGATCATCATCATCATAACTGGTCTGACGCTCGCTTTCGGCGACTCCTCGGGCGGGTTCCGCCGGCTGGTGCAGATCGTCTTTGGCCTGTCGATCGCTTTCGCTGCGTCGAGCTTCTTCCTGTCCTTCTTCTCCTTCGGCGGCGGAGCGCTGATTTGATGGAAGGCGCGGCCGAAATCCCTGGTTTTCATGCACCGGTTCACCGCGCGCTGGTCGAGCCGATCCTGCTCGGCGGCGCGCCGCGTGCGATCGCCATCGCCAACGGCACGCTCGCGGCCGCAGTCGGCCTTGGGCTCAGGCTCTGGGTGGTCGGGATCGCGCTCTGGCTCGTCGGCCATCTGCTCGCCGTCTGGGCTGCCAAGCATGACGCCCAGATCGTCGACGTCGCCCGGCGGCATCTTCGTTTTCCAACCTGGTTCGGAGTCTGAGCGATGATGCGCCTTGCCGAATACCGCTCCAAAACCTCGCTGCTCGCCGACTTCCTGCCCTGGGCAGCGCTGATCGGGCCGGGCATCATCCTCAACAAGGACGGCAGCCTGCAGCGCATCGCGCGGTTTCGGGGACCTGACCTCGACTCCGCAACGCCTGCGGAGCTCGTCGCCGTCTCGGGAAGGCTGAACAACGCCCTGCGCCGGCTCGGCTCCGGCTGGGCTGTCTTCGTCGAAGCGCAACGACTGCCCGCCCGGGACTATCCGCTCTCGCAATTTCCCGATCCTGTTTCGGCTCTGGTCGATGCGGAACGACGGGCGCAGTTCGAAGAAGCATCGAGCCATTTCGAGAGCGCCTATTTCCTGACCTTCGCCTGGATGCCGCCAGCGGACGATGCCAGCCGCGCCGGGCGCTGGCTCTATGAGGACGCGCCGGAGAAGGGTCTGAACCCGCAGGAGCATGTCGCAAGCTTTACCGCGCGCACGGATCGTCTGCTCGACCTTCTGGATGGCTTCATGCCGGAAGCGGTCTGGCTCTCCGACGAGGAGACGCTGACCTATCTCCATTCGACGGTTTCAACCCGGCGCCAGCGCGTGCGCGTCCCGGAAACGCCGATGCATCTCGACGCGCTCCTGGCCGACAGTGCGCTTGTCGGCGGGTTGGCGCCGAAGCTGGGTGATGATCATCTCCGTACGCTGACCATCACCGGGTTCCCGACCGCCACATGGCCAGGCCTGCTCGACGAACTCAACGCTCAGGCCTTCGAATATCGCTGGGTGTCGCGCGCCGTCTGCCTCGACAAGACAGACGCGACCAGGCTCCTCACCCGCATTCGCCGACAGTGGTTCGCCAAGCGCAAATCCATCGCCGCTATCCTGAAGGAGGTGATGACCAACGAGGCCTCGACGCTGCTTGATTCCGATGCATCGAACAAGGCCGCCGACGCTGACGAAGCTTTGCAGGAGCTCGGCGCGGACATGGCGGGCGCCGCCTATGTTACCGCCACGCTGACGGTCTGGGACGAGGACGAAGCGGTCGCCGACGCCAAGCTGAAGGCGGCCGAGAAGGTCATACAGGGCCGCGATTTCACCTGCATGCCGGAAACTGTCAACGCCATCGAAGCCTGGCTCGGTTCGCTGCCCGGCCACCTCTACGCGAATGTTCGCCAGCCGCCGGTCTCGACCCTCAATCTCGTCCACATGATCCCGATCTCGGCGATCTGGGCGGGGCCGGCGCGCAACGATCATCTGGGCGGCCCGCCGCTGTTTTACGCCGAGACGGAAGGGTCGACACCGTTCCGCTTTTCACCTCATGTCGGTGATGTCGGCCATACGCTGGTCGTCGGTCCCACCGGTTCGGGCAAGTCGGTGCTCCTGGCGCTGATGGCGCTGCAGTTCCGCCGCTATGCCGGCGCGCAGGTTTTTGCCTTCGATTTCGGGGGTTCGATCCGCTGCGCGACGGTTGCCTGCGGGGGCGACTGGCAGGATCTCGCCGGAGCGTTGTCTGAGAATGAGGCAGCCGTCCAACTCCAGCCGCTCCGCAATATCGACGAGACGAGCGAGCGCGCTTGGGCGCAGGACTGGTTGTCCGGCCTGATCGCTCGCGAAGGCGTCACTGTCGATCCGGTGGCACGGGATCATCTCTGGTCGGCGCTAACCTCGCTCGCCTCGGCGCCCGTCGAGGAACGCACCCTGACAGGCTTGTCGGTCCTGTTGCAGTCGACCGAACTCAAACAGGCGCTGGCGCCGTTCTGTCTTGGCGGCCCCTTCGGACGGTTGCTGGACGCCGAGACGGAGGAACTGGGAACAGCCGATTTCCAGGCCTTCGAGACCGAAGGGCTGATCGGATCGGCCGCGACGCCCGCCGTGCTCGCCTATCTGTTTCATCGGATCGAGGAGCGCCTCGACGGGCGTCCGGGCCTGATCATCGTCGACGAAGGCTGGCTCGCGCTCGATGACGGCACCTTCGGCGGTCAGCTCCGTGAATGGCTGAAGACGCTGAGAAAGAAGAACGCCTTCGTCCTCTTCGCCACCCAGTCGCTCGCCGATATCGACAATTCCGCCATCGCGCCAGCCATCGTCGAAAGTTGCCCCACACGGATCTTCCTGCCGAACGAACGCGCCTTCGAGCCGCAGATTGCCGATATTTATCGCCGCTTCGGTCTTAACGAACGCCAGATCGAGATCGTCGCGCGGGCCATGCCGAAGCGTGACTATTACTGCCAGTCGCGGCGGGGCAACCGGCTCTTCTCGCTCGGCCTCGGCGAGGTCGCGCTCGCGTTCACCGCGGCATCCTCCAAATCCGACCAGGCCGCCATCACCGACATCCTCGCCGAACACAGGCCGGACGGCTTCGCCGCCGCCTGGCTCGCCCGGCTCGGACTCGACTGGGCCGTCGAACTGCTCGGCCCGGTCCCCGATCCAGATTCTTCACCTCAAAGCAAGGAGAATACACATGCGTAAGAAACTCGCCGCCCTCATGATGACCGGCGCTATCGCCTTCGCGCCGGTGCAACCGGCCCATGCGCTGTTCGGCTTTGGCGACATCGTTTTCGATCCGTCGAATTACGCCGAAAACGTGCTGACCGCCGCGCGGACGCTCGAACAGATCAACAACCAGATCAAGCAGCTTCAGAACGAAGCGCAGATGCTGATCAATCAGGCGCGCAATCTCGCGAGCCTGCCACATTCCTCGCTCACCCAGCTTCAGAACACGATCGCCCGCACCCAGGATCTCCTGAACGAGGCGCAGAACATCGCCTATCAGGTCTCCGAGATCGAAACCGCGTTCAACGAACAGTATGGCGAGGCGGCCGCGAACGGCGATTTTGCCGACATGATCGCCAATGCCGAGGCGCGCTGGCGCACCTCTGTTGCCGGATACGAGGACGCCCTGAAGGTTCAGGCGGGCGTCGTCGACAATATCGAAGGAACGCGCGCCGAGCTCAGCAATCTTGTCTCCCAGAGCCAGAGCGCGACCGGCGCCCTGCAGGCGACACAGGCCGGCAATCAGCTTCTCGCGCTGCAAAGTCAGCAGATGACGGATTTGACCGCCGCCATCGCCGCGCAGAACCGCGCGCAGGCGCTGGACGCAGCCCGAAGGGCTTCCGCCGAGGCTCAGGCCCGCGAGAACCTCGATCGCTTCCTCGACTATGGAAGCGGCTACGCACCGACCACCGTCACCATGTTCCGGTAAGGCGCGATGCGAGGCTCCCCCGACCAGATCCTACGGCTCATCGCCTTCGGCCTCGGCGCGCTCGCGGCACTCTTCGCAGCCATCGAGTTGGCGAACAATGCCGCTCCGGAAGCGCCGGTGGAGCCGTCGGTGGGCGACGATCCATTGCAGGAAGAGCTGGCGCGGTGCCGGACGATGACGCCGGAAGATCTGGACACCGATACAGCCTGCCGCGCCGCTTGGGCCGAGCATCGCCGCCGCTTTCTTGGTCTTCCCGGCGACAATTCCGAGAAGGAATAGGGCATGGACGGCGTTGGCGTCATCGATCGGTTCCTGCAGGTCTTTACCTCCTACATCGACTCCGGCTTCGGCCTGCTCGGAGGCGACGTCGCCTTCCTCGCGACCACGCTGATCGTCATTGATGTGACACTCGCCGCGCTGTTCTGGGCCTGGGGCGCCGACGACGACATTCTCGCCAGACTTATCAAGAAGACGCTCTTCGTCGGCGTCTTCGCCTACATTATCGGTAACTGGAACACGCTCGCCCGCATCGTTTTCGAAAGCTTCGCGGGGCTGGGTCTCATCGCCTCGGGCGGAGCCTTGAGCGCCACCGAGCTTCTCCAGCCCGGCCGCATCGCCGAAATTGGCCTTGAGGCCGGGCGACCCATCCTCGCCTCGATCGCCGAGTTGATGGGCTTCGTCTCCTTCTTCGAGAACTTCCTCCAGATCTCGATCCTGCTGTTCGCCTGGCTCGTCGTTCTCCTCTCCTTCTTCATTCTCGCGATCCAGCTCTTCGTCACCCTGATCGAGTTCAAGCTGGCGACATTGGCCGGCTTCATCCTCGTGCCCTTCGGGCTCTTCAACAAGACCGCCTTCATGGCCGAGCGCGTGCTGGGGCTCGTGATCTCGTCAGGCGTCAAGGTGCTGGTGCTCGCCGTGATCGTCGGCATCGGCTCGACCATCTTCGGCGAGTTCACCGCTGGCTTTACGGGCGAGCCGACCATCGAGGACGCCATGGCGATCGTACTCGCCGCGCTCTCCATGCTGGCGCTCGGCATTTTCGGTCCGGGTATCGCCAACGGGATCGTCTCAGGCGGACCACAGCTCGGCGCTGGCGCCGCGGTCGGAACCGGTCTCGCCGCAGGCGGCATGGCAATGGGTGGCGTGGCGGGCGCAAAGCTCGCCGCCGGCGCGGCAGGCGCAGGGGTCCGTGGAACCGCGGCGCTCGCCGGCGGGGCATCGACCGCCTACCACATGGGAAGCACGGCCGCTGGCGGCGGCGCTCCCGGTGTCGCGGCAGGCATAGCCAGTGTCGGACAAGCCGGTGTCGGCGCCGCGACAAGTCCGCTTCGTCGTTCCATGAGCGAGAGCTACCGGTCCGGTTCGCGTGCAGCATTCGAAGCCACCGGCGGCAGGTTCACCAACGCCCCCGAAAGGTCGGCGTCCGCGCCAGGATCACCAAGCGGGCCGCCCGCCTGGGCCCGCCGCATGAAACACCAGCAAACCCTTCATCACGGCGCCGCCACCGCCGCCCATGTCGTTCGCTCCGGCGACCATGGCGGTGGCGGGACCGCTGTCAGCCTTTCGGAGAAATCATGATGTTCCGTCGCCCGAGCGTTCGCTATTCCAAGACCCCCGAGCCCGGCACGCCCTATCAGAAAGCCGCCCAGGCCTGGGATGAACGCATCGGTTCGGCGCGCGTCCAGGCCAGGAACTGGCGGCTGATGGCGTTCGGGTGCCTGCTGCTGTCGGCGGGGCTCAGCGCGGCCCTGACGTGGCAATCCACGCAAGGGACGATCACGCCCTATGTCGTCGAAGTGGACCGGCTCGGCGCGGCGCAAGCCGTAGCGCCCGCAACCGCAGACTACCGCCCGACAGACCCGCAGATCGCCTATCACCTGTCGCGTTTCATCGAGAATGTGCGCCAGATCCCCGCCGATCCGATCGTGCTGCGCCAGAACTGGCTGCGCGCCTATGACTTCACCACCGACAGAGGGGCGGTCGCCCTCAACGACTATGCCCGCGTGAACGACCCCTTCGCCGAGGTCGGCGAAACGCAGATCTCGGTTGAGGTCTCAAGCGTCATCCGCGCTTCGGAGAGCAGTTTCCGCATTGCCTGGATCGAGCGCCGTTACACGAACGGGCAACTCGCTGCGACCGAGCGCTGGACCGCCATTCTCACCATCGTCCTGCAACAGCCGCGCGACGCCGCGCGCCTGCGCAAGAACCCGCTCGGCATTTTCGTCAACGCCATCAACTGGTCCCGGGAGACTGCCCAATGACAAGAACACGTTCGCCTCGCAAAGCCTCCATCGCCGTCCTTTTGGCCGCCACCACCTTGTCGGGATGCGCGACCTTCAAGCCGCCCGAAATCGCCTATGACGATCCCGCCATCGAAGCGACGCTTCTCCCGGAACCGGAACGTCCGGTGCGGATCGTCGAGCGAACCGAACCACTGCCCCTTCCGGGACAGCTCAAGCCTGTTGATGGCGAAGAGGGCGAGCCGGAGCCCACCGATCCTGCCGAACGCGTGACCGAGGCGAACGCCGCCGCCCGAATGGAGCCGGTGCGCGACGGTTTCATCAATGCCGTCCAGCTCTATCCGTATAGCGAGGGTGCGCTTTATCAGGTCTATACCTCGCCAGGCCAGATCACCGACATCGCGCTTCAGCCTGGCGAGAAGCTGACCGGCTCCGGTCCCATCGCCGCCGGCGACACGGCACGCTGGATTATCGGCGATACGCAGAGCGGCTCGGGCGCTTCCCAGCGCATCCATATCCTCGTCAAACCGACACGGCCCGATCTTCAGACCAATCTCGTCATCAATACGGATCGGCGGACCTATCATCTCGAACTGAGGGCGAATCCGTCCGCCTATATGGCGTCGGTCTCCTGGACCTATGCCGAGGACGCGCTGATCGCCCTCAGACGCCGTAACGCCGAGGCTGAGGCTGCTCTGCCGATCGAACGCGACGTCGCGCTCGACTCTCTGCGCTTCCGCTACCGGATCGAAGGCGACCGCGCGCCCTGGCGGCCGCGGCGCGCCTTCGATGACGGGCGGCAGGTCTTCATCGAGTTTCCGCGCGGAATCGGTCAGGGCGAGATGCCGCCACTTTTTGTCATTGGGCCCGAAGGCGAAGGCCAACTCGTCAACTACCGCATCCGCCGCAACTACATGATCGTCGACCGGCTCTTCGCCGCCGCCGAGCTGCGCCTCGGCGACGAACAGAAGCGGGTACGGATCGTCCGCACCGATGGCGTGCGGCAGGCCGTAACCGCACGCCGTTCCTCCAGTGGAGGTCGCGAATGAGCGAGAAAACCGAGAAACGGCCGGAGATCGAAGACGGGAAGGACATCGCGGAGTCGCTGAGACTGCGCGCCGATCCACCGCGTGTGATGCGGCTCTCACGCCGGACGCTCATGGTTCTGGGAACGGTAGGCGGTCTTGGGCTCGGGGCCATCCTGATCGTTGCGCTGCAGGACCGCGAACCTGTCGATGGTCCGCAAGAGCTCTATTCCACAGAGCGCATTCAGGAAGCCGAAGGCCTGTCGCGCCTCCCGGCGGATTACACGGATGTGCCGCAGCTCGGCCCGCCACTGCCTGGCGAGCTCGGACGGCCGATCCTGTCGGCTCAGCAGCGCGGCGAGCCGGTCCCCTCACCAGTTGTCACCACCCCGGTCGCCGATCCTGAGGAACAGCGCCGCGCCCAGGAAATGGAAGCGGCTCGCCTCAGCCAACTCTTCGCCGATGCCAACACCACCGTTCGGGAACCATCGCCAACCACGCAAGTGGCTGCCGCTCCGCCCACCGCCGAGTCATTCTTTCCCGCCAATACGGCTTCCGCCGCGCCGGACGCGACGGAACGGCGCGAGGCGTTTCTCGACGAACCTGCCGATCGCCGCACGACGAGTACTGACCGGCCTACCGATCCGCCGAGCCCCTATGTCGTCCAGGCCGGCGCGGTCATTCCGGCGGCGCTTATTACCGGCCTGCGCTCCGATCTTCCCGGCCAGATTACCGCCCAGGTGACATCCCATGTCTATGACAGTCCGACCGGGCGTTTCCTGCTGATCCCGCAAGGCTCGCGCCTCATCGGCGAGTATGACAGCCGCGTCGCCTTCGGGCAGAGCCGGGTGCTCTTTGCCTGGACCCGGCTGATTCTGCCCAACGGCCGCTCCATCACTCTTGAACGCCAGCCCGGCGCCGACGAAGCCGGCTACGCCGGGCTCGAAGATGGCGTCGATCATCATTGGGGACGTCTGTTCATGGCGGCCGGGCTCGCCACCTTCCTGAATATCGGGGTGGAGCTTGGCGCCGACGATGATGACGATATCGCGCGCGCCATTCGTGAGGGGACACAGGATACCGTCGGCCGCGCCGGCGACGAAATTGTCCGCCGTCAGATTTCAATTCCGCCGACCCTGACCGTTCGACCGGGCTTCCCGGTGCGCGTGATGGTCACCCGCGATCTCATTCTCGAACCCTACCGGAGCTGAAGCATGACCAAGCTGAAACTCGGGACAATTCCCGACGACAAACCCGTCAAACTGAACATCGAACTGCCCGCCGACATCCATCGCGATCTCGTTGCCTATGCTGACGCTCTGGCTCGTGAAACCGGACAGAAGAATGAACCGGCCAAACTTATCGCGCCCATGTTGGCGCGCTTCATGGCGACGGATCGGGGATTTGCAAAGGCGCGCAAAGACAGCGGCCGTCGCGTCACACCGCGCGTTGATGGCCCATCACGAAGCAGCGGTGCATGACATCTGACGCGCCATGCTCAGCAAACGGCGGAGTGCTGGATTATCGTTCCGCTGAGACCAGACCGCACTATAAGGAATAACTTCGCCGGCCATCGGACGATAAGAAACACCAGGGAGCCGCGCTACTGTCATCGCCTCGCTAACGATCGTGAGCCCGCGTCCCGCCGCCACCAGCGACAGGAGATTGTCCCGACCGATCCGCTGAACCACGATCTCAGGATGACAGCCGAGACAAGCGAACCGCTGCACTAGGTATTTATGAATTTCTTTGCCAGACGTTGCTTCGCCGACAATGAACCGTGCATCGATCAAATCCGACCAGTCGAGCTCGCTATTGGCGGCCAATACGTGATCATCAGGTAGTGCGACAAAGACCCGTTCAGACCACAGAGCTGTAGTCTCACAGTCACGCCACCGTTGTATTCCGGTGATGAACGCCACATCCAAACCAAGCCGTCGTACCGCTGAGACATGTTCAGTCGGATTGCCATCGATGAGGTCGATCATGACGGTAGCATAGTTGCTTCCATAGGTTCGCAGCAAGTTCGCGAGAAATCCCGAAGCAATCGATGAGAAAATACCGACCTTGATCCGACCTACCTCACAACGTCCGACCGCCGAAACATCTCGAACGCCATCCTCGAGTTGCTGAAGGATGATCCGTGTACGTTTCAAAAAGTGCTCGCCAGCAATTGTCAAACAAACTCCGCCGACCTGTCGATGAAAAAGCGAGGCGCCGAGCCTATCCTCAAGATCACGAACTGCGCGGCTTATTGTCGATTCCTGCACCTTCAAGGCAATGCTTGCACGACGAAGACTTCCGTTTTCAACTGCGCCAATGAAGTAACGCAAGTGGCGGATTTCGACACCGCGTAGGGTCTGCAAATCTGAGATATCAGTCATTGTCGTGCTGTTCGCCGCAACGCTTGTCGCGCGCTAGACCTCTAAGTTGTCAAAGCGTGTTAGCAATTGCTTTGCCCTCACGATGAGTGATTTTACGATATCCGCAGCTCCGGGCGTGTCGTGAACAAGTCCTATCGCCTCACCGACGAACGGCGCTGCAATTGTTGCATCTCCCGATTCCTGCGCATGAGCCCAAGATGCGACTTCATGCTCGATCACTGCCTGAAGTTGATCTTCGCGACCATGCCAACGCTGGACGAACTCGTTAGACAGGACGCGCCCTGTGTAGCGCTCTGACCATTCGATTTTGCGCGCGATATCAACGACGCGGGTGCGTAATGTCGCGTCGCCATCAGCGCCAATTGCGGCCGCCATGATTTTCCGATGCGCGAGAGCTTCTGCAGTCGCCCAAAATCGCGTGCCCACGACTACGCCGTCTGCGCCGAGCATCAAGGAGGCAGCCAAACCACGACCGTCCGCTATTCCGCCCGCAGCGCATAACGCAGCCGCGCTACCCGTTCGCGCAATTTCATCCGCAATCTCAGGAACAAGCGCCATAGTACCACGTGTTTCGCCATGTCCGCCGGCTTCAGCCCCTTGCGCGACGATAACATCGGCCCCCACTTCGATTGCACGCTTGGCGTCTCGAAGGGTCTGGACTTGGCATACAAGCGGAACGCCGGCCTTTCTCACCTTTTCTGAAAAGGTCGCTGGATCGCCGAAGGATAGGAAAATGGCCGCTGCGCCGAGCTCAAGCGCTTGATCAAGCAATTCTGGTTGTCTCGCCAGCGCCCATGTGATGAAGCCGCAACCGACGCGACTTCCGTTGGCGATGGCGAACTGCTCATCGATCCACGCCGCATCGCCATAGCCGCCGCCGATCATACCGAGCGCCCCGGCGTCGGACACAGCCTTGGCCAAGGCCCCGCCCGCAGCAAAAGCCATGGGCGCCTGGATCAGGGGATGGACGATATCGAGGCGCTCGGTCAGACGTGTCTTCATCTCGTCTGCTTCCGGAACTCCGGGACTGGCAGGCCACCAATTCCCCAGTTCTCCAGTTCCATCTCATCAATCACTACCACTGTCGTGGCGGGGCTTTTTCCCAGAACCTCGCTCAAGAGGTCCGTTACACCCTTTATGAGCTGCGCTTTCTCCTCGGATGACGGTCCATTGCCATCCGGTCCGCCTTCGCGGGTGACCTTGATATTGACGTACGGCATTGTTCAATCCTTGCGTGAGATGTATGTGAAGACTTTCGTGACGATCCGCCATTCGGTGCCGTCCCGGATAAGGGTCAGAAAATCTAGATAGTCCCGGCCCATCATGCGCATCCGCGCCGTTACGCGGGCCAGCCGGTCGCCTCCAAATGCGATCTCCAGCACGGCTTCGTCGCGCGGCTCGCCCTGCTTTGCAGGTGGCTCGCGTTTGTCGACGCGGGCCATATAGCTATCGAGATCGAGGTAAAGTTCGTCACCTTCGGTCGCGCAGACATATGCGAGATGCGGGTGAAAGACGCGGCGCAGCGCGGTGCTGTCGGCGTGATGCAGCCCTTCAAAATACGACTTCATCAGCCTGGACACCGCTATGTGATCCTCGGACGTCATTGGATCAATCCTTCCGCGCGCATGGCAGCTTGGGCTGCGGGTCGATCGAAGACGCGGGACACAAACGCAGAAAGCCTTGGCCATCTCGCCAGATCGATACCCGTGAAATTCGCCCAGTTCGCAACGACGAAGAGGTAGGCATCAGCGATAGTAAACGACTCTTCCATCTGATGCTTCTCGCCATCCGCGAGCGAAGCTTCGACATGATCGAATTTCTTCGCCACGGCCTCTCGCGCCGCAGACTTTTCCGGTTCGGTCGAATCATCACGAAATAAAGGTCCGAATGCCTTGTGCAGTTCGGAGGAAACGAAGGTAAGTTGTTCGAGCATACGTGCGCGCGCGAATGTTCCGATCTTCGGCGCGAGCTCGGCGGTTGTCGCGCCATCAGCCAGGTACTGCAATATCGCTGGCCCCTCTGTGAGGACTTGACCGTCATCAAGTTGTAGCGCTGGCACATAACCCTTGGGATTAATCTTCCGATAGTCGTTCCCGTTGGCTGTTTGTCCGCTCACGGTGTCAACGAGCTCGATTTCGAACGAACGTCCGATCTCATGCAAAATGAGGTGACTCGCCAGCGAGCAGGCACCAGGCTTGTAGAACAGTTTCATGGTGTATCGATCTCCTATGGTGTTCGATACGAGGGTAGATGACGGTTTCGGTTTCCATTGACAACATGATAACCAATGGTTACCTCAATAATTGACTTACTCAACGGAAACTTGGTAACCGCCATGGCTCTCAAGATGAGGCGCAATCGAAGCCCCGAACCGCCGGAGCCCTGCATGCTGACGGAATGCATGGCGGTGATCGCGGGGGCTTGGGCGCCGAATGTGATCTGGTCGCTGCGCGCCGGCCCCCGGCGTTTCAGTGAGCTTCGGGCCGATATCCCGCCCATTTCGGCCAAAGTGCTTTCGGCTCGCTTGTCGGAACTGGAAGAAAGGGGCGTGCTCATTCGTCACGTGAGGCGGACCTCGCCACCATCGACGGAGTATGAGCTAACGCCCTTGGGTCTTGAGTTGATCCCGGCACTCGACGCAATTGTTCAAGTGGGACACCGACTGAAAGCCCTTCAGTCTTCCAGTTATGGGTAGGTGCCCGCGCTTTGAGCCTGCGCAAGTCTTTCAGGAACCCCCGATTCGACGTCGAACTTGGCCAAGGCAAATTTAGCGTCCGATCCCAAAAGTACATAAGCTTCCAAGTAAGTGCGTTGGCGGACAAACAATGTCTGGCGTCAGTGCCCTGCAGGGAGCATTAGCGATTTGAGTAATGGAGGAATTTAGTTCATCGGAGCAGTTATCGAGCGAAGGTGAACGCTTCGCCCAGCACGAAGCTTAGTGAGCGCAATGCGTCGTCCGAAAGCTGCGTCGCTCGGACGTGGGAGATTCAACGCTATGAAACATATGGAGAAAATGGCGCACCCACCAGGATTCGAACCTGGGGCCTTCGCCTTCGGAGGGCGACGCTCTATCCAGCTGAGCTATGGGTGCTTACCGTGTCGCAACTGCTTACGCAGTGCTTACGTGAATTTTTCGCGAGTTGAAGGATCAGAACGAGAGTCTCGCAAATCCTTGTTCCTATAGGCCTTTTTCGTCTCCTCTTTTTCACCTACCCTGTTGACATCTGCCTTCGGAGGGCAGCGCTCTATCCAGCTGAGCTATAGGTGCGTTCGCCATCCCTCTAAGCGAAGCCGGCCATGCACGCAATCTCTTCGCCGCACGCCGTTTCGTCTTTTGCAGATGCCGTCCCTGTGCCAGACTGCATATTGCTAATTTCTTCCAGGAGCCTCCTTTATGCTGCAACCGTTCAAACTCTCAGGCAAATTTTCAGGCGTGTCCGCTGTCGCTTGCGCGCTCTTCCTGTCTGCGTGCGGACCGTCCGGCGATGCGCCGGCCACACCTGACGAGGCTAGCGCCCCTGAAACCGAAGCGGCTGCAACAGAAGAGCAACCGGCCGAGGTTCGCCGCGAACGCGCAGAGATCCTCGAAGAGTACGAAGCCGCCCTCGCCGACGCGCGTAAAACCGAAGGCAACGGCTCGCCTGCCTTATGGACACTCGCGGATGAGGACACGACGATCTACATGTTCGGCACGGTCCACATCCTGCGTCCGGACGTTGAATGGCGCACGCCGGAATTCGAAGCAGCCTTTGACAGTGCCGACACGCTGGTCCTCGAGCTCGACATGGAAAGCGACGCCGGCAAGCAGGCCATGGCCCGTGATTTCATGTCCAGAGGCATGTATGGCGACGGCCGCACATTGAGCAATGAAATCAGCGAAGGCGATCTTGCCGTCCTGACAGACGCCCTCCAGCCGCTTGGCATTCCAATGGCTGCGCTTGACCCGATGGAGCCGTGGATGGTCGCGGTGAACCTCTCGGTCATCAAGCTTCAGCAGGATGGATTTGACCCCAATTCGGGCGTCGAGCAGAAGCTTATCGCCGAAGCACGTGAGGACGGAAAATCCTTTGGCTTCCTCGAGACAGCCTCGGTTCAGGCCAGCATCTTTGATACGCTGCCAGAGCCGGTACAGGCTGAATACCTGTATGAAACGGCGCTGACGCTGGAAGACACCACGACGATGCTCGACCAGGTCATCGAAGAGTGGGCGGACGGCGATGTGAAAGGGCTCGGCATCCTCGTGGCAAACCCGGACACAAGCGGCGGCGAAGGTATCTATGATGCCTTGTTCCTTGACCGGAACACCTCCTGGGTTCCACAGATCGAAGCCATGCTGGATGAGCCGGGCACAGTCTTCATCGCCGTCGGCGCCGGCCACCTTGCCGGGCCGGACAGCGTCATCACCATGCTTCGCGACAAGGGCCACGAAATCGAAGGGCCTTAAGGCATCCGGCTCAAACCCGGAGCTATCTCCTTCCCGACCATCCCTGCGAAGGCAGGGATCTCATGCCGCGCTTGTAGACTTCGATGGCCTGGGACGCCGAAACAGGTCCGGGGTGATCGGCTCCACCGCACCCAGCACAAAAACCGCCATGCGGGCGACCGCTGGCGTTACACATCTCGCCCTGAATGACAGGGCCGGGCGCGTCTTGAATGGACGCTGAGATAATGCCGGCCTTTCGGCCAGCGATAGAGCGCCTGTTCCAGACGCGCCCGCGAGAGATATTGCCTGCTCGTTTTGCGCAAGCCGCCCAGAGGCCACAGGCAGACGAGCCGTCGCCTGCAAGAGCAAAGTGATAGCGCCAACCGCCATTGGCAGGACCGTTAATCCCTGCCGGCAGTCCCGGTCACCCTCGCCCCACATCTCCACCCGGCCGGTCCGGACCGCCCTGCCTGGAGATGAGGTGGGAGGGGTTATACAGGGGGCGCTGTGGGGGCGGATATTCTCCGCTCCGATCACTACCGAACATCAGGGCGGATTGCCGTCCCAGTCGATAATCCAGTCAATCTGGTCTTCTTCGAGGACCGTATCCTCGCTCACGGTCTGCCCCATGATCGATTTGCCGACATCGTGAATACGGTTGCGGTCGCCGCAGACAAGATGATGCCAGTCCGCCAGCCCGCGCCCCTCATGGACCCGGCGATAGGCACAGCTTTCAGGCATCCACTTGATTTCAGAAACTGATTTCGGCGTCAGGATCACACAGTCGGGCACTTTTGCCTTGCGGTTCTCATAGTCCGAACAACGGCAAAGTCCGTCATCCAGCAGGCGGCAGTGCAGACGTGTATAGGCAACGTCGCCAGAATCCTCGTCTTCCAGCTTGAGGAGGCAGCATTTCGCGCACCCGTCGCACAGGGATTCCCACTCGGACGGCGTCATCTCAGGGAGGCGTTTGGTCTGCCAGAACGGTTTTGTCATGACCCGAACATGGCTCAAGCCAGAACGTCTTGCCACTCTGGATGTCGCTGTAACTGCACGCGGGCAAAGCCGCAGACCGGGACAAGCTTGAAATCGTCGGCCCGGGCTTTCTCGACAAGCTTGCCAACGAGTTTCGTGCCAAGGCCGCGGCCGCCAAATTCAGACGGCACGCCGACAAAGTCGACACGCATCACGCCGTCACTGGCCCAGCCATACCGGATGACAAGTTCCTTGCCCTCGACATCTGCTGTGAGTTCCGTGCCATCGTCCTTCAGGGTGAGATCCGTCATTGCAATACGTCCTGCCAGTCCTTGTGTTTCTCGATCTGCGCGCGGGCAAAAGGACAGAGCGGCATGATCTTCTTGCCGTCCTTGCGGGCATCCTCAACGGCGCGAAAGACCAGCTTCTCGCCAACGCCCTTGCCGCGAAGCGCGTCGGGCACGCCTGTATGGTCAATGATGATCAGGCTCGCGCCTGCATTTGAATAGGTCATCTCTGCCTCATGACCGTCAACACTGGCGACGTAGCGTCCACCAGAAGCGCCATCTTCACGCGTAATCTCGAATTCAGCCATGTGAGGATTTCCATATCTGCCGGGCCAAAAATTTGCGCGCGGTACGTAGGGACGGGCCGCGCGCCAGGCATACATGTTGTGAGCCCGGCCGTTGCTTCAAGGCCGGGGCAGGAAGCCTATTTGCGCTTCTTGTCGTCTTTCAGCTCATCCTTCACCTTGCCAACTGCCTTCTGGCCAGCGCCTTCAGCCTGTTTCACCTTGCCTTCGGCTTCCAGCTTGCGATTGCCGGTGACGACGCCTGCAACTTCCTTGGCCTTGCCTTCGGCCTGTTTTGCGGTGCCTTCGACTTTATCGTTACTCATTTGATGTTCCTTTGTCTGCGATATCCCAGTCCCGCAGAATCAACCTGTCCGCCGGCATGGCGGTTCCGTGGTCTCGCAAAATTCATCCAGCATGCTAGGTCGCTTCGATGAGCAGATTGCCACCGCGCCCGAATCTTGGCTGGAAGGACGATGGAACGCCGGTCGATGACCGTGTGGGCGATGTCTATTTCTCCCGCCATGACGGGCTGGAAGAAAGCCGGACAGTTTTCCTGAAAGGCTGCGGGCTTCCGGAACGCTGGGCAGGCCGGGACAATTTCACCATTGGCGAACTCGGCTTTGGAACAGGGCTCAATTTTCTTGCTGCATGGCAGGCCTGGCGCGTGCACCGCCCCCTGCCCGGCGCCTGGTTGCACTTTGTCAGCTTCGAAGGCTTTCCCCTCGACGCAGCGGATGCGGCACGCGCGCTGTCCGCATGGCCAGACCTCGGTGACCTGCCGGCAAAACTGGTTGCGGCCTGGCCCGAAAGGGCAAAGGGCGTGCAGCGTATAGTCTGGCCGGAAGATGGGGTCAGCCTGACGCTTCATCTTGGCGAAATCTCGACCGCCCTGCCGCAATCGCGACTGAAAGCCGATGCCTGGTTTCTCGATGGCTTCTCGCCAGCAAAGAATAGCGAGATGTGGGATGCAGCGCTCTGGCCTGAGCTTCGCGCAAGATGTTCGCGAGGGGCCATCCTGTCGACATTTACCGTCGCGGGGGCCGTACGACGGGGTCTTGGCGAGGCCGGTTTCGAGGTCGCAAAGGTGCCGGGCTTTGCCTTCAAGCGCGAACGGCTTGAGGTGAAATTCCCCGGGCCTGAAGAGACGGTGCCGGACATGTATGGCTTGCGGCCATATGAGCCTCCTGTCGACCGCGTCAGGGTCATCGGGGCGGGGATTGCCGGGGCATGCGCTGCGCGCGTGCTGAGCGACCGGGGCATGGATGTCGAGGTCATTGAAGCCATGTCCGCCCCCGCCGGTCAGGCGAGTGGCAACAGGCTGGCGCTGGTGATGCCGCGTCTTGATGCAGGTGACACTGATCAGGCGCGCCTGCTGATCGATGCCTATCTGGCGGCGCGGCGTTTCTATTCAGGCAGGCCCGGCGTGGTCGAGACTGAGGTGGCCCAAAGACCCAAGGATGAACGCGAAGCCGACCGTATCGGGAAGGTGCTGGCCGACCCGCCGCTCGGACTTGAAAACCTCGAAGCGCTTGCGGGCGGCGGCCAGCTGCACAAAGGGACGTTGATCCTCGAACCTCGCCGGCTGATCGCTTCGCTGATGGATGGCATCAAGGTGACTTATGGCCGGCAGTTCGAACTCGCTGATATGCAGGACGGAACGCCCACGCTCCTCGCGGCCGGCCATACGCTCTGCAAGCTGCTGCCATGGGTGAATGTTATCGGGCGGCAGGGACAGGTCGAGTGCGCCAGCTCGGCTCTCGACGCACCGCCATCTGCCATTGCCAGCGGCCATTATGCGCTGGCATCAGGCCATGACCGGCTCTGGGGGGCGACCTTCGAGGCCTGGAGCGACGGCGATGTTGCTGCGTCTGATGCGGCACGCGCCGAAAACATGGCGGCGCTGGAGCGGCTCGCCCCCTATTGGCGGCAGGACGCAAAATCCTCAGTCATCACAAGCCGCACGGGCGTTCGCGCGACAACGCCGGACCGCCTGCCACTGATTGGTGCGGTGCCGGAGCATGGACGGGCCGTGGAGATATTTGACGGGGTAAGACATGGCCAGAAGGTCAGGGCGGATGCGCCGCTTGTCGAAGGGCTCTACATATCCGGAGGTCTCGGCTCTCGCGGCTTTACATGGGCACCTTGGGCCGGGGAGATCCTCGCGGCGCAGCTCCTCGGGGAGCCTGCGCCGGCGAGTGAAAGTGCGCTGCAGGCGGTATCGCCGATGCGTCAGATCCTGCGGGACCTGAAGCGCAGCCAGTGAGGATCAGGTCGCAGCAGCGAAGATAAGCTGCACACCCTTCTCCAGGGAGGCCTGCATCGTCATGTGGACGCCGCCTGCCTCGACATGGAGGCCGCCTGAGAAGCTGGCGATGGCTGTGATGGCCAGCATCGTGCAGGCTGCGGTAAATGCGACCCACCCACTTGCCTGAAGTTGTTTGCTAGACATTTCGGTATTCCCCTGAGCTGGAAAGTTTATGATCTCGGCCTCTGGCCTTTGTAACTGCCGGTCCGGCATGGAAAGGATGAGCGCCGACATGTTCAGTTCTTTTCGAGATTGCGGAATTCGCGGCGCAGGCGCCATTCATCCGAGGTGACATTACGTTCAAGGTTCTGAAGACGGTCTTCGAGGTCCATGAAGGAATATTTCAGACCCGAATAGGTCGTCTTCGGCCGGTCGGACACGCCGCGCCAGAAAGCTTCTTCTTCCGGCGCCAGGGGGCCACGGCCCTTCGGCGCTTTCGGGACCAGCATGATCATCACGATATAGGCGATGAAGACCAGCGGGCCTGCGAACAGGAAAAATGAAGCGACTGCGAGCAGCCGGACGATAATCGGATCCCAGCCAAAGCGTTCGCCGATGCCGCCGCAGACCCCGGCCCAGACCCGATCATTTCGTGAGCGGTAGAGGCGCCGGGGGTTTGGCGAGGAAAACATGTCCTCGTCACGCCCGCCACGTTCGCGGTTGCGGTGATGATGAGAAGAATAGGTCATTCAGATGACTCCTAACGGTCTAGCGGGGAACGGGGCCGGCGCGATGCCGGGGGACCGTCTTCCGGATGGGTGTCGACAAGCTGCTCCAGGGTCTCGATGCGGCGCTCCATGACTTTCGCGGAGCGCCAGAGATCTTCGAGCATACGCTCATCGTCGGGTTCGAGTGTCTTCTGTTTCCGCCAGAGGGTGATGTAGTGGAACACCATGCCGGGGAAGACGACGAAGATTGCGGCAATTGCGACAATCGCGACGATAATGCCTTCGTCCATAGCTAACCTTTCTCAGTTTCTGCCCGGTCTTCCATGTTCTGGAGGATCAGTCCGGGCACGATAATAACAGACAGGATAGCCGTAAGCACAATCAGTGAAACAATCATGGTCTAGGCCTCGCTATCCTTGGCTTTAGAAGGCTTGGCAGATGGCTTGGCCCGCGACTTCTTGAGGGCTTCAAGTTCCTTCTCGATTGCCTCGTCCTGCTCCAGGGCCGCAAATTCGGCTTCAAGCGAAGGCTCACGGCCACGGATCGTGTCAGCATAGGCTTCCATCTCGTCGACCTTGCGTTCGACATTGGCATAACGTGCCAGGGCCTCATCGACCTTGCCGTCATAGGTCTGCGAGCGCATGCGGATGCGTTGCTCGGCAGCTTCGCGGCGCATCATCAGCGCACGATGCTTGGCCTTGGCCTCGTCGAGCTTGGCCTGCAGCTTTGCCAGATCGTCCTGATGCTTTTCGAAGGCTTCTTCGGCTGCCACCATTGCATGCTTGCGACGATCAATTTCACCATCCGCTTTCTGCTTGGCGATCAGGGCACCGCGAGCGAGATCTTCGCGGCCCTTGTCGATGGCGACACCGGCCTTGCGGTCCCAGTCGTCACGGACGGTGGAATAATAGTCGATCTCGCGTTCCATTTCCTTCTTGTCGGCCATGGCGCGGGCGGCGGAGGTGCGAACCTCGACCAGCGTGTCTTCCATTTCCTGAATGATCAGGCGTGCGATTTTCTCGGGGTTTTCTGCACCGTCCAGCATCGCATTGATGTTGGAGTTGATGATGTCGCCGAGGCGGGAGAATAGTCCCATGATTTTTATCCTTTCATACTCGGATGTCTGGGAGGAGACGGGGAGCTCTTACAGGCCCTAGAAAAAGAAGCCGCCGAGGAAGACACCGGCTGCGAAGAACATCCAGCACTCGGCGGGACGTGATGCGAGCCAGCGGCCAAAACGGCCTGAGCCTTCGCGGGCTTCCTGGTAGCGGGTGTCATAAGAATGGTCGGTCATTTCTTTTCTGGTCCTTCATTGTGGCGACGCCCATCGCCTGTAATGCCAGATGTATTTCAAGGACCGTGCCAGTTTCGTCGTAACCATTTAATGCATTGTTTTTATATGATTTATTTTTTGATCGCGCATGGCTAACTATTTATAATTGGTCATTTTCGCCATTTTATTTAGTTGATTTAGCCTTTGAATTAGCTATTTTAACCTCATGCTTGGTCAAACTCCCCAGATTGTCGGCGAGGCACCGGAATGGCTTTCGGCCCTCGAACATGTTTCGCGGCTCGCCCCACTTGACCGCCCTGCACTGGTCATCGGCGAGCGCGGCACAGGCAAGGAGCTAATCGCCGAACGGCTGCACTTCCTGTCGCGCCGCTGGGAGGGGCCCTATGTGAAGGTCAACTGCGCAGCCCTGTCCGATGACCTGCTGGACTCAGAGCTCTTCGGCCACGAACGAGGTGCGTTCACGGGCGCGACCGAGCGCCGGATCGGGCGGTTCGAACTCGCCAATGCCGGGTCCATCTTCCTGGATGAGATCGCCACGGCATCCCAGCGCGTGCAGGAAAAACTGCTGCGCGTGATCGAGTATGGCGAATTCCAGAGGCTCGGCGGAGAGAAAGTCCTGTCGACCGATGTGCGTGTGGTGGCCGCGACCAATATTGACCTGCCATCGGCCGTACGGGCTGGCCAGTTCCGCGCTGACCTGCTCGACCGTCTGGCCTTTGATGTGATCACCTTGCCACCCCTGCGGGCGCGCAAGGGCGATGCGACGCTGCTGGCAGATTTCTTTGCCCGACGCATGGCGCGCGAGATGCTTGAAGATTTTCCTGGCTTTGCCCCCTCGGCCATCACCGCGATCGAAAACCATCCATGGCCCGGCAATGTACGGGAGCTGAGGAATTTCGCTCAGCGGGTTACAGCCCGGGCGCTTGCCCAGCCAACAGGTGAGGCCATCCGTTTTGAGGCTGATGCCCTTGATCCGTTCGAGTCGCCTTTCCGGCCGCCTTCGGTCTTGAACGGGCCGCCAGAGCCCCCATCTTCCGCCCCTCGCCCTACCCTGCCGAAACCGACACTCGGCATTCCATTCGAAGACCAGGCTAAACTTTTTGAAACCGCCTTGATCGATGCCGCCCTTGCGGCACATGATGGGCATCAGGGAAAAGCTGCCGAGGCGCTGGGGCTCACCTATCACCAGTTTCGCGGCCTGCTGAAAAAACACGATTACGGAAAAAAGCCGGGCAAACCGGCGTCTGAAAATCAGTCTTAGAAGTATTTTCTTAGGCTAAACCTGCAAAGGAGATCACTATGCAGGGCTCCCAGATCACACTTGATGATACGATGACCGCACCGGCTGAGCGCGAAGGCGCCATTCCCTTTCTTGGCCTGCCTTTCCAGGCGATGGCCACACGGCAGGCGGCCCGCCATATCGCCGCTAATGCGCTTGGCAGCGATAATTTCTGGTATGTCGTGACGCCGAATGTTGACCATATGGTCCGCCTGTCGCGCGAGCCGGGCCTGCGTCCGCTCTATGACACCTCCGGCCTGATCCTGAATGACAGCCGCATTCTCGAGCTCCTCGCCAAATGGGACGGGCTGCACCTGCCGGCCTCACCCGGCGCAGATGTCGTACAATCCCTGTTTTCGAAGGAAATTGACCAGGATGAGCCAGTGGTCGTGATCGGCTGTACCGCGAGCGAGATCACAGCCCTGAAAGCCCGGTTCGGCCTGTCGGACGTGCGCTGGCACGATGCGCCCATGGGGCTGCGCAAGAACCCGGACGCCATACGCCGCGCCGCAAAGTTCATGGCAGACAACCCCGCGCGCTTCCACTTCCTGTGCGTCGGCTCGCCCCAGCAGGAGATGGTCGCGATTGCCGCGCGCGATCATGGCAATGTCCAGGGGGTTGGCGTCTGCTGCGGAGCCAGCCTCGATTTCCTGACCGGCAAGACGAGACGCGCACCGGAATGGATGCGCCGGACGCGGCTGGAATGGCTGCACAGGCTGACCAGCGAACCACAGCGCATGGTCAAGCGCTACCTTCTCGACGGCCCGAAGATCTTCTCGATCTGGAGACGAGACCGCAAGCAAAGACGGAACGGGCCGCCGGAGGCGTGAGCCGCCTGCGTCACTAGCTGAAATCGAAATGATTGTGCGCCTGCCCCACCGGGCAGTGCCCCGTCAGCTGGCGCGCTCAGCTTTCGGCAGATGTGTCGAAACGTCCGCCCTTGAGCACGAAGCGGCGATCACAATAGCCGCATTCCACCATGTCATCATCGCCCATCTCATAGAACACGATCGGATGGCCGAGCGGACCGTTGCCGCCGTCGCATGCGACGCGGTGCTCTGGCGTCACAATGGTTTCCGGTGCGTCTGGAAGTGGTGTCGTGGACATATGAAAGCTTCCCCGATGACAGCGTTGCCCGCCTCAAATCTGGTGCATAACTAGACTTTGACCAGTCCCTGCGTCAATCGCATAAGGCGCATGGAGTGCCGCCCATGGAGCGTACGAAATGAAACCCACCCTGTATCATTGCCGCAATGCCCGCTCATTCCGCCCACTCTGGGCGCTGGAAGAGCTGGAGATGGAGTATGAGCTGGTCGTCATGCCGTTCCCGCCGCGCGTCCACTACAAGCCGTATATGGAGCTGAACCCGCTCGGCACGATCCCGCTTTTCGTGGATGGCGAGACTAAGATGACTGAATCGACTGCCATATGCGAATACCTTGGCCAACACGCGCAGGGCACGGACATGATCGTGCGTCCGGACGAGGCCGATTATGGCACTTATCTCAACTGGATGTATTTTTCCGATGCAACGCTGACATTCCCGCAGACGCTGGTGCTGCGCTATGAAATGCTCGAGCCGAAAGCCCGACGCCAGCCCCAGGTCGCCGACGATTACCGGATGTGGTTTGCCGGCCGCTTGATGGCGGTAGAGCGCCGGCTCGAACATTCCATGTTCATGGCCGCTGACCGGTTTACGATGGCCGACATTGCCATCGGTTATGCCATCCTGTTGGCAAGCGTGCTGCCGCCACTTGAGAATTGCATCACACCGACGACAAAGGCCTATCTTAATCGCCTGCGTGACCGTCCGGCCTTCAAGCGCGCGCAGACCATGCAAAAGGAATCGCAGATGGTGCAGGCCCCGGACGCGAAGTAATCGTCACAAACAACTTCTGATCTGGTCATCGGCCAAGTGTTACAAAGCTTCGACGTCACTTGACCTGAAACTGGCTGGTGGTAGCTGATCGCCTCGGGCGATTTAACAGTGCATAACCAGTCTGAAAACTTCTCACCCCAATTGAAATCGTTCCTTAATCCCTATCAATATATGAAGGGACCAAGCCGGTTGGGAGAAGCCTCTTGAGAGCCATATATAGCGCTATGATCGCAGGTGGCTTTGCTGTTTGCGCGCCAATCACCGCGAACGCCGAATCATCAGCCAACATCGTCATCCGGGCACACGTTCCGCAGGTTTGCGTGATTTCGGCTGCTACGATCGAGGTGCCAGAGGGCAATAATTCCTTTCAGACCACCGTCATCGAAAGCTGCAATGGCGGACAAGGCTATTCCATCCTGGCGTCCCATCGCTCGCTGACGGATCAGGAAACTGCTGAACTGAGCTATGGCGGGCAAAATGTCCCGCTACAGGCCACCGGCCTCACGAATGTGACAACGCGCTACGGCGCCTCGCATGAGCGGATCAATGTGATTGTCGACGGCAAGCAGTTGCAACAGCCTCTCGCAATCAATCTCAGCGTTACGCCGATCTGACCACCAGGGTCGCCTGCCTATATTGAAGAGACCGTGACCGTTACGCGATCGCTATAGCGACCCGCCTCGATGATGCCCTGTCTTGGCACGACGACCGAGAGTGGGAACATGTCGCCCGCTGCCGATGTGTGCGAGTTTTCGACGAAGATGGAGCCGCCACCAAGCGCAACCGGCTGCCCCTTGTAGAACAGGTTATATCTGATCGTATCTGTCGTGGTCGTCGATACGAGCTCCCCAAGATGCTCAGACCTGAACGACACGCCATATGCTGACGTGCTCAGCACAGTCAGCCCAAATGGCGGGGAGCGTGTTTCGCTGCCTTCCAGCAGGGTGCCAAGATCGACCTTGGCATTGCCGCCATCCTTGCCACCAACGGCACCGACGATGCGCAACGAGACCGCGGGCGGAACGGTAATCGAAAGATTGACGGTCGCCCTGTCAGTCAGCGTCTCGACCTCGTCGTAGAGGGAGAGCGTGAGCTGTGTCGAATATGACCCCGCCTTCAGCCCCCACTCGGTCGGAACGATAACGTCAAATTTCGTATTTCGCCCCGACTGCGTGTCCGGAATGTTTGAAAGCAGAATGTCCGAGCGTAGCGACGCGCCGGACGATTCGGATGGCAGGATCGAGAGCTCCTGCTTCGCTGGCCCGCGTAGCTCAAATTCGGGCATGCCCGCCTCTGGCGGACCATCCGCGAATGATACACGTATCGTTCCACTGCACCCGCCCTCCCGGTCTGACCGGACATTGACAGGCAGGCTTTCAACAATCGCAGAATTGTTCTCGATGTCAGTCGCAATGACATTCAGAGAGTAGCTGTTCTCCGAAAACTCCAGGTCGCAACCCTGTGCCTGCGCAGCAAAAGGCAGCGCGCCAAGCAACGCAGCCAGTCCACCATATCGAAACATCTGATTCATAAGCATGACTATAAGCCCTCATCCCCGCTTTCGGTAGCGATATTCCCGAGCCGCAGCAAACCCGAATTATCGGCAGGCACGCTGATTTCAAATTCGGCGCCATTTGCCAGTTTTACACGGTAATGCTTGCCGGGTGCCAGCCCGATTATACCGAACCGGCCACTACTATTCGTAAAGAAGGGCTGCGGCTCGAAACCATCATCATCAATCTCAGTGATGCGCCCGGTCATGAGCGAGCCGATCTCTTCACCGATATAAAGGAATCCGACAGCGCTGACGAAACGGTCACTGCCGACCTGATGCGAATAGCCGCTCTTGTAGGGCGGGAACACCCGCTCCACGCCGGCGCCGATATCATAGCCTGCCTCACCGGACTTCAGATCATACTGAAACTCCTGGGCGTTATATGAATTCAACCGGTTGAGCACGGCGCCGCCGAACAAGCCGCTTGAAGCCTCATATGATCCGCCAGCAAGACTGCGCCCGGCAATCAGGTCAGATTCCATCGTGCGATGCGGATTGAGGACCGCAAAGGAATCGCGGATCGGTCGCCCGATCCCGAAACCACCGTCGGCAAATGCAAACGAAGTCCCGAACTGGAATCGCGCCGTCTGGCTTTCACCGATTTCTGAAATGTTCGGCCCTTGCGATATCAGCGACAAACGCGAATCAAACCGGTTTCCGAGATAATCGATCGCACCATCGATACTCTGATCATCCTGCACCTGCTGAACGGCCAGGGAGTAACCGAACGCGCCAATCTCATCTTCCCGCGCCTTGGAAACCGAGGCGCGCGCATAATTGCGCCGGCTTTGATAATTCAGGTCAGCCCTTTGCCGGCCGGCGAACGCCATTGTCAGCCCCAGCCGGACGCCGAACTCGTTGCCAAACTGACTATCCGTTCCGTACTCGACACCCGCCTTGAGCCCCAGCGCCGGTGTCAGCCTGTGCGTCACGTCAGCATAGGCAGAATAGCGCGAGTCCTGCAGGCCTGTATTGAGATAGTTGCCGCCGAGGGTCACGAAGGTCCGGTCCGACAAACCCTGTGAGTAAGTTGCGTTGATCGTGAGCTGCTCGCTGTCCAGCGATGCGAGGTCGCCGACGGATTCAAAATTGGCGCCACGGTAATCCACCGTCACGGACGCTGATTTCCGTCCGGCCGTATCACCCCCATACCAGCGATACCCGCCAAAGGCCGCAAAACCGCTGGCCTCTTCGCTATTGCTGGTCGCCGCCGAGAGCCGCAGGCTGCCGGGAATGACTTGCGGCACAATCTGCATTTCAGCAGACGCAACCTGGACCGCATCGGAGATCTGCACGCCGCCGCCCAGCAGGAAGGAGCCATTCAGGGCCCGACGATAGTCTGCAACGAAGGCGAGCTCATCAGAATAGTCTGGCTCGAAACTGATCCCGTCCGCCACATAGCCAAAAGCGGCCATATATTCGTCTTCGCCTGCCAGAAGCTCGACAGGATCAAAGAAGAGGCTGAAATCGGAAACAGATATCCGGCCGGCCGCATCCCGCACGACAAGCTCGACATTGTTTGAGCCGTATTCAATCGGCAGGTCATCAAGGTCATATCGCCCCGGCTGCAATTCGAGCGACTGGTAAGGTGCCCCATTGATGAGGATGTCCAGCGTCGACGGACTGCTGATTGTAACCTGACGTCCAGAGAATGTTCCGGGGGCATAGAACGGATCAAACAGCCGGCGAGACTTCTGAACCGAAATTCCACCGATGAAGGGCGAGTTTACCAGCTGCGAACCGGGCACCTGCAAGTCACCTATGCTGAACCGCCGAAAGGCTTCAGGCTGATCGTAGACGCCGCGCAGGGACTGGCGGCTGAAGCTGTACTCATCACTCGCCAGCTCAGAGAAGAGACCCTCATATTCGAGCACAACACCCCCGAAGCGCATCGCCCCATCGAGAAAGATTTCCGGAGGGCGCATATCCGACCCTTCCCGGTAAGTGGCGGCAGCATTGGCGTTGAGATATGCACTGAAACCGGCTGGCTCGAGGGTCGGTTGTGCCTGCTCGCGCTGTGCGGCGCTCACCAGGCGTTCGGACGGAATGAGGACTGGATCAATTGCGTCCAGAACGAGCGACAACCGCCCCATATCGAATGAAACCAGGATGCCAAACTGCTTCAGCGTGTCAGCATCGACATAATCCCTGCCGGATAAAGCTGCCTCCAGCACCTGCCGGCCCTCATAGTTCAGGACGGGCCGCAACTGGTTTGAGAAGGATGCGGAGTCGATTTCGAAATTGCCGTGCTGGTCCAGCCGCACGAACACTTCATTGAGGATTCGGCCGCGCCAGATCAGGGGAACCGTCAGCTCAACCTTGTCAGGCTGACCGGCGACGTCCCGCGCGGACTGGGCCTGCACCGCAGGCGCTCGCACCATCCCGGCAAACAGGACGCAGAGGCAGGCCTGACTAAAACCCCGCAAAATCTAACTCCAAACTACTAATCAGCCGAGCGGCACGAGCTCAACGCTTTCCGGCACCAGAGCTGGATCAAGAGGGACAAAGAACAGGCGGGCCTTGCCAGGCGCAACGACGCCCACACCAAAGATCCGGGACGCCTCATCGGGCGCGAGACGCCGGGAGGATTGCGTCCCGTCGGCAGCGTTTCCACGAAGCTCCCACGCTGTCGCACCAGCCATCAGCGTTCCGTTGCCCGCATTGTATACGCGAACATTTGCACCGTTGACCTCTTCGCGCGTTTCAAAGCCGACGATTTCAGCTTGTGGGCGAGGGGCGACACCAGAGGGAACGACATTGACGAGGACATTGAAGTTCACGACGACCTGGACCTGCGATACGCCCGGCTCAAACTCAACGGGGATCTGCCGGATCGCAGCGTAATAGACGCGCGAAGCCGCCAGCTCAGGCTCTCCAACGAACTGCACGCGGAAAACCTGCTGGGAATTCGGCTCGACAATGCGCTGCGCCGGAAAGACCAGGAAATCTTCGTCTGCAGGAATAAGTTCGAGCTCTCCTGCTTCGCTGATTTCACCAGCGAACATGCGAACCTCGACAGGGAATTCCACATCAGCCGGATTGGAAAGTTCCAGCCTCGCGATCGACCCGCTGCCGCTTGGCGTCACTGTGACCACCATCGGCGAAACCTGGGCAGCATTTGCAGATGGCAAACTCGCTGCGATGAATAGCGCCGCAATGGCAAACACAAATTTTTGAAACATTTCGTCCCTCCAGACAGCCCCGCTCGCAAACCCGGCCTTACAGCGCCTCAGACAAAAAAGGGGGAGATTTCCCTCCCCCTTTTCGCATTAGATCGTTCAAGCGCTAATTAGATAGCACCGAGCGTGATCGTCGTTGTTGCGACATAGTCGCCGGCGACCGGACGCTTAGGATTGTCGCCACGTGGGATGACAACGTTCAGCTTTGCATTCTCGTGGAAAGCACCAGCCGTTGATTTCGTGGAGGTTGCAGGGCCGTTCTTCGTTGTGAAGCCGACCTGCGGGATCGAGCCACCAGCGCTGCCGCTTTCAAGCTTGATCACATAAGCAATCTTGTTGGTGAAGTCGTCTGGATCGGCCAGAGCAGCAGCCTCGCCGTCGCTGTTGACGAGCTCAGTGCCCGCAACCGTGATGGTCGTGCCGTAATTGCAGCTCACCCAGATACGTGGCTGAGTGGAGGAGTTGCCGTCGAGCAGAAGCGAGCCTTCTCCAGCCGCGTCGACGACGGATACGGTCATGGCCTGAGCAGCTGCACCGTCAATGGTGCAGGTTTCAGCAACGTTGGTCGTGATATCGAATGCGGTTTCTGCCGTATCAGCCATCGCCGGCATCGCAAGAAATGCGGTTGCCGCTGCGGACGCAAGAATAAGCTTTTTCATAAGTTTCTCCGAAGCTTGGTTCAGTTTGTTGCACTTCTGACACCCACCACAATCAGAAATACCGATTGGGGGCCAAAGGCTTGTGCGTCACCCCCGACCTGTCTCGGCATATTAATAAAGCGTTAAGAATCAGAATCAAGAAGTTTATTAATCGGGAATTAACCTAATTTTTTTCTTTGATTTCAATGCTTTCCCCAGCGTGAACCTCTAAAGTTGACTCCCCCGGCAAGTTTAATTTCTTCAACTTTGGTCAAAAACCATTGATTTTAACGATTAACCACTGCTTTTATACTTATTATGCTTGATATTAAGCCGTGTGATCATAGTTAATATTAGAAGGTGATCAATTTTAATCTTAATGCTCTACTGTCGCGCGCTGTTCGCCGGCCTGTTTCCCGCAAATTCCCTGTAATTACTACGTATGTGACCCGAGAATGCTTGAAAATATTCATTTTGAGCTGAGTGACGGCATCATCTCTTCTTCATAAACCATAAGCTTATTTTCATATGGTCGTTGCACGTCATCAAAGATTGCCAACGCCGATCCTGCCCTGACCGCCAGCAAAAAACACAAGACGATGGTTCAGGTCTGGACTTATCAGCCCTATATACCCGGCCAGACTCACCGGCGAGGCCGGCAAATGGAGGCTCCATGACCGCACCAGATTACGCCATCGAAGTCACAGGGCTTGAGAAAGTCTATGCCGCATCCGGAAAGATGCCGGAGAAGCGCGCGCTGAAAAGCATCGATCTGAAAATACCGCGTGGGCACATTTTTGGCCTGCTCGGTCCGAATGGCGCTGGCAAGTCCACTTTTATCAATATCCTTGCAGGCCTCGTAACGAAGACGGGCGGCTCCGCCCGGATCTGGGACATGGACATAGACCAGCATCCGCGCGCCAGCCGGGCTGCCATCGGGGTCGTGAACCAGGAAATCACGATGGACCCCTTCTTCACCCCCGAGGAAGCCCTCGAGCTTCAGGCCGGGTTTTACGGCGTTCCCAAGCGTGAGCGCCGCACCGCCGAAATTCTCGAAGCGGTTGGCCTGCTCGACAAGCGCGATGCATATGTCCGGCAGCTTTCGGGTGGGATGAAACGCCGGGTGATGATCGCCAAGGCCCTGGTCCACAATCCACCAGTCCTGATTCTCGACGAGCCGACAGCTGGTGTCGATGTCGAGCTGCGTCGTTCGCTCTGGCAATATGTCCGCCGCCTTCATGATGAGGGCACAACGATCATCCTGACGACCCACTACCTTGAAGAAGCCGAGGAGCTCTGCGACGAAATTGCCATCGTCAATCACGGCGATATCATCGCCTGCGAGCCGACACCGAAGCTTCTGTCACGCCTCGACCAGCGCATTCTCAAGGTCACACCCCGCGAAACGGTTTCGGTCATTCCACCGAGCCTGAAAGATCTCGATGTCAGCCTGCTTCCAAACGGCGACCTCAAGATCACCTATCGCAGCAGCGAGACCGGGATTGGCCGCCTGCTCGAAAAGGTGCGGGATGCCGGGATCGGCGTTGCAGATCTTTCGACCGACCAGCCGAACCTGGAAGATGTCTTCGTTGCGATGACGACTGAAGTGGCCTGACCCGGATAGAGCCGGCCATGCTGACCGGGACAGTCTGATATGACACAGGACGAACGCGCTGCCGCGCTGCTCAAGGGACCGATCCTGCGATCCCTCCTGATGCTGGCAGTGCCGATCATCACCGCGAATGTGCTGCAGTCGGCTTATCAGCTGATCGATGCATTCTGGGTCGGTCGTCTTGGCGATGCGGCGATTGCTGCCGTGTCGATATCCTTCCCCGTCATCTTTCTGACCATCGCAATAGGCTCGGGGCTCGGCATCGCCGGCTCGATCCTGATCGCCCAGTATTTTGGGGCCGGTAAGCAGGACATGGTTAATCATGTTGCGGGCCAGACCATGTTGATGGTTGTACTGTCATCGCTGGTACTGGGCACCATCGGCTTTGTCCTGACGCCGCAGCTGCTACACATGATGGGTGTCACGGAAGAGGTCTTTATCGGCGCGCAGGGCTTCATGCATGTCGCTTTTGTGGGCCTTGTCTTCAGCTTCACCTTCATCATGTTCCAGTCGGTCATGCGCGGTGTCGGAGAAACGACATTGCCAATTTATATTGTGCTTGGCACCGTAATCCTGAACTTTTTCCTAGATCCGCTATTCATTTTCGGATGGGGCATCTTTCCCGGCATGGGTGTGATGGGTGCCGCACTCGCAACCCTTGCAACCCAGAGCCTTGCGGCGCTGATCGGGCTCATGGTCCTGTTTGGGGGCAGGTTCGGCATTCATGTCTCGCTGAAGGATTTCAAACCGGACCCTGCCTTTATCAGGAAGGCCTTCTTCCTTGGCCTGCCCGCATCCATCGAGATGTCGGCTCGCGCCTTCGGCCTGATCGTCATGACCTTCCTGATCGCGAGCTTCGGAACAATGGCCATCGCCTCGTACGGTGTTGGCTCAAACATGATCCAGGTAGTGATGATCCCCGCCATGGGCCTGTCTATGGCGATCTCTACACTTGTCGGGCAGAATATCGGGGCCGGACAAGTACAGCGCGCTGAACAGATCGGCCGGCTTGGGGCGGTTGTGTCCTTCTGCACCCTGACGGCTCTCGGCCTGATCGTCTTTGCCTTCGCGCCGCATTTCATTGCCTTCTTCGTACCGGGCGATGAGGCCGTGATCGCGACCGGCGCCGGCTTCCTGCGCACCATGTCGCTCGCCTGGGGCATGCTCGGCGTACAGTTTGCCCTGACCGGCGTGCTGCGGGCCTCCGGCAATATGGTGATCACGATGATGCTGACCATTGTGTCCCAATGGGTCATTCAATTCCCGTTGGCCTACATCCTCTCGAAGCACACACCGCTTGGGCTTGAGGGCATATGGTGGGCTTTCCCTGTGACCTATGTGACGGTCGCGCTGATCACGATTGCCATCATCGCCAAGGGGGACTGGAAGAAAAAGGAGCTGATGGGCAAGCAGGATGCGCTCGCCCGGCAGGTGAGCGACGAGATCATCACCGAGGAGTCCTATTCAGGCCATCAGTCCTGAGACCTCCGGCTAGATCCGGCGGACCATGAAACCAGTGCGTGGGAAGTGCAGGTTCAGTGTTTCTGCCTGCTCGTCATGATGGTGCAGGATGATGCGTTCAGCCGTCGCAATGACAATATCACCCTCGACCCAGTCGCGACCATAATCGTCGGGGGCAACCGCGACACGCTCACCGGGTTCGAATTCCTGTAGCTCATCAACCGTCTTGGCCGCCTTCAGGCGCGGCGCACTGTCCCGGGCGATCTGCAAGGCGTCTTCCCCTGAGATGTTCTCAACATCCTGACCCTCGATTTCCTTCATCCGGCCATACCAGTCCCGCGTACGCGGCGCCGACTTGAAACAGGTTTCGAGGAAGTCTGGAATATTCTTCTCCACAAACCAGGGGTTCATGTAGGCGTGAACGTCGACCAGGCCTGGCTTCATGCCGATCAGCCAGCTTCCCGCGCCGGCGCCATGACCACCGGCGAGCCGCTCTTCAATCCACATCAGCTGGGCGCGCCACTGGTCTCTCAACATGGGCGCCGCAGCCGCCATGGCTGCAGTGTCAAACGGGCGGCCTGACAGCTTTTCGCGATCCTTCTTGAAGTCTTCGGGTACCTGGTCGCCGAGCGCGCCGAAAATCACGCCGACACTCGTCTGGAACCATTTTCCATCGCACCACGATGCGACCATTGAGGAGAGGCCTTCGTGGCCCGGTAGTACGATACCGGGGATCGGGAACCGTTCTTCGAGGGCGCGCAGGATCATCGTTGAATCGAGGAAAATGTCCGCACCGATCTGCATGACCGGCGTTTTTCGATACCCCCCCGTCAGCGGCATCAGCAACGGCTTGGGCATGATGTTAGGAATTTCGACCGACGCCCAGCCAAGATTTTTCATGCGGAGGGCAAGTCGTACTTTTTCCGAAAAAGGCGAGCGCTCATAGTGATGCAGGATAATGGTTTGTGGTCCGGCCATGATTGAGGTGTTGCCCTTTTTTCTGGTGCCCTATGATTTCTGAGGGCTTGCCCCGCCCTTGGAAACCGCCTTCATGCGGTTAAACCATATACAGAGAAGCTCAAGAGGAAGCCTAGATCATGCTCGACCCCGTTGCCATGCCACATCTCGCTGATATTCCCCGCGTTCAGGGAAAGCGGCTCGCAGACGAGGCTGCGATCTGGTTTGAAGGGGACACCACCACCTTTGCCGAACTCGATGCACGGGCCAACCAGGTCGCCAACGGGCTGGTCGCGCTGGGCTGCGGTCCAAATGACCGCGTCGCCTATCTCGGCAAGAATATGGGCGTCTATTACGAGATGCTCTTTGGTTGCGCGAAGTCGCGCACGGCAATGACGGGCATAAACAACCGCCTCGCGCCGCCGGAAATGCAGTTCATCCTGTCTGACAGCAAGGCGAAGGTGCTGTTCGTCGCAAGCGAATTTTACGAGGTCGCTTCGCAGATCGTGTCTGAATGCCCCGACCTGACGCAAATCATCGCCATTGATGGCGGGCATGACACCTGGCCCGCCTATAAAGCCTGGCGCGACCGCCAGAACGCGCAGGCACCTGGCCTCAAGACGAGGGATGATGACGATGTCATCCAGCTTTACACCTCCGGCACGACCGGCCTGCCTAAAGGCGTGATGCTCACCAATGCCAATTACAATGCCGTGTTCCGGGAAGCTTCCAAGCTGGACTGGGCCGCTTATGACGAAGGTGACGCAGTGATGAACGCCATGCCGCTGTTTCATGTGGCTGGTTGCAACATTGGCATACTCGCATCGGCGCAGGGCGCCCAGACCGTCATCCTGCGGGAAATTGACCCTGCGACGATCATCGACCTGGTTGAAGAGCACAGGATTGCGCACGCTTTTTGGGTACCGGCTGTCATCTTGATGTTGTCGCAGTTGCCCGGCGTTGATGAACGTGACTTCTCTTCCCTGAAAACTATCTCCTACGGCGCGTCACCCATCGCAGAAGACCTCCTGAAACGGGCTGTCGATCTCTTTGGTGCGAAATTCAGCCAGCTCTATGGCCTCACGGAGACGGTGGGCCTTGGCACCTATTTGCCACCAGAAGCGCATGACCCGGCCTGGGGCAAGCTGCGCTCCTGCGGGGTGCCCTATCCCGGCTCCGTGGTGCGCGTGGTGGATGAAAACGACAAGCCTCTGCCGCAAGGCGAGGTTGGCGAAATCGTCATTCGCGACGCCTTCGTGATGAAGGGCTACTGGAATCGCGCAGACGCCACGGAAAAGGCGCTGGCCAATGGCTTCTTCCATACGGGCGATGCAGGCTATTTTGACGAGGATGGCTTCCTTTATATCCATGACCGCATCAAGGACATGATCGTGTCTGGCGGCGAGAACATCTATCCGGCCGAAGTCGAGAATGCCCTGTTCGGGCATCCGTCCATTGCCGATGTCGCGGTGATCGGCATTCCGAGTGAGAAATGGGGCGAGGAAGTGAAAGCCATCGTCGTGCTGAAAGACGGCCATGAACCGGATACGGCCTCGATCATAGCGTGGGCCAAGGAAAAGATTGCGAGCTATAAATGCCCGAAATCAGTTGATTTCGTCGGCGCCCTGCCGCGCAATCCGTCCGGCAAGATTCTGCGGCGCGAACTGCGCGAACCGTACTGGGAAGGCGTGGAACGGCGTGTCGGGTGATGCCTGTAGTGTTGTGCCTGGCGCACCCGTCCTTCGACTTCGCTCAGGATGAGCGCGATTGAGAGGTCATGCGGTTCTTTGTCTATATCCTGCGATGTTCGAACGGGGCCTATTATGTGGGCTCTCATCGCGGTCAGGATGTGGACAGCCGTGTTTTTGAACACAATGCGGGGATGGATAAACGGGCTTACACTTACCGGTATCGCCCGGTCGACCTGCTTTGGAGCTGCACCTTTGAAGACCCGACGGACATGGTGAATTTCGAGCGCCAGCTAAAAGGCTGGTCACGTGCAAAGAAAGAGGCGTTCATGCGCAGTGACTGGGCCGAGCTGAAAGCGCTGGCAAAATCCCGGACTGCACCCGCTATCCACGAAAAAGGCCGTTTCCACCTTCTGACAAAGGGAAACGCCGCTGAGCGCTCATCCTGAGCGAAGTCGAAGGACGAGCGCGGGTCATTGGTGATGACAGAGGTGCCGACAATGGCATCGGGCCGCTCAGGATAGAGGGGCAGACCGTTTGGCCGAGGCGGTTGGGCTCGCTCTGACCTAGCAAATCCGATAGGTTGAAGCATGTAGTTCCGCGAGGTCATGATCTTGTCTCACTTGGCAGGATAATCGCCGCGTATACTGTGCATGCAGATAATCAAAACACAATTCGGAGGAAGACATGGCTGACGGACAGGCGCTACCGCCCTTCAGGCCCTTGCCGCAAAAAGAACCTGATATCGAGATGGTTCGAAAACCAGATGGCACGATTTACCTGACGCCGCGCCAGGCGCCGGGCGACCGCCCGAAGACGATCCCGCACTGCCTTGACGAGCGCGCCGCCGAACATCCAGACCGCCCCTGGCTGAAACAGCGCGACCCCGACACCGATGCGTGGCGGGTGCTGACCTATGGCGAGGGCAAAGCCAAAACCGATGCCCTGGCGCAGGCTTTCCTCGATATGGGCGCCGGGCCGGATGCCCCGGTCATGATCCTGTCTGGCAACACGATTGAAAGCGCGCTGATCATCGTCGCCGCGCAGAAAATCGGGGCGCCCGCCGCGCCGATCTCGGTGCCCTATTCGACCATGTCGAGCGACTTCAACAAATTGAAGCATTGCTTTGAAGCGGTCGAACCCAAAGTTATTTTTGTGCAGGATGTCGAGACGTTCAAGAACGCGCTGGGCGCGCTTGGCGAGCATGGCTGCACCGTCTTTGCCAAGTCCGGCGCGACGAATGAGATCCAGTCCTTTGACGAACTGGCAAGCACGCAGCCGACGCCTGCGGTTGGCAAGGCCATGTCGAAACTGACGGATGAGAGCATCGCCAAATATCTGTTCACCTCAGGGTCGACGGGTATGCCGAAGCCTGTACCGACAACGCAGGGCGCGATGTGCTCGATGATTTCGGGCCAGGAGGGCCTGCGCGACAATTCACGCGATCCCGATTATGATCCCGACGAGGTCCACAACGTTCTCGACTGGTTGCCCTGGAACCATATTTCCGGCTCCAATGTAAACTTCAATGGGGCGCTCTGGAACGGCGCGACCTTCTGGATCGACGGCGGCAAACCAACACCGCAACTCTTTGGCGAGACCATTCGCAATATTTACGATGTCAGCCCGTCGACCTTCGGCACCGCGCCGATCGCGCTGTCCATGCTGGCTGATGCGATGGAGCAGGACGACAAGCTGCTTCACGCCTTTTTCAAGAACATGAAGTCCATCGGCTATGGCGGCGAGACGCTGTCGGACGATCTTTATGAACGCCTGCAACAGCTCTCGATCCGCGCGACCGGCAAGCGTATTCCGATCGTCACCATGTATGGGGCGACAGAGACGCAGGGCATCACCGTGGTGCACTGGGAAGTCGAGCGCGTCGGCCTGATCGGCCTGCCCCTGCCCGGCATGACCCTGAAGCTGGTACCAAATGGCGCAAAACTCGAAGTGCGCGTCAAAGGCCCAAGCGTGATGCAGGGCTATCGCGGCATGCCGGAGAAAAACAGGGACGTCTTCGACGAGGAAGGCTTCTACAAGCTCGGCGATGCGGCCCGCATGGTCGATGAGAACGAGCCGAACAAGGGCATCATCTTTGACGGCCGCGTCGGGGAAGATTTCAAGCTGTCCTCGGGCACATGGGTGTCTGTCGGCACGCTGCGCCCCGACCTTGTTGCCGCCTGCTCACCGCTTGTCTTCGATGCTGTAATTGCCGGCCAGGACAAGGATTTCATCGGCGCGCTGTTCTGGCCCTCGCAGGCAACCTTCGAATCCTATGTCAAACAGGCTGAGGGCGACATGATGAAAGCCTTCATGCGACTGAACGGTGAACTGACAGAGAAAGTCCGCGCCTACAATGCCCACGAGAAAGGTTCATCTCGCCGGGTGAAGCGTTTCACGGTGATGACAGAGCCACCCTCCATCGATGCGGGCGAGATCACCGACAAGGGGTATGTCAACCAGAGGTGCGTCATCGACAGGCGAGATGAGCTGGTGCAAAACCTGTATGCGGACCCGCTGGCACAGGGCGTGATCGAGCCCTGATAACTTTTTTTCAGGGATTTCGCGCTTTTTAACCTGGGTTAAGGGTTAAGCCGGAGCAGCTCGATGTATGATGCACGCAAGGATGACCAGGCGTCGGGCGGCGGGCTGGTCTTTGGGCTCGGCACACTCGTGCTTGTTGCGGCCCTGTTCGCTGGCATCCTTTTCTTCCCTGACCTGACCGGTCCGGGCAAGAAAGCCGTGCCCGGCGTCGTGGATGCGCAAGTCGATCAGGCGCTGCTCGCCTCGTTTGAGGACGACGCGACCCGCGAATATCTTGGCAAGTTACAGGCGACATTTCCCTCGGCTGCCAGAGACCTCGAGCATGACATCAGGAAAGCCAATGCACGCGACGCCAACAAGGTCGAACTCGGCCTCCTGGTGCTACGCGCTGGTACCGAAGATATCACCGGCAGCTTTGGACGGCTGGGCCGCGCAGATGTAAAGCACTTCAATGCATTGCTCGACCTCAGCAGCGAAGCCCTACAGGACCTGTCACGCTCCGGCGCACCCTATTGCAAGGGAACAGACCTCAAGGCCTTTGCCGGTCTTTCAGACCAGCAACTCTATGCCGCAGCGTTTGACCGGGTGGGACACGGCGCGGGCCTCTATAATTTCGGACTGGAATTCAACGGGATCATCCTCGATGCCATTCGCGACGCCCGGGCCAATCCGGTCAATCATGGCGCGATGACCAATGCTGACGAGCAGGCGGTTCAACGCTTTGCCTTTTCAATAATGGCCGATCCGCAAATCATGAAGCTGATGACGCTGGAAGGCAGCAGCAGGTCACAGATGGATGCGGCGCTGGAGACGATCAATTTCTGCGACCTCGGGACCCGGATTATCGGCCAGGTCGACGCCATGCCGGAGGCCACCAAGGGACGCTTGTGGGCCGAGATGATGCGGCAGGTTTCCAGCGGCGAGGCCGAGCGTTCGCTCAGACGTTTCGGCGCCTTCTAAAAGCGCCATCGCTGCCCAAATTTCGCCAGTCATTCCACCTATCCATATACCCAAGCTGAGTTTATGGGTGGGGTATGATGCTCGACGATACGATCAAATCCTTCATGGAGCGCTTCAGGCTCCCGGATTTCACCGGGCTGGACTGGGCTCAGTCGACCGACAGGCTGCGCCAGAGCTTTTATCGCGCGAGCCGGTCAGTTGAACGCGATGCCCCTGAGCTCGCAGACATTTCCACACTGCCTGTCGATGGCGCAGACGGTGCACTGAAGGGACGTCTCTACACACCGCTCGGGGCGGGCATCGGTCCCGGACCCGGCATTGTCTTTTTCCATGGTGGCGGGTTCGTGCTGGGTGATCTCGACAGCCATGATATGATCTGCCGCCGTCTCGCCGCAGGCTCTCGCTGCCGCGTGCTGTCTGTTGATTACAGGCTGGCCCCTGAAAACCCCTTTCCGGCAGCGCATGATGACGCCGTTGCAGTCTGGGAATGGGCCACAAAGCGCGTCGACCTGCTGAAGATCGATCCGGAACGCATTTGTATTGCTGGCGACAGCGCAGGCGGAAACCTCTCGGCATTCCTCGCGCAGGAAATGAACCGGACAGGCGGCCCACAGCCCGCCTTCCAGCTCTTGCTCTACCCACTGGTCCAGTTCGCCGATATCAGGACCAAGAAGCTGACCTTGCAGGAGGGCTTCTTCATCTCGCCAAACCTGTTCGATTATTTCCGCGACTCCTATATTCATGTCCACGCCGACCGGATGGATCGCAAGGTCTCGCCGCTCTTTGCGCCGGACGAGGATTTTCGCGGACTGCCCCCGGCCCATATGGTGCTTTGCGGCTGGGATCCGCTGAAGGATGAGGGCCGCGCGTATGCATCTAAACTGGCTGCCCATGGGGTACCAGTCACGATCCGCGAACATCCTGGCATGGTCCACGGATTCATGAATCTGACGGCCGTTTCGATACCGGCGCGCGACGCAATCCGCGATGCTGGCGAAGTCGTGGGAACGGCACTTGGTGCCCTCTGAACACGCAGGACGCGGAAATCACCAGGCAGTTCGTGCTCGGTCCTCGTCTTTTGGTTAACATCTGCTTATCATGCACTTAGTTGGGGTGGCATAGAGCGACGGGGATAGCTTTAAGATGACAATCCGAACAAAATTCGTGTCCGGTCTTCTCTTGGTCGGCCTTGGACTTGCGCTCGCGGCCTGCGATCAGGCTGACGAACGTATCGACCGGCTACAGCAGATCGGCGATGGCGTACTTGAACAGCTCAGCGGCGGCGCGGGCCCTGGCGGTCCAACTGCCCTTGAAGCGGCCCCCGTGGAAGCGCGCGCCTTTGCCGGGAAGCTGGAAGAAAGCTCTCCCGTGCAGACCGCCTCACTCGGCGCCCGTAAATTCGTTGTCGGCTCGATTGTCGCCAAGCCTCGCAACATCGCCCAGCCTGATACGGTCGCCGAAGTGGCCGAAATTTTTGAAGGCCCGTCGATTGACGATTACGAGGCCTATGTCGCCGGCGATGAAGCTGATGCAGTCATTGTCGTTCCCAATGATGAAGACCTGCAGGAGATGGAAAACCCGTCCCGGTCGGTGTCGTCATCCGCTCCGCTGAGCGTAGAGCGCACCGTGAAACGGCGCAGGACGATCACGATCGACCCCAAGGCCAGCCAGCAACAGGCTTACCGGTCACTGCCTCGCGCGCCAATCAGCGACTCGCGCGGTTTCAGGGACTATCAGATGGCGCCTGAACCTTCGCGTTCACTTTCGGTGCCCGAAGGCGCTGACGGGGCCGCCGGGGAAGAGGCCCCTATGGCTGCTCCGCCCTCAGCGCCGGTCCAGATCCCGATGAAATCGGCTGAGCGCCGGCTCGTCATGCGCCAGGATGCCATGACCGCACAGGTTACAGCGGAATCCGCAATGATCGACAGCGCCCAGCGCTATGGCCTCTCGGCCAATATCCAGCGCTCGCGCTCAGGCCAGATGGTGATCGAGATCGGTTCCCGCGCCATGAAGCCGACCCGCTATGGCGGTGAAGGCGACGATGACACGCCTTGGATCGTGGAAGATACGGATCTCACCTGCCCCGACAATCTCACCGATGAACAGATTTCAGAAGATCCAACGCTTGCAACCATCTGTGTCATCCAGGACCTGCAGCGGAGCGGCGAGTTTGAGTATGTCGAGAAGGACTGGGTCTACCAGAACCAGTTTGTCAGGCGACCCAAAAATCAGGGGCCTGTTACCGCCGCTACGTTGACACCCAATGACCCGCTCTGGGGCCTGCAGTGGAATTTCCTCTCGCAGGGCACCGGTGACGGCAAGATCGAGGGCGGCGCAGGCTTCATCGACTTCTGGACCGCCCAGGCGACGCAAGGTTCTGCAGACGTCGTTGTCGCGGTGGTGGATACCGGGCTGGAGATGGATCATCCGGATATCCGCAATTCCCCGAACGTCGCACCCGGTTGGGACATGGTAACCGATATCGCCATGGCCAATGATGGCGACAGCCGGGATTCCGATCCGAATGATCCCGGTGATGAATGCCCCGAAGAATTCGTCTTCGAGAACACCTATCACGGCACGCACGTCGCAGGTACTGTTGGCGCCGCGGTTACGAACAATGCCAATGGCGTCGCGGGCGGCGCATGGAATGTGAAAATCGTGCCGGTTCGCGCCCTCGGCAAATGCGGTGGCCGTTTGTCGGACATCAATGACGGCATTCGCTGGGCGGGTGGCCTGATCCCGGAATATGACGAGCTTGGCAATGAGGTCTGGAACGACAACCCCGCCGACATCATCAACCTGTCGATCGGCCTGTTCCGCCTGTGCCCCGCCTCAATGCAGGATGCCATCAATGCTGTGACAGAACGCGGCGTAATTGTCGTGGCCGCTGCCGGTAACGACAAGGTCTCGACCGAATTCTATGCGCCAGGCGGGTGCGACAATGTCATTTCCGTCGCCGCCGGTGATGCGCGCGGCTTGATCGCGCCCTATTCCAATTATGGGGCGGAAGTCGATTTGCTGGCGCCCGGCGGCGATCTCACCCGGGATGACAATGGCGATGGCCGCCCGGATGGCATCCTGTCGACCAAGACAGCGCATGGCTGTATCGACCCTGTCACCAATGACACCATTGGCGACTGCTTCTATGCGTATGAACAGGGTACCAGCATGGCTGCCCCACACGTTTCCGCAGCCCTCGCCCTGATCAAAAGCAAGCGTCCTGACCTCTCGGGCAGCTCGCTGGCGGACGTGCTCCTGGGGGCCCTGACACCTCGTACGCAAGAACAATGCGCCGGCCCATGCGTTCAATACCCTGCAGCAGAGCCGATAGAAGGCTCGGACGGCATGTGCAGGCGGCCTTGTGGGGCTGGTATGTTGAACATGTCGAATATCGATTTGACAGAATGAGATAACGGCGTGAACGAACCCGAAGAGACCAGCACCAAGACGCAGTATGGCGGGCAGATCGGTATTGCCGTCATAGGCGTATTCCTGTGCGCCGCGTGCGGGATGGCCTGGCTCGCGGACAATAATGACGGCCCTGACGGCGCCTTGTCCTTCACCTCGGCGACGACCTCCAGAGACGCTGTTCACACAGCGCCTGCTGCTGCGACGCAACAAGGTGAAGAGCGGTTCTCAGTTCAGTCAACGGCACAGGCAGCGCCAGAGTTTGCCCTGATCGTAAAGTTTGACGGCGAGCCCGTACTGGACGAAATCGGAAAGACATTTCGCAAGGATCCGGAAAGCAGTCGCGCGCGCTTTCGCGAATGGGCTGCTGGCAAATCGGCCCTCGATGGCCTGACCCTGGAGCGCGCAAGCTATTCCGGCGAACTGGTCCTGACGGGATCGGGATCGCGCACCCTCAACGACACAATGGCTGCTATAGAGGCGATGGACAATGTCGCCTATGTTGAGCCAGATTATTCCGCAAAACCCAGCAAGGGAGGCTGAGACCATGAAAACGCCATTCGGATTTGTCGCGCTCGCGGCATCAGCTGCTTTGCTGGCCGGGTGCGGAGAGGTTGAGTATGGCAAAGGCGATACCGATACACCCGTGCCGCCTGCTGAGCTTGGTGAAACCGAGACGACTGACCCGGTTCCGGAAACGCCTGAAGCGCCGCCTGAAACAGAAGACGACTCGCCGGTTCGTACAGCGTCTGCAACCGGCAAGGCCGAGATCGACTGGGAAGCGGCCCGCCGGGACTTTGCGTCACGGCCCTCAGACAACGATGATAACAGTTTCAGCGTGCAAAGCGGGGCGTCCGCGCCGCCTGTACCTGTCCTCCTGCCCAGCAGGCCAGTCCGCGCCGCCAGCTCGTCAGACGGGCCACAGCCTCAATTTCGCCCCGTCAGCGACGGATATTTCGCCGTATTTCCGAACAAGGATTACAATCTGATTGTAAACGGGACGAATGAAGTGACAGACGTGCCAAGCCTTGAGAACAATACTACTGGCGACATGAAATACTCCGAGACGACGACCGGGGCGATGGTGTCATTCTCACGCTATGGTGCCGGTTACATGATTGAGTTCGAGTGCCTGGGCTCGGGTGAGGAAGGCAATAGCTGCATCACTGAAGATGAGGCGCTCGCAGTCGCCGAAGAAATCGTGATATCGGGAACGCAATGATGAAGATCTGGTGGGGAGCGCTTGCGGGCGCGGTAATCATGCTTTCAGCCTGCGATGCCGTGCGGTATCCAGGAGATGGCCGCGAGACGCAAAAACCGGTGGATATACCGGAGGGTGCGCCCGGACCGCCCCCACCTGCTGAGCCGGTCGATGACCCGTATGATGACGCGGACACGCCAGATGTTGCGCCCGTCGATGAAATCCCCGGCGATACCGAAGAAGACACCTTACCGGTCACCGACCCTACCGAGACGCCGGATACCGATACGGACATCCCTCAGCCGGGCAACACCCCGGATACAGAAACAACGGATGCCGTCGACCCTGATGCAGTAGAGACGGACCCGGTTGATCCAGAAACGGACAACCCCGCGGATAATCCGGATGTCCCCGACACAGATCCCGTCGATGTGGTCGATACGGATCCACAACCCGTTGAACCCGAACCAGTAGAGCCTGAACCGGAACCTGTCGTTGTTTTCAGCTATGTCGAGCCAGGCCAGCTGGTGTCCGGCTCCGGCTCGGGCAGCCTTGAGCGCGAGGTTGTCTTTGCGCCAGATATGCGCTTTCCGATCAAGTCAGCCCCGGCCTATCTGCAATCGCAGGTCTGGGGATTTGGCGGCGGTGTGGGCGGCGGAGACCAGTGCGACCCACGCAATTACGAATACCCCTGGCACGATAATTTCTGCGAGACCCGGTCCTCCAATCGCAACTCCCCCTTCTGCCCGGTCAGCAAAATCCATCAGGGGCAGGATATCCGCGTCGGCACATCTGAGGGCTGCAATACGCTGCGGCGGACGCCAGCATCCGAGCGTGCGATGTATGAAGTGGTCGCGACCGAAGATGGCATTATCCAGTCCATTGGCACCTATACTGTGACCCAGCGGTCCGGCCCCCGGATCTATAAGTACATGCACATGAACATGCGAAACCTCCGAGTGTCCCAGGGCGATACGGTGACCAAGGGACAGACGCTCGGTTTCGTGTCGAATGACTTTGGCGGCACACCAACGACTTTCCATCTGCACTTCGAATTGCTCCAGAACACGGCCGAGGATGGCTGGGTACATGTCCCGCCCTACACCTCCCTCGTCTCCGCCTATGAGGCACGCGAGGACGGCATCGGACGCAAGATCGAGGCAAATATCGGCGTTGCATCCGCAGCGCGCTCACTGCCTGAAGGTGAGGAAATGCCGGAGATCACGGAAGGCTTCATCAGTGAAGAGGAAGCTGGCCTGCAATAGGCCTGTCCGTCCCTGCTGCCGTCTGGTGCGTAAATTGCAGCGCATGCGAAGCAATTTCGGAAGTTTAATGTGTTAACGACTTGATAACCGAATGGGCCCGGCCAAGAGTGGCAGCTCGGGGCACATCCAGGAGAAGAGCAAACTCATGAGCAATGTGGAGAAGCTTCCCGTTCCACCACGCCGGGAAGGCCCCGCGGTCACCCTGATCGGCACAGACCTTCCGGCTCAGTATCTTGAAGAAGCTGAACCTTCTCCGCTCATGCATTCCGCCTCGCTCTGGTGGCGCCGCATTGTCCGCACGATCCAGATCCTCGCCGTCATCGCGCTGGTCTGCATTTACCCCGCGATGATCGTCGCTTCACATGAGATTACTGACGATCCGATTATCCTTTCAGGTGAAACACCATGGACGTCGCCGGAAACCGGGGTCACCGTGATGCTGATCGGCCGCGAGCTCGAAGGCCCGGGCTGGGCAGCCGACAAGCCCGGCTGGCATCCTCAGGCACGCCTTACCGGCCTGCCCGCTTGGCAGGAGGCGGTGTCGACCTCCCTCAGTGAATTCACCCGTCTCACGGCCCAGAAATCACAGACTGCCGACGGCACCCCAGACCCCGATCTTTCTGCCGCCGCCCGTCTCCTGAAGCCTGAAGCAGACCTCAGCCAGACACCGCGTCTCTCTGCCGCCGCCGAAGCGCTGGCCCGCTATGAAGGCCGCCTTGAGCGCGACCTCGCCACTGCACCGTCCGGCCTTGATGACCTCCTCGACGAACTCGCGCTGCTGACAAGCTGGGCGGATACCTCTCGCGAAGCGCTGGTTAGCCGCATCGGGACGCGTGATGGCTGGCCGGCCTCAAAAGCCGATGTGGAACTGTTTTTCCAGGCCCGCGCCCGTGCACATGTCGCAAGCCAGCTCCTTGCCGCCACCCTGATGAGCGAACCTGATATCGCGCTAAGTGAAACCGTGCAGCAGCGCCTCGACCAGCTTGAAGCAAGCTGGCGCCGGGCCGGCGAACTGAACCCGATCTTTGTGTCCAGCCAGGCCGGTGATGCCCGCCTAATGGCCGATCATATCGCCATGATGGCCTTCTATATCGGCCAGGCCAGCGATCAGACAAAAGAGCTCGCAGCCGCTCTCATCGCAGAGCGTCAGGCCCTGCAGGCAGCCGCTGCAGCGGCTGAAGCAAGTGATGCGGCAGAAGAACAAACTGACTCCTGAGCGGGGCGGCGCTTGAAAGAGAGCGTCAAACCGTCCATCTGAGCAGCTTGCTAGCGGAGGCCAGCTGCACCATGTTTATCCAGACCGAACCGACCCCTAATCCCGATACGATCAAATTCCTGCCGGGCGAAATCGTTGCCGGCAATGCCGGACCGTTCGATTTCGCCAGTGAGTCCGAGGCTGGAACCAGTCCGCTTGCCCAGACTGTCTTCCAGGTAAACGGCGTCACGCGCGTATTTCTCGGACGCGACTTCCTGTCGGTTTCCAAGGATGAGGCGTCCGACTGGAAACACATCCGGCCCATGGTACTGGCCGCAATCATGGATCACTATGTCGCCGGCATGCCGGTCATCCATGACGGCACTGCGCCAGTCCAGACAGATGCCAACGCGACGACTGCGGACGATTATGAAGGCGATACCGCCGAGATCGTGACCGAAATTCTGGAATTGATTGAAACACGCGTCCGCCCGGCGGTCGCGCAGGATGGCGGCGACATCACTTTCCAGCGCTTCGATGCAGATACGGGGATCGTCCACCTCGCCATGCGCGGAGCCTGCGCCGGTTGCCCTTCGTCGACAATGACGCTCAAACAGGGCATCGAGAACATGCTGAAGGCGTATGTTCCTGAAGTGAATGCCGTTGAAGCGGCGCTGTAACTTATCGACCAAGGAGTTTGTTGAATGTCCGATCCGGTAAACGATTATGCGCTCGACACGATCTGGCGCTCGGCGCGCACCTATAATGGCTGGCTGGACAAGGATGTACCGGAAACCCTGATCCGTGCCGTCTATGACCTAACCAAGCTTGGCGCGACGAGTGCAAACTGTTCGCCGGCCCGCTTTGTGTTCATTCACTCGGAGGAAGGCAAGCAGCGCCTCGCCCCGCACCTGTCAGAGCAGAACCGCCCCAAGACAATGGCCGCACCATGGGTCTGCATCATCGCGACAGACATGATGTTCCACGAGAAAATCCCGCAACTCTTCCCGCATAATCCGGGGGCCAAGGACTGGTTCGAGGACAAGGACAAACGCAAGGATACGGCTGACCGCAACGGAACACTGCAGGGAGGCTACCTCATGCTCGCCGCACGCGCTCTGGGTCTTGATTGTGGACCTATGTCAGGCTTTAGCCAAGACGGTGTCGATATGGAGTTCTTCTCGAACAAGGAAGAAACCAAGCAATGGCGTTCAAATTTCCTTTGCTCGCTGGGCTATGGCGATGAGAGCACCATCTTCGCCCGGAGCCCGCGGCTGGCCTTCGACGAAGCCTGCCAGATCCTCTAGCAGGCAGGCAGTGCAATGCTGACCTTGGGAATCAATACGTCAGGGCCAGCCTGCGACGTCGCACTCGTCAGGGATGACGTGGTACTGGTTTCGCACCTCGAAGCGATGATGCGCGGCCAGGATGCACGCCTGCCCGGACTGGTGGAAGCGGCTGTCGCCGAAGCCGGCTTTGCCATAACTGACCTGCAGCGCATCGGCGTTGTCACCGGCCCCGGAAGCTTCACAGGCGTCCGTGTCGGCGTGTCGTTTGCGCGCGGGCTGGCGCTTGCGCTGAACATACCCTGCATCGGCATCAATGCGCTCGAAGCCGCATTGCCTGCCGGCCAGCAGGGCTCGGCCATCGTCCTGCTGCCGGCCAAGCGGCGGCCGCCCGACATATCATACTGGGCCCAGCGCTTTCGCACCGGCGCTGCTACAGCCCCCGCGGAAGAACTGTCGCTGGACACGCTTGTAGATGATCTCGGTGCTCATCCGCACTTCGTCTTCGGTACTGGCCTGCAAGCCCTGTCAGTTGCACTGCCGGACCTGTCCCCCCACGAGGCGGAGCCGACCGCAGCCCGTGCGGCGTTGATCGCCGCCACAGCCGACACCGATGGCTCATCCGCAAGCCCGGTCTATGTGCGCAGTCCCGACGCCGCCCTGCCCGGGGGACGCAAGCCTTGAGCGTGTCACCCGCGGTCAGGCTTCTCTCGAAAGACGATGCTGCGGCCGCTGCCCGCCTTCATGCAGCGTGTTTTGAACCGGGCGAAGCGTGGTCAGCCTGGGCGTTTCGCGACAGCCTGGCCCTTGCATCGACGCTGGCGGTCGGAATTGAAGACGACGACCTGCTCTCAGGCATGATCATTGTCCAGAAAACGCCGCCCGACGCGGAGATACTGAGCATGGCGGTCGATGCCGGGCTTCGGCGGCGCGGATATGCCCGCACCTTGATGGCACGACTGTGCGCCTTGCTCGGCCCGTATGGCATGGACCGGCTGCTTCTGGATGTCGCCGCAGACAATGAAGCCGCGATTGCGTTCTACAAGTCCTGCGGATTTCTGGTCGACGGACACAGAAAGGGCTACTATCAGCGCACCAGTGCCAGCCGCGTGGATGCCATCTTGATGTCACGCAGCATTGCTGGACACACAGGTAAATCGGAGGCATGACATCGACCATGGACCGTCTTGAAAAACTCTGCGCCGAAAAAGGCCTCAGAATGACTGAACAGCGCCGCATCATTGCGCGCGTTCTGTCCTCGGCTGACGACCATCCGGACGCCGAAGAACTCCACCGCCGCGCCAACGCGCTCGATAGCTCGATCTCGCTCGCGACGGTCTACCGGACGGTCAAGCTGTTCGAAGAAAGCGGCATCATCGAGCGCCACGAATTTCGTGATGGCCGGGCCCGCTTTGAAGAAGTGCCGGACGAGCATCATGACCATCTGATCGATATCAAGTCGGGCGAAGTGGTCGAATTCCATTCCGAGGAAATCGAAAAGCTGCAGATCGAGATCGCTGAGCGGCTCGGCTACAGGCTGGTTGATCACCGGCTGGAACTTTACGGCGTGCCTCTCAAGAAGAGCTGACTGAACAAGACGTTCACGAAGGCTGGCCCAAAAGCCGGTTTTGAGTCATAAGCGCGCGGATGACCACCCAGACTTCGCGATCCGAGCCGAAGCGTCTTTTCATCAAGACGTATGGCTGCCAGATGAATGTGTATGACAGTGAACGCATGCGGGACGTATTGCGCCCGCTTGGCTATCAACCTGTCGAGACGCCAGAGGATGCCGACCTCGTGGTGCTGAATACCTGCCACATTCGCGAAAAGGCGACCGAGAAGGTCTATTCAGAACTCGGCCAGCTGAAAAAGATGAAAACCGCCGCAGGCGGCAAGATGACGATTGCCGTTGCTGGCTGCGTGGCGCAGGCGGAAGGCGCAGAAATCATGCGCCGCCAACCCGCTGTCGACCTGGTGCTCGGCCCGCAGGCCTATCACAAGCTGCCGGAAATGGTGGCGCGTGCCAGCCGCGCGACAGGTGACCGGCTGGAAACAGAATTCGAGACGCTGGAGAAATTCGACGCCTTGCCGAAAACGCGCGAGGCAGATGGCCCGGCGGCATTCCTCTCGGTCCAGGAAGGCTGCGACAAGTTCTGCACCTTCTGTGTCGTGCCCTATACGCGCGGCGCGGAGCTCTCACGCCCGGTCGATGATATTGTCATGGAAGCCCGCAATCTCGCCTCGCAGGGCGTGCGCGAAATCAGCCTGCTCGGCCAGAACGTCAATGCCTGGCATGGCGCGCCGCCGCGCCTCGATGGCGGCAAGGAGTGGGGCCTTGGCCAGCTGGCTCGCCATCTTGCAAAAATTGGCGGAATTGACCGTATTCGCTATTCGACCAGCCACCCGCGCGACATGGATGACGACCTGATCGCGGCGCACGGTGATACGCCAGCCATGATGCCCTTCATGCACCTGCCGGTTCAGTCCGGCTCCGACCGCATCCTCAAAGCGATGAATCGCGGACATACGGCTGAGCATTACCTCAACATCATGCGAAAGCTGAAAGAGGTGCAGCCGGATATTGCGCTCGCGAGTGATTTCATCGTCGGCTTTCCGGGCGAGAGCGACCAGGATTTCGAGGACACGATGAACCTGGTGCGCGAAGTCGGCTATGCCATCGCCTATTCTTTCAAGTATTCGCCGCGCCCCGGCACGCCTGCCGCTGACATGTTCGGCCATGTGCCCGATGATGTTGCGACAGAACGATTGCATGCACTCCAGAAACTGCTCTGGGAGCAGCAGGCCGCTTTCAATGCGTCCAAGGTCGGCCGCACCATACAGGTCCTGGTCACCGGCAAAGGCCGAATTGAAGGCCAGATGCACGGCCGTAGTCCGTGGCAACAGGCCGTGCATTTCGATGCGCCCGCCTCGACCGCTGGCCAGATTGTTGACGTGAAGATTGTTGGCTCCAGCCAGAACTCGCTAACCGGCGAGTATGTCGCGTCCATGGAGGTCGCGTGAGTTGAAAGGCACCATCACACGCCTCTACACACCTGAAAACCCGGCCCAGCTGCCAGCGATCTGCGGACCACAACACCGCAATCTGATGAAGCTCGAAATGGCACTGATCGATGGCAAGCTCGATGCAGAAAGTCAGGGCGGCAGTGTCCGCCTCACCGGCTCTGCTGACGCCGTTGCCAATGCTGAAGCGGCGCTGGCGGCGTTTGAACGTATGCTGAAATCCAACCCGGACGCAGGCGAGGACGCCTTTGAAGGCGCAATCGACCAGGCGCGGGCGCCGGCTGAAAGCTATGGCTCCCTGTCTGGCCTTCGCGTACCGGTCATGCCGCAAACCCGGATGCAGGCGAAATATATCGACCTGCTCACCAAGCCCGGCACCGACCTTGTATTTGGTGTCGGCCCGGCCGGCACCGGCAAGACGTTTCTCGCCGTGGCCGCAGGCGCTGCCGAACTTCGCAAGAAGACCAAGGAACGCCTCATCATCACGCGGCCCGCTGTCGAGGCCGGCGAGAATCTCGGCTTCCTGCCCGGCGATCTTGAAGAGAAGGTCGAGCCCTATCTACGGCCGATCTGGGATGCGCTGAACGAGGTGCTTGGCGCCGACCATGTCGAGCGGATGCGCGAAAAGAAGATCATTGAAGTCGCCCCGCTCGCTTTCATGCGTGGCCGGACGCTGAAGAACGCCTTTGTCATCATGGATGAGGCCCAGAATGCCACGGTCGGCCAGACCAAGATGGTGCTGACCCGGCTCGGCCGTGACAGCCGCATGGTCGTCACTGGCGATCCGGGCCAGGTCGACCTGCCGCCGAAAACGCCTTCGGGGCTGGCGCACGCCCTGCGCATTCTCGATGGCGTGGAAGGCTCAGGCCGGGTGGAATTCACTGCGGCCGATGTTCGCCGCCATGCCCTGGTCGCGCGCATCATCCGCGCCTATGACAAGGATGCCGAGGCCAGCAAATGAGCATCACACTGGACCTTCGAGTAGAAGAGGCTGGCTGGAGCGACGCCATTAAAGACATCGAAACGGTCTGCAACACGGCGCTAGGCGCGGGGTTCAGGGTGACCGGCAAAGCAGGCGAACTTGCGCTTCTGCTGACCGATGACGCCGAAATGCAGCAACTCAACCGGGACTGGCGTGGCAAGGACAAACCAACCGATGTCCTGTCCTTTCCTGCCGACGAAATGGAAGCCCCGTTCCTTGGCGACATCGCGGTGGGACTGGGCATCGCGGCCACCGATGCCCGTGCGCGAAATATCACGCTGTCCGACCATCTGATGCATCTTCTGCTTCACGGCTATCTTCATCTGCTTGGCTATGACCATATGGAAGAGAATGAAGCCCGCGAAATGGAAGGGCTTGAGATCGGGGCGCTTGCCAGCCTCGGTATCGCTGATCCATATTCGCTGAAGGCCTGAGTGTAAGGGAAATGACCGACAGTTCCGACCGAGAGAGACGGCGCCGCCCGCGATTTTTCAAATTTGGCAGGCGGCGCATTCCAGAAGCTGAACCGGTGCCGGTGGAAGAAACGCCATCGCGCCACACGCCGCAACAATTGCGGCTTCGCCTCGCCGAATTCGAAGAAGGCCGCGTCGCAGACGTGATGGTGCCGCGCGCGGAAATCGTGGGCGTTGAAATGTCCACCGACCTTCCGGCCCTGATCAAGCTCTACGCCGAAGAACCCCATTCGCGCCTGCCGGTTTACCGGGAGTCCCTCGATGATCCGATCGGCCTCGTGCACATCAAGGATGTGGTCGGCGAGATTGCGCGCGGCGGCGACGGTCTCGACCGCCCGCTTGAGCGCCTGCGCCGGGATGTCCTGTTTGTCCCCGCCTCCATGAAGCTTGCTGATCTTCTTGTGAAAATGCAGTCGAGCCGGATTCACATGGCGCTCGTTGTAGACGAGTATGGCGGCACGGATGGCCTCGTATCGCTGGAAGACCTGATGGAAGAAATCGTCGGCGAGATCGAGGACGAACACGATGAGGAACCAGCAATGGTCGTCCGTCGCGGACGCCATGCCTGGGAAGCTGATGCGCGTATGGAGATTTCGGATTTCATGGAAAAGACGGGTGTTAAACTCGACATTCCGGATCTTGACGTTGAGGTCGACACGCTGGGCGGGCTAGCCTTTGCGCTGGCTGGCAAGGTGCCGTTGCGCGGAGAAGTCCTGCGCCATCCTGCGGGTGCCGACATTGAAATTCTTGACGGCGACGCGCGCCGGATCGAGCGGCTGGTCGTGCGTGACCTGCCCAAGGATGGTGTGGTTTGAGTGAACCTATCCGCAGCCACGGCTTTACGGCTCTTGGCCCCCTGCACGAAGCCCTCGCCAAGCTGAGGGGGTGGACGGCGCTCGGCTTTGCCGCGCTACTAGGGGCGTTTGCCGCCCTCGCTTTCGCTCCCTTCCACCTGAGCCCCGCTTTGGTTGTCTCCGTTACCGGCCTGATCTGGATGATGGATGGCGCCCGCGGCGATATTCGCTGGGGCCGGGCGCTCTTCATGCGCGGCTGGGCGTTCGGATATGGCTTCTTCCTGGTGGGCATGTACTGGACCGCTGCGCCTTTCCTGATTGAACCTGAAAAACATGCGGTCTTCATCTGGATGCCGCTCATCGCATTACCCGGCGGCATGGCGCTGATCTGGGGATGTGCGACGGCGCTTGCCGGGGCATTCTGGTCAGCATCGCCCTCCCGCATCTTCATGTTCTCGGTTTTCATGGCGCTGGCGGAACTGGTGCGTGGGCATCTTTTCGGCGGCTTTCCATGGAATATCTTCGGCACGACCTGGGCGCCCGGCGGCGCGCTTTCACAGGCGGCCGCGATTGGCGGCGTCTACTGGCTGACGCTGATTACCCTGTTCATTGCAGCCGCCCCGGCCGCCATGGTCGATACGCGAGACGCCCGCGGCGTCGTTGGACGCGCCTTACCGGTCCTCGCGGCGGTTATCCTTGTCGGCTTCGGCTGGGCGTGGGGCGCGCAACGCCTCGCTGATCCGCCCGCCATGAGCGAGGAAACAGTTGTCCTCATGGATGCAGGCGTCCCGCAAGCAGCCAAATATGCGGGCACGGGCGATGAAGTGCTGGCGCGCTATGGCGGCTTCCTGCGCGACATCGAAAGCGACCCGAACGATATCGTGATCTGGCCGGAAGGCGCGTTGCCTTTCGATCTCTTCGCGAACAATTATGCGCTTGATGTCATCTCGGCCTATCTCGGCGACCGCACGCTGATCGTCGGTTCGACGCGGCGCAGCTTTGAAGGGCGCGACGGCGTCTATCACAACAGTCTCGCCGTGCTGCAAACCGAAAGCGGGCGCGCTGAGCTGATCGCACTCTATGACAAGTTCAGGCTCGTGCCGTTTGGCGAACTCCCGGCTGCCGAGATCATTCCGTTTGGTCAGCAGATGGCCGGCATACTACCCGGCGCCATGCAGCAGCTTGCCCGCAGCGGCTTCGAACCGGGCAGCGAAGCAACCGTATTGTTCCCCGGTGACCTTCCCCCTTTCGTTGCGCTGATCTGCTATGAAGCGCTGTTTCCTGAAATCACCCGGACTGCCGAGCCGCAGCGTGACGACGCCAAATGGATCGTGACGATTTCAAATGATGCCTGGTTTGGCCGGGGTATGGGGCCAGCCCAGCATTATGCGCAAAACCGCTACCGCTCAATCGAGTCTGGCCTGCCCATGGCCCGCGTGGCGAGCCGCGGAGCCACCGCCATGATTGACGGAATGGGCCGGGAAACCGCGCGTGGTCAGCGTGTCGCCGGAGACCCAGATGGCTGGCTATCATCCGTCGTGCGGACACCTTTGCCTGCAGCCCTGCCGAAAACGCCCTTCCAGCGATATGGCCCGGCAATGTTCTGGCTGACTCTCGTGGCATTCAGTGTACTGGCCTTCTTCGCCTGGCGACGCTAGACCCTCTTATTCGTAGCGTACCGGGCGGGCCGAACTCATGTCTGACAGCAAACTGCCAAGCAAGATTGACCAACTCGTGGGTCAGCGCCTTCGCTGGCGGCGGCGGGAATTACGCCTGACGCAGGAACAGCTTGGCGAAAAGCTCAGTCTGACCTTCCAGCAGGTCCAGAAATACGAAAAGGGCATCAACCGGATTTCAGCTGGCCGTCTGTACGAATTGTCGACGGTTCTCGATGTCCCGGTCCTCTATTTTTACGATGGCGCAGAGGACTATCTCAGCCTGCCAAATACTCACCTCGCTGAAGACTCGGAGCCAGGCCCGCTCCCCCAGATGGATCATGAAGCCATGGAGCTGATTTCAGCCTTTCAGAAAATTGATGATGAAATCTTGCGCAAGTCCTTTCTCGCGACCATTAAAGCGGCGGCCCGAGCAGGCAATAACAATGATGACGACTAGCCGAACCGACCCGAAATCACTATTCGGGTTTGTACTTACACAAATCAGACAAAACTGGATCCCGATTTGACCTCTGCAGATTTTCTTTTCACGAGCGAAAGCGTTTCCGAGGGCCATCCTGATAAGGTATGTGACCGTATTTCCGATGAGGTCGTTGACCTGTATTTCCGTGAAGCACTAAAAGCGGGCTTTGATCCTTCGCGGGTGCGTGTCGCCTGTGAAACTGCAGCGACCACGAACCAGGTCGCGCTGCTCGGTGAGATGCGCGGGCCAGACACGATCACACCGGACATGGTCGAATCCGTTGTCCGCAATGCCGTGCGCGACATCGGTTATGAGCAGGATGGATTCCACTGGGAAAACCTGAAGCTGGACAACTGGCTCCACGGTCAGTCGATTGATATTGCCGCAGGGGTTGATGAAGGCACAGGCACCTACACTGAGGAAGGTGCAGGCGACCAGGGCATCATGTTCGGCTATGCCAGCGACGAGACCGACGAGTACATGCCGGCACCGATTTCCTTTTCGCACCGCATCCTGAAACGGATGGCTGAGCTTCGACATTCTGGTGAACGCCCGGAATTCCAGCCTGATGCGAAAAGCCAGGTGACCATGGCGTACCGAGATGGATTGCCCGTCGGTGTCGATGCGGTCGTTGTCTCTACGCAGCACACTGACGGCTATTCCGCCGCCGACATCCGCGAACTGGTTCGTCCGATCGTGGCCGGTATCCTGCCAGAGGGCTGGTTCCCGAGCGAAGAGAATTTCTACGTCAACCCAACCGGCAATTTCGTGATCGGTGGCCCGGACGGCGACGCCGGCCTGACCGGCCGCAAGATCATCGTCGACACGTATGGCGGCTCAGCCCCGCATGGTGGCGGCGCGTTCTCCGGCAAGGACCCGACCAAGGTTGACCGCTCGGCGGCCTATGCGTCGCGCTACCTTGCCAAGAATGTCGTCGCCGCTGGCCTCGCCAAGCGCTGCACGCTGCAGCTGTCTTACGCCATCGGCGTGGCAAAACCGCTGTCGATCAACGTCAACCTCCATGATACGGCGAACACTGATGAGCGGGCACTGGAAAAGCGTCTCATGGAAGTGATGGATCTCAGCCCGCGCGGCATCCGCACAACGCTGGGCCTGAACCGTCCAATCTTTGCGCGTACCGCTGCCTATGGTCACTTCGGACGTGCACCAGACAATGAAGGCGGCTTTTCCTGGGAACGCCTCGACCTGGTCGAAAGCCTCAAGGATCTTGCTGGCTAGGAACCGCCTCGCGACGAAGGCACGCCTGTCAAACCTTGCTGACCTGCAAGCCCGTCGAGCGTGTCTTCGGTTTTACTGTCTGGGCGAGATGCACTCGGCGGACAGCGAACCAAATCGTCGTTACAGCAAGCAGTGACATGTAGCCATCAACGGCATAGTGCCAGCCCGTATAAACCGAACTGAACAGTATCAGGATGCAGAAGGCCCAGGCAATCGAGCCTGCCCAACGGTTTATCGACGAAAACAGCCACGCATTCAACGTTACCACCGCAACGTGCATGCTTGGAATGGCAGAAATACCTGTTCCCATAACGGTTTTCTGGTCGCGATAACTTGCTAATAGATAACCAGCATAATTTCGCACCGACTCCATCTGCAGCGCCTCCAAGCTGTCTGTCAGCCCGGCATAACGGGCGTCGTGCAGGAATTCAGCATAGAAGATCGGGCCGACAGACGAATACAGCGTCGCCAGAAGCGTTCCGCAAATAATGAAGGTCAGCAACAGCGACCAAAGATACAGTTTGACCCGATTGCGCGGCATCCAGAGCAGCACGAAGACCGGGGTGCCAAACCAATAACAAAGCCAGACCCAGCTATAGCTTAGCTCAATGAAACCGCTCCACGCCTCGGGCCAGACCGCATGCGCGAGCTGCCAGGTATCCCGCCCATGCAGGAATGCGTCGAGATCCGCAGCCCAGCGGTCCGCATAGAATGGCACGATGTCCGGGATCTTGAACTTAAATGTCGTGAAAGCCGAGAAGACGAGCAACAGCCCGATCGTCAAGAGGATCACTGCCTGCAGGCGGCCAATAAGATGGCTGGAATTTGTAGAAAAGGTAGTCTGCCGGCGCACGAACATGCCGATGAGACAGACAGGAAAAATAAGGAGAGGGAGGTAGAAACTGATTTCCCGAGCGTAGTGTTTGAGGAACGCCGCGAATGCCGCTGGCGACAATAGCCAGGCCGCGATCGCATAGACGAGAACGCAGACTCCCGCAGCGAACAGGCTTCTGGACTTAAGGAACCAGTCGATCCTGGATCCGTCAGCCGCTGGTAGGGGATCGATGATAATCATGGCCAGTTACCGGGGTCATCCTCACCAGTACGACTATCTCGGAAAGCTTAAATTCTGACGAACCATGATGGAAAAGCCGGCGTCAGTCGCGTCGGGAAAGAGCGCAGAGTTGCCAATAGGTGCCGCCACTATCAAACGCGGTTTGCATTGGAGAGCAGGCTGATAGTGAAGCCTCGAGACCATAGTCGTCAGCAAGCCGGTTGAGCGCGTCCTCACCGGACTCTTGGCCAAAGAACATGACAGCGAAAACCTGCCGGTCCGACTGGCTGATCGCTTCTTTGATCTGTGGCCGGTAATTTTCCAATGCCGGCCGGCTCCAGGGTCTTGCATCGCCATGCGTTATCAGATGGGCATCGGCAAACGCAGGCGCCGTGAAAGCTGTTGGATAGAATGAAGACATAATGACGATGGAGCCGGTTACATCGACACCCTCCGGCAGCTCAGTCCATACATATTTCTCTGATACGCTCTTCCAGGGCACGCGGCGCAAGCGCTCAAAACTGGTGGAAACAAGGAGCGCCCCCATTAACGCAAGCACTGCCAGCCTCGGCGCTTGCCTGCTCAACTTGACTGGCCAAAGCAGCCACAGCACGCCCATAAGCAGGACGGGGCCAATGATGTAGAGTCCCATCGCATACCGCTGAATAGAGAACATCAATGTCCAGGCCGTGAAGGTCAGGAGGAAGCATGCAGAAAGGGCGCAGAGGATGCGATGCCGATGGTCGGCCCTGCCTTTCCACCAGGCAAGAGCTGACAAGGTTAGAATAGCAAACGAAGCAACATATCCAACGAGCAGGCGAAAATCGCGCGTCGGTTGCTCGTTAATAGGGCTGGCATCAAAGCTGAAGAAGATAGGCCGCACAACTCCCTCCCAGAAGCTTTCCGGCAGGAATTTCTCATCCCGGAATGCACCGTCCGGCCCTAGCGGGGAATCAAACAGGCTGTTGAGATTGGGAAATATGGGGTTTCCAAATCGCTCATACATTTCCCAAGCCCACCAGCCGCCCGAGAGCATCGCAGCTCCCAGTCCAACCATTGCGCAAACCGCAACGCCTCTGAGCCGCACAGTCGCGCCCGGAAGGATTGCCAGCGCAGCGGCAGCAAACCCGGCGACATAGACGGCGTTCGTCAACTTCATGCCGAAGGTTAGTCCGATCAGGCCCGACGCAATCGCCAGCGACCTGAGGCTGGGCGCAGACCGCTCGGGCGGGAACAAAAGGACGAGACCGACCACAAACGCCAAAGCCCCCCAATGGTCATTGAGGATACTCGACAGCATCAGCAACATGGGCTGGCTTGCAAAACAGACGAATGCGACAACGACCAGCAGGATCGGCGATACGTCAGCTTTCAGGTGAAAAGCCAGTCTCGCAAGCAATGCATAGAGCGCCGGAAGGATCATCGCCTGGACGAGCCCAAGGAGCCCTATGGCCAACGGGCCCGGCAAATTGCTGACCAGAAGCCAGACAATCGCGCTGTGGAACGGGTTCAGGAATGTATGCAGTTCGGCTGGCGCAAGATCCTGATCAAGCCGTCCGGACCAGAATGACCAGCCATTGTGAAGATGGTAATGGGCCGCATCGAAATGCGCATCCCGCGGTGCCACGGCAGAGAACAGGAAAAACACAGCCAACCAAGCAGCCCAGACTTTCCAATCGACGCGGTATCTTCCAAAATCGCCAGCCTGATCCTGTTTTCCTTCGTCAAATGGCGGTTTACCAGCCAATGTCATCTCCCCATCACGCACCTATTCGCTCCTATGGCCGGACGGGCGGTCGCCCCCTCTCGCCCAGACAACAGGGTTTGGTTGATAATCTGTTGCCCAAATTGCGAATCAGCCTGCCAGACAATGGCCCGCTGGACCCCCAGTCCCTGTTTCACGGCCCAGACAGGCCGGTCTGGCTGGAGATCGGTTTTGGCGGCGGCGAACATGCGAGCACGCAGGCTGAACTGGCACCTCACATCGGGCTTATGGCCAGTGAGGTCTTCGTGGAAGGCATCGCCAAATGCCTGTCTGACATAGAGACCAAGGGGCTTTCCAATCTCAGGATATGGGATGAGGACGCGCGTGACCTTGTCACCGCCCTGCCCGATGCGTGCCTCGACAGGGTCTTCATCCTGTTTCCCGATCCCTGGCCGAAAAAGAAGCATCATAAACGCCGCATCATCCAGCCTGACTTCCTGAATGCGATGGCCCGCGTCATGAAACCCGGTGCCCGGCTTCGTTTTGCCACCGATGTCCGCGCTTATGCCGACGAAGCGCTGGAGCGTTTCACGGCCCATCCGGCCTTCGAATGGCTGGCTGAGCGGGCCGATGACTGGCGCACACCGCCAGCCGATCATGTGCGCACCCGATACGAAACAAAAAATCTCGGCGACATAGCACCGGTTTTCTATGACCTGAAAAAGCTCTGACGCCGGCGGCATTGACCGCAACACGTTTGTTCACTTGCTAACAGGCGCCACACAGCCCGCCGTTATCTCCATTGAGGTTGCCTGCATTCTCAAGTATAAGAGGATATCGAATATACGGTCGGTCTGAATGCAAGACCCCGTCAGACCGACGGCCCTGACTTCACTTCCCCCGTTTTTCGAAACCCTTCGCGACCGCCCACATGGTGTGGGTCTGGCACGAGGCGAAATAACGGAGTAGCCAGTATGGCAACCGGAAAAGTTAAATGGTTCAACGACCAAAAAGGCTTCGGCTTCATCAAGCCAGACGCCGGTGGTACGGATGTTTTCGTGCACATTTCTGCTGTTGAACGTTCGGGCATGCGCACCCTCGCAGAAGATCAGGCGATCGAATACGAACTGCACACTGACGAACGCCGCGGCAAGACATCAGCCGTGGACCTGAAACTTCTCTAGACAAAAGCGGCCTGGAAGATTATCTAGGCGGCAAGTCGAAAAATATCGGCGGCGGGTCCGGAAACGGGTCCGCCGCTTTCTTTTGTCCGGAGACAAAACGCCGTGATCGCACTCACGCAACAGGAAAAGACCATTCTCGCACTGATCGAGCCGCTCGCTGAGGGGCTTGGCCTGGAGATTGTTCGCGTGCGCCTGATGGGCGGGCGCCGGCCGACCCTGCAAGTGATGACCGAAAGAGCCGGCGGGGCACCGACCAGTGTCGAGGATTGCGCAGACCTGTCTCACGCGATGTCTCCTGTGCTCGAAGCTGCCGACCCGATCAGCGACGCCTACCGGCTCGAAGTGTCGACACCCGGTATTGACCGGCCGCTGACCCGTGAAGGCGATTTCGGCCGCTGGACCGGACACCTGGCAAAAGTTGAACTGGCGATGCCGATCAATGGGCGCCGTCGCTTCCAGGGTGTGATACAAAGGGAAGACGAAAACGGCGTAGCGATAGAACTGGACGATGAGAGCGAACTTGTCGCCCAGGTCCATGAGATGACGAAGGCGAGCCTCGTCCTGACAGACGCGCTGATTGACGCCGCCAAGGCCGCTGGTGGCCTGCCGCCCCAGCCGGACGACGAGAATTTTTCCGGTCTCGAAGTCGATGAGACCGAAGACGATGACAATAATGAAGAAGAAGATGGAGCAACGAGATGAGTGCAGTGGGCGTATCGGCCAACCGGCTCGAAATCCTTCAGATCGCCAAGGCGGTCGCTGAAGAAAAGGCAATCGACAAGTCGATCGTCATCGAAGCCATGCAGGAAGCGATCGAGAAAGCTGCCAAGTCGCGCTACGGTCAGGAGCATGACATCCGTGCCCGGATCGACGGCGAGACCGGCGAGCAGACCCTGTGGCGCGTCCAGACCGTTGTGGCGGACGATGAGGTCGAGGATCCGGCGCAGCAGCTCTCGCTCACGGACGCGAAGAAGATCGACGCAGACCTCGAAATCGGTGGTGAAATCACCGAGGAGCTCCCGCCCTTTGATTTTGGCCGTGTCGCAGCGCAGACCGCCAAGCAGGTGATCATGCAGAAGGTGCGTGATGCCGAGCGTGAGCGCCAGTATGGTGAATACAAGGATCGTGTCGGCGAGATCATCAACGGCATCGTCAAGCGCGTCGAATATGGACATGTGATCGTGGACCTTGGCCGCGCTGAAGGCATTATCCGCCGCAATGACGGCATCCCGCGCGAGAACTTCCAGCCGAATGACCGCGTCCGCGCCTATCTTTACAAGGTGTCGCGCGAAATGAAGGGCCCGCAGATCTTCCTGTCACGCGCCCACCCTGACTTCATGGTCAAGTTGTTCGCGCAGGAAGTGCCGGAAGTCTATGACGGCGTCATCGAAATCCGTGCCTGTGCCCGTGATGCCGGCTCGCGCGCCAAGATCGGTGTTATCTCGAATGATAGCTCGATTGATCCGGTCGGCGCTTGTGTCGGTATGCGGGGCGCCCGCGTCCAGGCTGTTGTCGGCGAACTCTCTGGCGAGAAAATCGATATCATTCCGTGGAATTATGACGGCGCGACCTTCATCGTGAACGCACTACAACCGGCCGAAGTGTCGAAAGTTGTGCTCGACGAGGATGAGCAACGCGTCGAAGTCGTGGTTGCGGATGACCAGTTCCCGCTGGCCATTGGCCGCCGGGGGCAGAACGTCCGTCTTGCGTCACAGCTGACCGGCTGGCAGATCGACCTTGTCACCGAGACCGCCGATTCCGAGCGTTACCAGCGTGACTTCCAGATGCGCACTGACCTCTTCATGGCAGCGCTCGATGCAGACGAAACGCTGGCCCAGCTGCTCGCGTCCGAAGGCTTCGAGACGGTCGAGGAGATCGCTTATGTCGCGCCTGAAGACTTCATCACCATCGATGGCTTCGACCTTGAAGTCGCCGCCGAGATCCAGGAGCGCGCCCGCGAATACCTTGAGAAGCTGTCCGCTGAACAGGATGCGCGCCGCAAGGAACTGGGCGTCGAAGACGAGATGATGGCCCTCGCCGGCATGAATGTCGGCTTCGCTGTGAAGTTTGGCGAGAACGATGTGAAATCCGTCGAGGATGTCGCCGGTCTCGTGCCTGACGACATTACGGGCTGGCGTGAGCCTGGCCCGGACGGCAAGCCTGTCTTCCAGGAAGGCATCCTGAAGAAAGGTGAGATGCGCAAGGATGAGGCCCAGCTCTTCATCATGCGTGCCCGCGTCGCCGCTGGCTGGGTTGAGCAGGAAGCGCTCGACAAGCTCGAGGCCGACATGGCCGCCGAAGCGGCTGGTGTTGAAGCCGGCCTCAGCGAAGAAGAACGGGCGCTCGCTGCACTCGGTGAGATCGGCAAGGCGACCGAACAGGCCGAGGAACTTGCCGAAGAGGAACTCATATTCGACCTGGATGCACTTGCTGCTCAGGAAGTTGCAGCAGAGGACGGCGATGATGCCGATCCAAAAGAATGAGCCCGCACGGCGCCTGAAGGCGTCCGACGACATCAGCACTGGCGGACCTCTCCGCCAGTGCGCCGCTTCCCGTGAGAGCCTGCCGCAGGATCAGCTGATCCGCTTTGTCCGTTCGCCGGACGGGGAGGCTGTTCCTGATGTGGCTGCCAAGCTGCCGGGGCGCGGCGCCTGGGTGAAAGCCGACCGGCAATCGGTCGAGAAGGCCATCAAGACCGGCGCTTTCTCCCGTGCATTCAAGGAAAAGACGGCGGCGCATCCGGATACGCTGAGCCTGATCGAACAACAGCTTACCCGCCGCTGCACAGGTCTTTTGGGCCTTGCGCGCAAGGCAGGTGAAGTCGTCATTGGATTTGATCAGGTTCGTGCCTATCTAAGGAAAGACGCGCCGGGCTTTCTGCTTGAAGCAAGCGATGGCAGCGAAGATGGCCGTAACAAGGTTCATTTTCTTGCAAAGGCGATGTATGAGACACCCAGAACAGCAGGCGCGCTGACGTCTGCTGAATTGGGCATGGCCTTTGGCAGGGGGCGTGTGATACACGCCCTGCTTCAGACAGGCCCGCTGTCGGACTCGTTTGAAACAGCCTATGAGCGGCTGACGGGGTTTAGGGCAGCACCGGAACGAGACTGGTTTTCTGGTCGCAGTCGGGAATGAACATAACGGTGGCGGACAGGCCGCGGCCGGCAAACACGTAGGTATATGGAGTCGCATGAGCGATACGAAAGACAACGGCAACTCTGGTGGACGCAAGCCTCTGACGGTGTCCCGCGGATCAAGCGGCACGGTCAAGCAGAGCTTTAGTCATGGCCGCTCCAAGCAGGTCATCGTCCAGACAAAGAAGCGGCGCGTGGTCGGACCAGGCGCTGGCAAGGATGCGCCCGCGAACGCACCCGCACAGTCAGGCAGTGCAGCCCAGAACCAGAAGTCAAAGCTGGCGGAAGCCGCGAAGAAACTTGGTATTACCGAGCAGGAACTGATTGCGCGCCAGAAAGTGCTGCTGCAACGCCGGGAAGCCGAAAAGACCCGCGAAGTCGAGGCCAAGCGCCAGGAAGCGGCCCGCGAACGCCTGCTGTCCGAGCAGGAGCGCAAGGTCCAGGAAGACAAGGAACGCGAGGAAGCTGAAGCCCGGCGCAAGGCTGAAGAAGAAGAGCGCAAGGCCCGTGAAGCTGCCGAGGCGACGAAGAAGAAATCGGAACCGGCCGCTGACGCCCGCGGAAGCCGTGCGCCAAGCGCTGATGTTGCAAGCGAACCTGATATTGCCGCAGCTGAAGCTGCGCAGACTCGCAGCAAGAAATCCCGCAAGGGTGGCGGTGCAGACCGTGACTTTAATGAAGGCGGCGGTGGCCGGGGCCGGGGCGGCGATGCCAAACGCCGCCGTGGCAAACTGACCATTGCAAGCGCACTTGGTGATGACGGTGACCGTCAACGCTCGCTCGCATCTGTACGCCGCGCTCGTGAACGCGAACGCGAACGTCGCCAGTCGGGTGACGAGCAGAACGAAAAGGTTTCCCGCGAAGTCACACTCCCGGAAACGATCACCCTCCAGGATCTTGCCCAACGCATGAATGAGCGCGTCGCTGACGTGGTCAAATTCATGATCCGGCAGGGCGAGATGATGCGCGCCAACGATATCGTGGACGCCGACACAGCCGAGCTGATTGCCGAGGAATTCGGTCACACTGTTAAACGCGTTTCGGAAGCGGACGTCGAGATCGGCCTTGAAGGCACGGTCGATGACGAGAAAGACCTGAAGCCGCGTGCCCCGATCGTAACGGTCATGGGCCATGTCGATCACGGCAAGACTTCGCTGCTTGATGCGCTGCGCGAAACCGATGTTGTCGCTGGCGAAGCCGGTGGCATCACCCAGCATATCGGTGCCTATCAGGTCCAGCTGAAATCCGGCGACAAGATCACCTTCCTAGACACGCCGGGCCATGCCGCCTTCTCCGCCATGCGGGCGCGCGGTGCGAACGTCACGGACATCGTGATTCTCGTAGTCGCCGCAGATGACGGCATCATGCCCCAGACGATTGAGGCGATCAAACACGCCAAGGCGGCTGAAGCGCCAATTATCGTTGCGGTCAACAAGTGCGACAAGCCGGATGCCAATCCGGACAACGTCCTGACTGAACTTCTCCAGCACGACATCCAGGTCGAGGCGATGGGCGGTGAAGTGCAGGCGGTTAAAGTCTCCGCACTTGAGAAAACCGGGCTCGAAGAGCTCAACGAGGCCATCTCGCTCCAGGCTGAGATCCTTGAACTGAAAGCCAATCCGAACCGCGAAGCCGATGGCATCGTGGTCGAAGCCCAGCTCGACAAGGGCCGTGGCCCGGTTGCGACCGTGCTGGTCAATCGCGGCACGCTGAAGCGCGGCGAGATCGTTGTTGCCGGCAAGCAGTGGGGCAAGGTCCGCGCGCTGATCAATGAGCGCGGCCAGCAACTGAAAGATGCCGGTCCGGCCGTTCCGGTCGAAGTGCTCGGCCTTGATGGCGCACCAGAACCTGGCGACATGTTCAATGTGGTCGATACCGAAGCTCGCGCCCGCGAGATCACGGAATATCGCCAGCGCATGGAGCGTCAGAAGCAGGGCGTTACATCGGCGCGGGCATCGCTCGAATCGCTGATGAACAACCTGAAGGACAGCAAGGAAGTTTCCGAGCTGCCGATCGTCGTGAAGGCGGACGTGCAGGGTTCGGTCGAAGCGATCACGCAATCGCTGGCAAATATCTCGACCGATGAAGTCCGCGCAAACGTCATCTACGGCGCTGCGGGCGGTATTTCGGAAAGCGATATCCTGCTTGCCAAATCGTCCGGTGCACCGGTCTTCGCGTTCAACGTTCGCGCCAACAAGCAGGCACGTGAGCTGGCCGAGAAGGAAGGCGTGGAGATTCGCTACTATTCGGTGATCTACAATCTGATCGACGACGTGAAAGATACGCTGTCCGGTATGCTGGCCCCCGAGAAGCGCGAGAGCTTCATTGGCTATGCCGACATCCTGGAAGTCTTCAACATCACCAAGGCAGGCAAGGTTGCCGGCTGTAAGGTGACCGAAGGCACCGTGAAACGCGGCTGCGGCGTGCGCCTGCTGCGCGACGATGTCGTCATCCACGAAGGCAAGCTTAAGACGCTGAAGCGCTTCAAGGACGAAGTGGCCGAAGTCACGTCCGGCATGGAGTGTGGCATGGCGTTCGAGCGCTACGAAGACATTCGCCAGGGCGACAAGATCGAGTGCTTCGAGATCGAGATGATCGAGCGCAAGCTCGACTAGCCTGCCGGTCCAGCCCTTTTATAGCACGACAGAGAAAGCCGGGGATTTCCCGGCTTTTTCCATTTGCGGTTAAGCTTAGTGTGCTTCTGTCTCTTCAATCATGCTGACCGCGACCGCCTCTCTCTCCGCCGCCAATGACGCGGCTGCATCGCCGCCGCCTTATGGTGTGGCCGGGCAGCTGACGGACAAGGACCTAAAACGCCTCGTCAGCCAGACGCGCTCCTCGCATATCGGGCCAACGGCACTGTACTATGCTGGGGTGACCGCGCCGGTGATCTCGGCCGGGGTAGCACTGGTGACGCGGGCGATGATCGACAGTGCGGGCATCTCGCAATACTGGATCGTGATGATCTCTTCCATTGTGGCGGCGATGGCCGGGATCTGCTGGTATCTCATCTTCCTTCGCTGGTCGTATCGCGGCGGGAATGGCCGCGGGGCTGAGCTCGACAGTGAAACAGCCATTGACCTTCTGCCCACCGGCCTCCACATCCGTCGGGGCGCGGTCGAGACCCGCATTGGCTGGCCAGCGGTCAGCTCGGTCAAGGACGCGCGCCGCTACACGCTGATCACCTTCCGGGGTGCTGATCCGCTGCTTATCCCGGACCGCTGGTTCGGCAAGGACAAGGCCGCCGCCAAGGCCTTCAAGGCGCGGCTCAAAGAAGGATTCTCCAGTCATGGCCCGCAACAGGAAGCGCAGTGAAGTCAGCGCGAATGAACCCTCCCAGCGCCAGCTGCGTGCCGGGGAGCTGGTCCGTCATGCCCTCACCGACATCCTGATGCGCGAGGAGTTCCGCGACCCGGAACTGCAGGGCATCAATGTCACCATCGGCGAAGTGCGAACCTCGCCAGACCTTCGCCATGCACATGTCTTCTGCAGCCCCCTCGGCGTGAGCGATCCGGCCGCGCAGGACAAGCTCGCCAAGGCGCTGAACCGGGCCTCGGCCTATATTCGCGGGCGTCTCGGCAAGCAGATCGAGATGAAATTCACGCCCGACCTGCACTTCATCGCTGACCATTCCTATGACGACGCCAATTACATGGAATCGCTGTTCAACCGGCCGGAAGTGAAACGCGACCTGGACTAGGCGCAGAGGCGCCGGCCCTCCTTGGACACGTTCAGGATGATATCTGTTTATATGGCCTGACCAGTTGCCTTATCCATCCTCGTCTCATCCTGTCGAAGGATGATGACCCCGAAAATCACCCCAACACATGGAACACTCCGTTCCACTCCAGCCGGAAAGCCCCGCCAATGCGACGCAGTGGAGGGTAAACCATTGGTAAACAGGTCAGGCGCAGACGCCCTGTCCGGGCGGGCCTTGTGCGAGGCATCGCACCAGCCGCGACATCTCACTCACCCGGCTGCCATCCATTCCGCTCGACCGGCTGACACCGGACGGCCAGCCAGGCCGGAGATTGTGCACCAGCCCCTCGCCCCGCCGCGCTGACAGCCAGCGCTGCAATCGCCGCGCGGCCTGCCTGCGCGCATCGAGCACCCCCTGTAACGCACTGAGACGTCGTAGCAGCCCGGCGGCAAGCACATCCTCGCCCGCATCGCGCAAAGGGGCGAACGCGTGCTGACGGACCGCTGGCGGCACATCAGCGAACATCTGCTCAAGGCTCGGCACATGTTCGAACAGGCGGAAGCTCGGAGTTCTCTCATTGATTGAGCCGGTCTCGCCGCTGCGCGGTCCATATGGATCTGGTACAGGGGTTTCGCCTGCCTTGCCGGTGCGATTGCGGGGCGGCGGCAATTGCGCTGCCAGCAGGAACAGCAATCGCCGCACCATCGCCTCGGCCAGCCGCACAAGACGCAGGCCGGCGCGCCACATCCCCCGTTTCAGGGTACACTCATGGTGCACGGGCGGTACACTATCAGTACACCAGAGTGCACCAATCAGCGCCACCAGCTCAGCGGCGCGCTGCCAGCCCATCGTCTCGGCCGTGTACAGTCGGGTGCGAAATGCCTCGTCCATGATCAAGGCAGTATGGGACGGGGTTTGAAGGTGTCGGAGGAAAGCAGGACTTCCCCCTTTCAACCCGCATCGCATCTCACATTCACAACCCGGATTTTCTCGCTTGATTTTGTATCACAACGTGATACATATAAGTCATGATACAGAGCACCAGGGGCGATCTGATCCAACAGGTTCTTACTGGCAAGCCGGGCAAGGGCTTCCCGGCCAACCTGTTTAAAGTGGCAGTCCGCAAGGTCGCGATGCTTCAGGCCGCTTATGTGCTGGATGACCTTCGGGTGCCGCCCGCCAACCGTCTTGAAGCCCTAAAGGGCAATCGCGCAGGGCAACATTCAATCCGTATCAACCAGCAATGGCGGATCTGTTTCATCTGGTCTGGCAATGGTCCTGAAGAAGTAGAGATCGTGGATTATCACTGAGAGGAAAATAGCTATGGTTACGCTTCAAGTGCCGGTCCATCCCGGTGAAATTCTCAAACATGAATTCCTTGACGAGATGGGCATCAGCGCCGGACGCCTGGCGAAGCATATCAAAGTGCCGCGCACGCGGATTGAGCGACTGATCAAAGAGGAAACATCGGTGACAATCGATACGGCCAAGCGCCTCTCCCGCGCCTTCGGCACCAGTGTCGAGTTCTGGATGAACCTCCAGATGAATTACGATCTGCTCAAGACCGGCGACGAGGTAGATGTCTCAAACATTGAGCCTCTGGTCACTGTTTGAGACCAGTTCTGTCGTCATATCGACAAGGCTCAAACCTCACTCCCGCGCTGCGGCGCTGGCGTCTCTCAGATCCTTGAATTCCGAAGTGGTCTTCAGCTCTGGCCAGTCGTTCGAACTGGCGAGGTCGCGGGTCATGTCGAGGATCAGCTCCACATCCTGCGCGGCGCCGGCGAGATCCCAGTTCGGGTCCCAGATGTCGTTCTGGTTGTGGTAGCGGTTGTCGATATAGCCTTTGACCCAAGCGTCCCCGGCTTCGCGGCCGCCCTCGACGAGATCTGAGCCACCCGAAATTCCCATGATCAGGAGAACCGGAACACCACGGCGCGCGAGCGAGAAATGGTCAGCCCGGTAGAACAGGCCATTCTCAGGCAGCCCTTCAGGAGAGACGGTGCGGCCCTGTTTCGCGGCTGTTCTTGCCATGCGTTCCTCCAGCGTGCTCTGGCCTTCGCCGACCTGGATCACGTCACGGGCGAGGCCGGCCGTCTGCAGGATGTCGAGGGTGAAATTGGCAACCGTTGTCTCGAGCGGATAGATCGGGTCCTGGGCATAGGCTTCAGAGCCCAGAAGCCCGCTTTCCTCAGCCGTCCATGCGGCGAAGACGACGGTACGTTCTGGCGCGGGGCCGGCTTTCAGGTTGCGGGCTACTTCCATGATGCCGGCAAGGCCGAGCGCGTCATCATTGGCGCCCGGCATGACGGTGCGGCCCTGCGCGTCGGGCTCACCGACGCCATAGGCATCCCAGTGGCCGGACAGCATGATCGTCTCATCCGGGCGGGTGGTGCCGGTAATCTTGCCGAGAACATTCTGGCTTTCAGCGGTCTCAACCGAGAGGTCGAGGTCTGTATTGAAGGCGAGGTCACCCAGCGGGAAGGCGGCAAAATCTGTCTTGCGGGCGGCGGTGCGCAGCTCGTCGAGGTCGTAACCGGCCTGCTGGACCCATTGTTTCGCCATGTCTTCATGCAGCCAGCCCTGCAAATCTACGGACGGTTTTGTCCCGTCATTGCCGGCCACGGCATAATTCTCGCCCGGTGAGGACGAGGCGACATTCCAGCCATAGCCGGCCGCTTTTGTCTCATGGATGACGAGCGCCGCAACGGCGCCGCGGCGGGCAGCCTCTTCGAACTTGTAAGCCCAGCGCCCGTAATAGGTCATGCGGCGACCGCCAAACAGGCCGGCTGTGGGGTGGTCTTCGGGAACGCCGAAATCGGGATCATTGACGAGGAACAGCGCGACCTTGCCGGTAAGATCCACATCACCGAAATCATCCCATCCGCGTTCAGGCGCGCTGGCACCGAAGCCGACGAAGACAACAGGTGCACCGTCGACTGTGATGTTGCTGCGGGCATTGGCCGAGCTGATCTCGATGTCGACGCCCTGCTGCATGTCGATGGTTTCATCGCCGCTGCTCACATTGAGGGCGTTGACGCCGGTGATGCGCGAATGACTTAGCGTGACCGTGTCAGTCCAGGCGCCATTGCGGCCGCCCGGTTCGAGGCCAATCGCGTCGAAACGTTCAATCAGGTAATCGACGGTTTTTGTTTCGCCTTCCGTACCGGGCGCACGGCCCTGGAACGCGTCGGAAGCAAGCGTCCTGACGATGTCGGACATGTTTGCAGTGTCGATGGGCGACGCGTCTGCTGGCGTCTCGGGCGGCGGGGTTTGCGTGCACGCTGCCAGCGTCATGCCTGCGGCCACTGATCCCAATATTGCCTTGATCATTTCGGCGTCCTTTACGTCTGCTGTCTGCGGCGAACCAATCCCGGTTCTAATGATATTTGCCCGATTTCCAAAAACTGGACGCAGGGCCTAGGTGCGAGCCAGGGCGCGCAGCCCATCGAGCGCCTTGTGGACGGCGTCCGTGGTGCCCTGTTCGCGGTAGACGGCATAGATCGGGGTTTCAAAGCGCGGGGCATGCTCCAGCAGGTGCAGCTGGCCCTGACCGAGATATGGTTCGACAACCGGCATGGGCAGGTAGGCCGATCCGCCGCCGCGCAGCACGAATTCCACCGCGAAGGCCCCGAGATTGCTCTGCACGCCCGGCCGGGCGGTTTCGGAATAATTGGCGAAGTGGAACTTGCGGAATTCCGGCCCCCAGTCGATGAAGAAATAGCTGGCATCCGCAACACCGCGCGAGGCCCTGTCAGCTGAGACAAGAACCAGCTCTTCGGCGAACAGGCGCTCGACGACACAATCTGCGAGCTGGTGCGGGGCAAACGTCACGCCGATATCGAGCGTGCCATCGCCGAGCAGGCGCATCAGCATTTCGTCGCTGTGCGCGTCGGCATGGACAGCAAAGGCAGGGGCGTTCTCGCGCATCCAGATCGTCCAGCGCATCAGGAAGTTGCGCCAGAGCGAATAGTGGCCCCCCAGCCGGACGCGGCCTTCATAGCCCTGTGGCAGGGCGAGCTCGAGCAGGGTCTGGTTCCAGGCCTGTTTCATGGTTGTTGCACAGCGATGGAAGATGTGGCCACCGGGCGTCAGCCTTGCGCCGCCGCGCCCGCGGGTGAACAGGGCGCACCCGACCTGCACCTCAAGCGCCTGCACGCGCATGCTGACCGCCGCCTGTGACAGGCCGAGCCGCTCTGCCGCCCCCATGAAGGTGCCGGCGGCCACGATTTCGAGAAAGGTGTTGGCGAGCAACATATCCTTGTTCTCGCCCTGTAAACGCTGTGTGTCCGCGGTGTCGTCCGTCATGCCTTGTCCATTCAGGGCCAGCCCAAGCGGCGGCCGTTTTGCCGAAGGCGGTCCCGTCAGGGGGCCGCGCCTGATTTCATCCGCCCGCATAAGCAAAGCCTATGATCAGTTCAACAGGTTTGATGCTTGCCTAATCCTCCCCGGCGGGAAAATCGTTGCAGATCGGAAACATTGACAAATCGGGATTTTTTTATAAGATATTACAATATGTAATGATTTAAATTCATCTATAGTAAAGTGTGGATCAGCTGATGCAGGGCTTATCAGATATGCAGGGCGCTCACCTGTCCCGGCACGAAGCAGGCGCTTGGCCTGATGCGGCAGATCAGCTGACGTCCCCGCTGGCGCGCCTGACAGCGCAGCGCGAGAAATTCCGCGCCGATTACGCCGCCGGCCAGCCCTATCCTCACGTGGTCATGGATGGCCTGTTCGACGCCGGCACGCTCGATCGCGTGATTGCAGATTTCCCCCGGGAAGGTCATCGCGACTGGCTGAAATACGACAATATCCACGAGATCAAGCAGACTTCGCGCGGCATCTCCAACCTCTCGCCGCTCACCCAGCTGCTGTTCCTGCAGCTGTGCTCAGAGCCCTTCATCGAGCAGTTGCAATATATCACCGGCATCCCTGACCTTGTCTGGGACCCGATGTTCCACGGCGCTGGCCTGCACGAGACGTACCGGGGTGGCTGGCTGAATTTGCACGCTGACTGGACACATCATCCGAGCCTGCCCCTCGCCCGGCGCCTGAACCTGATCGTCTATCTCAATCATGACTGGGACGACGCCTGGGGCGGCCATCTCGACCTTGCCGACCCCGACACGCTGAAGGCGGGCGCTAGCGTGGCGCCGCTCTTCAACCGCGCCGTGATCTTCCCAACGACGGCCCGCACGCCGCATGGGTTTCCCGACCCGCTGACCTGCCCGGCCGACCGGACGCGCAAATCCATCTCTGTCTATTACTGGACGGCTGACCTGGAAGCGGTGGAACGAAACTATATCAGCTTCCTGCCCGGCAGCGCCGACACCCGCAAACGCGCCCTGATGCGCTCCTTCGTGCCGCCCATCATGTTCGATGTTGCACGCTCGCTCCGCTCAAAGCTGAAGTCCTAGGCCGGGCAACCGCAGAGGGCCTGCGCCCTATTTCGCAGGGGCCGGCACCCTTAGTATCTTTTCCATCGCCTTGCCCCTGGCGAGTTCGTCGATGAGCTTGTCGAGATAGCGGATCTCCCGCATCGTCTCTTCCTCGACCTCTTCGACACGCACGCCGCAGACGACGCCTTTGATGAGGTCGCGATCCGGGTTCATGGCCGGGGCCTCAGCGAAGAAGGTTTCCATGTCGGTCCTGTTCTCGAGGGCTTTCGCGAAGCTCTTTTCATCATGGCCTGTCAGCCAGAAAATGATCTCGTCGACCTCGGTCTTCGTGCGGCCTTTCTTCTCGGCCTTGGCGATGTAGGCGGGGTACACCGCCGCAAAAGCCATGGAATAGATTCGGTGCCTTGTCACGTTAGACACATCCTATCAAACATTCTCTTCGCCTACGGCCAATAGAACAGATGGCGCCTATATCGAATGTCAATACAGTTTATCCACAGGCAAGTCACCATCTGTGGAATATGCGCAACATCTTGCGTACAACCCATTGACCGAGTACTCTATATAGACAAAGTTTACATCCGGAGTGCTCGAACACTCCGGATGTACAGTACAACTTTAACCATGCTGGCCAAGTCGCACCGCGAATCATCTGGTAGAATCGATTTTCCAGATGGCGTCAAGGCCAGCTCCTACAAAGGAGCCAGCTTATGGCCACCTATTTCGTTAACGATAACGCCCAACCGACGGGCGAACATGAAGTTCACCGCAGTGATTGCGCGTGGTTGAGATTAGTTGCCAGTCGGACCGATCTCGGCGACCATTTCTACTGCAATACGGCCGTACAAAAAGCTAAGCAGTACTACACTAACGTGGATGGCTGCTATTATTGCTCAAACGCCTGTCACAATCGTTGACAGTAAATTGTCGGGAGCCGCGAACGCGGCTCCCGATCTTACTCCACAGGCCGCCCGCTATCCAGCAAGTCCTTTTCGCCGGTCTGGGCGCGTTCTTCCTCGACCTTTTCCGTTATGTGATCGTCAGGGCGCACATCCATGATGTCCGCGGCAGCCTCCGATGTGTCCGCTTTCGGACGGACGGTATCGGGTTTCGGTTTGGCAGGTGGCCCAGTGGTCACCGAAGCGCCGCCAGCCGGGAGCGTCGGGACGCCCTGATCGAAGCGCAGGCGATAGATCGGTTCCGGCAGGGTGAAGCCGTCTTCTTCCAGCGCATCCTTTGCGGCCCGGATGGCGAGGCTGCGCGCCTTGGCGAATTCCGCCTCAGACTGGTTCACCCAGCCGAGGAACCGGATCACGATATTGCTGTCCCCGACGCTGACAATATGGGCGTCGGGTTTTGGTTCATCGAGGACGAAATCCAGCGTCGACATGGCGGCCAACCCTGTCGCCATCGCGGCGACCGGGTCGTCATTGGCATCAACGCCAAGCTCGAATTCAAAGCGGCGCTCCGGATTGCTGGTATAGTTGAGGATGATACCCTTGAAGACGGTCGAATTGGGCACGCGAAGGTGATTGCCGTCGAGCGTCATCAATATCGTCGCCCGCGAGGTGAGCCGCACGACCTTGCCTTCGTGTTCATTGATCAGGACGTGGTCATTGGCGCGAAAGGGCTGTCGCAGGCTGAGCATGATGGAGGAGATGTAGTTCTCCACCGTATCGCGCACGGCAAACCCGATGGCGAGACCGATAACGCCTGCCCCGCCAAGGATTGCCCCCATCAGCGCGGTTGCGCCCAGAAGGTTCAGCGCGCTGACAAGGCCGATAATGATCGCAACAAAGCGTACCGCCTGCCCGACGAGCTCGGCAAGGAACGGGTTGGGCGTCAGGCGCCGCCAGAGCGCCGTCCAGCTGCCCAGCAAATGTCCCAGCACCGCGATGACGAGGAAGACGACAATCGCCAGCCCGACAAGCGGCAATGCCTCCCAGCCGCGCTTGAGACTGCTCCTGAGATTGGCGATGGCCGGGCTGATGGACTGGTCCACTGAAAGGTTGCGCTGCAACTTCTCCTCGACCGTGACGACCCCGTCGAGGCGGGAGGCGATATTGGTGGCGCGGGCGGCATCTTCCTGGCTTGCGACTTCCCCGGTGAGGGAGACAACCCCGGCGCGCACGCCGATTTCAATATCGTCGAGCCCGCCAATTTCCGTGAAGATGTCAGTGAGGCGCGCCTTGATGGCGGCGTCATCAACCTGCGTGGCCGCAATCGGCTCATCAGGGACGGGGGCGGCTTCGTCCTGCGCATGCGCAAAGCTGGCCAGCCCCAGCAGGGCGGCGCTCAAGATCAGGATTTTCAGCATGCGGTCCATTCGACGGATACAATCCGCAAGGGTGCACAATGTTCCGGCGGCACATGGTGCAGTTGACGCGCGCGCCTCTGCCGACTAGCGCTTCGTCGCATCTCAGACATTTCGAGACCCGGCAGCGTCCGAACCGCTGGCCGCCGGCCCGATGGAGGAAAATTTGGCACGTAAACGCAAAGGCCTGCCCGTGCATGGCTGGCTCAATGTCGACAAACCGGTCGATGTCACTTCAACCCAGGTGGTGGGGATATTGAAGCGCCTGTTCAATGCGCAGAAGGTTGGGCATGGCGGCACGCTGGACCCGCTGGCCGATGGCATCCTGCCGATCGCCTTCGGCGAGGCGACCAAGACCGTTCAGTGGGCGATGGACGCCGACAAGGAATATGTCTTCACGATCGAGTGGGGCAAGAGCACCGCGACGCTCGATGCTGAAGGCGAAGTCATCGCCACGTCGGATGTGCGCCCGGACCGCGATGCCATTGAGGATGCGCTGGAAGCCTTCGAGGGCGAGATTGACCAGATCCCGCCGAAATTCTCCGCGATCAAGGTGGATGGGGCCCGCGCCTATGACCTTGCCCGCGATGGGGAGGAGTTCGAGATCCCGTCCCGCACCGTCTTCGTGCATGAGGCGCGGCTGCTGGACATGCCGGACGCCGACCATTCCGTGATCCATGTCCGCTCCGGCAAGGGGTTCTATGTGCGGGCGATGGCGCGCGATCTTGCCGCCGCGCTTGGGGCCGAGGCGCATGTCTCGCAGCTGCGTCGCATCCGTGTCGGGGTAATGCATGAGGGCGCCGCCGTGGCACTGGCCGAGCTTGAAGCCATGGAGAGCCGCGACGACCTGCTGAAGACGCTCGCGCCGATCGAGGCGGTGTTGGACGATGTGCCGGATGTGGAGATCAGCGCCGAGGATGCCGCAGACCTGCGACAGGGCCGCGAGATCATGCTGCTGCCCCATGTCGTGGAGCGCTGGCGCGAGGAGAAAAACCCCGACCCGGAAGACCGTCTCGCGCTGGCCATGCACGATGACATGGCGGTCGCCATGGGCGAGATCAGGGCCGGACGCTTCCAGCCGATGCGGGTGTTCCAGGTCTAGGCCGGCTCAGCAATTGCCGGAATCGTCGGGCGTCCAGATGTCCGATTCGACAGCAAAACTGGCGGGCTCATACACATAGCCAACCCCGACCATCGCGCCGGGACCGACGAGATGGATGCCGTCAAAGGCGTGTCCACTGGTGCGGGAGTCTGCGCTCAGCGTGAGGCCGACACAGACCGGGAAGGCATTGCTGTTGGACGCCCAGAAATTCCAGTAGCGATCCCCCTCGAATGACTCTTCGAGATCGCCATAAACATAGAGGCCCTGCTCATCGAAAATTACCTCGCGCTGGAGCATGATGGGCTCGAACATGGTCTCGCAGCCTGTCACCACGAGCAGCGCCGCAGCGGCGGCCAGGAACTTTGTTTTCATCGGATTCACCTGTCTGAATGCTGTAGCGATAGCAGCGGTTTCAGCGCTCGCCAACGGCAATTTTCAAGGCCGGGGGCCTGCGTATTCATGCATGGCGGGAACATCTGTTATGCGGGCGCTTTTCCTCAGGCAGAGGCTTTGAACGCGGCCGGGCTTTCCCATCTGGTCTGGCGAAACGGAAGAAGGATATTTTCCATGACCGACAAGATTTTCGAACCCGTCCAGCTGGGCGACCTGACGCTCTCCAATCGCGTGGTGATGTCACCACTGACCCGCAACCGGGCCGAGCATGACGGCGACGTGCCGCATGCGCTGAACGCAAAATACTATGAGCAGCGCGCCAGTGCCGGCCTTATCATCACCGAGGCGACGCAGATCTCGCCGGAAGGCAAGGGGTATGCCTTCACGCCGGGCATCTATAGCGAAGAGCAGGTGCAGGGCTGGAAGCTCGTCACGGATGCCGTGCATCGCCGGGGCGGGCGGATCGCGCTGCAGCTCTGGCATGTCGGACGCATCTCCCATACCTCGCTGCAACCGGGCGGACAGAAGCCGGTCGCACCCTCCCCGATTGCCGCCAAGGCCCGCACCTATGACGGCGAAGGCTTCGTGCCGACATCCGAACCCCGCGCACTTGAGACCGACGAGATCCCGCGCCTGCTTGGGGACTATCGCCTCGCCGCCGAGAATGCGAAAAAGGCCGGGTTCGATGCGATCGAGCTGCATGGCGCAAATGGCTACCTGATCGACCAGTTCCTGCGCGATGGCTCCAACAAGCGCACCGACAAGTATGGCGGCTCCATCGAGAACCGGACGCGCCTTCTGAAAGAGGTCCTTGAGGTGCTGAACAGCGTCTGGGATGCGAAGAAGGTCGGTGTCCGCTTTGGCCCGTACTCAGAGGCCAATGATGTGCAGGACAGCGATCCGGTCGCCCTGTTTACCCGCGCCTACCAGGTCGCTGAAGAGGCCGGGCTTGGCTTCATCGAGATCATTGAAGGCCAGACCGGCGGTGAACGCGATGCACCCGAAGATGGGCTCGCCGAGCTGCGCAAGCATTTCACCGGGCTTTACATCGCAAATAACGGTTTCACCCGGGAGCTCGCGATCAGCCATGTCGCAGATGGCAAGGCGGACCTCGTCTCCTTCGGCAAGCCCTACATCGCCAATCCGGACCTTGTGGAGCGCCTGAAGAAAGACGCCCCGCTCAACACGCCGGACAGCGACACATTCTATGGCGGCGGCGCGAAGGGCTATACCGATTATCCGACGCTGGAAGAGGTCGACGCCTAGGCGTTACCGGGTTTTCATCGCCAAAGGACAAAACCCGCGCCGCTCGTCAGTGGCGCGGGTTTTACTTGTGCGGGACATGCCCTGCTTGACTTCACACCGATTAGTAAGGCGGTGCTGGCCTCGCCGCTCATCGGCGTTGGCGGGTTCCTGATCGTGCTTGCCCGGTGGCCCGCCTGGAGTGGCAGGTACACCGGCAGCGCCTTGCCATTCCTCATCGTGGTGATGCGCAGAACATCCAGGTCTGGTGCCTAGCGGGCCTTGCGCGCCAGGTAGACGCTCTGTGTAAACGGCTTGTCCTGTAGCGGATTGTGGAAGGTGACGGGCTCGGACCAGGCGGCCTCGAACACATTGGCCATACGGGCCGTGAACGCTTCGTCTTCTATCGCATCCGACCACAGGCCCATGACGCCGCCGGGCTTCAGATGGCGGGCAAGCTTTTGCAGGCCATCTTCGCTATAGAAGCTGCCGCTACGCGCATCGAGCAACCAGTCCGGTGTATGGTCGATGTCGATCAGGATGGCGTCCTTCGCGCAGCCAAATCCATTGCCTGAGGCCGCCAGTTCAAAGAAATCGGCCTGCCGCAATGTGCAGCGCGGGTCATCGAGCAGCGGCGGGTCGAGCGGGACGAGACGCTGTTCGTGCCATTCGATGACGGGCGCGAGGAAGTCGACAACTTCGAGGCGCGCGACTTTCGGGTCTTCGAGGACAGCGGCAGCCGTATAGCCAAGGCCGAGGCCGCCAACGACAATATCCCAACCTTCATCCGGCGCTTCGCCAAGTGCGGCGAGGCCAAGCCTTGCCAGTGCGATTTCCGAGGCAGTGAACAGGCTCGACATCAGGTGCTCGTCGCCGAGCAGCACTTCAAACACGTCTGTATCAAGCGACAGGATGCGTCGCCGCCTGAGGCTGACGGCCCCAATCGGTGTCACCTGATAGTCGAGTTCCTCGAAGAGACGGCTCATCATACCTGCTTTCACGCTTGCAGCATCGGGCGTAAACCGGGTGGACGGAACGCGAAACCCCGCCCACGAAGATTGCATCCCGCCCCTTTCCTTTGGTGGCCATATATGCAATGTGCGCGACCTTGAGGCGAGCTTCCGGGCTCCCGCTGGCTGGACGACATCCTGGCTGGCAGTTTCCGGTGCCCTCCCCAAGGAACCACCCTCGAAAACAGGGTATAGCTGAAACGGCCTCCCTGAGGCCAGAACGAAGAGAGTATTCACGATGTCGATCACGGCAGAAAAAAAAGCTGAACTGATCAAGAAATTCGCCCAGGCAGACGGCGATACCGGGTCTCCGGAAGTGCAGGTTGCGATCCTTACAACGCGGATCGAAAACCTGACCGAGCATTTCCAGACCAACAAGAAAGACCACCATTCGCGCCGCGGCCTGCTTAACCTGGTCGCCACGCGCCGGAAACTCCTCGACTACCTGAAGAGGAAGAATGAGGCGCGCTATACCGCCCTCATCTCAGAGCTGGGGATACGCCGCTAGGCACCCCACCAGACAGCCCGCCCGGACATGGGGTCTGCGGCGGGCTTTTCGTATGTGAAAGAAAGAATGAACATGTTTGACAAGCAAACCGTGTCGCTGGAATGGGCTGGCCGCACGCTGACGATAGAGACGGGCCGTGTCGCTCGTCAGGCTGATGGCTCCGTCCTCGTGACCTACGGTGATACCACCGTGCTCGCCACAGCAACCTTCCGCAAGGAAGCCAAGCCGGGGCAGGACTTCTTCCCGCTCACGGTCAACTATATGGAAAAATATTACGCTTCAGGCCGCATCCCAGGTGGCTTCTTCAAGCGTGAAGGCCGCCCGACGGAAAAAGAGACGCTGACGTCGCGCCTTATCGACCGGCCAATCCGCCCGCTTTTCGTCGACGGCTTCAAGAATGAAGTGCAAGTCGTCCTGACCGCGATTTCCTATGATCTTGAAAACGATCCCGACATTCTCGGCATGATCGGCGCATCCGCTGCCCTCGTGCTGTCCGGCGCACCGTTCATGGGTCCGATCGGCGCCGCCCGCGTCGGTTACAAGGATGGCCAGTACCTGATCAACCCGACCACAGACGACCTTGCAGAGTCTGACCTGGACCTCGTCGTCGCCGGCACCAATGACGCCGTGATGATGGTCGAGTCGCAGGCCAAGGAACTTTCCGAAGATGTCATGCTCGGCGCTGTCATGGCCGGCCACGAAGCGATGCAGCCTGTGATCGACGCGATCATCAAGCTCGCCGAGAAAGCCGCCAAGGAGCCGTTCGACTTCGAAGGCGAAGACCTGTCTGCCGAACTCAAGCAGATCCAGGACATGGTCGGCGCGGACCTTTCCGACGCATACAAGATCACCGAGAAGCTGGACCGCCAGGCGGCTGTGGGCGCTGCCCGCGACAAGGCTGCCGAAGCGCTCGTCGCAACGGAAGAGAAGTCCGGCATGGACGGCCAGGTCTTCAAGTCGGCCTTCAAGAAAGCCGAAGCGGCTGTCGTTCGCGGTGACATCATCAAGACCGGCAAGCGGATTGATGGCCGGTCGCTGGACCAGGTTCGCCCGATCCTCGCCGAAGCTGGCTTCCTGCCACGCACGCACGGCTCTGCCCTGTTCACCCGCGGTGAAACGCAGGCGATCTGTGTCGCAACGCTCGGCACGTCCGACGATGAGCAGTTCATCGACGGCCTGGACGGTACGCACAAAGAGAAGTTCATGCTTCACTATAACTTCCCACCTTACTCCGTCGGTGAAACCGGCCGGATGGGCGGGACGTCACGGCGTGAAACCGGACACGGCAAGCTCGCCTGGCGCGCGCTTCAGGCTGTCTTGCCAAAGCCTGAAGAGTTCCCTTACACGATCCGTCTTGTCTCCGAGATCACCGAGTCCAACGGCTCGTCCTCGATGGCGACGGTCTGTGGCGGCGCCCTTGCCATGATGGATGCCGGTGTGCCGATCACCCGGCCTGTATCGGGCATCGCAATGGGCCTGATCAAGGAAGCTGACGGCGTAGCTGTCCTGTCCGACATCCTCGGCGACGAAGACCATCTCGGTGACATGGACTTCAAGGTGGCCGGCACGGAGATGGGGATCACCTCGCTCCAGATGGACATCAAGATTGCCGGCATCACCAAGGACATCATGAAAACCGCGCTTGAGCAGGCCAAAGGCGGCCGCGCTCATATTCTCGGTGAGATGAACAAGGCCCTTGGCGCTGCCCGCGGCGAACTGTCCGAAAACGCACCGCAAATGGAAATCGTGAACATCCCGGTCGACAAGATCCGTGACGTGATCGGTTCCGGCGGCAAGGTGATCCGCGATATCGTCGATACGACGGGCGCCAAGCTCAATGTCGAAGACGATGGCACGATCCAGATTTCCGCCCTCGACCGCGCCTCAATCGATGCGGCCAAGAAGCGGATCCGCGAACTGACGGCTGAGCCGGAAGTCGGCGAAATCTATGAAGGCAAGGTCGTTTCGATCAAGGACTTCGGTGCCTTCGTGAACTTCTTCGGCCCGAAGGACGGCCTCGTGCACGTCTCGCAAATGGCCGATGAGCGCATCAACCACCCGAAGGACCTCGTCAAGGAAGGCGACTCCATCTGGGTCAAGCTGATGGGCTTCGACGATCGCGGCAAGGTTCGCCTGTCGATGAAAGCCGTCGACCAGGACACTGGCAAGGACAAGGAAGCGGCAGACGCCGAATAGGCGACCGCTACCGAACCAGACCAAGACAAGAGAAGGCCGCCCTCACCGGGTGGCTTTTTTTGTTGTGGTCAGACAGATCGTGCGGCGCTAGCTTCCGCAGGATCGGGGACACGCCACAGCGACGCCATGACCAGACTTCGACTTGCTGCACTCGCTGCGCTGCTCGCCGTGTCGAGCGCTTCTGCCGAGGAAGACACCTCGTCGACATTCTGCTCGTTCGAGAAAACCTTTCCCGACTGGGAGATTGAAGTCAGCGGCGGCTCCAAGAGCTATACGATCAATGTCTATCTGCGCATGTATGTCGTCGACGGGATCAAGGTGGATTTCCGGTCGCTCGACCCGAATTGGGGGTTTGACGTCTTCGACCGCTATGGCGATTTGAAGCTGTCGCTTTTCAATGATGGCAATGTCTACTTCCGCAGCGACTATCCGGTCTCGCAAGGCGAGCCACGCGTGGGCGTCGACCAGTATCTGGAAAGCCAGGGCAAACGCCTGATCCTGGTCTTGTCGCATGGAGAGCCTGTCTCACATGTGCCACTGGCCGGCGTGACCCGTCAGATATCAGGTAACCTCATCAACGCCTTTGCCATCGCCAAACCTGAGCAGACCGGGCCCCTGTTCAGTGATCTTGACGGCAAGACGCCGTTCCAGATCCGGCTTGCCACCGACAATGCCGTGATTGCCGAAACCGCAGAATTGAACATCGTTGGCTATGACGAGGCGAAGGCCTATGGCGACGAGCAATTCCGGAAAATGCAGGCCGATGCGGCCGCTGGCATCTGCATGTAGCCCGCCCCGGCCCTATCCGCCCCTGACAGGGCCATTCCGGACCCGGCCATTTCCTTTCGGACCCGATCCGGAAACAGGTAAAAACCCGTATAATTTCAGACTCCGTCCGTAAGCGGACGAAATTTATATTGCGCTGCAGCGCATTTTTTTCATTGACACATTACTGTCACATTTCAAATGATGTGGAATGTTACGGTTTTATGACACACTTCGCACCGCTTCCCTGCTGGCTTTGGCGGCAGCTGGCGGCGCACTCGCAGCACAAGCCGAGGCGGCCTGTGACCTCAGTGATGGCTATGGCGACACGCTGACAGCTTATGTCGGTGAGGTTGACGCCTGTCTGGCAAGCAGCGATGCGTTCGCCGCCGACACGGAAGATGCCATCTTCGCGCTGACCAATGAGGCCCGCAGCCAGAAAGGCACTGACGCCCTTGAGCGCCGCGCCTCTCTCGACAAGGCGGCCCGCGCCCATGCGCTCGACATGGCCGCACGTAATTATGCCGGCCATTCCGACCTTGAAGGCCGCGGCCACGTCTACCGGATGCGCGCCATAGACCGTCAGGTCCTGGCCGGCGCGACAGGCGCGAACGTCGTCGTGATGAAGGCCGATGCTTCCGCTGACGAGGTTTACGAGATGATCCGTGCTGATGCGGCCAATCGGAAGAACCTGACGCGTGACACCTTTACCGATACCGGCCTCGGCGTCGCACGCTCTGGCGACCAGCTCTATGTCGTGCAGATGCTGACGACCGTCGATGGCGAACTGGACTCGCCGCTCCCTTTGGCCCTGGCGGACGCAACCAGCTTCCGGCCCAAAATCAATGAGCGCCTGTTTCGTACAGCTGGCTGGAACCTCACCGATGAGAGCGGCAATCGTGTCGCTGGCAGCAGCTTGATGCGGATGAATGCAGACAGCCTCGGCACGGTCGAAACGGCCTATCTCGATTTCCTGGTCGAGCTTGATGCAGACACTTATGTGCTGAAGGGGCCTCTGGTCTCGCGGCAATAGGTCCACGGTTTCCCGCAAGGGAGGGGATGGACGACACGCTTGAGGGCGCCTTTCGGGGCGCCCTTTTGCATTTGCAGCGAAAGATGGGCGAAGCGGGTTCCAAGCCCGGCTGGAAGCGTCTAAATCCGTTGCATGTCCACAGAAACCTCATACCTCATCGCCATGTCCGGCGGCTCGGGCTCCGGCAAGTCAACGCTCGCTGACGCCCTGATCGACAAGCTGACGCCGGAAAAGGCGGTCATTTTCCATGAGGATGGCTATTACTGGCCGATGCGTCATTACGGCCCGTGCGAAACGCCCGAGCAGCGCGCGAAGATCATCGCGGCCGCCAATTATGACGATCCGGCCTCCAAGGACACCAAGCATCTCGTCAACGATCTCGCGGCGCTGAAATCCGGCCAGTATATCGACCAGCCGGTCTATGATTTCGACAAGCATGATCGCAATCCGAAGAAGACGCATCGCGTCAATCCGGCGCCGATCATCATTCTGGAGGGCATTCATGCGCTGTCCGTGCCTGACCTGTTCCCGCTGGTCGACCTGTCGATCTATGTCGACACACCGGACGATCTGCGTCTGGCCCGTCGGCTGCGCCGCGACGTGATTGAACGCGGACGTACCGTGCAGAACGTCTTGCAGCACTATCTCGATACAGTGCGCGCGGCCCATTATCGCTTTACCTTTCCGTCCAAGTTCGAGGCTGATCTCGTCATCGCCGATGAGGGGCTGCCGGCCTATGGCAAGGTATGTCCCGGCGAGGAGGCGATCGACCGGATGCTGGCACCCGTCCTTTCGCGCCTGCAAGCGGCTGGTGTGCTGTAAACCGGAATTCGGCTATAATCCCCGTCATGAGGGGAAAATTTCTCATCCCGGCGGCCCTGGCTGCCCTGCTGGCAGGCCCCGCTTTGGCGGACTGTAATCTTTCAATGGACGCCCGCGCGGTCGACCTGCCGACCTATGTCGAGAACGGTCAGGCCTGCCTCGCCGTCATTCCTGAAGGCTATAACTGGGACGAGGCGTTCGAGACCGAATTTGCGCGCCTCATCAATCATGAGCGCCGCGAAAACGGGCTCGCGGAACTCAAGATCCGGACTGAGTTGCAAGACGCCGCCCGCTGGCACAGCCTCGATATGGCGGCGAATGACTTCTTCGCCCATATGGCGCCGGATGAGCGTATGCCCCTGCGCCGGATCACTGCATTTGACCGCACCCTCCTGTCGAGCGTCCAGCGCGAGAATATTGCCGCGATCAAAGGTCATTACGATCCGGAGACTGTCGTGCGCAGCCTGCATGACGGGCTGATGGACAGCCCCGGCCACCGCAAGGCGATCCTGGCCAATGATGTGACACATCTGGCTGTCGGCGTCGTCAGGAAGCCGGATGGGGTGTGGCTGACCGAACTGTTCGTGAAGCAGGATGGCTCATTCCTCACCGCCGTGCCCACGCAGCTTGAAGCTGGCAGCCTTGTCGAGCAACCAGCCGAACTTGAAGGCTGGACATGGTCGGGCCTTGCCCTGCGCAAGGATGGCAAGGTCAATGACCTGCCGGCCCGCGGCGAAGGCACCGGGCGTCTGCCGAAAGATGCGGCAGGCACATATGCGTTTACGGTGCGCGGTGAAAAACCGGGGCCGACGAAGAATAGCTGCACCTATATGCACTTCTCCGGCCCTCGCATTGACGTAGTGCCGCCCCGCGCAAGCTAGGCTGCGACCCTCCGGCGTGGCAGGCCTGCGCCACGGACATCCAGAATCACGCCTCGATTAAGTCTGGACTTTGTCGACGCGAAGGCTGATGTGTTGAGTGCTTTCACTGTTGCGAGCTGGGTATTGAGACAGGCTTCCAGTGTCTTCGGTTCACACAGATAATCAAGAAAGCCCGCCCGCATGGCTTCGGCCGGGCTATGCATACGGGCCACACTGATGTTGGTGATGGCTGACGGGCCGAGGCGATGCCTTGCAAGGGCCAGCGCGAAGTCCGGGACGGCCATGTTGATAGCCGTTTCATTCAGCCCTATCCGGTACGGCCCATCGACCCCGATACGGATGTCGGAGGCCATCATCAGGAAAGCGCCCATCGGATAAGCATGTCCGGTGCAGACCGTGACGACAGGCAGCGGGTGTTCAAGAATGGCCATGATCGCGTCGACACCGGCCTGTAACTGGGTAAGGGCTGTCGCCTCGTCTCCAGAGAACCCCTTCAGGTCGAAGCCGGCCGAAAACAGCCCCTCGCGTCCCTTCAGGATGACGGGCAGCGATTTCGCGGTGGCTTCTTCGAATACGGCCCGGATCATTTTCAAGGTCTGCGTATCCAGCGCGTTGACCTTGCCATCATCCAGGGTCAGCCACCCCAGCTCGTCATGAATATCAAATTGATGCGCCATATCGCATGCTCCTTTTTAGACCGGTCATTATAATTTGATTTGAGACACGCTCTGTGTCAATCCTGCCTCAAGGGCAAGAACGCCTATGACAGAATGAGGGCCTCACCATCGGACGCGCATCACAGCACAAGACCAGTATTGTCGACACGGCCATGCGGCTGTTCCGCCGGCAAGGATATGCCGCCACAGGTGTTCAGCAGGTCATCACCGAGGCTGGTGCGCCGAAGGGGTCGCTTTATCACTATTTCCCGGGTGGGAAGGAAGCGCTTGCCGAAGCCGCAATAGAACGCGCGGGCGAGCTGATTCTGGTTGAACTGCGCGCAGCGGCGAGCCGGACCGAAACGCCCCATGATTTCCTGTCAGATTACTGCACGACACTCGGGCGATGGATGCGCGAAGGCATGTTTTCTTCCGGCAGCCCGATCACAACCATCCTGCTTGAATGCACACCGCAGAACGAAGCGATCAGCCGGGCAGGACAACGCGTCCATGAAAGCTGGATTGATGTGATCTGCCGGGTCTATCGCGATGATGGGTTCGCCGAAGCAGACGCCCGTTCGAAAGCCGACTTGGCCCTTGCGGCGATTGAAGGAGCCCTGATCCTTTCGAGACTGCGCCAGTCCGAAGCCCCATTGGCCGCCCTCCCGTCTCTGCTCGCCGCGCCCCGGACGTAACTGGCCGAAGCCGACTTTCCTCTCCGTTATGACTATGGGCGCGTCCTGGAAGCGCGTAAGATGCAAAAAAAATAACAGGAGGAAATATCGTGAAGGATTTCAGCGGAAGGATTGCCGTGGTCACGGGCACCGCCTGCCAGGGGAATATAGGAACTTTGTCTACCGCTTGCCGAGCAGGTCCAGGCCGGGCTTTCGCGCAGCATTTGTAGAGGTGGTGTGGTCAACACCCTCCCCCAGAATCTCGACCCACGCATGTTTACGGTCTTCGTAGACGGAGAATTTCGGGACGGGAAAATCGAGGTCGGTGAAATTGCCGACCGGTACGGCGATGACGCCGGGCCATTTCTCGATGGCATAAGCCATGGTCGCCCCGCATGCGGGACAGAAACGATAGGTCGCCTTGTTGCCGCTGTCGGCAGTGCGCACCCAGGTTTTCGTCTCGCCTTCGACATGCACCTGCTCATCCGGCCAGCGCGCCTGCACGGCAAAGGCGCTGCCGGATCGTTGCTGGCAGGCAAAGCAATGGCAGATGGAGACGCGGACGGGCTCACCTTCGCAGGTCACTGTGAGCTGGCCGCAGCGGCAGGAGGCGGTTCGGCGCTTCATGTCACTGCCCGTTCGCCTGGCGCATCTGATCGGTGCAATCGAATGTCAGTTCGTCGCCTTCATCGGGTGGAAGTCCAACGGCATCGGGCGGTGATAGCCCTTCATCAAACCCGACAAGAGCAACGCATTTCTGAGTGACTGAAAGGCTTAGCTGAATGCGCGAATAGGTATTCGCGCCGCACTCTCCTCCCATCTGATCGAGCGCCGCACCTATCGTGAAATCAAAGAATTGCTCATCATCGAGCGTGACGCGCGCACGCGCAAATTGCGCAGCGCCGCATCGCCCACCATGCGTTGGCCGTCTCTCGGTAAGCTCAACAATCACGGTTCCTTGCGGCAGCCGACAGACAAATCCCTCGGCCTCAAGTTGATCGACCGTGAGAAAAGACTGGCGTGCGAGCGCTGTCCGCTCCGCCTCGCGTACCGATTCGTCTCCGTGGCCAACGACATTGTAAAGCGAAGGCGTTGTCAGCTCGAAGTAATTGGCTTCGGGGACGCAGGTCAGATGTACGAAATTGACCAATGTGTCGGCTTGAGCAGGGGCGGCCGCAGCCAATGCCAACCCAACCAGAATTGCACGTTTCACCCTACTCCTCCGGCAGCTCCGGCACGCCGACGACATGGAAGCCCGCATCGACGTGGAGGACTTCGCCGGCAACCGAGTGGCCGATGTCGGAGAGCAGGTAGAGCGCCGCGCCGGCAACGCCTTCCATACGCGTGTCTTCCTTCAGCAGGGACATGTCGCGGCCCGTCCCCATCAGCGACTTGCCGCCGCGAATACCGGCCAGCGACAGCGTGCGCATCGCCCCGGCAGAGATCGCATTGACGCGGATGCCCTGCGGCCCGAGATCGCGCGCGGCGTACCGCGTCGAGGCTTCGAGCGCGGCCTTGGCGACGCCCATGACATTATAGGACGGAACGACGCGTTCAGCGCCGAGATAGGTCATGCAGATGATTGAGCCGCCGCCCTCTTCCTTTGACGGCATCAGCTCCGCGCCGCGGCGCGCGCAATCGATGAAGGAATAGACCGAAATGTCCATGGCGCGGCGGAAACCCTCGCGCGTGGTGTTCGCGACCATCGAGCCCTGCAGCTCATCCTTGCCGGCAAAGGCGATGGAGTGGACGAGGAAGTCGATCTTGCCCCATTTGTCTTTCACGGCCTTGAAGGCGGCGTCCATGCTTTCATCGTCGGTTACGTCGGCCGGTATCATGAAATCCATGCCGATGCTCTCGACCAGCGGGCGCACACGTCGCTCAAGGCTCTCGCCCTGATAGGTGAAGGCGATTTCAGCGCCCTGGGCAGCCAGTTGTTTCGAGATACCCCAGGCAATCGAGTTCTGGTTCGCAACCCCCATCACGATGCCGCGCTTGCCCTTCATCAGGTCACCTGATGGCATGTTCCAGTCGTCAGCCATGGTCATTCCCTTGTCGTTTTCACTCTATGTATCCGGGCTAGGCGCGGGCGGCCGCGTCGTCAAGCGGCGCCGTCGGCAGGCATATGGACCGGCCAGAGCCGGCCCTCGCTGACCTGCTCAGGGCATGCCCGTTTCGCCGGCCAGGACATTCTTCAGGCCGACCTTCATGTCGAGCGCTGTATAGACATGCTCATCGTCGACATAGACGCGGCCATCGGCGATACCGAGATTGAGCTTGCCACGGCGCACGCGCTTCATGTCGATCACATATTTGACGAGCTTCTTGTCCGGCGTGATCTCGCCCGTGAACTTCACCTCGCCAACGCCGAGGGCGCGGCCTTTACCGGGTGAGCCAGACCAGCCAAGCCAGTAGCCGACGGCCTGCCACATCGCATCGAGGCCGAGACAGCCCGGCATCACCGGATCGCCCGGGAAGTGGCACTGGAAGAACCAGAGGTCTGGCGTGATGTCGAGTTCGCCTATGACGCTGCCCTTACCGAACTGGCCACCATCAAGCGTGATCTCGGTGATGCGGTCCATCATCAGCATGGGCGGGATCGGCAGTTGCGCATTGCCGGGGCCGAACAGCTTGCCATGTCCTGAGACGAGAAGGTCTTCCTTTGAATAGGAAGACTTCGGAGTGTGAAAATCGTGGGGTCCGCTCATGCCGAATCCTGACCTCTGCCGTAATTACGAAAACAGGGCATGAGCCTGCCTGAAGCCGGCTTGTCAAGCAAACCGCGCGGGCAGCAGCCCTGCAGGATTGTCGGAGATACGGGCGCTAGAGACCGCCGGTGCGGGTTTCGACCCCCCAAAGGGCTGATTGTTCGACCCAGCCCTTGAACTTGTCGGCCTTGATCTCGCACCAGCCGTCCTCGCAGGCCTGCAATTGCGCAATCACGCCTTCCTGCAGCGAAGCAATGCCTCGCGACAGCTCATTCGGTCGCTTGCGCAGGATCGACTTGGTAAGCAGGACAATGTGGCGGTCATCCTCAAGCATGCGGGACTGGACCCACACTTCATCGCCATCGGCATCACGCACCTGCCGCCAGTCCCTCGTTTCCTTGACGATCAGCACCGGCATGCCCTGTCGTTCATAGCGCCAGGCGATTTCATGATCCTTTGACGGGCCCTTGCGGCCGTGAACCGCAGAATAACGTAGCGATTCAAAACGCGGCACAGGCTTTCCGGAGAACTGGCTGATTTTCACAGGCTCAGGATCAGCAGACGCCGTTGCAAAGGCCGACATAGTCAGGATAAGGCAGGCCATAGAAAAAGAGCGGGCCAGATAAAAAGAGCAAGCGAGGGTTTTCATACCGCCAATATCGCGCATGCGTGTGAATCACGCGTAAAGCTTTCGGGCTTGCGCATTGGCGAGGCGGGAATGCTCTGCTATTCGCTTTTTCAGGAAAGGAAACGTCCATGACCGCAAAGCGGCTGAAGGTTATCGTCACACGGCGGCTGCCCGACCCTGTCGAAATAAGACTGAAGGAATTGTTCGACACTGAGTTGAACGAGACCGACGTGCCCTTTTCGGATGCACGTCTGATCGATTCGGTGAAGCGTGCCGACGTTCTGGTGCCAACGGTAACTGACCGGATAGACGGCCGCCTGCTCGCCCAGGCCGGGCCGCAGCTGCGCCACATCGCGCAATTTGGCGCCGGCGTCGACAATCTCGATATCGAGAGCGCCGTCCAGCGCGGCATTACCATCACCAATACGCCGGGCGTCCTCACCGACGATACAGCTGATGTCACCATGGCGCTGATCCTTGGCGTGCCGCGCCGCCTGCATGAAGGCATCGAGCTGCTGGCCGCCGGCAAGTTCGATGGCTGGGCGCCGACATGGATGCTCGGCCGCCGCCTGGCTGGCAAGCGTCTCGGCATTATCGGCATGGGACGTATCGGCCAGGCTGTTGCCCGCCGCGCCCGCGCATTCGGCCTGCAGATTCATTATCATAATCGCAAGCCGGTGAACCGCCAGATCACTGAAGAACTCGGTGCGACCTATTGGGAAAGCCTCGACCAGATGCTCGCCCGCATGGATATCATCTCGGTCAATTGCCCGCATACGCCAGCGACGTTTCACCTGTTGAATGCCCGCCGCATCGAGCTGATCAAGAAGGACGCCTTCGTAGTGAATACCGCGCGCGGCGAAGTGATTGATGAAGCCGCCCTCGCCCGCGCCCTGAAAGCGGGCAAGATCGCCGGTGCCGGCCTCGACGTATTCGAGCGCGAACCGGTGGTGAACCCGGAACTGCGCGGACTGCCAAATGTCATCCTGCTGCCGCATATGGGCTCAGCCACCGTGGAAGGCCGCATCGAGATGGGCGAGAAGGTCATTATCAACATCAAGACGTTCGCAGACGGCCACAGGCCGCCGGACCGGGTTATTCCCGCAATCCTTTGAGCATCAAAAAAGCCCGGCATCGCTGCCGGGCTTTTTCCATTTCTCTCAGTCTCTTGCCCCGTTTCCGGGCCCCTGCGCGTGTCTAGTGCACGCTCACGGGACGCATTTCGTGGGCTCGCGCGGCTGCAAACGCAGCGTCACGGCCTTCGACAATGGCGAGCTGTTCGCCTTCTCCATTGGCCAGCACGAAGAGCGAATCGCGGTCATGGACCGTTTCCAGCGCTTCCTGTGGCAGGCCTTCAAGCTCGTTTTCCGCGATGCGGCGGACATAGACGAGATCCTTGGCCGAGAACAGTTTCACAGCATTGCTTGCAAGTTCTGTCGTCATGGCATGCTCCTTCCTTTCAAGACAGGGCCACGACACTCAATCCCGGCAGGAGCCCCGTAAGCGGCAGCTCCTCTTGCCGCCGGGTATCGTGTCATTATTGAATTTGGTGTCTCAAAATGCCGGGTTCAAGCCGAAGTGCAGGCCAGAATAAGGCATTTGCTCACTTGCGCGTGATCGAACCACTGGAAATGAATATATGTTCATCTGAAGTCACGACTGAGCGCCCAGTGGCCTAATCGAATTCCTCGGTGATGATATCCTCATCTGCGACGCCGATATCCCTGAGGATGGCCGACATGTCGTCCAGCATCGCATCGGGGCCGCAAATATAGCATTTGCCCTTGCCGGGTTTGACATGCTTTTCGAGCAGCGCCTTGTCGATCTTACCCTTGTGCACGCCTGGCGACTTTTCATCCGTAACCGTGAAATATGTCTTCAGGCCCGGCATGTGCTCAAACTCGTGCCAGTTGATGATGTCGGCTTCAGTGCTGTTGGAGAAGATCAGTTCGCACCCTTCCAGCGTGCCCTTGTCTTCCAGACGCTTGCGCAGGATCGCGATGAAGGGTGTCACGCCTGCGCCGCCCGCGATGAACCAGCCCGTGCCCTGATCGCTGATTGCGCCCCACGGTGCATCGGCAAGGATCCTGTCGCCCGGCTGCAGCTTGCCGATCTGCTCGGTGACGCCGTCATGCTCGGGATAGGATTTGATGGTGAATTCGACATAGCCGTCGGATGGCAGGCTGGTCGGCGTGAACGGCCGCTTTTCATCGCGCCAACCGTCCCGGTCGAGGCAAATGTCGAGCGCCTGGCCAGGCTGTACGCCGAGACCGTCTGGCTTGTCGAAGCGGTAGCGATTGACATCCGGCGTGACGGTTTCAACCGATTGCAGGGTAAGCGTATGGGTCATGGCGATTGCTCCTTTTCACAGGAGGAAACGCAGGTCCGGCAGGCCGCGTTCCAGACCGCAGGGCAGCACACCCTTTACGGGCGACGCAGTGCTGCGCGCGGTCCATCGCAGAGCGAAGTGACGATACGGGGTCAACCCTCAGGCCCCTGCCGGGGCATTCATTTCGTAAGATCAGCCAACCGGACTGATTTTTGGCCTGAAGGGCCATCCGAAATGAATGGTGGAGCCTAGCGGGATCGAACCGCTGACCTCCTGCATGCCATGCAGGCGCTCTCCCAGCTGAGCTAAGGCCCCATTTCAGGAAGGCGTGGGATATAAAGTCCTGACCTTTCGATCAAGTCTATTTATCAGCCTTTCTTGTCGTCGTCGCCTTCTTCCTCGTCGATATCGTCGGAATCGTCGTCGTCATCGTCGTCCAGAACGTCGTCGAGGTCGACATCTTCAAGGTCGAAGTCCTCATCGTCGTCATCGTCATCGTCGAGGGCAACTTCGTCATCGTCATCATCGTCGAGGCCGTCTTCGGTAAAGCCGGCTGGCACCTTGCCGGGCGCAGCTTCCTCGTCTTCATCCTCATCGCCGCCTTCCAGCACGACTTCGTCAGCATCAGCGCCGAGTTCGCGGGAAGACTCATCATCTTCTTCCTCATCGTCCTCGTCGTCTTCCTCCTCGTCATCGTCGCTGTCATCGACATCGTCATCATCGTCGCGGGCGGCGGACTTTTTCTTCTTTTTCTTTTTCTTGTTCTCTTCTTCCTCGAGATCGTCCTCATCGTCGTCGACGGGCACGGCGCTCTTGGCGCGCTTGGCTTTCAGCTTGGCACTTGTCGAACGAACTTCGTCGTCTTCAGGGTCGAACTCGGTCTTGCACTTCGGGCAAACGGCAGGACGCTTGTTCAGGTCATAGAACTTGGCTTCGCAATTTGGACAAATCTGCTTCGTCCCAAGATCGGAATCGGCCATGTGTCGGGTCTCCAAGCCTGAATGAAATGATGGGGGGGCGCTTGCCAGAAACGCCCGCCCCTGTCAAAGCGCTTTTCACCAGCTTGTGCAGAGGAGGCCGCCCTGGCCTGGACATCTTATCCCGTTCAACGTCTGCAAGGCGCCATTCGCGCGCCGGGCGACAAGTCATGCTCTCACCGGGCGCTGATGTTCGCAGGAGTCGCCTATGGCACCTCTGACATCTCCGGCCTGCTCGAAGGAGAGGATGTCATCAATACCGCGAAAGCCATGTCGGCGCTCGGGGCAGAGACTGTCCGGAAGGGCGGTGGGCGCTGGACAATCACCGGCACCGGCAAGGCCGGGCTGTCCTCTCCTGCAGCGCCGGCCGATTTCGGCAATTCGGGCACAGGCGCTCGCCTGATGATGGGGCTGATGGCGGGCTATCCGGTTGATGTGGAGATGATTGGCGATGCCAGCCTTTCAAGACGCCCCATGAAACGGGTGATCGACCCGCTGGAACGCATGGGCGCCCAATTCGAACATGATGGACGGGGCATGCTGCCGCTCCGCCTCCATGGCTCCAGAGCGCTGACACCGATCGAGTTCGAGCCGGCACATGCCTCCGCGCAGGTCAAATCCTGCATCCTGCTTGCCGGGCTAAACGCCCTTGGCACCACGACCGTTACCGAATCCCGCCCCACCCGCGACCATACTGAACGCATGTTGCGTGGCTTTGGTGTGGATGTTGACGTGAAAGCAGGAGACGGAACGGCGAATATCGTCTCGATCACGGGCGGGCAGAAATTGCAGGCCGTCGATACCAGCATTCCGGGTGATCCGTCCTCGGCGGCCTTCCTTGTCGCGGCAGCGCTGATTTCACCTTCAGGCGGCGTTGTGATTGAGAGCGTCATGTCGAACGAGACACGCGACGGCTTTTTCCGCGCCGCTGCGCTGATGGGCGCGGACCTTGGCGCCGAGGAAATGGACGAGGCAGCCGGCGAGCGCCTGATCGACCTGCAGGCAAGCTCAAGCGCGCTGAAAGGCCGGGCCATTCCCGAGCATCTCGTCGCGTCTATGATTGACGAATTTCCGATACTCGCCGTGATCGCCGCCTTTGCAGAGGGCGAAACGACCGTGACAGGCGCCGAGGAGCTCCGCGTGAAGGAAAGTGACCGGATCGCCGCAGTGGTCGCCATGCTGAGGGTAAACGGCGTCGAGGTCGAAGAACACGAAGACGGCTTCACGGTGCAGGGCTGCGGCGGCCCACCGCCCGGCGGCGGCCTGGTCGAGACCCATCATGACCATCGCATCGCCATGTCCGCCCTGATCATGGGCACGGCCAGCCAGAAACCGGTTTCCATCGACGATGCGGCCATGATCGCCACATCCTATCCGGATTTCATGGCGCATATGGCGGAGCTGGGCGCGGATATTCGCAAGGCTTGAAGTATGAACCGGGGCTGGGCCGAAACCTGTCTTGACGCTTCGATGTCGGCGCGCTTTGGTTACGGTTGAGTGGCGGCGGGGACACATTGAACATGACGACCAGAAAACGCGAGCCTGTCCGCCAGGTTGGACGGGCATTCCGCTCGATCCTGGAGACGATTGGTCAGCACCCCTTGGCCACGGGGTTTCTCGCCATTGTTGGCTTGCTGGGTTTTGGCGTATCCGTCGCTGGATTTTCAATCGACCGGCAGGAAGCTGAAGCGACGACAGAGCAGATCACTGATGTGCAATCCTCCATCGCAAGCGTCAGCTCGAAACTGGAAGAAGAACGCAACCAGGCCCTCAGCGCCTATCAGGATGGCGTCTTCCTGTATGAAGACCCGATTGAAGGCGTCTATTCGAATTTCTGGACCGGCTACCTGATGCGAATGGAGCCATCCCCGCACCTGACCATTCGCGGTGAAGGCAAGACGGTCGAGTTTTCAGGGGTCATTACGCTGAATTGCGAAAATGGCCGCTATTACTGGGATAACGGTTCTGATTTCGGCACGCCGATCCCCGAAGACGAGATCGATAATTACGTGCCCCAGCCCGTGCACAGGGCGCTGCACCGCATTTTCTGCTGGGACAAGCAATAAGCGTCTAAGTGGTCAGTCTTTTGACCCAGGCCAGCGGCGCGGAAATGTCGAGGCCCTGCGCCTGCAGCCAAGCATCGTCATAATAAGTGTCGAGATAGCGCTCGCCACCATCACAGATCAGCGTCACAACGCTGCCCGTCCGTCCGGCCTCGCGCATTTCAGCCATCAGGTGCAGGCAGGCCCAGACATTGGTGCCGGTTGAGCCACCACATTTGCGGCCAAGTATCCCTTCGAGCCAGTGGATCGTTGCAATCGAGGCCGCATCGGCGACCTGCATCATCCGGTCGATGACCTGCGGCTGGAAAGAAGCCTCGACGCGCGGGCGGCCAATCCCCTCGATGCGGGAACGGGTGGCGATCCGCAAGGCCGGGTCGCGCGACACGAAATGATCGTAAAAGACGGAGTTTTCAGGATCGGCGACGCATAGCCGGGTCTTGGCGGACAGGTCTCCGCGATAGCGGATATAGCGCCCGATCGTGGCCGAGGTGCCACCCGTGCCGGCGCTCATCACGACCCATTCGGGCAGGCTGTGCTCTTCCAGCTGGAGCTGTGCAAACAGGCTCTCGGCAATATTATTGTTGCCGCGCCAGTCGGTCGCGCGTTCGGCAAAGGTGAACTGGTCCATATAATATCCGCCAAGCTCTTCGGCGGTGCGTTCGGCTTCCCGGTAGATGTCCGCAGCTTCGACAGCGCGCGTCTCGCCGCCATAAAAGCGTATCTGGTCCAGCTTGCTCTGCGCGGTGCCTCTGGGAACGACCGCAATGAAACGAAGGCCGAGGATTTTCGCGAAATAGGCTTCGGAAACCGCGGTTGACCCCGAGGAGCTTTCAACGATGACGGTGTCTGGCCCTATCCGGCCATTGCAAAGCCCGTAGAGATAGAGTGATCGGGCGAGCCGGTGCTTGAGGCTGCCGGACGGGTGGATCGACTCGTCTTTCAGGTACAGCGTCTGCTCCTGGAAGGCTGGCAGGTCGACCTTGATGAGATGGGTATCGGCCGAGCGATTGAAATCGGCCTGGATGCGCCGCATCGCTTCGCAGACCCAGAGCCTTTCGGCGCAAATCCCGTCGATCATCACATCCTCCTCTTGCTCACACATTGCCAGTGGCAGGACACGCTTGACGGCGCAAGGCCGTTCGATCATCACCCCTTGCCATGATCATTGCGATTGACGGAACCCTCGCCTCTGGCAAAGGCACGATTGCCCGGCGCATCGCCGCCTGGTTCGGCCTGCCCTATATGGATACTGGCCGGCTCTACCGCGCCACCGGTGTTGCTGCACTCAAGCAGCAGGTTGCGTTCGACGATGCGGCCGCCCTTGCCAGCGTGGCAAGCCGGCTGGACCTCAATGACTTTGAAGAAGCTGAATTGCGCACCGCCGAAGCCGGGGTTGCCGCCTCGAAGGTTGCCGCTGTGCCGGAGGTCCGCGCTGCATTGCTTGACCTGCAGCGTGCCTTTGCAAACCAGGCACCGGGCGCCGTTCTGGATGGACGCGACATTGGCACCGTGGTCTGCCCGCATGCAGATGTGAAACTCTGGATCGACGCGGATCTCGAGGTCCGCGCGGAACGCCGTCACCGCGAACTTCACGGCCTTGGCGATACGATAAGCCTGGCCGACCTGACGCAGCAATTACGCGACCGGGATGCCCGTGATGCCGGGCGCAAGGATGCCCCCATGAAACGGGCCGCAGACTCAGTCTTGATAGATACGACTGATCTGACTATAGACGCGGCTGTGGATAAGGCACGGGCTGCCGTCGACGAGATATTGGCCCGCCCCGAGTAGCAGGTTCTGAAGTCCATTCGGCTTCAAATCCAAAAACCCGCCTCTGCCCGATCCGATCATACCTGACAGCGTGTAGACGCCGGCAATCCCGCTCGGCGCGCGAACCCCCGTTCGTCAGTCCTGGAGAAACTATGTCAACTGAAACCATGAACCCGAGCGCCGACGACTTCGCAAGCATGTTCGAAGAGTCGACAGGCGCCACAACCCTGCAGGAAGGCCGCGTGGTCCCTGCCACGGTCGTCGCCATTACCGGCGACAGCCTGATCCTCGATGTCGGCCTCAAGGTCGAAGGCCGCGTACCGGTCAAGGAATTCCTGCTCGAAGACGAGCAGCCAAAGCCAGGCGATATTGTCGAAGTCTACCTCGACCGTATCGAAAACCTGATGGGCGAAGCCGTTCTCTCGCGCGACAAGGCACGCCGCGAAGAGAGCTGGATCAAGCTCGAAGACAGCCACAACAAGGATGAGCCGGTCAAAGGCGCAATCGTCGGCCGCGTCAAAGGCGGTTTCACCGTCGATCTTGGCGGCGTGAACGCGTTCCTTCCAGGGTCGCAGGTCGATATTCGTCCGGTCCGCGACGTTGGCCCGCTGATGGGCGAAGTCCAGCCATTCGCGATCCTCAAGCTCGACCGCCCACGCGGCAACATCGTTGTCTCGCGCCGCGCGATCCTTGAAGAGAGCCGCGCAGAACAGCGCGCTGAAATCGTTGAAGCCATGACCGAAGGCGATGTCCGCGAAGGCGTCGTCAAGAACATCACCGATTATGGTGCGTTCGTGGATCTCGGCGGCATCGACGGCCTGCTGCACGTCACCGACATGAGCTGGAAGCGGATCAACCATCCGAGCCAGGTCGTCAATGTTGGCGATACGGTCAATGTCCAGATCATCAAGATCAACCAGGACACCCAGCGCATCTCGCTCGGCATGAAGCAACTCGAAGCCGATCCTTGGGAAGGCGTCGAGAGCAAGTACATGATTGGCACGCGTCTGACTGGCCAGGTCACGAACATCACCGATTACGGTGCCTTCGTTGAGCTGGAAGACGGCGTTGAAGGCCTGATCCACGTTTCCGAAATGAGCTGGACCAAGAAGAACGTCCATCCCGGCAAGATCGTGTCGACCTCGCAGGAAGTCATGGTCGAAGTGCTCGACGTAGACTCCGAGAAGCGCCGCATCTCGCTCGGCCTGAAGCAGACCCAGGACAATCCATGGTCGGCCTTCATGGCAGAGCACCCGACCGGCACCGAAGTCGAAGGCGAAGTTCGTGGCATCACGGAATTCGGTCTCTTCATCGGTCTCGGCCCGGAACTCGACGGCATGGTCCACATCAACGATATTTCGTGGGATGTGTCCGGCGAGCAGGCGATTGCCAACTTCAACAAGGGCGATGTTGTCCGCGCGAAAGTGCTCGACGTCGACACCGAGAAGGAACGCATTTCGCTCGGCATCAAGCAGCTTTCCGGCGATCCGATGACCGACGTGGCCACCCGCCGCGGTGAAATCGTGACCTGCACGGTGACGGAAGTCACCTCGGGCGGTATCGAAGTCCAGTTCGGCGAGCCGCCGATGACAGCCTTCGTGCGTCGTTCGGACCTCTCGCGTGACCGTTCCGAACAGCGCCCTGAGCGTTTCTCGGTCGGTGACAAGGTCGACGCCAAGGTGACACAGATGGACAAGGCGGCCCGCCGCGTGTCCGTGTCCATCAAGGCGCTCGAAATCTCCGAAGAGCAGGAAGCCGTGAAGCAGTACGGTTCTGCAGACAGCGGTGCTTCGCTCGGTGATATCCTCGGCGCAGCGCTGGCAACGTCAGACACGCCAGAAGCAGAAGAAAAGCCAAAGGCAAAAGCCAAGGCCAAGCCGAAAGCAGAAGCTGACGACGCTGAAGACGCGACCGCGGACGAAGCTGAAGCAGACGCTGAAACGGCTGAAAAGCCTGCGAAAAAGGCACCTGCCAAGAAGAAGGCAGCCGCCAAGAAATCCGACGAATCGGACGACGACGCAGAATAAAGTCATAAAAAGCGGCTGATTCAGCCAATTATGACAGAAAAGCAAGCTAATGTTTGGGGCGGAGCCACTGGTTTCCGCCCCAAATTTCGTTTATATTCAAAGCTATGCTCAGGTCAGAACTCATCGCCCGTCTCGCCGCTGAATACAGCCATCTCAAGCATGACGATCTTGAGAAGATTGTAGCTGTTATTCTGGATGAAATTTCAGAAGCCCTTGCCAATGGCGACCGGGTGGAACTGAGAGGCTTTGGAGCCTTCTCCGTCCGCGAACGCAAACCCCGGATCGGGCGAAACCCACGCACCGGTGAAAAGGTGACGGTGGCCGGAAAGTCGGTGCCCTTCTTCCGCCCCGGCAAGGAGTTGCGCGCCCGCGTGAATGGCGGCGCAGACCCTGAAGCCCGATAAAGCGGCCCTATCTGACAGCGCCTTATATTGACGCAAATGATGAACCAGCGGATGGTTAACCTGCGGTCAGGTCAGGCCGGGTCCCAGTCAGGAGGGGAAAATGCTTAAAGAGTTCAAAGAGTTTGCCATGAAGGGCAATCTGGTCGACATGGCAGTCGGCTTTGTCATGGGCGGCGCATTCGCGACAGTCGTCACGGCCTTTATCCAGGGCGTGTTTCTGCCGATCCTGTCGCCTATCATGGGTGGGATCGACCTCGCGTCGATTTCCTACACAATATCTCCAGCCGAAGTGGATGCGGCCGGTGAAGTCGTCAAGGAAGCAGCCGTGGTCGAACTCGGCGCCTTCATTGCCGCCGTCATTTCCTTCATCATCGTCGCTTTTGTGATGTTCATGATCATCAAGGGCATGAACCGGATGATGGAAAAGAAGGAAGAAGCGCCAGCCGAAGTGCCTGCACCACCGCGCCAGGAAGTGCTGCTCGAAGAAATTCGCAACCTGCTGGCCAAACAGTCGTAATCTTTTAACGATTTCGGGCGACAAACCTCTTCAGTAGATTTAGTCGCGTTTCCGGGCGGTGCCTTTTTGGCTCCGCCCTTTTTCTTTGCCGGAAACCGGAACTGGTCCGCGCTAGTATTCGTACTTTTCCCAGCCCGTCATCTCGATCGTATAGGCCGCGTCGGCAAGATCGGATGTCTGGGTTTTCGTCCGCAGGATGCCTTCAATCCAGACGGCCTGGGAAAGATCCTTCAGGCGCAGCTCCTCGTCGGTCTGAACGAAGACAGTCTGGTTGGGCGGCGGCGGCGGCGCGTGCAGGCAGGCGCCATAATACGGAACGAGCAGGAATTCGGTGATCTGCGCATCGGCGCCGTATTCAAAAGGCACCGTGTAGCCCGGCAGACGGATTTTCATGCCATCGGCCGGCACGTCACCAATCGCTTTTACCGTGTTGAACGTGCCGATCTGCACAGCCTGGTCGCCGGCAGACCCTTCAGCCACGCCAGCGCCTGAATACAGCATTGCCATCTGCGCCTGGTACATTTCGGCGAGACGGTCTTCCTCGCCCTCCGGCATCAGTTCTTCCCAGCCGATTTCGGTTACGCCGCGTTCGGCCAGCGAATTGAATTCGGCACCAGCTTTGGCAAGGCTGCTCTCATCTTTTTCAGGTTCTGGGATACGGTCCCCGACCTGCGGCTCCGTCGAGGTTTCATCCTTTGTCAGGATGGCTTCACCGTCAGCCTGCGGCGCAGCTTCGGCATTGGCCGTATCTATGGGCGTTTCACCGCTGCAGGCGGCGAAGGCGAACAGGACGAAGGCGCTGGTGCAGGCGAGACGTGTTTTCATCCAACCAATTTAGCCACTGCATGGCGTTACATCCAGTCGTATTTCGCATCCGCATCAAAGCTTCACTGTCAGCCCGTCCGCCAGCGAGCGCCGCAGCGCCGTCACGGCCGGGATCGTGCCGATGAGGAGTGAGGCGAACGTCACGGCGAGAACCGTCCAGCCATCTATAGGCGAGAGGCCGAGCCCGGCCAGGGACACGCCATAGGCATTCGAAAGCACAGGCCCGGCCAGCGCCAACCCGGCCTGCACAAGCACAACCCCCACAGCTGAGCCGATCAGGCCGACCAGTCCTGCCTCGGCAACCATCAGGAAGAAGATGTGCCCAGGCCGTGCCCCTGTGGCCCTGAGGATGGACATTTCACGGCGTCTTTCATTCAGGCTCGTCAGGATGCTGGTCAGGACAGAGACCAGCCCGACAGCAATGACGAAGACAGACACAGCGATCAATGCGCGCTCAACCACGCCGGTGACCTGCCACAGCTCCGCCAACGCGACGCCGGGAATGATGGCCAGCAGCGGTTCGCCGCCCTTAGTGTTGAGGGCACGCTGCGTTGTCAGGATGGTGCCGCGCCGCTCAAGCCCCAGGAAAACGGCTGTGATCGTCTTCGGGGTCAGGTCAAAGTTCCGGATCATGTCTTCCGTAATCGTATCGGCGAGCGGGTTTCGCGTGCCGGACTCCCAGCCGACATGGATCGCTGTCATGCTTTGCAATGAGATGTGGATGGTCTGGTCGACGGGGGTGCCCGTTGGCTCGAGGATCCCGGTCACGATAAAGGGGCGTTTGTCATGATCGCTGAGCCCCCCTGCGCCGAGCCCATGCGTCAGGACGATTTCACTGCCGAGATCATAGCCAAGGTCGCGCGCCACTTTCGCGCCAATCACCGCTTCGAAAATGTCATCGAAACGCTCACCCTTCGAAAGCGTGAGCGCGTTGTTGCCACCATATTTGTAGTGCTCGAAATAGGCATTATTGGTGCCGAGGACGCGGAAGCCGCGATGGCTATCGCCAAGCGATATAGGCACAGTCCAGGCCACATCGCTGCGCGCGGCGATCTCTTCATAGGTCGGCCAGGTCATCTCGGCTGTCGCATTGCCCAGACGGAAAACCGAATAGAGCAGCAAATTGATCTGCCCCGTCGGCGCGCCGACGATCAGGTCTGTCCCCGATATCGTATTGTCGAACCCAGCCCGCGCGCCGTGACGGGCCTTGTCGACCCCGAGGAAAAGCGCGACCGACAGCGCCACGGCGAGAATGGTCAACAGGGCCGAGCCCCGCCGGTTCATCAGGCTGCGCCAGGCCAGGCCGAGAATGGACGAACCGATCATGCTGTCACCCGCGCATTATTAAGGTCTGCAAGGTCAACGCTGCGATCAAAATGGCCGGCGAGTGAGGCGTCGTGGCTGACGAAGAGAAGCGCGGCCGAGGAGCGCGCCGCTTCTTCATTCAGGAGGCCGATGAACTGGTCGCGCGCATCGGCATCGAGGGCAGAGGTCGGTTCGTCCGCGATGAGGATTTTCGGCCCGCCAATCAGCGCGCGCGCCACGGCGACACGCTGCTGCTGGCCGACTGAAAGCTCTGTCACGGCGCGGGCCAGCAACCCTTCATCGGTAAGGCCGAGACGGGCCAGAAGCCGGCGGGCTTCAGCGACCGGACCTCCAATACCTGCAACAGCTTCGCGCCGCGCCCTGGAGAAACGGCATGGCAGGGTCACGTTCTGGATGACCGAGAGATAAGGCACGAGATTGAACATCTGGAAGATCACGCCGAGCCTGTCGGCGCGCAGGGCATCACGCCTTGGCCCCGACAGAGCCGCCATGTCTTCGCCCAGCACCTCGACTGTGCCCGATTGCGGCTCAAGCACGCCGGCGACAAGGCCGAGCAGCGTCGACTTGCCCGATCCGCTTGGCCCGCGCAGGAACAGGCGCTCGGACGCGCCGAGGTCAAATGACGGTATATCCAGGAGCGCCGGACCGGAAGCCCAGGCAAAGCGGAGATCCCTGATCCTTATGGCCGGGTCAGCGGTCAACAGATCAGCGAACCTCAAGCGTGGAATCACCGGGCGTCAGCGCACTGGCCGCCTGGCTGGACTGCGAAACGAACACCGCATCAATCTCCTCAAGGGCCGGATAGTCCCCCATCATCAGGAAGTCGATACTGCTGATCTCACCCGGATTGTCGCAGGTGTAGACATGCTCGACCTCAAGCGCGCCGTGACCGCCGGACATATGCGTGCCTGCCGTCGTCATCAGGGGGAGGCAACCGGCAGACCGGTTCACCGACACCATGTTGCCCGGAACGACAAAGGCGTCCTTCAGTGCGTTCAGTGTTTCGGTTTCGGCGTCCGTCTCCGGCTCATGTTCGAAGCCCGCCATGCTCATCAGCGGTGCCTCGAAGGTGAAGGTCAGCTGGTCGCCGTCCAGTGCCGCCGCGAGCGTCGCTTCGCCGTGCACATGGGCTTGCAGACGGGTACCCTCTGCCTCGCCGGCTTCGGCAGGGGTTTCGCTGGCAGCAGGCGCGGTGGGTCCGGCGGCTGAATTTTCCGGTGGCAACATCGTCTTGGTCGGGGCCTCGTCTGCGGGTTCACAGGCAGACAGCAAAGCCGCCGCCGCGAGGGCCATGACAGGCAGGCCGGTAATAAAACGCATGACACCATCTCCTGGTCGCGGGCGGGCTGCTCGTCGCAGGCCTGAGCCCAAACGGAAAAATCGTTCGCAATTGCCAAATTGAGATACTATAACGTCTCAAACGGGGCAATCGGTCCTTCCAATCCTATAGCTGTTCTTGCAGCGCTACACCGGCAAGGCAAATCGTTAATGTGGTCGTCCCTGCAGGCACCGTTATTCTTCGGGCTGATCGCCGCCTTTTTCACGACGATCGGCCTCGTCCTCGTTGCGCAACGCGCGCCGTGGAGCGAACGCAATGCGTCGCTGTTCGGACTGGCCGCCGCCGGGATGCTGACGACGCTGGCTTTCCTGCACATCATACCCGAAGCATTTCACTTCTCGCCCATGGCGCCGGTCTGGCTGGCGACAGGTTTCTTTGCCGGCCTGCTGCTCAACAATCTGGTCAAGGCGGTCTTCCCCGAGAAGGAGGGCGTGACCTCGCCGCAGGAAGCGCTGACACCAATTATTGCCATCGCGGTTCATTCCTTCCTCGATGGTGTGATCTATGCGGTGACGTTTGCCGCCAGTTTCGCTTCTGGCGTTTATGCTGCGGTCGGCCTGACACTGCATGAATTTCCGGAGGGCGTTATCGCTTTCGCAATTCTGCGCCGGTATGGTGTCAGCAATGTCAAAGCGTTCTGGTTCGCCTTCCTGGCAGCAGCAGCCACCACTCCGCTCGGCGTCATTGTCGCCGGGCCGTTCATGTATGGGCTGGAACCAGAGACCATCGGATCGCTGTTTGCGGTCTCTGCGGGGCTTCTCATCTTTGTCGCGACCGGGCCGCTCATGGCCCCGCTCAAGGAGATGCAGCCAGTTCGGGGCCTCAGCGCCGTCGCCTTGGGGGCAGCCGCAGCACTGCTGCTGGTCATGTTGCCGGTTCACCATGACGACCACTCGATCGACGATGGTGAAATCATGAACGAGTTGCCGGTGCCGCACCTGCCCGGCGAGGGGCCTGACCATGAGTATCACCGCACCTGAGACAAGACAGGACAACAGCTGGCGCAAGGCGCTGGCCGTCCTTCTCCTGCTGCTTGCAGCGTGGAGCATGTTCCAGCCGCTGGCCTCCGCCCATCCCGAAGACGAGTTCTGCACGCCCGGCGGCGGACTGGACCCGCAACTCTGCCGCGAGCTTGCCAGGCTGAATAGCGCCGACCCGGTCGGGACAGCTGCGCAAGAGCAGGTCCAGCTCACACAGTACACCGAGACCCAGACCATCGACTTCGAGCGCTCCGGCACCTCGACCTTCTTTACTTATGTGTCGATCGGCGTGCGCCACATCCTGCCGGGCGGCTATGACCATATCCTGTTTATCCTGGCGATCTTCCTCGCCTCGCCGCGCGTCAAACCGCTGCTGATACAGGTTTCATGTTTCACCGTGGCGCATACGCTGACGCTGGGGCTTGTCGCGGCGGGTGTATTCGCGCCGCAGGCCTCTATCGTAGAGCCTTTGATCGCCGCCACGATTGCATTTGCCGCCTTCGAGAACATCCTGTTCGGGCGGATGACACGGCTGAGGCCGATCCTCGTCTTCGGCTTCGGCCTGATCCACGGCATGGGCTTTGCGGGCTTCTTCGGAGAGCTTGGCCTGCCACAGGGCCAATTCTGGAGCGCGCTGATCGGCTTCAATATCGGCGTCGAAATTGGACAGATTGCCGTTGTCGGCCTGGCCTTTGCCGCCTCTCTCTACTTCAGGGGTGTGCTGAAACAGGCCTCGCGCATGGATCTCTACCGGCCCATGGTCGTCATTCCAGTCTCACTGGCGATCGGTGTGATCGGCGTGTTCTGGACAATACAGCGGCTCAACGCCTGACAGCATTCATTCCGGCATTGCACTTGCAAAGGCTTGGTTATCAAAAGGTAACCAGCAGGTGCAGCCATGAAAAAGCGTCTCTTCAGATATCTCGGCGCGCTTATCGTTTCACTTGTTTCGACCCATAGCGGGCTAATGCGTTTCGCATTGGCCGACATACCTGCCTGCGGCCTGTCGGATGTTGCTGCCTGGCAGATGTCACTCGACGATCCCACAGAAGAAGCGACGCCGGCCTATGTCCGCGGTGTCAGTGAAGCCTTCATCGAAGCGTGTCCTGACCGGCCGGAAGTGGCCGAGGCGCACCGGATTGCCGGCCAGTCCGCCGCCTATGACAAGGATGTCGCCGGGGCCGCCGCTCATTTCGATGCGGCAGGCTATGTTACCGATGTCGAGACACTTTTCCTGCATGCGGCTGTTCGTTCAGCCCTCGGCGAAACGGAGCGGGCCAGCAAATTGCGCGACGAGGCCATTGATCACTGGATCAGCCGCATCGAGCGGCGCGGCCTCGCGGAGATTGAAGTGCGGGACGCCGATGGCGGCGAACTGATCGGCATCCATTTCAAACGCACGGACCCGGACACCAATATCTCCGACCTCTGGATTGCACGTCCTGACGGGGCCGGCTGGCCCGCGGCGCTGAAAGTCACCTCAGAGCGCCAGCTCAACGCCTTTCACCGGTTGCGCGCAGGTGAAGACGCTGCCCAGTTGCGCTTCGTGCGCCTTTATCGCTGCCATACCCGCCGTGTGCTGGCCCGGACCAGTGAGCCGGTCACGCAGGCGGACATCCGGGCCGCGGCCGAACTTGGCCTGAGGGCCTATCTGGCCAATCCCGACACCGCCCAGAGGGGCGCGATGCAGCGTTGCCTGCTCGCCGAGCACATGCTGCCGGAAATCAGCCCGGCCACCTCAGTACCGATCCAGTAGATCGCAGCCAGCTCTGCCATTCGCGGTCAACGCAACTTGTAGACCACAAGTTAAAGTCTGCTCTCACGCCGATGGGCCAAGCGGTGGCTTTTTCTTGCGACGGCGCAGGCGGATTTTTTGCCAGAAACGCTTTCGCTCGGGCACAGGCAGGGTATCGAGATTCTCGATGAAGGCTTCCGCGCAGGCCCGCCAGCTATAGCCCTCTGCATATTTGCGCACAGTCTCCCGGTTCAGCTTCAGGCTGTCGAGGCAGGCCTGTTTCAGATCCTCGCCTATAATGCCGGCATTGGAGCCCGGAATAATGTCGCGCGGGCCGGGCGCATCATGCGCGGCCACAGGGGTGCCGGCTGCCATGGCTTCGAGGATAACCAGGCCGAATGTGTCGGTGACGCTTGGAAAGCAGAACACATCAGCGCTGGCAAAACAGGTCGCGAGATCCTCATTGAAACGCGCCCCGAGGAATTTGACATCCGGATAGCGCTTTTTCAGCTCCTGCAATTGCGGGCCTTCGCCGACAATGACCTTGGTCCCCGGCAGGTCGAGTTCTACAAATGTCTCGATATTCTTCTCTACAGCGACCCGGCCGACATTCAGGAAAATCGGCCGCTCCAACCCCTCAAACGGGTCGCCGGGCTGGCCTTCTTCAATGCGCCGCGAGGGATCAAACAGTTCTGTATCAACGCCGCGCGTCCACGACACGACATTGTGGAAATTGTGCGCTTCCAGCTCCTGGCGCATGGAGGGCGTCGCAACCATGACCTTGCCGGAATATTTGTGGAACCAGCGCACAAAGCCATAGCCCCAAGCTGTCGGCACCGGGAAGCGGGCCGACACATATTCAGGAAAGCGTGTGTGGTAAGATGTCGAGAAGGGATGTTTTTCCTTCAGGCACATCGCGCGGCCGGCCAGTCCAAGCGTGCCTTCTGTCGCAATGTGCACCGCATCGGGCTGGAAGTGCTCGAACCGGTCGGTAATCTGACTGCGGGCAAACAGGGCGAGCTTGATTTCGCTATAGGTCGGCAGCGGCACGGTCATGAAACCGTCAGCTGGCGAGACAATTTCCCATTCATGCCCCATGGCTTCGCACTCGGCGATAACGCGCTTCAATGTCCGGACGACGCCATTCACCTGAGGTTCCCAGGCGTCTGTGATAAGCATGATGCGCATTCAGTCTCCTCAGCGGCAATCTCGCGACACTTTTAGGCGCATTCGGGCAGGCGTAAACCCGCTGGACAGTTGTAAATGGAACGATATTGCAGGAGTTTCCGAAACGGAGCCAGATAATGCCAGATACACAAACACACACATCAACCGGCTGGGACAGTCTCGACGCGGCGAAGTTCACCGATGAAGAGGCGCTCGTCGCTGAAATTCTCGAGCAACTGCCACTGGATGAGCGTGCGCGTGCAGCCGCCGTTCGGCGTGGACGCGAGCTGGTGCAGCTCGCCCGTGCTGCCGGCCGCCCCAAAGGCATGATGGAAAGTTTCCTCGAGGAGTTTGGCTTGTCCAACTCCGAAGGACTGGCGCTGATGTGTCTTGCTGAAGCCCTGCTGCGCGTGCCGGACGCCGAAACCCGCGATGACCTGATTGCCGAGAAGATCCGGTCCGGCAACTGGGGCGCCCATAAGGGCCAGTCGGACAGCTGGCTGGTCAACGCCTCAACCTGGGGGCTGATGCTGACGGGCAAAGTGATCGGCACGCCCGATGATGCCAGGAAAGGCCCGTCCACCTTCATCCAGAATCTTGTGCGCGAGAGCGGTGAACCGGTGATCCGCGCGGCGATGATGCAGGCCATGCGGATCATGGGCGAACAGTTCGTCCTCGGGCGGACCGTCAAGGAAGCCCTCAAACGTGGCCGCCGCATGGTGAAGGATGGCGAGGCAGCCAATTTCAGCTTCGACATGCTGGGCGAAGGAGCCCGGACCGCCGAAGATGCCGAGCGTTATTTCAAGTCCTATGCCGATGCGATCGAGGCCGTTGGCGCCGATGGCGACGCCTCCCGGTCGCCAGAAGACAAGAATGGCATCTCAGTCAAATTGTCGGCGCTGCACCCACGCTATGAGGCCGTCAATGAAGCGCGCGTCATGGCGGAGCTTTATCCAAAACTGCTGGCGCTGTGCGAACAGGCGGCCAGCGCGAACATCAATCTCTGTCTTGATGCTGAGGAAGCCCACAGGCTGGTCATCTCGCTCAAGCTGCTGGAGCGGTTAATGCGTGAGACTTCGCTGCAGGGCTGGAGTGGTCTTGGCCTGGCCGTGCAGGCTTACCAGAAACGCGCCCACAAGGTGATTGAACGCCTGTCTGCCCTGTCCGGCGAAACCGGCATGCGTCTCATGGTGCGTCTGGTGAAAGGCGCGTATTGGGACACTGAGATCAAGCATGCCCAGGAAGACGGCATGGTGAATTTCCCCGTCTTCACGACGAAGCAGGGCACGGACCTCAATTACATTTCCTGCGCCCATGCCTTGCTCATGGCGAGCCCGCGTCTCTACCCACAATTTGCAACGCATAATGCACACTCGCTTGCGACCATCCTGATGATGGCGGAGGCTGAGGGTGTCACCAATTACGAATTCCAACGCCTGCACGGCATGGGTGAGCCGCTATATGGCGCGGCTGAAAAGGGCGGCCAGGTCCGGATCTATGCGCCGGTCGGCGCGCACAAGGATCTGCTCCCATACCTTGTGCGGCGTTTGCTGGAAAACGGCGCGAATACGAGTTTCGTTCACTCCTTTCTTGACCCGGATGTGCCGGTCGAGAAGGTCGTGGAAGACCCGATCGCCAAGGTCGAAGCTGGCCCGCGCCGCCATCCGCGTATCCCCACGCCGCCGCGCATTTACGGGCCGATGCGCAAGAATTCCATCGGCGTTGACCTCAGTCAGGCGAGTGAGCGCGATGTGCTGGAGCAGCATGTTTCCAGGCTTGAGAGCGGGGCCTCGCTCGCGGCCGGGCCGATCATCTCGGGCAAACCGAAAACCAAAGGCGGCACGCCGGTTTCCCCACCTTTTGACCTGTCGCGCAAACTCGGCACCGTGCTTGAAGCGACGCCGGATGATGTCGAGCTGGCCCTGCGCGCCGCATCGGCCTTCCAGCCGGAATGGGATGGCCTTGGCGGGGCAAGGCGCGCCCGCATCCTTACCGCCATGGGTAATGCGCTCGAAAGCAATATGGACCGGCTGATCGCCCTGATGGCGCAGGAAGGCGGCAAGACGTTCGGAGACGGTATTGCCGAAGTGCGTGAGGCGGTCGATTTTTGCCGCTTCTACGCTGTGCAGGTCGAGGAGAAGTTTGAAGGGCGCACGCGCCTGCCCGGTCCGGCAGGGGAAACCAATCATATCTCCCTGCATGGCCGCGGCGTCTTTGCGTGTATCTCGCCATGGAATTTCCCGCTGGCCATTTTCACGGGCCAGATCACGGCGGCCCTCGGTGCGGGCAATACGGTGCTGGCAAAACCGGCCGAACAGACCCCGCTTATCGCCTTTGAAGCAGTTCGCCTGTTTCATGAGGCCGGCTTGCCTGTCGATGCGCTGCACCTCCTGCCAGGCCGGGGCGAAACGGTTGGCGCGGCCCTGACCCGCGACCTTCGCGTCTCCGGTGTATGCTTCACCGGCGGGACAGATACGGCGCGCCTGATCAACAGGACGCTTGCCGAGCGGGACGGCCCGATCATTCCGCTGATTGCGGAGACGGGCGGCCTCAACGGCATGTTTGTCGACACGACAGCCTTGAGGGAGCAGGTCGTCGACGATGTCCTGGTGTCTGCCTTCGGATCTGCTGGCCAGCGGTGTTCGGCGCTTCGTATTCTCTTCCTGCCGAATGACACGGCAGATCTGCTGATTGACGGGCTGAAAGGCGCAATGGATGAACTGTCGCTCGGGCATCCGGGCCGGGCTGAAACCGATATCGGCCCGGTGATCGACGCGGAGGCCCACAAGACGCTGACAGATTATCTCGCCCGGATGTCATCGGAGGCCACACTGATCAAGCAGGCCGAGGCACCTGAGGGGGGGTATTTTTTCGGCCCGGCCATCGTTGAGCTCAGTTCGCTGGACCAGATCGAAAAAGAGACGTTTGGGCCTGTCCTGCATATCCTGCGCTACGACCCGGACAATATCGCGGAAGTCGGGGCTGCGCTCGAATCAAAAGGGTACGGGCTGACCCTGGGCGTTCATTCAAGGCTGGAGAGCTTTGCCGCCAGGGTCTGCACTGCTGTGCAGGCCGGTAACACTTATGTGAACCGGTCCATGACGGGTGCTGTTGTCGGCGTCCAGCCTTTTGGCGGGGAAGGCCTTTCAGGGACAGGGCCGAAGGCTGGTGGGCCACATTATATGCTGCGTTTTGCGGCGGAGCGCGTATTAACCATCAATATTACAGCGCAAGGTGGTGATCCGGAACTTTTGAGTCTATAAACGGCTCCTTACTTGCCACTGAGGGTTCCATGGGGCGTTCTATAATTATTGTGCCTGCCCTGATGGCGGCGTTGTCTGCTTGCGGCGCCGAATTCTCGGACTCATCTGAGCCCACGCGGATTTCTGAACTGCCCCAGCCGGCCGAAAAGGGCGATGCGCCTTTCTCCAATCCGGGCCGGGGCATTGCTGTCGTCAGTGGCAGCGAAGCGGCATCCATCGACATCAGCCTGCCGGAAAATATCGACGCGCTCAGTCCCGAGCTTGCCGAGGAAATCCGCGCAAAGGCGAATGCCGGCACTGAAGATTTCATCGCCAGCGCAAAGGCTGACCGGGAGATGGCGGCCGATAAGGGATTTGAATTTCGCCCCCATTTGCTGGATGTGAACTGGACCGACGTCGGCCCGAGTGAAGGACGCCTCGCCGGCTTTGTTGGCAAATATGCTGTCTATTCGGGCGGCGCACATCCGAATGTCAGCTTCGATGTCCTCAACTGGGACCGCGAGACCAATTCGCGGATCGTGTTTGAAGACCTGTTCGAGGATGTGGAAGATGCACGCGCAGCGATGCGCGAGGCGCTGAAAGCGGAGCTGACACAGGCCAAGCGCAAACGCCTTGAAGGCAGCGGCATGAACCAGAAGGAAATGATCGAGACTTGGGTTACGCCCGCTTTCGAGGACAACCCGGCCGTGTTTGAGGGGTTCACCATCGCACCGTCCAGCGAACCAGCCAAGGCAGGCGGGCTGGTCTATCATTTCGCGCCTTACGAAGTCGGCGCCTACGCTGAAGGTGTCTATCAGCTCGGGATCGCCTACGAGACGTTCGAAGGCCTTCTGAAATCGGACTATGCTGACAGCTTTGGCGGCCAACCGATCCTGCCATAAGGACGCCTGGCCTGCCTTGTGCGGGCACTGAAGCATCAGACCCTATATGTTGTGTCTTTTACAGCCGGCCCGGTGACCGGTCAGGGCATCTCACAAACCGATTCGCATCGATTCCCGATGAAGCGCACATTGTGGAACAGACCTCAGAAATTTTTTTACTGACTCCATCCACAGGTGGCCGAAAATCTGTGCACGGCTGAAATCCAGTCGTGGCGGGCATGGGCCGTGCGTGTTAACTTTTCGTTTACCGGTTTTCCACGGGTTAGGTGCGGAATCTCCTGATATGGCCATTGACCAAGCATTAACCTTGGGACCACTATATCTAGTATTGGGGAAGGGCTGAGGCACCGCATGTGGCGCTTCAGGGGCTAGATCCCTATATGTTATCGGCCGATCTAAGAGGTTATGACCATGTCTGCGAGCAATGCTGCCACGTCTACGAAAGCCGCCCTGCGCCGGGGCAAACCCAAAGGGCAGATGAAGCCGGATCTGAAGGTCGTCTCGAATATCGAGATCAAGATCGACCCGTCGCGTGATGCCAATCTGACTGAATTCGGCAAGAAAACGCTTGAAGACCGTTACCTGCTGGATGGCGAGTCCTATCAGGATATGTTCGCCCGCGTGTCCAAGGCGTTCGCAGATGACCAGGACCACGCCCAGCGTATCTATGACTATATGTCGAATCTCTGGTTCATGCCGGCGACGCCTGTCCTGTCAAATGGCGGCGCGGATCGCGGCCTGCCCATTTCCTGCTTCCTGAACCAGGTTGGTGATTCGCTGGACGACATCGTCGAGACCTGGACCGAGAATGTCTGGCTCGCGTCAAACGGTGGCGGCATCGGCACCTATTGGGGCCATGTCCGCTCGATCGGCGAGAAGGTCGGCCAGAACGGGCAGACCTCCGGCATTATCCCGTTCATCCGCGTGATGGACTCACTGACGCTGGCCATTTCTCAAGGCTCGCTGCGTCGCGGCTCTGCGGCCTGCTACCTTGATGTCCACCACCCGGAAATCGAAGAATTCCTGGAAATCCGGAAGGCCTCGGGTGACTTCAACCGCAAGTCCCTCAACCTTCACCACGGCATCAACATCACTGACGAGTTCATGGAAGCCGTGCGTTCTGACGCGGATTTCGGCCTGCGCAGCCCGAAATCAGGTGAAGTGCTCCGCACGGTGAATGCCCGCAAGATCTGGCAGAAAATTCTTGAGCTGCGGATCCAGACCGGTGAGCCATACCTGCTGTTCACGGACACGGTGAACAACGCCATGCCAGCGCACCAGCGCAAGCTGGGCCTCAAGGTCCACCAGTCGAACCTCTGCTCGGAAATCACCCTGCCAACCGGGGTCGACCATAATGGCGAAGACCGCACGGCCGTTTGCTGCCTGTCCTCGGTCAATGCCGAGAAATACCTCGAATGGTCCAAGGATGAGCGCTTCCTTGAGGACGTGTTCCGTTTCCTCGATAATGTGCTGGAAGACTTCATCGAGCGCGCCCCGGACGAGATGGCCCGCGCTGTCTACTCCGCCAAGCGGGAACGCTCTGTCGGTCTCGGCCTGATGGGCTTCCATTCCTTCCTCCAGACCATGAACGTGCCGATGGAAAGCGCGATGGCGAAGGTGTGGAACGAGAAGATGTTCAAGCATATCCGCGCGGGCGCCGATCAGGCGTCGGTCAAGCTCGCCAAGGAGCGCGGCCCCTGCGAGGATGCGCGTGATGCCGGTATGATGGCCCGCTTCAGCCACAAGATGGCTGTTGCTCCAACCGCATCAATCTCGATCATCTGCGGCGGCACGAGCGCCGGCATCGAACCGATCCCGGCCAATGTCTACACGCACAAGACGCTGTCCGGCTCCTTCACGGTGAAAAACCCGCAGCTTGAACGCGTTCTTGAATCAAAAGGCCTCAACACCGAAGAGACCTGGACCTCGATCCTCGAATATGAGGGCTCGGTGCAGCACATCGACGGTCTGGATGAGCATGAAAAAGGTGTCTTCAAGACGGCTTTCGAGCTTGACCAGCGCTGGATCATCGAGCTTGCCGCCGACCGCACGCCCTATATCTGCCAGAGCCAGTCACTCAACGTCTTCCTGCCGGCCGACATCAACAAGTGGGACCTCCACATGCTGCACTGGACGGCTTGGGAGAAAGGCCTGAAATCGCTCTACTATTGTCGCTCCAAATCAGTGCAGCGCGCAGGATTTGCCGGCTCAGCCGACAAGGAAAAGGTCGAAGGCATGGAGCTGCCGCAGACAGATTATGACGAGTGTCTTGCCTGCCAATAGGCCTGGCGAGGGGATGAAATGGAAAACCCCGGCTTCTCGGAGCCGGGGTTTTTTAACGTGCCTGCCGTCAGGGGGCTGGAAAGCATCAGGTCGGGGCGATGGTGATTGCTCTAATCCTCTCCGCCGATGTCTCGGAGCACATGCTTCGAAATATGTGACGACAGTGATTTTCGTACCGCAGCGCGGTCCTTTTGCGGGTTGGGTTGCCGCGCAGCCTTTCGGCCACGCAGAGCGGGTTTGCCGGCGCCGCGCGCCAGCCATTTGAACGGTTTCATGGGAACCTGGATGATTTGAAATGGATAGCGGGAAGCGCTGGCAGACCACCGCTCCTTGCGTCACGGATGACGCATCACTTCAGCTCAGCTGGGTTTCAGCCTCGCGCAGATGCCAGAAAATCCGGACCGGGAGAACGGTAACCGACGATCGTAATCTTGCTCACGCAATGGGTCATTCGAAGTCTCCTTTCTTCGGTCCGTTTAGGGCGCTATGAGCGCGGGGAATTTGCTGTTTACGGGCGAGTTACGACGGTCGCAAGGCAAGGGATAAAAAAATTCGCGACTGTGGCCTGAAAGCCCCTCTCCTCTTCACGGGAAGAGAAGGGCCTTCAGCGGCGTCAGAATACCAGCCTTAAGCCGCCGCGAATATTGCGCCTTGGCGCAGGCACGGTGTCCTTCAGGACCGAGGTCGCATAACGCACCTCCTCATCGGTCACATTGCGGGCTTCAAGGAACAGTTCTGTCCCATCACGCCCGATGCCCATCTGCGCCAGCGACAGCCCGGTGCGCAGGTCCAGCGTCGTATATCCATCCGTCGGCAGTTCGCCGTCGCCCGTATCATCCTGGTCATCCGCCACAGTGAGGCTCGCCCCGGCGGACCAGAGGCCCCAGTCGCCATCAAGGGAAGCATTGAGCGTCAGTGGCGGAATGAGCGGCACATGGCTGCCGCTGTCCAGTTCGGCGAAGACAAAATCCATGCTCGCCTTGCCGGTCCAGTCAGCGCCCAGTGGGCCATTCTCAGCTGAAAAGTCGGCATAGACTTCGCCGCCGGTAAACGATGCATCTTCCTGGCGGAAGAGATAGACAGGCAGGCCATCGACTGTATCGGTGACAATGCCGCCGTCCAGCGTGGTGCCCGGTGTCAGGTAGATGAAGCCGTCAAACTCGGCATGGAAGAGGTTCGCGCCGATGCCGACCCCGTCGCCGCGCCAGCGCAAGGTGCCTTCAAGGTTCAGCCCGCGCTCCTTGTCCAGCGAGAGGTCGCCGACCTCGTACTGGCTGGTGGCGAGGTGGGCACCATCGGCAAAGAGTTCACTTTCATTCGGGGCACGTTCAGTCCAGCTCACCTGACCACCGATAAACCATCCGCTATCCCAGTGCTGGTGCAGGCCGAGCGAGCCGGACAGGAGGTCGAACGTCTTCTTTCCAAAGGTCGCATTGTCGAGCTCGACACCGTCATAACGCACCCCGCCTTCCACACCGAAGCCGCCATCCCATTCGCGTGTCTGGTAGGTGAAGATACCTGTCGATGTTGTATCGGTCCTGGTGATGAAGGCCTCATCACCAAACGCATCAAGCGTCTTGTCGAGCATCTGGACACCGACTGCGCCATCAAAGCCCGCCAGATCGGTGCCAACTTCAACGCGGGCTTCATGCCCGTCGCTTTCATAGCGCGTGCCCGGCTCTCCGGGGGCTTCGAACTCGGTGTGTTCATAATCTGCGAACGCCGCCGTCGCGGCGACATCGGTGAAAGGTCCCATGTCGAGCCGGAAACCGCCCCGCAAATCGACACGCGTCTGCTCAAGGTCGATAAAGGGTAGCTCTTCCTCATGCGCCTCGCCCTCATCGGTGCCGCCTTCTTCTTCATGATGTTCATGACCGGGAAGGCCATAGGTCGAAGTCTGCTGGCGCACGGCGACCCCGGCAAAAGCGTCGTCACCGACCCAGGAGAGACCAGCGGCAAGCGAACCTGTTTCGGCAAAGGAATTTTCCAGCGTGTCGCGGACTTCCTCATGGCCTTCCTCTTCTTCGCCGCCTTCGGCTTCCTCAGCCGCGCGCAGGCGGGCTGATTCGGCAAAGCCCGGAATGTCATAATCTTCAAAGTCGCGGGCGCTGGCCGAAAGGGAAAGGACGAACGGTCCAGCAACAAACTTGCCTTTGGCAGCGCCTTCCGGGCCATCATTCACGCTGTTGAGCGCGCCATACGCCTCGCCGGACATGGCTTCATCTAGCAACGCTTCGACAATCAGCCCGTCAATCACATTGACGACACCGCCAATTGCCTGCCCGCCATAGGCCAGCGCGGCCGGCCCGCGCAGGATCTCGATCTTTTCGGCATCTATGCCGTCAGAGGCGACCTGATGGTCTGGCGAAGCAGCAGAGGCATCAATCACGCCGATGCCATTGGTGAGCACCAGTACGCGTTCGGCGCCCAGCCCCCGCAGAACAGGGCGGCTCGCCGCCTGCCCGAAATGCGTCGTGGAGACGCCGGGCTGGCTGTCCAGCGTATTGCCGAGCGAAGCTTGAAGTGTCTGGACGATATCATCGCGGCTGACGGCGCTGGCGTTTCCGATCATCTCGTCAGTGTCACGGCTCGGGCCGACACCGGTGACGATAATGGTGGAGAGGGTTTCAGGGCTATCGCCGGTATTGGACTGGGCGATGGCAAGCGGGCTTGTGCCCATGAGCAGGGTTACCGCAGCAAGGCGGCGGACAGTTTGGGGTTTCATGTTTGAAAAGACCTTCGATCAATAGGGAGGTCGCCCGGTGCCAGTAGCGCCGCGCGGTTCAGCGTCTATTGAGAAAAGGCAGGCGGACTTCGCGGCGGGGGCGCACGGCCGGGTGGGCGGCTCCATGGGCGAAAATCGAGGCTTGGCTGCTCGGTAAGCGTAAAAGCGCGTGGTGGTCCCGGCAGTTCAGGCGTGAGTGGCAGCGGCGCCACTTCAGCCGCGACCGCATGCAGGTCGCAGGAAATGCCATAGTGATCATGCGGTTGCTCGCCATGCGCGGCCGCATCGAACAGCGCGGCGCCCTGCACCCACATGAAGAGGGCAACCACAAGGCATTTGACCGTGAGGGACGAGGGCACGCTGCGCATATTGTTATTGAGTAACAGATGCGGTTTCCGGCGCAAGAGAGAGATTGCTGTTAGGGTCCGCCGTACGTCCGATCACCCGTACTTCTGTCGCCAGCGGGTGCCGGGAAATATCCGACAGGGCGACATAGGTGCGGCCCATGCGATGGCTTTTCTGCGGGATGGCGTCGTGGCCCAGCGCCTCTGACATCGCGCGCCAGACCAGTTCGGTGCAGTAGAGATTATTGGCGCTATCGAGCGAATAGCCGCGATCAAATGGCGTATGGGCAGCGGCTACGGCGCTGGCATAGGCGATCATTCGGGATGTCCCGGTATCGTCGAGCTCAAGCCGGAAGAGACCAACCTGGTCGACATCGCCGAGATATGCCGAGAGCGGGACAGCCCGAACCTCGCCGATTTCTTCGCCCGGTGCCGGACCGCTCGTGCCGGTGTCGGCATGCACGACAATGGCCTCGGATGCCCTGTCCGGCGGCACGGATATCACGATCCCGACATGGCCCCAGCGTTTGTCACCGACCGACCAGCCCGCAGCGAGCTGTGTCCAGAGCGCCGTACTCGCGCCCTTGAAGACAAGGTCGCCCGGCTCAAGGTCCACACTGATTTCCGCGGCAAGCTCGTCGGCAGGATCGGCAGCGGCCCCGGCCATGCAGACCAAGGCTGGGGCCAGGCAGGTCAGGACTTGGCGAAACACGTATTGACGGAGTTCGCAGATTTCACGGAGAGCTCGGTCAGGGCTGCATCCATCGCCGAGCCGAGCGTTTCACCCTGCCGGATCGCTTTTGCGATGATCCTTGCATCCTTGATCGGCATGGGCTCGCCAGAGTATGAGGAGGCTTCATCGGACCAGAGCGGGGTGGTGATACGCTGGGCGATGCATTCGCAGGCACCCAGGCTGTAATCATAATCTCCGGCGGCGTTTGACCGCTCGATCGCGGCCGGGCAGGCCGCCAGGGCGCGGGCTTCGATATCTTCGAGTTTCTCCGGGCTGGACGTGGCGCACGCGCCGATAAGGCCGAAGCCGAGCATTGAAACAAGCGAGAAAATTCTGGTCATGACGTCCCCTCAGAAGCGATGAATGACGCATCCTGCGTAGACCTCGAACTACGCTTCGGCAACATTCAGTTTGGCAAATTATTCTCTGAAAAGGCCCGGCCCGGCCCGGCCCGGCCTGATGCCAGATGCGCCCCTGCCGCAATTGATTCGCCTAAAAATGCGCTCGGCGGGAACCAATGACCAAATCTGGAATTATAGCTATGCATATTGAACATTAATTCTTGCTCAGGAGACTCGGAAGCGCCGCGTCTTCATGGTAAGTTAAATCATAAGTCGGACCCTTCTTGCAGTTTTCAGGGAGTTCAGGGGTCCATGAAAGGCGTCGCACGGGATATGTCGCTTACAATTGCCACTCTAGGTTTGTTGGCTTGTCAGGGCTGCGAACAGGTGCCGGAACTGCGCATGCATGCGCCAGTGAACCGCTATGAAACGCCCCGTTCCATTGTCCCGGCCGGCTCTCAACAGCCGCCCCTGATCAGTACGTCTTCCAATTTTTCATTCAAGCAGGGCCAGACGACAACGACTCCAGACATCTCGATTGATCCTGTACTCGGACAGTCCTCTTCGTCGCCTTTCGCTTTCGAGTTTGACGCCTCTCACCGCTTTGACAGCTTGCGCTCATCGAATTCCCCGGGCGTTGTCGATTTCGAGACCCGGCGGAACATTGCAAATATCCTCAACCCGGCTCGCTCGACGCGAGATTTCGATGCTGAAGTCACGTTTTCGGCCCCTGACGCAAACACAGGGCTCGGCTTCGATGTCGGCGTTGTACCGCGTATGAGCCTCAGCAAGGATGGCAACTTCAAGCAACGCAGCTTCGGTGGTGAAATCCGCATCGGTCAGAATTTTGACCAGCGCGGCAAGGAAACTGAAGACGATGGCAGCTGGTATCTTTTCGCTGCCGCTGATGGCGAAGCGCTTGTCTATGCCCCTGACGAAGACCGCAATTTCACCAACAGGATGGCGCTTCGCGACCAGGTAACCGTTGGTGACCTCCAGGCGGGTGTTTCCCTGGCGCGTGGCGGTGGCCAGCTGTCTCTCAGCTATATTCGCCGGGAAGTGTCCTATCGTGACCGTGTTGCCAATGGCAGCGAGAACGAGGATTTTGCCGGCGTGAGCTTCACAATCCGCCGCTGATCGCACAAGCGGGTTGCTGCAGCGTGGCCCTGCCACAAAATGGTCACCACCCCTCTCTGTATTGTAAGCTGACCTTTTGCGCCGCACCGCGATATACCCACGGCACGTTCAACGGGTGTCTGTTCCATGCTTTTTTCCAATCGGGCCGCCGGATTAGCCGCGGCTGCCACACTTTGTCTGGCGAGCCCTTTAGCGGCGGTGTCGCAACAGCCTGCCGATGCGGCCGAAGCGGACAAGCCGCTGAATCGCGGTGTCTGGTCGGTGACATCCGAGAATGACATGTTTGGCGGAACGGACCGCAACTATTCGAACGGTATCCGCATCGAACGGGTCTCGCCAGCCAACCGCGTTACACCCGCGCTCCGATGGGCGGCGAAAAAACTCCCTTTCATCGATCTTGAGCGCAAGGACCTGCGTCAGGGCCTGGCATTATCCCATGCCATCTTCACGCCTGAAGACATCTCGACCCGCGTACCTGACCCTACTGACCGGCCCTATGCCGGCTGGCTCTATGTGTCCGGCACGGCCGTGGCGTCCGACGACCACATCCAGGACATCCTGCAGGTCAATCTCGGCATTGTCGGCCCGTCGGCCGGTGGCCGTTTCGTACAGGATGAGTGGCACGCCCTGATCGATGAGGATCAGCCGCAGGGCTGGGACTATCAGCTCAAGGACGAGCCGGGCATCGAGATTGTCGCGCAGCGGATGGCGCTGTTTGACGGGCCAAGTCTTCCGCTGGGTCTGGAGACGGACTTTGGCGCTTATACGGGCGGGGCGCTCGGGAATGTGCGCACCTATGCCGGGACAGGCCTTGTCGGGCGTATCGGTTGGGATCTCGAATCGGATTTCGGGCCGCCGCGCATCCGCCCGGCCCTGAGCGGGGCGGGCACATTCTCACCGGAACAGCCGCTTGGTGCCTACCTGTTTGCCGGTCTCGACGGGCGTTTCATCCTGCGTGACATGTTCCTTGATGGCACGGCATTCCGGGATGGCCCCCGCGTGGACAATCGTAACAAGCTGGTCGGCGACATGCAGGCCGGCGCTGCGGTCCATATCAGCAATGTGCAGGTCGCCTTTACCTATGTGCATCGCACCGAAGAGTTCAAACGCCAGGACGGACCCCAAAAATTCGGGGCCGTGTCGATTTCAATCGCCTATTAATCCACAGGCCGGTCATTCGCTGTGGATTTTGTTAACCGGACGCAGGATATATCTTGCGGGCTGGTGACGAATTTGGCACTATATGTGGTGCTGATGAACCGGAAGGGCGAAAATCATGGCAGACGGAATTATTCAGATCCCAGGCCTCCTCAAGCCAAGCAAGGCCTACAAGCCTTTCCGCTATCCATGGGCGTATGATTTCTGGAAAATCCAGCAGCAGGTTCACTGGCTCCCGGAAGAAGTCCCACTCGGCGAGGACTGCAAGGACTGGTCGAACAAGCTGACCGAAAAGGAGCGCAACCTGCTGACGCAGATTTTCCGCTTCTTCACGCAGTCGGATGTCGAGGTCGGTGCCAATTACATGGAAAACTACATGCCGCTCTTCAAGCCGGTTGAAGTGCGCATGATGCTGGCTTCCTTCTCAAACATGGAAACAGTGCACATCGCCGCTTATGCCCTGCTGCTTGAGACCATCGGCATGCCGGATTCGGAATTCGGTGCCTTCATGGAATATGAGGAGATGGCCGCCAAGCATGACTATCTCGGCCAGTTCGGCGTCGGTACAGACAAGGATATCCTGACTTCGATGGCCGTGTTCGGCGGCTTTACAGAGGGGCTGCAGCTCTTTGCGTCCTTCGCCATGCTGATGAATTTCCCGCGCTTCAACAAGATGAAGGGCATGGGGCAGATCGTGTCCTGGTCAGTGCGCGACGAGTCGCTGCACTGCGAAGGCATGATGAAGATGTTCCATACGTTCGCGGAAGAAACCGGCGCGCTGACCAAGTCCGTGAAGGACGATATCGCCGATTGCTGCCAGACGGTGGTGAAGCTCGAAGACAAGTTCATCGATCTCGCCTTCGAGGCCGGCGAGGTGCAGGGCATGACCCCGCAGGACATCAAGAATTACATCCGCTACATCGCCGACTGGCGCATGGGCCAGCTCAAGCTCGACCCGATCTATGGCGTCGAGAAGCACCCGCTGCCATGGCTTACCGAAATCCTGAACGGGGTTGAGCACGCCAACTTCTTCGAAGCCCGCGCCACCGAATATTCCAAAGGCGCAACCTCGGGCGACTGGCACGGCGATGGCGGTGTCTGGGCAAACTTCGACAAGCAGCGCAAGCACGTCGCCGCTGAATAGCGGCGGGCGCAACCTCGCTGCGGGTTGGCCGGAGAATCAAAAAGGGGCGTCCTGACGGGCGCCCCTGATTATTTGTGCGTGGTCATCAAGGCAGCGCTTACTCGGCCGCTTCCTTCGAACTGCTTTTCTCGGCATCCGTGCTATCTGGTTTCGGCTCGGAGCGGCCACGGGCCAGCGTCGACATTATACCGTCTGTTTCGCCGGAAGAGGCGTCGGCCTTCTTGCGATAAGTGCGCCGGCGCGGCTTTGGCTCTTCCTGCTCGTCAGATGACTGAGCATCGTCATTCGCCGCGTCCTTGTTGTCATCATTGTCATCGCTGCCAATGACCCGCATCGGATCGTCGCCATTCTTCGCGTCAGGCTTCGGCTTGCGGCTGCGGCGCGGCTTCTTCTCGCCGCCATCATTATTATTGTCTGAATTATCGTTCCGCTCATTCCTGTCATTGTCGGACTTGTTGTCGTCAGACCTGGAATTCGACGTGTTGTTATCGTCGGAGTCATTGTCGTCATCCGACGAATTGTCATCGTCGTCGCGATTGTTCTTTGGTTTATCCTTCTGGAAGGAGGCCACGATGCGCGCATAGTGTTCTGCGTGCTGAAAGTGCGCTTCTGCCTTCACCCGGTCACCAGCGGTCAGCGCGTCCCGTGCATATTGCTGGTACTTGTCGAGAATCTGTTGTGCCGACCCACGGATCTTCACGTCCGGGCCGGTGCTCTCATAGTGCCGGTTCGGATTGTTGCTGCTATTGTTGTTTCCACCTGTACGGCGTCCACGTCCGCGCTTGCGTTGCATACGCTAGATTCCTGATCCCGTCATGTCTGTACACCAGACCAATCGCGCTACATCCCGGTCGGGAAAAACTCAGTGATGTTTCGCTTGCTCCCGGCGGGGCTACCTGTTGGGGTGGCCGCCTGCCCGACTTCCGATGTAGCGTGCATTTGCCGCTTCGCCAAGCCCTTTGCTGCGCTTCATTGTCGCGCACAGACAACACGGTCACGCTGGCCATGGTCCTGTCCACAGGAAATTGAGCCAAAACCGGCCTGTTGCAGCAAGGCTGTTACAGCTTCCCGCTGGTCAAAACCGATCTCGAAGACAAGCCAGGCGCCGGGTTTCATGTGCTGACGTGCGAGGTTCACAATCGATCTGTAGGCGGACAGGCCATCCGCGCCGCCATCCAGGGCCTCATGTGGTTCGAACGCCTTAACGCTTGTGTCCAGCGTGCCGATGATGTCGCTCGCGATATAGGGCGGATTTGAAATGACGAGGTCAACGCTCGACCAGCCATCCCAGTCTGCCCAGCTCATCGTGTCGATCCTGGCGCGCCCTTCAAGGCTGTGGCGCGCGAGATTGCGGCGGGCAATGTCCGCTGCGTCAGGGGACTGCTCGATCCCTATCCCGGCAAGGCCCGGCTGGGATTTCAACAAGGCGATCAGGAGGCAACCCGTACCGGTCCCGAGATCGGCGACGATGGCGTCCCGCCCCAGCGGCAGACGGGCCAGCGCTTCATCAACCACGATTTCACTGTCTGCGCGGGGGATGAGCGTCGCGTGGGAGCAGTGAAAATCCAAGCCGTAAAAATGCGCTTCGCCTGTCAGGTATTCATACGGTTCGCTGGCGGCGCGCCGTTCGATCAGGTCGAAATAGTTCTCGCGGTCATGATCGGACATCTCGGTATCTTCCTCCCGGATGATGTCCGCCGAGGTCATTTTGCAGACATGCTGCATCAGGTGGCGCGCCTCGCGCCAGGGACTGCTCACGCCAGCGCCCTTCAGCCTGCGCGATGCTACGGTGAGCAGCGCCTTGAGGGTCCGGGCTTCATGCATCTTCGTCCATGGCAGAGAGCTTGCGGGCCTGGTCTTCGGCGATCAGGGCGGTGATGACGTCTTCCAGCTTGTCGCCCGTGATGATCTTGTCGAGCGAGTAGAGCGTCAGGTTGATGCGATGGTCACTGACGCGGTTTTCCGGATAATTATAGGTTCGCACTTTCTGTGAGCGGTCGCCCGAGCCGATCTGCTCTGAGCGGGCCTCTGCACGGGCCGCATCCTTTTCGGCGCGTTCCCGCTCATACAGGCGGATCTTCAGCTGCTCCATCGCCTTGTCGCGGTTCACATGCTGGGACTTTTCAGAGCTGGTCGTGACGATCCCGGTCGGCAGGTGCGTGATCCGCACCGCAGAGTCGGTGGTGTTGACGTGCTGGCCGCCCGCCCCGGAGGAGCGCATCGTGTCGATGCGGATATCTTCCTGGCGAACCTCGATCTCGATGTTTTCGGGCGCAGGCAACACCGCCACGGTCGCAGCCGAGGTATGCACCCGCCCGCCGCTTTCGGTTTCCGGCACACGCTGGACGCGGTGAACGCCGCTTTCCCATTTCAGCCGGCCGAAGACGCCGTCGCCTTCAAGATTCGCAATGACTTCCTTATAGCCGCCAACATCGCCTTCCGACATGGAGACGATATCGACTTTCCAGCCCTGCAGCTGGGCATAGCGTGAATACATGCGGAAGAGATTGCCCGCGAACAGCGCCGCTTCGTCGCCGCCAGTGCCGGCGCGCACCTCCAGCACGACGTTGGCCTTGTCATCCACATCTTTCGGGATCAGCAGCAGCTGTACGGCTTTTTCCAGAGCCGGCAGCTGTTCCTTGATCTCGTAATATTCTTCCGAGGCGAGTTCGGCCATCTCCTTGTCGGGGCCGTTCATCATCGTTTCGGCGTCTTTGAGCTGCGCTTTCAGGTCAACCAGCGCGCGGGCCTTGTCGGCAACAGGTTTCAGCTCGGAATGCTCAACCGACAGCGCAACGATTTCGTCGCTGTCGGTGGTCGAGCCCATGCGGGCTTCAACTTCGTCGAAACGGTCAATGACCTGTTCGAGACGGGACATGGGAATGTTTGCCATGCCACGCCTCTAAACCGGATTGGCGGGCGGGGGAAGAACCCAGCCGCGCCTTCCTTCAGTTCAGCCGGCAATCACGGGATTGGTAAGGATACGGACCACTTCCTTGCCAGCCATTACCATCAGCACCAGCGTGCTGAGCGCGAAGACAAGAAAGCGCTGCGCAACCTTCGCCGAGAGGATCTGCACCAGCGAGTGAACGATGCGCAGCCCGACATAGGCCCAGGCAAGATACATGAAGAAATTGTCGCCGCCGCCTGTGAGGGCCGCAAAGAAGACGAGCGCATAGAAGATGGTCGGCTGTTCATGCAGGTGGTTGTAATTGTCAGCGACCGAGCGGACGTTTGGCGGGATCTTCGCATTGTAGCCCGCGTCCGGATGGCGGGCATCGTCCGGGTTGATCCCGGCCTTGGAAAAGGCCGGCAGGCGCGTCGCATACATCCAGACAAAGATGATCAGCGTCCACACGATAAGGGCGAGAACGGGCAGCAAGTCTTCGGTTTGAAATGGCATCTGGTAGCCTCCCAGCTAGTTGTTTGGAGAGACGCTAACGGCATTTGCTTCCATCGGCACGCGGTTCCGTTGCGGCATGGCGTTATCAAGGAAATCCATGAAGGCGGTGATGTCCCGCTGCACAATGCTATGGCCGCCGGGGCGGATATAATAGCTCAGCGGCGCGCCGGGCGCGAAATCCTGCATACCCTTCTGGTTCAACCCTTCGGTGTCGTAGAGCTCATAGACCTTGTCGGCGGCCACGGCCATCCGATAGGTCGAGTTCGGGTCTGACCAGACATCGCGCCGCCCATTGCCGAGGAAAAGCGGTGTCGGGGCGACGAGGCCAATAAACTGGTGCTGGTCGACGGGAAGGTTTTCTGTGTGGTCGGCATAGTCTGCATAAGTCGGATCGAACCAGTGCGGATAGCCTTCCAGCTTCATGATGAGGAACGCGCGGGCGCCATTGATCATCCGGTCGACCGTTTCGCCTGATCTGGAGCGTGACGAAGCCGCCCCGCCAAAGCCTGACTGATGCGCGACGACAGCGCTGATGCGCCGGTCGTGCACGGCGGCTTCCATGGCAGATTTGGCATGTCTCGAATGGCCAAGCGCGGCGATCCGGTCCTGGTCGAGGCGAGGGTCATTTTCCAGAACGTCGATAATTGCCGAGAAGCCATAACCCCAGGCTGCGATCGTACCGGTCGGGGCCGGACTGTCGCCAGTCGTGAGGCCGGCCATGACCTGCCTTGCGGATGCGGTCTCGTCAGGAACGAGGTCGCTGGCCTGCCAGGTCGCATAGGCATAGCCGCGCTCGAAATACTGCTCGATGGGCACGAGCGCGATATATTCGCCAAAGATACGCGGGACCCAGCCCGGCATGTCGCTGCCGCTTGTTGCGCAGTTCTGGCCATCCGTGCCGGTAATGGCGGCGCCGGGGAAGGCGCCACAATTGCCGCCAAAGGTCTGGCTGATAATGAGCGGGGCCGGGGCGCTTACATCCGGAATGGCCAGAGCGACATGAAATACCTGCGCGCCTTCGCCATCTCCGATGCGGATCGCAAGGTCTTCCAGCGTGCCGGTGCCGCCAGCGAACGCCTCGTCCACCATACGGCGCTCGACAAGCTCAACCCCGAGCCCGTCTGGCCAGGGGCCATATATGTATTCATCGAAGGTTCTGACCAGGCTGTCGCGTCCAGCTTCCCATTCGGCCAGTGAGCTGGCGGTGATGGGCGGCACGGCTTCGGGCTTGTTGTCGGTCTCGAGGCTCGCATAGTTGAGGCCCAGCATGGTGCAACTCGACATGACAAGAAGGATCGCGGCCAGCACAGCAAGTTTCACCAGCCAGCCCAAAAGGTTCAGTGCAAATCCCATCGAAGTCCTCCTGCCAGCGGAAGGTCATAGCAAGCTGCGTCGCCGGGGACAGCCACATTTGTTTCTTTTCACTTGATTGTGAGCCCGCATAGCCGGGATATCGATTGATACTTTCTACGAAACCTCACCAGCGATAGGGTATGGCGATGCGATGGCTCGTCCTCATTCTTCCCGCCGCGATAGTCGGCCTAGCGACCGGTGCCATGTCGGCGCTCTGGATGGGTGGTTTGCTGCCGGGTGGTCCCAGCTTGGGCAATGGCGTCAATATAGATGCATGGCAAAGCGACTGGTCGATCGGGTCGCAGGCCGCCAACCCCTATGTACGTGCCCGGATTGCCCGGCATGGTCTTCTGGCGCTGCGCAAGGAAGAGGCGGTCTATTTCACGCGCGATGTCGATGGTGGAGGCCAGCCACTCAGAGAAGCCTGCTCTTATCGCGTCGCCGGCGGCCGGTTTCCGGCCGAATGGTGGTCGATCACGCTGTATGACGCAGATAGCCGCCTGCCGATGAATGAGGATGGCGCGCTCTCCTTTGATGCAACTGACGCAGCTGAGCTTGGCGAACCGGATGCCTGGTCATTTGTGGTCAGCGCCGAGCGGGGCGATACGCCTGAGCGACAATGGGTATCGAGCCACGCGGGTGGCGTTTTCGACCTGACGCTCAGATTATATCTGCCGAACGCCCTCCTTCTGGAAGACCCGGGTGCCGTGCTCCAGCCGCCTTCGATAGAGCGGCTAGGCTGCAAGGGGGATGCCTGATGCGCTGGCTTGTCGCCCTGCTAGTTTTTTCTGCAACCGCAATCGCGGCGCACCTCGCTGTGCTTAACGCGATTCCGGCCCGGATCATGGCGACGGCCCAATCCAGAATGGCCGAACGCGGCGTACCTCTAAATGGATGGAACGCTGCCGAACGCATGACGCCTCAGACGCAGACTGTCGTCAGGCCATCACCAGACCTCGCTTATGCGCTCTGCCGATTTGATACGTCTGATGGGCCGGTCCTACTCAGTGCGCCAACATCGCAGACCTACGGCTCACTGTCAGTTTTCGACGGCCGCACCAACAATGTTTTTGTCGCCAGCCTGCGCGAGGGCAGCGCGTTCAGGGGCGTAATCGTCTATCCGCGGGGCCAGCCGCCCGGCGAAGTCGGAGAGGGGCAGGAAATAGTCGAGATGGATGGGCCGGGCCTGGCACTCATCCGCCGCCTCGCACCGTCTGCCGAGACACATGCGCAAGCAACGGCACTGGTCGACGAGGCGTATTGCGGCAACCCCTGAGGCTGGCTACTCCGCCGCAACTGCCTCAGCTTCGCGTTGGGCACGCAGGCGTTCGGCCTTTTGCTCGACCTGCTGGACGATGTGTTCGACCATATCTGCATTGGACACTTTATGGTCGGCGCGGCCGGACACATACATCATGCCGCTTTCCTTGCCGCCGCCCGTAAAGCCGAGCTCGGTCAACGCGGCTTCGCCGGGGCCGTTGACCACGCAACCAATAATCGAAAGTGAGATCGGCTCAGTGATGTGGGCAAGCCGGTCTTCAAGGATCTCGACTGTCTTGATGACGTCAAACCCCTGACGCGCACAGCTTGGGCAGGCGACGATGTTCACACCGCGCGTGCGCAGGCCGAGGGATTTCAGCATCTCGAAGCCGACTTTGACTTCCTCGACAGGGTCAGCCGAAAGCGAGACGCGGATTGTGTCGCCAATCCCCATCCAGAGCAGGTTTCCCATTCCGATAGCTGACTTCACCGTGCCGGTGCGCAGACCGCCCGCTTCGGTAATGCCAAGATGTAGCGGCGCATCGGTCGCCTCGGCAAGTTTCTGATAGGCCGCCACCGTCAGGAACATGTCAGACGCCTTCACCGAAATCTTGTAGTCGTGAAAGCCGAGATCATCCAGAATACGCGCATGGTCGAGCGCGCTTTCGACCATCGCATCGGGGCATGGTTCACCATATTTTTCCAGCAGGTGCCGCTCAAGCGAGCCGCCATTCACGCCAATGCGGATCGAGCAGCCATTGGCGCGCGCGGCGTTGACCACTTCGCGAACACGGTCGGGACTGCCAATATTGCCGGGGTTTACGCGCAGGCACGCCGCACCTGCATCAGCCGCTTCTATTCCGCGCTTATAGTGAAAATGGATATCGGCCACGATGGGTACCGGGCTTTCGCGGCAGATTTCCTTCATCGCCGCCGTCGACTCCGGGGTTGGACAGGACACACGCACAATGTCCGCGCCAGCTTCGGCAGCACGCGTGATCTGGCCGATGGTCGCTTTCGCGTCCTCGGTCGGCGTGTTCGTCATGGTCTGTACGGCGATTGGGGCGTCGCCGCCTACTTCGACGTGGCCGACACGAATCTTGCGGGACGGCCTGCGATCTATGGAGCGCCATGGCCTGACGGGATTATGGCTCATGAGAGATACCTTGAATGGCCCTACACCCCCTATGTGGCGACAGAAGTTGGCGAGGTAAAGGCAGACGCCGCAGGCTGAACGACGCACACTGCTAGAGTTCTGAGAAATATATCAAATTTCACAGATCGATTGAACGGCGTTGAAACGGAGACCTGTTAACCCTGACCATGACAGGGAGCGCGCATTCAGACGCGCCGGAGTGATTATGAGCGGAATGATCTTTCCAGGCGTCTTGGCGCCAATTTATCTTGAGAAGTTCAAAAACTGGGCTGAGGACAATCGCGGACTAGCCGCGGTGGAGTTCGCGATGATCGCAACTCCATTCTTTTTCCTTATCTTCGGGCTGCTCGAAATCTGCGTGATTTTCATCATGTCTTCGGTTCTCGAACATGGTCTCAATGAGGCGGCGCGTGGCATCCGCACCGGCGAGCTTCAGAGCGGAGAAGAGTTTAACCGTGACGCATTCGAAGACATCGTCTGCGCAGAAATTTTCGAGATGTTCGAGTGCAAGGGCAAGATCGAGCTCGATGTGAAGACGTTTGACAGCTTTGCGACGACAGGCAATCCGAACCCGATCGATGATGATGGTGAACTTGATACCACCGGTTTCGAATTCGACCCCGGCGAAGCCAGCGACATTGTCGTCGTGAGGGCTTTCTACAAATGGAAGCTGATGACGCCGATCCTGAGTGCGCCGCTTGCAAATATGAGTGACAACAGGCGGCTTCTGCAGGCGACAGTTGTCTTCCGCAATGAGCCGTTCGGGAGCTGAGCCATGATGCAATATTTTCGCAGGTTCCTGACGCTTCGAAATGCCGAAGGCGGTATTTCGGCGGTCGAATTCGCCCTGATCGCCCCGCTGATGGTGCTGATCTATTGCGGCTGTATCGAGCTCTCCTTCATGATGGTGCTCGACCGCAAGGTGACAAGCTCTGCCGCGACGCTCGGCGACCTCGTCGCCCGCGCCTCGACTGTGACGGATGATGATCTTGAAGACATCATCGAAGCCAGCCGCATGATTTTTCAGCCCAATCCGATTGGCGGCGCGCGTCTGCGCATCTCAAGCCTATATGATGATGATGGCACGGTACGGGTCGCCTGGAGCGATAGCCAGAACCTCGACCCGTATGAAGAAGATGAAGTGATGGTTGTGCCGAAAGACCTTGTTCCGGATAACGGCTCAGTGATCTTTGCCGAAGTCGAATACGACTATGAGTCCACGCTCGGCTACCTGTTCACCACCAAGAAGACGCTGAGTGACGAGTTTTACCTGCGTCCACGCCGTACCGACTTCGTGGCCCGGATAAGGGACTAGCACACAGTCAAGCCTCTGATACGGCAGGCGCACACCGCCCGCAGGCGAAGTTTTCTATCCTATGCTGCCAGCCTCATGAGTACAGGTCCCAAAGAACGGGTTCCTGGCAGCACGCGCGCGCAGGTAAGGGTCTTTAAGGTAATTGGGGCGCCGACAGAGCTTTGGCTCGGCTCCATTGAGCGCGAGCACCATCTGCCTAGAATCAAGATCACGAAAAATAGCCGGATTATCGACGCCCAAGCAGAGAAGACGGACAAGCGGTTAATTGGCCCTATTGGTTAATTTCATGCCGAGGAGTCAGGCCATAGAATAAGCCTCCCGGACACCGGTCCGGGAGGCTTCTTTTTAGTAAGTCAGAACAGGCCTTTAGCCGTCGCCCTGCTCTGTCGTCTCGAAACCGCGATTTTTCAGGAGTGGCTCAATGGTCGGGTCAGAACCACGGAAATTACGGTAAAGCTCGTCGGCTTCACGCAGGCCGCCGGACTCATAGACCCAGCGCTTCAGGCGGGCCGCTGTCTCGGGATCGTAAATGTCGCCCGCTTCCCTGAACGCTTCGAAGCCGTCGGCATCCAGGATTTCGGACCAGAGATAGGCATAATAGCCGGCCGAATAGCCCCCCGCGAAGATATGACTGAAATAGTTGGAGCGGTAGCGCGGCTCGATCTCCGGAATTGCACCATATTTCGCGAGCACGGATTCTTCGAATTCACGCGCATCAGTAATCGCCATCGCCTCATCATAGGACAGCATGTGCCAGTTCAGATCAAGCAGCGAAGCGGCAATATATTCTGTCGTCTTGAAGCCCTGATTGAAGGTTGAAGCCTCGCGCATCTTGTCGACGAGCTCCATCGGGATCGGCTCACCGGTCTCATGATGCCGGGCGAACTCCTGCAGGACTTCCGGCGCACCAGCCCAGTGCTCAAGGATCTGCGCCGGGAATTCAGTATAATCCCGCGGGCCGTCGACACCGGAAAAATTGCTGTAACGGATCTGCGTCAGCAGGCCGTGCAAACCATGTCCGAACTCATGATACAGTGTCTCGACCTCATCAAAGCGCATCAGCGTCGGCTGGCCTTCGGGCGGCTGGATCAGGTTGAGATTGTTGGTCACGATCGGGCGGACCCTGTTGCCATCAATATCCGACGAACCGCGATAGGTGCTCATCCAGGCACCGCCGCGTTTGGAGTCGCGGGCATACATGTCGGACATGAACAGTCCCAGATGCTCACCGGTCTCGCTATCCTTGACGTCAAACGCATTCACAACGGGATTCCAGCCCGCCACATCGACCGGTGTAATCTCGATATCGAAGAGACGGCTGGCGACATCAAACGCGCCGCGCTGGACCGCGCCAAGCTCGAAATATGGCTTCAGGACATTGTCGTCGAAGGCATATTTCTCCTCGCGCACCTTTTCGGAATAGTGCCACCAGTCCTGGCCCTCGAAGGTGAATGCCTCGCCGATCATGGCCTGCATGTCGGCGCGCTCTTCCTTGGCGCGGGCAAGTCCCGGACGCCAGACGCGCAGCAGGAATTCCTCGGCCCCTTCAGGCGTTTTCGCCATATTGGTTTCTAGGACATAGGCGGCATGATTCGGATAGCCCATAAGCCCCGCCCGCTTGGCGCGCAGCTGGGCGATCTCGATCGCGATCGGCCCATTGTCGAACTCACCTTCAGAGGCGCGCAAGCGGTAGCCATCGAACATCTTCTTGCGCAGGTCGCGATTTTCCGACTGCGTCATGAACGTCTCGTAGACAGACCGGTCCACGGTTAGCAGCCACTTGTCCTCGTCGTCGTCCATGCGGATGGCGTCCTTGAAGTCCTGGGAGAGGCCCACAAGCGCGTCCTCATCGGTCACCTCTATGCGGAATGCCTTGGTTGAGCGCAGCAGGTTCTGGCCAAACTTCGTTGTCAGCGAGGAGACCTGCGAATTGATATCGGAAACCTGGTCTTTCACATCCTCCGGCAGATCAGCGCCGGCTCGCGTGAACTGGCGGTGTGTCAGCTCCAGCAGTCGGGCGTCCTGTTCGTCGAGGCCGAGCGTATCGCGCGCCTCATAGACGGCCTTCACACGCTGCCAGAGCGGATCATTGAAGATGATGGCATCGGTCTCACGCGTCACCATAGGATAGATGACACCTTCCAGTTCGCGCAGATTATCGTTCGTGTCGGTGCCGGTAATGTTACCGAAGACGCGCAGTGCGCGGTCAAGCAGCGAGCCGGTCTGGTCCAGCGCGACGATGGTGTTTTCAAACGTGGCCGGCGCTTCGTTCGAGGCGATGTCGTCTATTTCCACCCGCAGGTCGAGAAGGCCCTTCTTGATCGCGGGCAGGTAATCCTCATCGTTAATATCCGCAAAAGGCGGCACGCCATAAGGCGTGTTCCAGTCAGCCATGAAGGGATTGCCCTCAAGCTCCGCGTCGGTGACGCTTATCTCGTCAGCAGCAGGCGAACCGGACGGGTCAGTTGCCTGCGTTTCGGGGGCCGGCTTCGGCTCGGTATCGGATGGCGAACAGGCTGTGATGGCAAGCGCCAGGAAAGCCGCCCCTCCCAGCAGGATGGATTTTTTCGGCATTGTATTCCCCTCAGAACTGATTTGCCCCATTTTTGCCGATAGTCGGCAAGACTGTCCAGACTTTCACGGCTTCGCGGTGTGAGAGCACCTGCCTGCAGCCCGGCACATGATCTGGTGTATTCGCCAGCGGGGCGGCACTGGAAGGTGGAGCCTTCAGGCAGGTCATGCGTATTATCTGGCGATGACAATGATGCGCCATACGTTTCTGTTACTGGGAGCCGCCCTGCTGTGTGCACCCCTGCTCATTTACGTGCTGGATTCCGTTGTCGGTCTGGGCGCGCTCGAGCCGCTGACCTTGTCGACGACCATAGGCGGGTTCGGGGCGGGTCTATGCGCGCTAAGCCAGGGCAGCCACTGGGGCCGCTTCTTCATTGCGCTCGGCGCCGGGCTCGCGCTTATTGCCTTGCAGGTCTACGGCATTGCCTTCCTGGTCCTGCATGTAACCGGGCTCTAGGAGGCGCGGAAGGCGAATTTCCCGTATCCAAAGAAAGAGGCGATCGTGCACAGGCCTGTCGCGATGGCGGTTGCGAGAACGGGTGGGCAGGTCGGCATGACGACCAGTATGCCCGCATAAATCGCATAGTTCAGTGCTGCGACTGTCGCTGCCACACCGATATAGCGGCCGACTTCGCGCAATTGCCCATCATGGCTCGCTCCGAAGGTCATAGAGCGATTGAGCCGCCAGGTGACCAGCATCGCCAGCAGGATAGAGACGATCCGCGCCGTAAAAGGCCCGGTTCCATTCGCAACCAGTAGGGCCAGCATGCCGGCATCGACGATAAAACCCAGCCCGCCGACAAGAAGGAAGCGGGCTGCCTTCGAGATGGGGCTACGGCTCGTCACTTTGTCCAGTCTTCCGCCGGAAAGCTGAGGAAGACAGAACGTTTTGCTTCGACCCGCGCGCGGGCAAGGCTGTCGAGAATGAGGCCGCACACAGCGGTTACCGTTCCAATGATAATGAGGCCCGTAGACAGGATTGCGGTTGGCAGCCGAGGCACGAGACCGGTCTGGATATAGGTCATCATCACCGGCGTCGCGAGCGCGAGAGCGAGGCAGCTGAATATCAGGCCGATAGCCCCGAAGAAGGCAGCTGGGCGCGTCTCCTTGGCCAGCATGACGAACATGCCAAGGATCCGGAAGCCATCACGGAAGGTGCGCAATTTGGAGGCTGAGTCTTCTGGCCGCACACCATAAGGCGTCGGGCGCTCAAGTGTCGGTATGCCAAGCTGGCAGGAATGGACCGACATTTCTGTTTCGATCTCGAATCCACCGGAGACTGCCGGAAAGGATTTCACGAAACGGCGCGTGAAAACACGATAACCTGAAAAGATGTCCGTAAACTGACGTCCGAACATGGCGTTGAAAAGCTTGTTGAAAATCTTGTTGCCAAAGGCATGTCCGCCGCGCCCCGCATCCCTCGTTACATCGGCGCGTGTGCCGACGACCATGTCGACATGATTACGCTTCAGCAGCTCGACAAGCGTTGGCGCGAGCGAGGCATCATAGGTGCCGTCGCCGTCAGCCATGACATAGATGTCGGCTTCCACATCGGCGAAGATGCGGCGCACGACATGGCCTTTTCCCTGACGGGTCTCGGTGCGGACAATGGCACCCGCGCGGCGCGCAATGTCAGCCGTGCCGTCTGTGGAGTTATTGTCGAAGACATAGATGTCGGCCTCGGGAAGGGCCGTCCTGAAGCTCTCGATCACGTTCGCAATCGTTGCGGCCTCATTGTAGCAGGGCAACGTCACGGCGACACGCGCCACGGCCGGTTCAACCTGTTGACCGGCCTGAATTACCTCGGGGAATACACGAACCATCCAGTCAGCCTTTCAGTAACCACAATCAGGGCATAACAGGCTGAAGTGAACGGCTGGTTACGTCCTGGCCGTCAGAACGGGATATTTGATGACGACGATTCAGCCACGATCGCAGACGCCGGTATGGCCCCTGTTCCTGGTCGGTTGTGCGATTCTGGCTTATGCTGGCTTGCAAGCTGGCCCAGCGCTTGGCGGCGATCTGCTTGGTAGCGACGACATGATGCGCATGCAGCAGGTGCGCGACCTGATCGCCGGTCAGGGCTGGTATGATGTCAGCCAGAAGCGCCTGCTGACGCCGGAAGGCGGCGCGATGCACTGGTCCCGCGTGCCGGACCTGTTCCTCGCGGCGGTGGTCTTCATGTTGCAGCCCCTCATCGGGAGGGAAGTGGCCGAAAGCATCGCCATTATTTCATGGCCTTTATTCCAGCTGGGCTGGGTGCTGGCGGCTCTGACGGTATGCCTGCGCCGGCTTGCCGTGCCCTTGAGCGGCCAGATTGCAGGATTGCTGGTGTTTTGCCTGTCAGCCTCGCTGATCAATTTCATGCCGGGGCGGATTGACCATCACGGGCTGGGCATTGCGCTCTCATTGACCTCGCTGGCCTGTCTCATCTCGCCCGGACGGACGGCCCGTTCAGCGATCGTAGCCGGCCTGTCTGTGGCGACAATGCTGACCATCGCAATCGAGAACCTGCCGGTTGTCGGGCTGGTCATTGCCGGGTTCGGCATGGCGTGGATCGTGCGCGGTGGGATCGAGGCGGGAAGGCTTCGCATTTTCGGCGCGACCCTCGTGGTTGCGGCCCTCATCACTTACGTCTTCGACGCACCCGGCGCCGGGGGGCAGAGGCAGGTTTGCGACGCGTTCGGACAGTCGCATTTCGTGGCGATGCTGGTTGCCGGTGCAGGCCTGTTCACCATCGCGACCATCATGCCGTCTGCGCCAGACTGGAAAACGCGCATCGTGGCCATGGGCATTGCTGGCGGGCTGACGGCTGCAAGCTTTATCTTGATCAATCCTGGCTGCCTAGGTGACCCGTATGCCCGCCTCTCCGGCGATGTGCAGTCCGGCTGGCTCAGCGTGGTCTCAGAGGCACGCACCATGCCTGCTGTCTTCGCGGACAATGTGTCGCTGGCGCTCTATTATTACGGGTTTGCCTTCGCCGGGCTTGTCGCGGCAGTGATCGCCCTCATCACCAGTCTGCCCGGACAGAAATTTCCGCGCGGCGCGTTGCTCGCCGTCACTGTCGTCGCCTTCCTGATTGCCACCTGGCAGCTGCGCGGCATATCGCTGGCCCATGCCATGTCTTCGGTGGCAGCCGGATGGGCCTGCGGCGCGCTGGTCCGCCGATGGCTTGCCGACCGCGGCGCGAAAACCGCGCTTGCACTTTTTGCTGGCGTGCTCGCCGTCACACCTGCCGGCTGGACGCTGCCACGCGCCGTGCTCCCCGCGCCTGCAGACGACGCCCCCGCGGCTGACTGCAGGTCAAAGGCGAGCTTCCGGCCAATCGCCGCAGCGCCGCGCATGATCGTGTTCACGCCGATCGACCTCGGTGCACCGCTGATCTATCACACGCGCCACTATGCAAGCGCCGCTCCCTATCACCGTAACCCGTCCTCGATTGAAATGACGCTCTCAGTGTTTGGTGGCTCGTCGGAAACGGCCCGCGCCAAGATCGCCATGACAGGCGCCACGCACCTGCTCTATTGCCGCGGCCTGAGTGAGCTGGAAACCTATGCGAAGCGTTCGCCCCAAGGCCTTGCCGCAGATCTTGAGGCGGGGCGCATTCCCAACTGGCTCATTCCGCTGACCACCGGGGCTGAAGACGGTGAAGGCCCGATCATCTACACCATCGCTTCCGACCGCAATTGACGCGCCAAGCTGTTTGCGGCAACGGAAGGCATGTCGAAACTGGATACACCTGAAAAAGTCGCGGACGCGCTCGAACAGCTCTACAATGAGACTGTCACGGCGCTGACGTCGAGCCTTGAACTTTACCTGAAAGACGGAACACCCCCTGCGCCGGAATTACGGGCCGCGCGGTCTTTCTGTTACCCCGCCCTGATCATCCGATACGATCCGGAAGGCCCGCCGCCGCCCATTTCGCGCGCCTTCGGCAAGATGTCGGAAGCCGGCACGTACATGTCGACCGTCACCCGGCCAGATTATTTCCGCCCCTACCTGCTGGAGCAGCTGCGACCGCTGATGCGAGATTATCCGGTCGAGGTCGAAGTCAAACCGTCTGGATCCGAAATTCCGTATGCCTATGTCTGGGACCAGGCCGATGCGGGCGGCCTTGACGAGGTCAGCCCTGCAGAGCTCGCAAGATGGTTTCCATCGCCAAAGCTCAGCCATATTGGAGACGAAGTGGCTGATGGCGAGCTTTACGAGCCCGGCTCGACCCGCCCGCTTGCGCTGTTTGATGGCCCGCGGACTGATTTTTCACTGAAGCGCCTTGCGCATTATACAGGCACGCCGGTCGAGCATATGCAGCGCTATGTGCTGTTCACCAACTATCACCGCTATGTCGATGCCTTCTGTGACTGGGGTGTCGAACAGCTGCAGTCGGGCTCTCGTTATACGGGCCTGTCAGTGGCGGGCGGGCTTGTCGTGGATGGCAAGACACCGGACGCCAAATCGGCCATCGATGCGGCGCCGTGGAGGCGCTTCCAGATGCCTGCCTACCACCTCATGGCTGAAGACCGCACGGGCATCACGCTGGTAAATATCGGCGTCGGCCCCTCCAACGCCAAGACGATTACCGACCACCTTGCTGTCCTGCGCCCGGAATGCTGGCTGATGGTGGGTCATTGCGGCGGCCTGCGTCATAGCCAGCAGATTGGCGACTACGTTCTTGCTCACGCCTATCTACGCGATGACCATGTCCTCGACGGTGTTCTTCCGCCTGATATTCCTGTTCCGCCGATCGCCGAAGTGCAGATCGCGCTGCAACAGGCGGCCGCCGATGTGACCGGTGAAAAGGGCGATGCGCTAAAAAGGCGGCTGCGCACCGGCACCGTGGTCACGACAGATGATCGCAACTGGGAGCTTCGTTTCACCGAGCAGGCCCGGCGCTTCAACCAATCACGCGCCATCGGCATCGACATGGAAAGTGCGACGATTGCCGCCAATGGCTATCGCCTGCGTGTGCCGTATGGCGTGCTGCTCTGCGTGTCCGACAAGCCGCTGCATGGCGAGATCAAGCTGCCGGGCGCGGCCAACCGTTTCTATGAGCGCGCGATTGGCGAACATATCCGTATCGGTATCGAGACACTCGAACGGCTCGCCCGCGATGGCGGAGCAGCCCTGCATTCGCGCAAGCTGCGCGCCTTCGACGAACCGCCTTTCCGCTAGGGTGCGGGTGGACGCACAAAGGTGAACGCCTTAGCTCATGCCGGACGAGGCAGGCATAAAGGCAGACAGATATGCAGGACAGGATCAAACCGTTTGAAGGCGTGCGGAATTTTCGCGATTTCGGTGGTTATGAAGGCGCGGACAACGCCCAGCTGAAGCACGGCAAACTCTTTCGCTCGGCCCATTTCGGCGAAGCGACCGATACCGATCTTGCCGGGATCGAATTGCTCAACATCACGGTCCAGGCTGACCTTCGCCGCCCCGATGAGCGTGAAAGACACGGCGATAAATGGCCGGTGCGCGGTGTGAAGCAGCTCTATTCAGAGCTCGGACGCGAAGTTGACGCGCCGCATATCAATTTTCTCAAACAGGTCGCTGTGGACGCTGAATCCTCCAAGGGCTGGATGCGCGACTATTATGTCGAGGCGCCTTACCGTCCGGCGCTCGTCGAGACCTATACGGCCTGGTTCGACCATCTGGCGACCCTGCCTGATGATGAAGCCGCCCTCGTAAACTGCGCGGCGGGCAAGGACAGGACCGGCATTCTCTGCGCCCTGACGCATCATGCGCTTGGCGTCTCGCTGGATGATATTTTTGCTGATTACGACCTGACCAACCAGGCCGCGAGTGTTGTCGACCGCCTGCCAGAGGCCCGCGATTATTTCAATTCCATGCTGGAAAAGGATTATGACGACGCGGTCTTCCTGCCCTTTCTCGGCGTCGAACGCCAATTTCTCGAGGCCGCGATCGCATCCATGGAAAGCAAGTCCGGATCCCTCGATGCGTACATGGAAAGTGTCCTTGGTGTGGATACGGCCAAACGCGAGAAGATCCGGGGTAATTTACTCGAGTGACGCGGCGTAAATGAAACGATCCACTTCCCCTCCATGCATTTTTGATGGAGGTTCAGGGCGAGAGCGCCGGTAAGAGCGCCCGCCCCAAGGGAGGTATCAGGATGAGCCAGGTCACGCCGGCACCCGCCGAACAGATTGTCGAACCGCGAATTGATCTCGGCGGCGCGCTCGACAGGCGAGGCTTTGCCTGGGCCCTGTTCGAATGGGCGCGCAACCCCTACTACATTCTCGTCATCATCTACCTGTTTGCCCCGTATTTTGCGGGGATCATCGGCAACAACATGCTGGCAAGCGGCGAACTGGCAGGACTGGACCCCGAAGCGGCGCGCAAGGTTGCAAACGCCGAAGGCCAGGCGACGATTTCGTCACTGGTGAAATATGCCGGCTTCGTAGCGGCCTTTACCGCCCCCATCCTTGGCGCCGCCCTTGATCGCGGCGGCCGGCGCAAGCCTCTTCTCGCCGTCTTTCTCGGCCTGCTCTGCGTGATGTCGTTCTCGCTTTGGTGGATCAAGCCGGATGGCAGCGGCATGCCGATCTGGATGGGCATGTCCGCGCTCATCATTGCCGCAATCTGCTACACTTATTCAGAAGTCACCCATAATTCGATGCTGAACGCGAATGGCCGGCCGAGTTCCCTGCCTGCGATTTCCGGGCTGGGGCTTGGTCTCGGCAACCTGGCTGGCGCGATCATCATGGCCTTCATCGTCTTTGCCTTCGCCATGCCGGCCCTGATGAGCTGGCCAGTCAGCCAGCCCCTGTTCGGGGTCAATGTCCTCAATGGCGAACACCAGCGCCTCGTCGGGCCGATCTGCGCGGTGTGGCTGGCGGTCTTCAGTATTCCATTCTTTCTCTACGCCGAAGATGGCGGCACGAAGGGCGCGAACTGGTTTGTCGCGATCCGCAACGGCACCGCCGGTCTCGCCCGAACCCTGCGAAATGCGTCCGACAACAAGAACATCCTGAAATACCTTGGCGCACGGATGCTTTATGCCGATGGCATGCAGGCCCTGCTGGCGCTTGGCGGTGTCTTTATCGGCCTTTACCTGCAATGGAACGTGGTTGAGCTGTCGGCCTATGCGATCCTGGCGTCGCTGTTCGCCTTTGGCGGCGGCATCGTAGGCGGCTGGCTTGACGGCTTGCTCGGCCCGAAACGGGCCCTGATGCTGGAGATTACAGGGATGATCGCCACGCTGGTCTTCCAGCTGTCGATCTCGCCGCAATCCATCTTCTACGGATTGATCCCGAACGTTCAGCTCTGGGATGGGCCTGTGTTCAACACGCTGTCAGATGTCGTCTATCTCAGCTCGGCGGCGTTCATCGCCGTCACGGCCACCGCAAGCATCTCCTCCAGCCGTACACTGCTGGTCCATCTCGCCCCGAAAGAGCGCGTCGGAGAGTTTTTCGGCCTTTATGCCATTGCTGGCACTGTGACCGTCTGGCTTGGCCCACTCCTGGTCGAGCTGTTCACGTCATGGTCTGGTGACCAACGCGTCGGCATGAGCGCGATTGGCATCCTGTTTGTGCTCGGCCTGATTGTCCTGACGACAGTCGACTCGCCTCGCCACCCGGCTGTGGACGACTAGTGAGCTGTCCCGGACCCTGCGCCCATAACCGCAAGCGCAAGCGCATTCTCGCGCACCTTTGCACGCTCGTCTTCCTGTAGCGGGATCAGGCCTTTCTCGATGAGATAGCCTGTCGGCCCCCACGCATCCTCCTGCGTGAACTCGAGTATGAAATCCTCAATGCCGGGCACGAGGTTCACATTTTGCTTCTTCACATAGAAGAACATTGACCGGGAAATGCCGTATTCGCCGCTTGATATCTCTTCAAAGGTCGGGTCGTGACCTTCGATATGTGCGCCCTTCAAACGGTCGAGATTCTGCTCGAGGAATGAGTAGCCCATCACGCCGATACTGTCGGGATTCTTCATGAGGGTCTGGACGATGGCGGTGTCATTCTCACCGGAATCGATCCACTTGCCGTCATTGCGAATGGTCGTCGCCTTTTTCACGAAAGCGTCCGCATCCTGCTCTTTCAGCGCGGCCAGCTCAGCAATTTCTTCGGCCCCGCCTTCAAGGGCGAGTTCTGCAAAAGCATCACGCGTGCCCGAAGTTGGCGGCGGGCCAGACACCAGGATCGGCATATCGGGCAGATGGTCTGCGACATCATTCCAGGTCTGGTATGGATTGGCCATGAAACCACCGTTGCCATCGGGCACTTCAGCGGCTAGCGCGAGATAGATCTCGGCCTTTGAGAGATCAAGCTCCGGCGAGCCCTTGGCATTGGCGAGCACGATACCGTCAGAGCCGATCTTTACTTCGACAATCTCTGTCACGCCGGCCTGCCTGCACAGCTCCGCCTCGGATGCCTTGATCGGACGTGACGCGTTCGCGATGGATGGACTGTCTGGCCCGATGCCATCGCAGAACGCCTTGAAGCCGCCGCCTGTCCCGGTCGTTTCCACGATCGGGGTCGGGAATTCGGAGATCGCACCAAACTGCTCGGCCACCGTCGTCGAGAAAGGTGCCACGGTCGAGGAGCCGACAATCTTGATCTTTTCGTCCGGCGATGCGGAGAAAACCGGCAAGCTGCCAGCCGTCGCATCTATCTCAGACAGATCAGTTTGCGGGCCACAGCCTGCAAGCAGGACGGCGATGCTGCAAAGAGCGAAAATCGTGCGCATTTGAGCCTCTTCAGATTATTGAAGGCCCGTTTATCGAAGTTTTGTGACAGTCAGATGCGTGCGAAGCGACTTTCTTCATGCCCGCGATCTTGCAGCGATACGGCATCGGGAAATCCGAACTTGCGCGCGACAGTGACGAGACGCTGGCTGGCCGCCGGGTCCGCTGTCAGGAAGACGCGGCCACCCGCCCCCTGGTTGCCCGGCCTGCCCTCCATCTCGCGGGCCAGCACGCGTAAGGTCTGCCGCGCAATCGCAGCACCTGAGTCTATGTAGCTTACAGGCCGCGGCGCGGCTTCGGACAATTGTTCACGGACCAGCGGAAAATGCGTGCAGGCAAGGACGATCGTGTCCACACGCTCGCCGCCTTCAGCCTGGAAGATCGGCTGCTGTGCCGCCCGGAAGCCAGCCGGATCGAACGGCTCGCCAGCCGCATGCGCCTCTGCAAGGCGCACAAGCTCGATGCTGCCATGCAGGATAACGGTCAGGTTCGCGGCAAACTCCCTGATCAGGTCAGCCGTATACTGCCGCCGGATCGTGCCAGGTGTTGCCAGCAGGCCGATGACGCCCGACCGGCTTTCAGCTGCGGCAGGCTTGATCGCCGGAACCGTCCCGATGACGGGGATGGACAATTTCGCGCGCACCTCGTCGAGCGCAAGCGTACTGGCCGTGTTGCACGCGATCACGAAGACATCCGGCTGGGCCTGTTCGACAAGGCGGGCAGCGATCTCGGGCAGGCGTGCCCTCAGTGCAGCGTCGGATTTGTCGCCGTACGGGAAAAAACCGGTATCGGCCGCATAATCGACAGCAATGCCCGGCGCGCGTGCCATGATCTCTCGCGCAACAGTCAGCCCGCCCATGCCGGAATCGAAGACAAGGACACGGCCCTTGTCAGGCACGGGCATCAAGCGGCTGGAGAGGATCTTTTCGTTCGGCATGGCAGTCCTTCAACTCCCATAAGATGCTTTGCCTTTGGCGTTAATAAGGCGTGCACGGACATCCAACTTTACAGCGCTTTGCGAGCAGCGGCCCAATCATTGATTGTTGCGCCGCACCCGCCCTGCCGCCTGTCGCCAGCAAAAAGACTTGAAAGTACGCTCAATACTGGCTATGTTGCAGTGCAGCATTAGCTCAAAGGAGCGCCTATATGACCACCGCTGAGGCAAAACTGAACCCGCTTGAACTCTGGACCGAGTCTGTATCGGCCTGGACTGATTTCAGTCGCAGTGCAGGCGCTGCGTGGCTTGAGAACGTCATGTCGATGCGCCCGGACGCCGAAAAGGGCGACCCGGAAGACATGACGCGCGACATTTTCCGCAAGCTGGCGGACCTTAATCTGCAGCACTGGGAGAACACAGCAAAGGTCATCGAAGCGATGCCAAGCTGGATGCGCTGGCCGCAGACCGTCCCCGGCGGCGTGATCACTGACTGGTTTGACCAGATGCGGCGCGCGGGCGGAGAGTTCGACTATTCGAACCTGTTCGATATGGCGAAATATACTGGCGGCGCTCCAGTCGATGCGCTGCGCCGTCCGCTCGGACTGGATGCGCCGGAAGGTGACGCAGATGACCTCACCCGCATCAAGGGTGTTGGCCCGAAGCTCTCCAAGACGCTCAACGATCTCGGCATCTATCACTTCCGCCAGATCGCTTCATGGCAGGACCCGGAAGCCAAATGGGTCGATGACTTTCTTGCCTTCAAGGGACGCGTCGCCCGTGAACAGTGGATCGAACAGGCACAGAAATTCGCCTCGAACGGCGCCGTACACTAGGCCCATACGCAAGGCTGCGATGTGGATGAGGGCCGGTTTACTGACCGGCCCTTTTCTATTCGAGGATGTCGTAAAGATCTGTCCGTCGGTCGCGGAAGAAGCCCCAGGCCGCGCGGTGCCGGTCAAGGAAATCAAGATCGAACTCGGCGGTGATCACACCCTCCTCATCGCGCCCCAGTTCCGAGACGATTTCCCCGGAATGATCAGCGATGAAACTCGTCCCGTAGAAGACCTGACCGTTTTCATCACCGGTGCGATTGGCAGCAACGACTGGGATCACATTCGAGACGGCATGGCCCTGCATGGCCCGGCGCCAGCGCGCCGCCGTATCGAGGCTTTCATCATGCGGCTCTGAGCCGATCGCGGTCGGATAGAACAGGATGTCAGCTCCAAGCAGCGCCATTGCACGGGCAGCTTCGGGGAACCACTGGTCCCAGCAGATGCCAACGCCAATCCGGCCTTTCATCGTGTCCCAGACGCGAAAACCCGTATTGCCCGGGCGGAAATAGAACTTCTCCATATAGCCGGGGCCGTCGGGAATATGGCTCTTGCGGTAGACGCCAAGCGGCGTGCCGTCCGCATCGATGATGACGATTGAATTGTAGTATTCCGGCCCATCCTTTTCATAGATCGAAACCGGGATCACGACGCCAAGCTCTTTTGCCAGCGGCTCAAGCTGTGTGACGGCGGGATGCTCTTCCCATGGATAGGCGGTCGCAAAGAATTTCTCGTCCTGGACCTTGCAGAAATAGTGGTCGCAGAAGAGCTCTGATGGCAGGATAATCTCCGCGCCCTCAGCGGCAGCCTGGCGGATCAGGCCTTTCATCTTGTCGATATTGGCCTGCATGTCCTGGCTGAGCGAGGCCTGCAAGGCAGCAACCTTCAGTGTACGGCTCATGGCAGGTCTCCTTCGATCGCAGGGACTTGTTGGGTCATGCAGTGGAAGCTGCCGCCCCCTGTCAGGATATGGGTCGCCGGCAAGGCAATGACTTCATGCTCTGGCATCAGGGCCTGCAATTCCGCCAGAGCCAGCTTTGAATGCACGTCTTCGTAAATGGGCAGGATGACGCGGCCATTCGAGATCAGGAAGTTCATATGACTGGCCGGAACAGGCTCTCCGTCTTCGTCTTTGATGAGGCCCGGCGACGGGATGGTGGACACTTGCAGCTCGGCTGAACGCAACTCGTCCTCGATTTCGCGAAGAATGTCCGCATTCGGATCATCAGTGCCGGATGGTGTCTGGCACAGCACGTGTCCCGGCCCGATAAAGCGGGCGATATTATCGACATGCCCGTCCGTGTGGTCGCCTTTCAGGCCATCGCCCAGCCAGATGACCCGGTCGAGGTTGAAAGCCAGTTTCAGGCTCTCTTCTGCACTATCGCGGGTCCAGCCGGGATTACGGTTAGGGTTCAGCACGCACTGGCGCGTTGTGATCAGATTACCTTCGCCGTCCTGCTCCACCGCGCCGCCTTCCAGCACGAAGTCGAGGCGTTTCATCGGGTGGCCTTCAAGCCGGCATAGCGCCGCAGCCGTTTCGGTGTCGCCTTCCAGTTCGTACTTGCCGCCCCAGCCATTGAACGTGAAGGCCACGCCTTCCAGCCGGTTACGGTATTTCAGGAAGACCGGTCCGATATCGCGCAGCCAGATGTCACCCATGGGCGCGTCATGCAGCTCCGCCAGGTCACCGATCAGGTCGGCCGCCTCGGCCCGCGAATGCGGCGCACCGATGACCAGCTTGACCCGTACGACCGGCGCAAGGGCCTTTACCAAAGCTGCAATCTCGCGCTGCGCGCCTTCATAGTCGCCAGCCCAGGCATCCTTCAGATGCGGCCAGCCAACCCAGACAGCAGACTGCGGGGCCCATTCCGGCGGGGTGTAGGTAATTGTCGTATCGCTCATGCGCCGCGATTTGCCATACCCTGGCGCAAAGAGAAAGGGCGGCCCTCATGGAGCCGCCCTTCCGGAGTTTTGTTCAAGTCGCTTCTGGCGGCTTAGAAGTCGTACTTCACGCCAACGCGCACTGCCCAGACAGACAGGGAGTTGGTCTTGCGCTCAGGGTCTGCAGCGTCAAATCCGCTGTAGATGTACTGACCGGTTGTCTCGTCGATCTCGGCAGACACGATTTCCGTGGTCTGCGGGAAACCGGACTGATAGTAGGCGCCCCACTCGTCGTTCAGGAAGTTGCCGACATTCTCCATTGTCGCGAAGACCTTGGTCTCGTGGCCGCGGAGTGCGCCTGGCAGTTCCTGCTCGATGCGCAGGTCGAAACGATTGTTCCACTGGCCTTCACCCGAGTTACGCTCAGCAATCGATCCGCGGCCGAGATCATAAGAGTCGGTGTAGCGGAAGAAAGCCTGCCAATCGACATCGGACGCAGCGTAGTTGATGAGCGGGTCGGTTGAACCATCCGTCGGTACATAGACCAGAGCGCGGCCGAACGTGTCGTCCCCGAATGGCGATGCACCGGCATAGGTGAACGAGAACGGACGAGCCTGGAAGGCCTGGCCGAACAGCGTTGCCCGGGTTGCGTATTCGCCGAAGAATTCCTTTTCCCAGCTCACGCGAGCCGTGATCCGGTGCGGGATTTCATAGTTCGACGTACCCAGCGATGGGTTGTTGGGATCAACAACCGCAACGTTCGACCAGTTGGAGAACGCAACCGAAGAGGTCATCGGGTTGACGTCTTCAGCATCCGTGTAGGCGTAACCGATTGACCAGTCGATATCACCAATGGCGGTGTCGAAGCTGTTATCGATCGCGAAGGAGGCAACGAATGTGGAGCCTTCATCAGTGTTCGTCAGCAGGAAGTCATCCGTGTTCTCGTCATAGATCGGGCGGCCATCAGGCGCGGTACCGAGCTGGGTGAGCGAGATTGCCTTGGTGAGGGCAGCCTGGTTGACGCGGGAGTACAGGATGTCACCGTTCAGGCGATAGCCATTACCGAGGTAAGGGCTGTCGAAGTTGTAGGTGAAACCAGCCGCATATTTCCATTCCGACGGAATCTTGAAGTTCGGGTCAAGCGCATTGACCGGACCGCTGACGGAGCCGTTAGCAACCTGGTCGAACAGTGACTGCGGAACACCGAAGCCGGGACGGCCCTGGCCACCTTCATCCGCCGCGATCGGGATGGTGAAGAGGCTTTCACCTGGGGCGAAATCGTCTGCAAACAGGTTGGCTTCGAACAGGGTTACGCCATTGTTGGAGTAGTTGTTCGAAATCCAGACGTTCGGGTTACCACCGGAGTACAGGCCAACACCGCCGCGCAGCGACAGGTCTGGCATGTAGTCCCAGGTGAAGCCGAGACGTGGCATGAGCAGGTCGCGCCCATCCATGTTCTCATCATTCGAGAAACCGTACTGGTTCTGGAAGTCCTGGTTCCGGTTCGGCACGCTGTCCGAAGTGTAGAAGTCGTAACGCAGGCCGGCGGTAACCGTCAGGCCGTTCGGGCCGGACCATTCATCCTGGGCGTAGAGCGTGTTGACTTCATACTTGAAGGATGCCGCACCATCGTCGGCATTGTTCGTGCCAGCGGCGCTCTCATAGATCACGCGGCTTGGAAGGCCGTTGCGGAAATCTTCGATCGAGTCGAAACGGAACTCGCCTTCAGCTTCCTGAACAAAGAGGTTGAACACGTCATATTCAAGACGCTCACCACCGAAGGTGAAGTTGTGATCGCCAAAGGCGTAGCGGCCGAGGGCCTTGTAGTTGGCAACCGTGTACTTCAGCTCGTTGGCGTGACGGGAGTCATCAGCACCAAGATAGATGACGTTGCGCTGGTTGGTGCCATCGACGGCTTCAGTATTGGAGTCAGTGATCTGGAATTCACCGAAATCAGTGCCGCCAACAGATTGCTGCAGGAAGGTCACGTCATTGTAGGAATAACGAAGTTCGGTCGAGAAATTGTTCGTCCAGTCAGAGAAGACCTGGCCAGAATAGGCCTTCAGCTCTGCACCACGATTGTAGAGGTGGTTGGAGAATTCAAACTCGTTCGCATCGCCATCCGACTCTGAAAGGCTGAGGCCTTCATTGTAGTTGTAGGTGAAGGATGCGCGGTGGTTGTTGGTGATGTTCCAGTCGAGACGGAGCAGGTATTTCTCGTCTTCGGTGCCGACCGTGGCCGGGATGCCGCCTGGATTGTAGCCGTAGATGTTCTGGGCGATGTCCAGAATGTCTTCATACTCAGCCTGGGTGAAGCCGTTGACGACCGTGCCCGAGCCGGAATTGCCTTCAGGGATCCGGTCAATGTCGGAACCTGGGCCTTCGAACTTCTCATATGCGCCGAAGAAGAAAAGTTTATCCTTCCAGATCGGTCCACCGAGCGTGAAGCCGTAGCGTTTCTCTTCGAAAGGCGCGGCGGTGAAGTCCTGGCCTTCGGTCTTGTCGCCGACCAGCGAGTCGTCGCCATAGTCGTAGAAGGCTGAGCCGTGGAATTCGTTGGTACCGGCCTTGGTCACAGCGTTGATGTTACAGGCCGTGAACGAACCATATTCGACATCAAATGGCGCCAGCTCAACCGAGACGTTCTGGATGGCGTCGAACGGGAATGGCATTTGCTGGGTCGGGTAGCCGTTCGAGTTCAGGCCGAAACCGTCATTCAGGCCGATGCCGTCAACCGTCAGCGAGTTGAAGCGTGGGTGTGCGCCGGCACACTGGATGGAGTCGTTGAAGGACTCGTCAAGGTAGACGCGCGGGTCGAGACGGACGATGTCCTTCAGGTCGCGGTTGATTGCAGGGGCTTCCTGGATGTCTTCCAGGGAGAAGGTTGCCGACGGGCCGATGGCCGTCTGGACGATGGAACCGGAGGTCGCAGAAACCGTCACGGCGTCGAGGCGGCGCTCATCCGCGGAGTCGATGGCCGAGGCGTCGGCGAAAGTGAGGTTCAGGTCAGCGACTTCGCCAAGCTGCAGGTAAACGTCCGTAATGCGGGTCGTCTGGAAGCCGGGGGCCGAAATCTCGACCGCGTAAGGGCCACCAACATTCAGGCCGCGCGACTGGAACTGGCCGCTTGCGCTGGTTGTCGACGTTCTGGTTGCGCCGGTCCGTGTATCGATGACGCTGACTGTCGCACCTGATACCGGCTCACCGGCTGGCGAGACGACTTCGCCGCGAACACCAGCTGACGTGACTTGTGCGTCAGCAGGCGCGACGATCGCCGCTGTGAAAAGCGATGCGGCCGCAACGCTCGAAAATAGCTTCCAGTTGGACATGAAGAAACCCCTCTTCGGTTGGACGGCTCCGGCCACCATCAAACTTGCCAAAGCCAATTGATCGCGCCTCTATTAGAGGGCCGCGACACTTTTGTGACAGTCCTGTTACTCTTCAGTGCAGTGCAGCATGCAGTTAAAAACGATTGCAAAAAAGCCACACTTGTTAAGCAAGGCTGGTCAAGCTGGCGCGCCCGCGTTAGCAGCAGACAGGATGGTTCACAGCGTCAGCAAAGATACTGCATTTGCACGCCTTACAGGACTGATTCTCATTGGTCTTTTGGCGGTGCGGCTGACCGGCGTTCTGGTCTCGCCGCTGGAGCTCTATGCAGACGAGGCGCAATATTGGCGCTGGGGGCAGACACTTGAGTGGGGCTATTACTCAAAACCACCGCTGATTGCCTGGTTGATCCACGCGTCGACATCGACCTTCGGTGATTCCGCCTGGGCGGTCAGGCTTCCAGCCCCCTTCCTGCATACGATTGCCGCCGCCTGCCTGTTCCTGCTTGGACGGAAAATGGCCGGGCCTCGCGTCGGGATGATGGCCGCGATCGGCTATGCGCTGATGCCCGCGGTCTTCCTGTCCTCCACGGTCCTGTCGACCGATGGCGTCCTCCTGCCGATCTGGTGTCTTGCCCTCTTCCTGTTCTGGCGCATCCGAGACGGCGATGCGGGCTGGGCAGGGTATCTCGGCTTCGGGTTTGCGCTGGGAGCCGGCTTCCTCGCCAAATATGCCATGGTCTACTTCGCGATCGGCATCGCGCTGACGCTGATAGCGGACCGGCCGACACGGCAGGGCCTGTGCAGCCTCAAGGGGGCGGCTGCCCTGCTGATCGCGCTGCTGGTGATTTCGCCCCATCTAGCCTGGAACGCAGCGCATGATTTCGCCACGGTTGGCCACACGGTCGATAATGCCAATCTTGGCGGCGACCTGTTCAACCCGGAAAACGCCCTGAAATTCATTGCCGACCAGATGGGCGTGTTCGGCCCGGTCAGCTTCCTGGGGCTTGTCGGCGGCATACTCTTCATGCGCCGGACCGTCGAGGGCGAGGCCGCCCGGCGGGAGATCTGGCTGATGTGCTTCATCATCCCGGTGCTGATTATCATCTTCGGCCAGTCCATCCTGTCGCGGGCCCATGCGAACTGGGCCGCCACGGCTTATCCTGCCGGATCGATCCTGATCGCGATCCTCTTCCTCAGGGCACGTACCAACAAGGCGCTATGGTACTGGATTGCCGGTCTATCTGCCCTTGGCTTTATCCTTGCGCCGGACTTCACGCTATCGGCACGTATCATGACCGGGCTCGCCGTCGCCTTTGGCATAATGGTGTTTGCCTTTCTATCGAGGTTCAAGCCGGAAGGCCTGTTCTGGGCTGGGCTCACACTGCACGGCATTCTCGGGCTTGTAATGACGGCTGCGGTCACGGCTCCTGGCTTGCTGTCCGGTCCACTTGATCTCGACAATGCCCTGAAGCGCACACGCGGCTGGGACGCCCTGTCAGACAAGCTCGTCGCCTTCTCAGCCGAAATTGAACCGCCAACGGCAATTCTCACAGATGAGCGGGAAATCTGGCACGGTCTCGACTTCTACCTGAAGGACCGCATCGACGCGCCGCTCCTGCTCTGGCGCTACAATGAAGGCGCGCACAGTTTCGCTGAGCAGCGCCCCCTGACCGACGATCTCGACGATGATGTTCTTGTTGCCAGCTATCGGCCCAATCGTCGGCCCGCCATCGCAGGCGACTTTGAAAGCTTCGAAAAAGTCGGTGAAATCAGCGTAGACCTTGGCAAGCGGGCAAATGGCTGTCCGATTGTTCGCCGGCTTGTGCTTTATCGCGCCTCCGGATTTGACCCGCTGCCGCGTACCCAGGCCTGGATAGATCAGTACGAAGGCGAGGTCATGGATGCACCTGAACCTTGCCCGACGGCCGATTGAACGCCACATCGCTTGAAGCTTCCCCCCAATATCTGGCAGGTGCAGTGATATGGGCACCCTGAAGGCCGTCCTCGGCCCGACAAATACCGGCAAGACACATTACGCCATTGAGCGGATGATGGGCCATGGCACCGGCATGATCGGCCTGCCGCTGCGCTTGCTTGCACGAGAAGTCTATGACCGCGTCGTCAAGGCCAAGGGCGAGAAAGCTGTCGCACTGATCACTGGCGAAGAACGGATCGAACCGCCAAACGCCCGCTACTGGATTTGCACCGTGGAATCCATGCCGGTGCACAAACGCGTCGAATTCCTCGCTGTCGATGAAATCCAGCTCGCCGAGGACAATGATCGCGGGCATGTTTTCACCGACCGTATCCTGAAGGCACGCGGCACGGCTGAGACAATGTTGCTTGGCGCCGAGACGATGCGCAGCGTGCTGCGTGACCTCGACCTCGACGTCGACACGAATACGAGAGAGCGTTTCTCGCAGCTGCATTATGCTGGTCCGGCAAAAATAACCAAGCTGCCCAAACGCACAGCCGTCGTCGCTTTCTCGACTGAGCAGGTCTACGCGATTGGCGAGTTGCTGAAGCGCCAGAAGGGCGGCGCGGCAATCGTCATGGGCGCCCTCAGCCCGCGGACCCGGAATGCCCAGGTCGATCTCTACCAGTCCGGCGAGGTCGACTATCTCGTGGCAACAGATGCGATCGGCATGGGACTGAACCTCGATGTCGACCGGATCGCCTTTGCCGCCCGTTCGAAATTTGATGGGCGCCGCACCCGCTGGCTGTCATCGGCTGAATGCGGACAGATCGCCGGGCGCGCCGGGCGGTTCCGCACCGATGGCGAATTTGGCGAAACAGGCGACTGCCCCCCCTTCGAGGACGACCTCGTCCACGCAATCGAGAATAATCGCTTCGACACGGTGGATGAGCTGCAATGGCGAAACTCCGATCTCGATTTCCGCTCGATCAAGACGCTGATCGCGAGCCTGGCGCGGCCATCCGGCCACCCGGCACTGCGCCAGAACCCGCACGCACTGGACGAATGGGTGCTGCGAAGAATGGCGGAAGACGGCGATATCGGTCCGGATGTCCGGGGTGACCGGAAAGTGCGCCGCCTCTGGGATCTTGCACGCCTGCCAGACTTCCGGAAAGCAGGCCATGACGGGCATGGACGCCTCGTGCTGGGTCTTGCCGCGACGTTGTCTGACCCGGATGCCCGGCTTGGCGATACAGCCATGGCGAAACGCCTCGACAATCTCGAAGCCAACGTGCCCGACATTGCCAGCTTGCAGCACCGGCTTGCCATGATCCGCACATGGACCTATGCCGCCCACCGCGAGGACTGGCTCGAAAACCCGTCCTATTGGCGTGAGAGAACGCGTGAAATTGAAGACAGATTGTCAGATGCCCTTCACGTCGCGCTCACATTGCGCTTTGTTGACAGAAGAACGACGGCCCTGCTCGCCGGCCTCAAAAGGGAAGACCTGCTCGTGACCGAATTGTCCGAAGATGGAAACGTAACCGTGGAAGGCCATGTGGTCGGCAAGCTTGTCGGCCTGCACTTCGAGCCGGCCTCGACGGCGCAGACGCTCGAAGGCAAGGCTGTGCGCAGCGCCGCCGTGACTGCGCTCGGCCCGATCATGGCCGAACGGCTCGGCGAGATTACAGGCGCGCCGGCCGAAGCCTTCGCCCTGACCGATGCCGGTACAATCACCTGGAAGGACGCCGAAATCGCGCGCCTGCTGGCGGGTCCAGACTGGCTCGCACCACGCGTGGAGCTGATCGGCGCAGATGACGCTGAAGCCCATCGCAAGGACGCGGCACTGAAGCGTATCCAGGAGTGGCTTGGCGCGGAGATGATGCGCCTGCTGCCAACCCACGCGAAACTGAAAACCGGTGAGACGGGCAAGGAACTGGAAGGCATGGCGCGGGGGCTCGCCTTCCGCCTGCTGGAAAGTGGCGCATCTATCGACCTGCGTGAAGAAAGCCCACCAGCGCACGTCACCAAGGAACAACGCGAGGCTATGAAAGCGGCTGGCCTGCGCACAGGCCGCGTCGCCGCCCATATACCCGACGCGCAGAAGCCGGCAGCCCAGCGCCTCATCGCGATATTGCAGGCCACCCAGACCGGTGAAAGCCGCCGTGTCGCGCCTGAAGGGGCTGGCTCTTTCCCGCTGGACGTCGAATGGGCTGAAGCCGAACTCAATTCACAAGGCTATTTGCGGTTTGGCGCCCGCGCCGTTCGCGCCGATCTCGCTGAGCGCCTTGGCTGGGAAATTTCCAAGCGGCGCAAGGAAGCCGACAAGCCGGTCTTCGCGCTACCGGCAGAGCTTGCCTCGGTTGTTTCCTGCCCGGGTGAGGAATTCCCGGCCATCGTCAAGGGCTTCGGACTGGCACCCGCCGAGAAAGACCCTGAAACCGGTGCTGTGACGCTCTGGCGCTTCCTGTCGCGCCATCGCAATGACGGGCCCACACGTGGCAATCGCCTAGCTCGCAGCAAGCCAACCCAGGGCAAGCAGGAAGACCGCCCAGCTCGCGGAAAGCCGGGGGGCGGACGACCAAATAAGGGCCGTCCCGGCGGCGGTCACCGCCCAGCACCGCGCCAGCCGGACCCGGACAGCCCCTTCGCCGCGCTCGCCAGCCTGTTGCCGCCGCCGCCAGCGCCAAAGCCGAAGAAAAAGAAGAAGAAAAAACCAGCGGCACGGCCAGATGCAGCCGCACCGAAACAGGCTGGAACAAGCGCTGAAACCGGGGCGTCAAACGAGGCTGCCCAGGCTGATCCGAAACCGGCCCCATCGACGCCCGATACGCCGCAGACACCGCCCACGGAGCCCTCTACATAGACGACGCCATTCGACTCGATGTCTGGTTGTGGCGTGCGCGGTTTTTCAAGACGCGGGGCATCGCAACGACCTTCGTTACCAAGCGCGGAGTTCGCCTGTCGCGCGCCGGTGAAACACGAAAAGTCTCCAAGCCGGGAACCCGTCTCGCCCTTGGGGATATTGTAAGTGTTCCGCTGCGGTCACAAATAGTTACAGTACGAGTTGTCGATTTCGGCACACGTCGCGGACCGGCCGAAGAAGCCCGCCTGCTTTACGAGCAGGTTACGACAGACGAGCAGGGAGACACGAATGCTTGAAGGATTGAAGCGACTGTTCGGCGGGCGCACGGAACCGGTGAAGCGGGATCTCGACCCACAGGTCGCCGCAGCGGCCCTGCTTGTTGAGGCTGCCCTGGTCGACGGCGTCTATGCCAATCTCGAAAGTGACCAGATCGCGGAAATCCTTCTCGACAGTCTCGGCCTTGATGCCGAGCGGGTCGATGCTGTTCTGGCGCAGGGCGAGGAGCTGGCCGAAGATTCCACCGGCGCGCATGAATTTACGCAGCATGTGAAGAAGCTGCCACTGCTTGATCGCGTGAAGGTCATTGAGGGTCTGTACCTCGTCTCGATGGCCGATGGCGCCGCCTGCAAGTTCGAGGAAGCCTTTATCCGGCACGTCGCCAGCCTGCTGCATGTCGACGACATTCGCAGGGCCCAGGCCCGCCGCCGCGCTGAATCGCGCCAGCCACAGCGATTGACATAGGGCTTTCTGTCCACCAAATGCAGCGCTCGAACCCTGCATAAACGTCCGGACCCTGCATGACCTATATCGTTGTCGACGCCTGCATTCGCTGCAAATACATGGACTGTGTCGAAGTCTGCCCTGTCGATTGCTTCTACGAAGGCGAGAACATGCTCGTCATTCACCCGGATGAGTGCATCGATTGCGGCGTATGTGAGCCTGAATGCCCGGTCGAGGCGATCAAGCCCGACACTGAGGATGACCCGGACTCCAAGTGGCTGACGCTGAATACTGAGTACGCCAAGACGTGGCCAAATATCACCCGGATGAAAGAGCCGCCTGCTGACCGTGAAAAGTTTGCGCAAGAGACTGACAAACTTGCCAAATATTTCAGCCCGAAACCGGGCGAAGGTGATTGAAGAATAGTCAGCGTCACGCGGCAGTTGTGAAATAGTCGCTTTTCTGATATATATTAACGTTCAAACTTTTGAGGGAGCCTGCTGACATCTCCGGACCGACTGCAATTGTCACCGGAGTGCGTAGGCTCTTGTTGCGTGGAAAGGCTCTCAAACACATGGCAAAAGAAGCACAGGGTGATATTCAGGAACTCTCATTCGGAGTTGGGCAATCGGTCGTCTACCCGGCCCACGGGGTCGGGGAAGTCACGGCGATCGAAAAACAGACCGTCGCTGGAATGTCGCTTGAAGTGTATGTCGTCTCTTTCGATCAGGACAAGATGATCCTTCGCGTCCCGACCAATCGCGCCGAAGCTTCGGGCATGCGTGCCCTGGCTGGCTCGAAACTTGTTGATGACGCACTCAAGACGCTTGGCGGCAAGGCCCGCATCAAGCGCACCATGTGGTCGCGCCGCGCGCAGGAATACGAAGCGAAAATCAATTCAGGTGACCTGATCTCGATCGCGGAAGTCGTGCGCGACCTTCACCGCGGCGAAGACCAGCCGGAACAATCCTATTCAGAGCGCCAGCTCTATGAAAGCGCTCTGGACCGGATGGCCCGTGAACTCGCCGCTGTCGAGAACACAGACCATGACACCGCCATGGAGCGCCTCGCGAGCTCGCTCGCCAAGAAGAAGGCGGCTTAAGTCTTACAACCAGACTTTGCAAAAACAGATCAAAGCCCTGCCGGAAACGGCGGGGCTTTTTCTTTGAGCTGCGCACAGTTGCAGAATATGGCGAAAAAATGTGAACCGACCGGCAGGGTCATTCGTAAATAAAGGTAAATGCCGAAGAATCTGCATCGAAGGAGCGAAGAATGGCCATTTCCATGACATCCGACAACGCCGACCGCAGATTTGTCAGGACTGCCATGAAGAAGCCCATGCTCAGCCAGGAGCATGAGATGGATCTCGCCCTGCGCTGGCGGGATGCAAAAGATGAAAAGGCCCTTCACGAGCTGACGGGCGCCTATATGCGTCTCGTCATTTCGATGGCCTCGAAGTTTCGTCACTACGGCCTCGCCCTGTCCGATCTTGTGCAGGAGGGCAATGTCGGCCTGATGCAGGCAGCCGCACGTTTTGACCCGGATCGCGAAGTACGTTTCTCGACCTATGCCTCCTGGTGGATACGGTCCTCGATTCAGGATTTCGTCCTGCGCAACTGGTCGATCGTACGCACCGGGACAACGGCAGCGCAAAAATCGCTTTTCTTCAACTTGAAGCGCCTGCGCGCCAAGATCGATGATACGGGTGACGGTATCATGACGCCGGAAAATCGCGCATGGATTGCCACCCATCTCGGCGTACCGGAGCGGGACGTTGAAAGCATGGCGTCGCGGCTATCAGCCTCTGACCGCTCACTTAATGCGCCGCTGGCCACCGACAGCGAAGCGCAATGGCAGGACCTGCTCGAAGATGAGGGCGAGCCGACCGAGGACCGCGTCATGGAGAGCCGTGACAGCCAGCGCCGGAAGGTTTGGATCGCCGAAGCCCTGAAATCGCTGACTGACCGGGAAAACCTGATCATCCGCGAGCGTCGTCTGACAGACGATACGGTGACACTCGAAGTCCTTGGCAAACGGCTCGGCATTTCCAAGGAGCGTGTCCGGCAGATTGAGCATCAGGCGCTCGGCAAACTGCGCACAGCCCTCGTCACCATGCTCGGCGATCCTGAAGAAACCGGACTTATCCCCATCCGCTAGTCGGTCGCTCAAGACGCAGTGCACGTGCCCGGAGGCTTTGCCTTGCGGGCGTCCTGACATGTTCCCATATCTCTTTCGAACGGGTCGCTGCTGAGCGGGGCCCGACCGCATACCAGGCTGGATGCATTATTTCTGATCCAGCCTGGCAAACGACTGAATCTGCCTTTGAAAGGGGATAGAGAATGAATTTTGACACTTATACAGAGCGCGCCCGAAGCGTGCTCCAGTCCGCCCAGACTGCAGCGCTTGCTGCCGGTCACCAACTTTTCCTGCCTGAGCATGTCCTGAAGGCGCTGCTTGATGATCGTGACCGTCTTGCGGTCAACCTTATCCGCGCGGCCGGCGGCAAGCCGGAACTTGTCGTCCAGAAAACCGACGAAGCGATCCGCGCCATACCGAGCGTGTCGGGCGGCGATGCCGGTTTGCGGCTTGACCAGAAAACCGCGAAACTCTTTGCTGACGCGGAGGCTTCGGCCAAGGCGGCTGGCGACACCTATGTCACCGCTGAACGCCTGCTTGTCGCCCTTGCCGGTCTGGCCGGTTCCAAAGCGGCTGAAGCTTTGAAAGCTGGCGGCGCCGACAAGGCTGGTATCGAAGCGGCTGTTGCCCAGCTGCGCCAGGGCCGCACGGCGGACACCGAGAACGCCGAAGAAGGCTATGAAGCGCTGAAGAAATATACGCGCGACCTCACGGCTGATGCGCGGTCCGGCAAGCTGGATCCGGTTATTGGACGCGATGAAGAAATTCGCCGGGCCATGCAGGTGCTCGCGCGTCGCTCCAAGAACAATCCAGTCCTGATCGGGGAGCCTGGCGTCGGCAAGACAGCTATCGCAGAAGGCCTCGCGCTTCGCATCATCAATGGCGATGTGCCCGAGAGCCTGAAGGACAAGCGACTGCTTGCTCTCGACATGGGCGCCCTGATCGCCGGGGCGAAGTTTCGCGGCGAATTCGAGGAGCGGCTGAAAGCCGTCATCAAGGAGATTGAACAGGCCGAGGGCGGCGTCATTCTTTTCATTGACGAGATGCACACCCTGGTCGGGGCCGGCAAGGCCGATGGCGCCATGGACGCGTCAAACCTGCTCAAGCCGGCGCTCGCCCGCGGTGAGCTGCATTGTGTTGGCGCGACTACGCTGGATGAGTACCGTAAATATGTTGAGGGCGACCCGGCACTCGCGCGGCGTTTCATGGCCGTCTATGTTGACGAGCCCACCGTGCAGGACACTGTTTCCATTCTTCGGGGCCTCAAGGGGCGCTATGAGTCGCATCACGGGATCCGGATTTCGGATGCAGCTATTGTATCGGCTGCAACCCTGTCGAACCGCTACATCACTGACCGCTTCCTGCCTGACAAGGCCATCGACCTGATGGACGAGGCCGCATCCCGTTTGCGGATGCAGGTCGACTCCAAGCCAGAAGAGCTGGACGAGATCGACCGGCGGCTGCTGCAGCTGAAGATCGAAGCCGAAGCCTTGAAGAAGGAAAAGGACCAGGCCTCCCGCGACCGGCTCGAAGCCATCGAAACCGAGATTGACGACCTTCAGGGCCAGTCTGACGATATTTCGACGGCCTGGGCCGCCGAAAAGGACAAGCTGAAAGGCGCCGCATCCGCCAAGGAAGAACTGGACCGGGCCCATGCCGAAATGGCTGAAGCCCAGCGTAGTGGTGACCTCTCCCGTGCTTCAGAGCTGAAATACGCCGTCATTCCCGAGCTTGAGGCCCGGATTTCTGCGGTGGAGACCTCTGAAAGCGACGATAGCAGCTCCGACACCGGGCTCGTCTCTGAAGTTGTTCGGCCGGAGAATATCGCGGCTGTCGTGTCGAAGTGGACTGGCATTCCGGTCGACAAGATGATGGAGGGCGAACGCGACAAGCTGTTGCGGATGGAAGATGCCTTGCGTGCCCGCGTTGTGGGGCAGGAAGAAGCGCTGGGCGCCGTATCCAACGCCGTGCGCCGCGCGCGTGCCGGCCTGCAGGACCCGCAACGCCCGATCGGCTCTTTCCTCTTCATCGGCCCGACCGGGGTTGGCAAGACCGAATTGACCAAGGCGCTGGCGGAGTTCATGTTCGACGATGACAGTGCCGTGCTCCGGCTCGACATGTCGGAATTCCAGGAAAAGCATTCTGTCGCCCGCCTGATCGGTGCGCCTCCAGGCTATGTCGGCTATGAGGAAGGCGGCGTCCTGACCGAAGCCGTTAGGCGGCGGCCTTACCAGGTCGTGCTTTTCGACGAGGTCGAGAAGGCCCATCCGGACCTCTTCAACACGCTGCTACAGGTGCTTGATGATGGCCGGCTGACAGATGGCCATGGCCGCACGGTCGATTTCCGCAACACGATTATCATCATGACTTCAAACCTCGGCGCCGATGCGCTTGCCAGCGGTGATGCCGGTGAGATCAGCGACGCCCAGAGGGACAGCGTGATGGCAGCCGTACGCGGACACTTCCGGCCCGAATTCATTAACCGGATCGATGAGATCGTTTTCTTCAAACGGCTCGGCCGCGCCGAGATCGATCATGTCGTCGATATCCAGATGCAGCGCCTGTCAGCCCTGCTGGCAGATCGCAAGATCAGCGTGGAGCTGACCGACGCGGCCCGGACCTGGCTCGCGGATCGCGGATATGACCCCGTCTACGGTGCCCGGCCCCTGAAACGGGTGATCCAGAAGGAGTTGCAGGACCCGTTGGCCCGGCTTGTCCTGGAAGGAAAGGTCGCCGACAGCAGCACCATCAAGGTCGATGTTGAGGGCGGCTCACTGTCAATTAACGGCGTGCCCAATGATTTTGCCAAGGGCGCGGCAGCCCTGAACTAGGCATCAACAATTATTTCAGCCCCGGCAAGACCCTGCCGGGGCTGAATATTCTTCGATATGTTTTATTGCATGGGTGCGCTGCACAAATATGCGATTACATTTTGTTGCATTTGCGAGAAGATATGCTGCACCTGCGAAAAGCGGGGCTCAGGGGCGGGCAATGACCCGCGCAACATAAAAGAAGGTTCTTCTCATGAAGCGCGTTTCCTCCATTCTATTCGCACTCTCGATCTTTGGTGGTGCGGCATATGCCGATGATTACAAACAGATCGACGCAACGCTGACCTACAACAAGGAACTTCTGACCACCGAAGCCGGTGCCGCCGAAGTTCTCGATGGCCTTGAATCGCAAGCCAAACGGCTTTGCCGCAGCGTGTCCATGGTCACTGTAGGCCTGACGGTCGACAAAGTCTGCGCACAGGACATCCTGTTCCAGGCCGTTGAAAGCATTTCGAGCCCGGAACTGACGGCTCAATATGCGTCTTCAGAATTCTTTGTTGAGACCACCTCGCCGCGCATTCAGCTTGCCGCTGCAAACTAGACGCTCAGGCGACACAAAATATAAAAGCTCCAGCTTTCACCAGCTGGAGCTTTTTTCATGTCTGGATGACAAAGCGCGAGCTGACGTTGACGACCTGCATCAGGGTGCGGGCGGGGCCTCGTAGCTCGACATGATCAGGCCACCTTCGGGCGCTTCAGCCGAGAAACGCTGCGCATCGATCTCATCACGGGTTTCGGTGAACGCCTCGAGGATGTCCGGCGTTTCCGCGAGTTTGCGACCGGTCGGCAGTTTCAGCGCCATCGCATTGACCTGCTGGCCCTTTACCAGGACTTCATAATGAAGATGCGGCCCCGTCGAAGCGCCAGTTGAGCCGACATAGCCGATGATATCACCCTGACGCACGCGCTTGCCGGCGCGAATGCCGGGGCCGTATTTCGACAGGTGGGCATAAGCCGTCTCATAGCCATTGGCATGCTGGATACGGACATAGTTGCCATATCCACCATAACGGCTGGACCGCTCGACTGTGCCGTGGCCGGCAGCGTAGACCGGGGTGCCTGTCCGGGCCGCGAAGTCTGTGCCCTTGTGCAGCTTGTTGTAGCCCGAAATGGGGTGGCGGCGATAACCGAAAGTCGATGACAGGCGCGCGCCATTGATCGGCGTCTTCATCAGGAAGCGGGTCGCGCTCTCGCCATTGCGGTCAAAGTAATCAGGCTCGCCATCATCGTCCGGCGTGAAACGGTAATATCCCTTGTCGAGCGTCCGGCCATTCAACGAAGCATAGAGGACGTCACCTGAGCGGACGCGGTTACCGCGCTCATCGACCATTTCTTCGTAAACGATTTCGAACTTGTCACCCGGATGGATATCGCGCTGGAAATCGACATCATAGCCAAGGATGCTGGCATAATCGACGACCTGTTGATCATGCGCGCCTTGCGCGAGGGCCGATTCGTAAATGCTTGTCGTAATGGTACCGGATACGGTGCGCACCTCAGGCATGGTATGGGCTGTCAGGACCACAGGCATGAAGTTGCCGTCAGACATGCGCTTTGACAGGATCTGCTTGCCGGCTTCATTCGAGAAGGACAGCGACACGAGCCGTGCGTCTTCTTCCGTGTCACCCTGGAAGTTCGCATTTACCCTAAGACCGGCGCGCACGCGGCGCGGATCAACCAGTTCAGCGTCATAGAGCGCCTTGAGCGAGTTTGCGGCGTCTGATGAATTCGCGCCCATCTCCGTGACAAGCCCGATCAGCGTCTCGCGGGATTTCAGCGTCCCGTCGCGGGCAAAGGCCGCAGGACTGTCGGCAAATTCCTCTGCCGAAAGGACGGTTGTCGCAAGCGGCGTCGCGAGCTGTACAGGATGCGGTGTCTGGGCCTCAGCCACTCGGGCCTGTCCAACGAAGTATAGCGTTGTGACGCAAGCCGCGGCCGAAGCAGCGCCAAGCAAGGTCAAACTGGTCATGCCGCGAGATAGCTGGATATTCAACAAGCAGGCCTCCTGGGTTCCAGCGTGTCCTACACGTCTGGTAAAATCAAGATCTTGCCCCTGTCGGTTGAAAGGCATTCGCTTAATCTACAACGAAAGCTTTAATCAATCCGGCCCAGAACCGTCTTAATTTCTCATTAGGGGGGTGCGCAAGTCGAAGACTGCCTCAATATGCAGCGCAGAACCTTAATTTTCAGGCAGGTTGGGACATGGCAAGCCGCCTTTTGACATGGCGATCATGGAAGTTTTGGCTGGGCCTGGTCTTGTTGACCATTGTCCTTGCCGGGCTTGGCGTGTGGATTTTCCGCAAGCCGGTTGCCGTGTCCCTGGCGAAAAACTGGTGCAGATCACAAGCCCTGACCTGTGAACTCAGCGTCTCTGGATTGTCGCTCGGCCGCGCGAGCGTTGACGGATTGAAGATCTCATCGGCAAGCGGAGAGATACCGTTTGAAGCCGAACATGCGCAGATAGAGCTGAGCTGGCCGGGGCTTTTCACGCCTCGTATCGACCTTGTTGAATTGTCCGGACCGATTGTCCGCGGCCGCTATGGTGCTGATGGCAGTACCAGTTTCGGCGGTCTTGAGAAGCTTGGCGGTGGTGGCGGCGGCTCAGGTGAATTGCCGCAGGTGCGCATTGAGGATGCACGTATCGAGCTCGCAACCCCGGCTGGCCCCCTGGCCATGACGGGCCGGCTCAGCGGGCAGCTGCCATTCCAGGCCGAGCTTCATGCCGAGATTGAACCGGCCGAACTCCAGACCGGGGACAACCGTCTTGTCCTGCGCAAGGGCGTCGTCGACCTTTCCCTTGTCGGCGTGAAAATTGACGGTGATGCGGAGTTTGACCTCGCCGAGGCACGATTTGAAACCGTGTCCGCGCAGGATATCCGCCTCACCGCCAGCATGGCGGACTCATTGCGGCCCACTGTGAACTGGACGGCCGAAATCGGCCTTCTCGCGCGTGCAGGCCTGAGACTGGACATGGCGAAACTGGACGGAAATCTCAGTCTTGCTATCGCAAAGAAAGACGCTGACGACGGATTGATTGGCCGTATCCAATCTGCCGCACTGTCCGGAACGGCGGACGCGCTGCAATGGCAGGACATCACTTCCGGCACACTGTCTGTCACCATGAATGCCAGCCGGACCACACCTACCGCAATGTCTGTTGATTACGCCCTGAAGGCAGCAGGCCTGTCACGCACTGAAATGCGAGCGGAGAAAACGACGCTCAGCGGCAGTGCAGAGATCAGCAATGATCTCTCCGACATTCGCGCCGATGGTGACCTGGTTGTCGAGGGCGCCAGCCTGCCTGAGGACTTCCGCCGCTCGCTCCTGTCCGGGCTTGTGTCAGGCCCACCAATGGATGCGCACCTGGCAGCCTTGCGGTCCGGGCTTGGAAAGGCACTGGCCAATTTCTCGACCGGTGCCGGTTTCAGCTTTCGCCAGCCCAAGGGCGGCGGCTGGTCGTTGGTGACGACAACAGCCCTGAATGCAAAATCTGCGAATGGCGCAGCGCTGGGGATCGAGCCACACGACACGCGTCCGGCCATCAATATTGCGGATGATACTATCGAAGCCAGCGGCGTCGTCACGCTTGCCGGGCCGGGTATGCCGAAACTGGCCGCCGACCTTGAACTGGCACACATCGCTGGCGGGGATATCCGGGCGGAGGCGGGCGGTGTGGCGCTGGCCCCATGGCGTGTCGATGGCTTGAGCATAGCCGCAACGCTGAACGAGTTGAACTTTGAACGGATTGAAGGGCAACCCAGGGTCCAGACGGTCGGTGAGATGCGCCTTGATGGGCCGCTTTATGGCATGACTTTCGCCGAAACCCGTCTCTTTGGCGGCGTGGACGCTGTACTTGGCACAGGCCTGCGCGTGCAGACCTACAAGACGAAATGCCTCGGCCTCGATACGGATGGCATACATAGTGACAGCGGGCTCGAGATTGATGCCGTCAAACTCCAGCTCTGCCCCCGCGATGGCCGCGTGGTGCGGCGGTCCGGCAAGGACGTGGTCGGGACTGTCGATGTCGATGATATTGCCCTGCCCTTCACCAGCACTGATACATCAGGCGTCCTGACACTGGATGACGCCGTCCTCGACTGGTCAGCCGGCCAGCGCGTTCGCCTGGATGCGACGGCGAACCGAATGGGCCTGCCGCTCACCATCGGTGAGAAGACGCTGCAAATCTCCGCTGCATCTCCGAAACTCGGCTTCATCTCGACAAAGCCCGCAACCCTGACAGCCGCCATAGGTGCTACGGAGTTCGCGGGGTCTCTCGTACCCGCAGACATAAATGTGGAGCGCGTCGATTTTTCCGCAAAGCTCGCACCGTCAGGCCTTGAAGGGACCGCAAAAGCCTACAGGGTGGAAGTCCGCGACCGGGCTGAAGATCCGCTTTACGTGCCGCTTATCGGAGACCTTTCAGCCGAATTTGGCGACGGCCTGATGACGCTGAGCGGCCCGATCACCACGGCGACGGCCGGGCGGACCATCGCCGACGTGTCGATGAGCCTCAACCTCGTGACCCTCGATGGCGAAGCCAGCATCACTTCGCAGGAACTGGCCTTCACGCCGCGCGGCTTCCAGCCAACGGCCCTTAGCGACCGGGTGCGCGGCTTCCTTTCGAATGCGCGCGGCCTGATGACGGCCAGTGCGACGATTGAGCTTGATGGCGGAACCCCGTCCGGCACTGGTTGGGTCGATGTGCGTGATTTCGGGTTCGATACGGTGAGGGTCGGGGCCGTCAATGGCGTGAACGGGCGAATAGAGTTCAGCGATATCCTGTCGCTGACGACACCGCCCGGCCAGGAAGTCCAGCTTGGCGAAATCAATCCCGGTATTCCCCTGAAGGACGGCCTGATCGTCTTCCAGCTGACCAATGGCCGTGAAGCCGTGATCGAGCGGGCACGCTGGCCATTTGCGGGCGGTGAGCTGGTCGTAGGACGAACGGAATGGACGATTGCCGGCACCAGCGACATTATTCCGATCCGGGCGAACGCAATCGAGCTGACCGAGCTGATCGGAATTTTCAAACTGCCGGACGTACAGGCTAAAGGCACCGTGTCCGGCGACTTCCCGGTCGAGATTGTCGGCCCGAATGCCTTTATCCGGAATGCCACGCTGCAGGCCGATGAAGATGGCGGCACCATTGCCTATAATGGCGATGTCGCAGATGCCGCCTCGCAGGCCGATGACCGCGTCAGCATGGCGTTCAACGCATTGCGTGACTTCCGTTTCACCGTGCTGCAGCTCGGCGCGGACGGGAATCTCAGCGGTGACATCCTGATTACGCTGCGCCTGGTCGGCAATTCGCCCAAGGTGATGAATGGCGCCCCCTTTGCCTTCAATATCGGGCTGGACTCCAAACTGATGAAACTTATCCGGGCCGGCCAGAGCCTGAGCTCAAGCGACTGGCTGACGGAAGCGGTAAAAGAAAGTACAGAGGTTGAGGAAACGGGCGACGCGCCTGAATAATGCCTAAATACCTGTTCAATTGACGTTCAGCCCGAATGGCGCACACTGAGAGCGATATGAAAAACAACGATCTGCCCCGTACAATCCTCCTCGCTGGCGCGGTGACCGCCCTTGTGGCCGCCTGCACGCCAACTGTGAGGGTTCAGGCCCCGACAGAACCCATTACCATCAACCTCAATGTGAAGATTGACCAGGAAGTCCGTATCAAGCTCGACCGCGAAGTCGAAGACCTGATCACGTCCAATCCGGATATATTCTAGATTCACGAGGAAACTCCATGAAACAGCTCATCCGCATCATCCTGACTGCCGCGCTCGTTGCGGGCGCCGCATTTTCACTCGCCGCGCCAGCCTCAGCTGGCGATCCGCAGATCGACGCAGCCAAGGCACAGGGCGTCGTTGGCGAACGCATTGATGGCTATCTCGGCATCGTCGATGGCGGCGCTGACGCCTCGCTCATGCGCCGCGTTCAGGACATCAACAACAAGCGCCGGGCCGCATATGACGACCTCGCCCGGCAGACAGGCACTACTCCTGAGGAAGTGGCGCGCGTGACCGGCGAAAAGCTCATCGCCCAGACCAGCCCCGGCGGGTACATCATGGATGCAAGCGGCAGCTGGAAAAAGAAATAAGCTGCGCGAATGACCCGGACCACCCTCCTCGTTGCTCTCGCCGCCTTCATAGGCGTGGTGATCACGGGCTGGGCCGTCCTCGGCATGTGGACGGATATGGGCGTGACCATGAGCCTGCATGGCTGGATTGCCTACGCCCTGGGCGCTGGCGCCAGCCTCCTGCTCTCTGGCGGGCTTTTCTGGCTGCTTTTCTACAGCGCCAGGCGCGGGCATGATGATCTTGAGCGTCCGGAAGACCTCGACGGGTGACAAATCAGCCGCAATAAGGCAGGCAAGGCGAATGCGAATCATCTAGCATTCGCTTCGCGACCAGAGGGGCCAAGCCATGCAAGCGACGATCGATCCTGCACACCTATCCGCCTATATCGCTTCGCGGATCTGCCACGACCTCGTTTCATCCGTATCTTCTATTACCAATGCGCTCGATTTCATGGATGAGCCGCAGGAATCGGAAATGCGGGCGCAGGCCGAAAAACTGCTGCACGACGGTGCCGAAAGCGCGGCCTCGAAGCTCAAATTCCTGCGCTATGCCTTCGGCTCTGCCGGCCTTTCAAAAGGCGCTGCCGATATCCACGAAGCCAAGCAGATCACTGAACGCTTCGTTGAAACCAATAACAAGCAGCCCGAAGTCTCCTGGGATATCGAGACAGAGCATCTCAGTTTTTCGCATGCGCGGCTGATCATGAACATGGTGATGCTGGCCGTCGACTGCCTGCCGCGCGGAGGCACAATCGCAGTCAAGGTCCGCAACCAGACTGAAGGCCTCGGCATGAGCGTCACGGCAGCCGGCGAGCGCTGCAAACTGCGGGATGACACATCTGATGCGATACTCGGCGTTGAGCCTCAGGATGGCTGGTCTGCGCGGACCGTACAGCCCCTATTCACACGCATCATTGCCGAAGGGCTTGGCGGCAAACTCGACGTCGAACATCGCGACGGCGAAATCGTATTACTGGCAACAGGATTGAGCGCTGAAGGCTGAATCCTCTTCTTAGCACCCCCCAAATTGGACGGACCTAAACTTCGCATTAACTGGATTCAGGCAGAAAATCGGTCTATGTGCCTAATCGGGGTGACGCTATGAAATCTTGTCTGATTGTCGATGACTCTCGGGTCGTGCGTAAAGTGGCTGGGCGGATCGTTCAGGATCTGAAATTCGATGTTCTGGAAGCTGGAGATGGCGCTGATGCGCTGAATACCTGCCGCCAGGCCATGCCGGATGCCATTCTTCTCGACTGGAACATGCCTGTCATGAACGGGCTCGATTTCCTGCGCGCCCTGCGCCGCGAACCGGGCGGTACCAAGCCGGTCGTGGTGTTCTGTTCCACAGAAAATGATGCGGAACATATCGGAGAGGCGATGCGTTCCGGCGCGAATGAATTCATCATGAAGCCGTTCGACGCGGACATAATCGAGAGCAAATTTGCAGAAGTCGGTCTCGTCTAAAGCAAATTGTTAACCCCGGGCGTGTTTTTATTAACGCCTGAAAGACTGAAAAAGCTTGAGCGGGCTGACCGGACATGGATGAGACAGTTTATCGAGAGATCGCGGATCTCGCCCTGGCGGAATCCGGACAGCTGATCCCACCTACCCGCTCCTATCTTATCGAAGCGCGCCTTGGCGCCATCCTGCGCCGCGAAGGCTTTTCAGAAGTCGAGGAACTGGTCGCCTGCCTGAAAGCAAGGCCAAATGCCCGATTGAGCGCCGAGACCGTCGCCGCACTCACCAACAAGACAACAGGTTTCTTTAGCGAGCGGACACTGCTGGAGCGCGTGGTCAGCCATGTCCTGCCGATGATGGCGCCATCCGCAACGGATAATACTCTGCGGATATGGTGCGCCGGCGGCTCAACCGGACAGGAAGCATATTCGCTGGGCATCCTGCTCGAGGAATCGACCCATGAGGCGCTGAAAGGCATCAACGTTGAAATCCTGACGACTGACATCTGCGAGAAGTCCCTCTCAGTCGCTCGCACTGGCCAGTTCGGCCATTTTGACGTGCAGAAGGGCCTTTCCATCCACCGCCTGCTCGAGAATTTCACGCGGCTCGACACAGGAGCCTGGCAGATCTCTGGCGTCATTGGTGGCCGTGTCGGCGTACGTCCGCACAACATCCTGAAGGATGCTGGCGGGCTTGGCCTGTTCGATGTCATTTTCTGCCGGAACGTCATTTCGGATATGGGCGACGCACCGAGATCTCAGGCGCTGCTCAATCTGGCCCGCCAGCTGACAGACAGCGGCATGCTGATCCTCGGCAAGACCGAAAGCGCGACAGGCCTGATTTCCGGACTTGAGCCATCGCGTGACCTGCGCGGTGCCTATGTCCGCGATGTGGCACGCAATGCTCTGACGGCGGCTGCCTGAACTCAAACCCCACGACACACGGTCTGGCTCACCAGGTCATTTGACAGTTTTCTATTTCCATGTACTTTGTATTTCAAAGTTATTGGAGAATACGAATGGCAACGCAATATTCTGATGATCTCGCTTATGTGCGTGAAATTGCTGAGTCCGGCGCTTCAGCGCCCCTGCTCGGCGGGCGTTTCCTGGTCTGGTGGGGCGCTCTCGTAACAGCAGCCTATTTCGGCCACTACGCCATCTGGACAGGCGTTGCAGGACTGACACCGGTTGCGCTGCCTATCCTCTGGACAGGTTTCATCGTCGTCGGGCTTGGCGGCTATTTCCTGCTCGGCCGCCTCTTTCCCGCCGACAAGCCGGGCGCCTCTTCGGCCGGCAATCGGGTATCGGCCAATGTCTGGATGGCATCTGGTTTCGTTCTGTTCTCCTTCTTTGCGGGCGTAACCGCCAAATCCTACATGGACGGCGCCCCCTCAAGCGGGTTCGCATGGTCAATTCCGCTTGTGCTTGGCGTATACGGCATATCCCAGCTGGTCAGTGGCCTGATGTCGAACACCCGCTGGCTGGTGATCGCCGGCTATGCGGCAATAGGCTCTGTCGGGGTCACCTGCCTTCTCGTTGACCAGGCTGAGCTCTACCTGGTAGCTGGCATCACTGCAGCGCTGACGGTCCTGTTGCCCGGCATACTTATGGTGCGAGACGAACCGTCCACGACAGTCTAGGGGATGCCCATGTCTGACGACAATCCCTTCGACCACACCGACATTGATGATGTCATCCATGGCCGGTTGCGCCTCGGCGTCATGGCTTACCTGTCCTCGGTCAGCCCTGCCGTCTTCGGCGAGCTGAGAGACAAGGTCGGTGCGACGGATGGCAATCTTTCGACGCACCTGAAAAAGCTTGAGGAAGCCGGCTATGTCTCCCAGGAAAAGCGCTTCGTCGGCAAGCGGCCGCAGACCCGCATTTTCCTGACGGATGAAGGGCGCAAGGCCTGGATCGCGTGGATCGACAGGATGCGATCACTGATGGATGCGGCAGAATAACGATTCTTAATGTTTCGGAACCGGCCTGCCGGCTTTCATCTTTCTTTCCTGAAAGACAGGTTGCGCTGCGTTCAGCCACGATTTGGTAGAAAGGCAGGGTAGTCGAAACAGGAGACCCGTTATGAGACCCTTGAAAGCATTAGGACTTTCGCTTGCGCTATCTACCGCGCTCACCCTGCCGGCCATGGCACAGTATGGCCACAACACGCGTGGCGGCGGCTCTGCCATCGTTTATGCCAATCCGGATTTCAGCGGCCAGTCCCTGCGTGTGGATGGTGCGATCACGCATCTCAACCGATACCGCTTCAATGACAAGGCGTCGTCCATCCGCGTTCGCGGCGGATCCTGGGAAGTCTGTACGGACCCGAATTTCCGCGGTCGCTGCGAGATCATTTCCTATGGCGAAGACCGCCTGAATGATATCCGCCTCAACGACAAGATTACCTCGATCCGTCCTGTCGCTGCCAATTATGGCGGGCGCTATGATCGTGGCAGGGATTACAGGCGCGGTGGCGACCGTCGATATGGCACTAATTACAACGCCCCGGTCGTGCTGTTCAAGGATCCGGACTTTCGCGGCAATGCCCTGCCGCTGAACGGTGCCGTCGCCCACCTGAATCCGTTGAAGTTCAACGATTCGGTATCCTCCATCGCCGTGCAGAATGGTGCATGGGAAGTGTGTACGGACCCTGATTTCCGTGGCCGCTGCCAGATCATCACCGCCTCGACATCGGAACTGGGCTATGTGCGCCTGAACGACAATATTACGTCTATCCGCCCCGCAGGCCGGGGCTACGGGTATGATCGCGACTATGGCCGCGATTATGGTCGCCGCTGAACATCGCCACATTGAGGGGCTTCCCGCCACTCTGTCCGGGGGCTAGGAAGCCCTTCATGCCAAACCGTTCCAATCCTGACAGGCTGATCGTTGTGGGTGCCCTTGCGGGTGCGCACGGCGTTCGCGGCGATGTCCGCGTGAAAAGCTTCACCGATGATCCGCATGCGCTGTTCGATCTCGGGCCGCTCCTCTCCGAAGCTGGCGATATCCTGCTCGAAGCGCAAAAGCTGAAGCCGGGTTCCGACCATTTCATCGTCACACCGAAAACCGCCCGTCAGAAAGAGGAATGGGATGGACTGAAGGGCACGCGCTTATACGTCAGGCGCAGCGCCCTTCCGCCCCCTGAAGACGACGAATTCTATGTCGAGGACCTGATCGGCCTCAAAGCCTGCGATGAACATGGTGAGCAGGTCGGGGCGATTAAATCGGTCCAGAATTTCGGCGCGGGTGACCTGCTGGAAATCGAAACGTCCGGCAAGACCACGACTTTTTTCGTGCCGTTTACGCTGAAAGACGTCCCGGAAGTGCATTTCCAGACGGGGTTCGTCACCATCCACGACGCCGAAGGCTGGGCTGACCAGTCCGACCCGCGAAAGAGCGAAACAGACTAGAGTTTGCCGGCCTTGGCCGCGAGGTCCAGCAGGTAGCCTTCCAGCTTGCGGCTCTGTTCCTGCAGATTGAAATCGGCCAGGGCAAACTCCCGGCCGGCCTCGCCCATTTTTGCGGTGCGCGCCTTGTCCGTCAGCATCCGCGCAAGCCGGTCCGCCAGCGCTGCCTCATCGCCTTCATCCACGAGATAACCGGTCTCGCCATCCTTCACGCACTCGGTAATCCCCGCATGACGTGTCGCCGCCAGCGCACAGCCAGACAGCATCGCCTCGATACAGACCAGCGGCAGGCCTTCCGCGTCGCCTGATTTGGCGCGTTTCGATGGGACCACGGCGATCCGGGCTTCAGCCCAATGCTTCGGCATGTCATCAGCCGGCACCCAGCCGGGAAGCTCCACCTCGACACCGGCCTGTTCGAGCTCTTTCACCAGCGCCTCTTTCAGCTCGCCATCACCGATCAGTCGCACTGTCCAGCCTTCAAGCTCCTCGCCAAGACGGGCGAGCGCCGCGATCAGCGTGTCGATGCCCTTCTTCTCGGTCCAGCGCCCGGCGAACACGACAAGGTCCTTTTTCTTGCCCGGCGAAAAACGTGCCGGATCAGCCGTATTATGATGAACAACCAGCTTGTCTTCAGGCGCGCCCTTGGCGACCAGCTCATCCCGGATGAAGGTCGAGCAGGGCAGGATGAGCTCTATGTCTCGCCACATTTTCGCGCGGCGGCGATTATAGACGCGGATGAAACTGTCCTTGGTATTCGTCGTCTTCGTGGCGTCGCCACCATAATAGGTCACCGCCATCGGCAGACCGAGCTTTCTGGCGATCGGCAGGGCGTAGGCGCCCGATTTGCCAAAACTGGCATGCAGGGCGACGGGTTTCACCTCACGCAGCGTCTGTTCAAGCTTGGCTGAAATGCTGCCGAGCTGCTTGAAGGCCGCCTCACCGCCCGGCCCATGCAGCGGTCCAAGCTCAATAACCTCGGCACCGTCCGGGATCGGGCCTTTCAACTCATGGCCGATATAGATGGGCCTGAGCTTTGAAAATGATGAGTAGCCGCGTGGTATGAAACTCTCCGACGGGGTGAAGAGCTTGTCACAATAGGCCAGGAAGGCATGCGGCTCAGACATGGCGTGCCCCCTGCAACAAAGTGGAATAGCGCCGGGATCGGACAGTCGCGGCATAGACGTGCAAAGCCCGTTTCAATTCGCTCTCACCTCGATGTTTCACATGCAGGTTGAGTATTGCAGCCGCCTCCAACCGTCAAACACGACTTGGCAGCAAAAGCAGCTTCGCCTAAGACCCGCCTTCAGCTTCTGCAAGGACACCGACATGACTGCATACCGTTTGTTCGGCGCCGACACCTCCCCTTATTCCCTGAAGGTGCGCGCCTTCCTGAAATATAAGGGCGTGGATTTCGAATGGGTCGGGCGCTCGTCCGCGACCGAACAGGAGTTCCAGTCCTTCGCACAGGTACCGACTGTGCCATTGCTCGTGTCGCCAAAACGCGCCCCCAACCAGGACTCGACCGACATCCTGTCCTGTGTCGAGAATGACCATGCCGAGCCAAGCTGCGTGCCGGACGATCCGGCCTGCGCCGTGCTTGCCCTCATTCTTGAGGACTATGCCGATGAGTGGCTGAACAAGGCGATGTTCCAGCAGCGTTGGGGCCAGAAGCCAGACCGCGATGCCGCCGCCGAGCGCACGATGATGCAGCTCTTTGACGACAAGCCGCCCCGCGCGAAGAAAAAGACGTGTGACCAGATTGCCAAGCGGATGCGTGAGCGCCTGCCGCTCGTCGGCGTCGAGCGCAAGAATGAGAAAACGCTGAAAACCTCGTTTGAGCGTTTCGCGACACTTCTGAATGCGCACCTGGAAAACAATCTGTTTGTTTTTGGCGGCCGTCCATCCGTGGCCGATTTTGCCCTCGCCGGCCAGCTGTCGCAAATGCTGCTCGACCCGACACCGGGTGAATGGCTGCGGAACAAGGCACCTTTCGTGACTGCCTGGTGCGAATTCATGGATGCGCCGAAGGCTGGCGCACCATTCAAATCACTTGAGGAGCTTGAACCAACCCTACTGCCGCTTTTCCGCGACGAAATTGCTGTCACCTACCTACCGTGGGCTGCAGCCAATCTCGACGCGAACATGGGCAAGAATGACCGGATGGACGTGAAGATCGAGAAGAAGTCGTTCGAGCAGGTCACGCAGCGCTATGCGGCGACATCGTTTAAATCGGTCCAGAAGGCGGTGCGCCGCCTGTCCGATCAGGACGCGCTCAGCAGCTTCCTCAGCAAGAGCGGCGCGACCGGGTTCTTCGAGAAACCCCAAAAATAAAACCCCGGACCATCCGGCCCGGGGTTCCGTGTGTCGCAAGCGCGTCTGCGCTTAGGCGGCGGAAGCTTCCTTCTTGCCGCTTTCGATCAGTTTCGGCTTGCTCTTCGGTTCCGAGCTGGTGCCAATTTCGATCTTGCGTGGCTTCTTGGCTTCCGGCAGCTCACGCACCAAGTCGATACGAAGCAGGCCGTTCTTGAGGCTCGCACCGGTCACGATCACGTGATCGGCAAGCTGGAAACGGCGCAGGAATCCGCGTTCAGCAATGCCGCGATGCAGGTATTGGCGCTGTTCGCCGTCTGCATCCTGGCTCTTCTTGCCAGCCACCGTCAGCAGATTGTCCTTGGTTTCGATCTCAAGATCGTCCTCGGAAAATCCTGCCGCCGCAATCTCGATCGCGAAGGCATCATCGGCGACACGCTCAATATTATAAGGGGGATAGCCCTGTGTGCCGTCCATCCGGCTCGCCGAATCGATCATGTTGGCCATACGGTCAAAGCCAACCATGGTGCGGTACAGGGGGGTCAAATCAATCGTACTCATGACTTACAGTCCTCTCTAGGCAACTGTATCCGGCGGTCGCCGGATCATCATTTTGCGGCTCATCTGTTACTCCGGCCCGTTCATCGGCACCGGCAGACTGCCGGTCGCGGCCCGCTTGGCAGCGCCGCGACATCGTGTATTTGGGTAGGAAGTTCTGATGTTCAAGAACTCTGAAGGAGAAGAAGATGAAGCGTATTCTTGGCGCAAGCCTGCTGACACTCGCCCTCGCCGCCTGCGGAAATGAGACGGAGGTCAGCGACACGCCATCCGCGCCTCAGCCGCCGGCCGAAACGGCAGCGACCGAAACCGCACCTGCTGAAGAGGCTGGGTACTCGCTTGAAACAGCCCTCGCAGGCAGCTGGCGGACCGATGAGGAAAAAGCCCGCGACGCTTATCGCCACCCTGTAGAAACCATTGAATTCTTTGGCATTGAAGGCGACGACACTGTCGTTGAGATCTGGCCCGGCGGCGGCTGGTACACCAATATTCTAGCGCCGTGGTTGCACGCCAATGGCGGGCAATTCGTTGCCGCGACGTTCAGCCCGGACCGCTCTGAACGGTCCGCAGAAGTCATCGAGACCTACAAGGCAAACTATGCCGCAAACCCGGAGACATTCGGTGAATTCCAGTATGTCATCTATGATGGCGACGCAGACCCGATGGGTGAGCCAGACAGCGTCGATGCTGTGCTGACATTCCGCAACCTGCACAACTGGATGTCCGGCGACCATGCAGACAAGTTTTTCAATGAAGCCTATCGCGTCCTGAAACCGGGCGGCGTGCTGGGCGTGGTCGAACACCGCCTGCCCTCATCGGCAGAGCAGGACACAGCCGCGCCGACCGGCTATGTGCACGAGGATTATGTCAAAGCGCTGGCGGCCGCTGCCGGTTTCGAGTTTGAAGGCTCAAGCGAGATCAACGCCAATCCGGCTGACACTGCAGATCATCCCTTCGGTGTCTGGACCCTGCCGCCAGTCTCGCGGACCGCAGACCGTGACGGAAATACACCCGAGGGCTTTGACGCTGACAGCTATCTGGCAATCGGCGAGTCCGACCGGATGACGCTGAAATTCGTGAAGCCAGCGCAATAGCTGCATACGCGCGTGACAGCATGCACTTCTCCCGATTTGGCGGCAATCGCCCCGGATTGCGGAGAAGTGTATCGTTCAGCGACACATGAATCGAAAAATGGCGGTTGAACATGGCTTCCCGTCCGCTGCACGGCTAGCTAGAAGCCCGGCATGACCATGCGCGCACTTTTCCTGACCCGGATCTACGAAACATCACTGCAGGACGACAGCCTGCTGGATGAGCTGGAACAGGCTGTCTGGATGATCGAGGACGGTGATGAAGCCGGCCATGCCTGGTGTGAGGAAAAGGGATATCCCGGCTACACCTCTTATGCCTCGCTCGACGACCTGCCCACACGCGCGCCGGCCTTCGGCACGCTGGCGAAGCTGTTGCATGAACATGCCGCACGATTTGCAGAATCCCTGCATTGGGACGTCGCAGCATCCGACCTGCGGCTCGACGCCATCTGGGTCAACATACTTGGCGAGGATGGAAGCCATTCCGGTCACATCCATCCGGGCAGCGTCATTTCCGGTACGGTCTATATCAGTATGCCTGAAGGGTCGGGCGACCTGCGTTTCGAAGACCCGCGCCTTGCGATGATGATGGCAGCGCCGGCACTGAAGGAAGACGCTCCGGACGACGCAAAGCGCTTCATATATGTCTCGCCGTCAGCAGGTGATATCCTGATGTGGGAAAGCTGGCTGCGCCACGAAGTGATGCCGAGCCGACATGACGATGCCCGCATCTCCATCAGTTTCAACTTCGGCCTGACGCGCTAGGCCGCTGGGTTTGCCTATTTGACGCGGCGCACCCTGTAGGCACCGGTCGGCCCATCGTCGAAGGTGAGAAGTGGGCTGCCCAGCATCGTTTCCTCGATTGTTGCCGCTGCCGGCAGGCCCTTTGGCGGATTGACCGGTTCGCGAGAGGTTTGCTCCCATTCCTGCCCGTCCGCTGTCAGGAAGAAATGCCGACCCGTGGAATTTCGCAGGATACGCGTGACAGAAATGCTGACGCTGTCGACCGTGGACCCATCTTTCTTGTCGCCGCCGAAAACCCTCGCCCAGATCGGCCCCGACTTTTCGTCATCGCTTTCAGGCTCAGGTTCAGGCTCTGGCGGGGCGGCCCACTCAGGCGTGTCAGGTACGGCTGCGGCAGTCACAGGCGCTGCAACAGGCGCCGTGTCCTGAGCCTCCTTCAATATTCCGGACAAAGCGGTGGCAGAGGTTTCAAGGCAAGCCAGTCGCTCATTTGAATCTGTAATCTCGAGACACGCTGCGGTACGCTCTGCTGCGCTTCGCAACGTCTCGGCAGCGCCAACAGGGACAAGCAGGACAAAACCGGTCAGACCAGCGCAAATGATACGGAACACGAGCAAACGAGCCTCTTCTCTACACGGCCTCTGTCTTAAGTCGAAAGCCGGCAGACTCCAAACATGATGCGCACCCTTCCCCCTTGACGCCTTGGCATGGCTTGTGCACTGCAGCGCGTCTTGATGCCAAAACCAAAACCGGGGCCAAAATGGATCTCTCGAAAATCGCAACAGGGCTTAATCCGCCTGACGACGTCAACGTTCTGATCGAAGTCCCGCTGGGCGGGGAGCCAATCAAATACGAAATCGACAAGGCGTCTGGCGCCATGTTCGTCGACCGGTATCTCTATACCTCGATGCGCTATCCTTGTAATTATGGCTTCGTCCCGCACACGCTGAGCCTTGATGGCGACCCGATCGACGTCATGGTCGTTGGACAGCGCGCGCTGTTCCCCGGAGCGGTGGTTCGCGCACGCCCGATTGGTGTGCTGCTGATGGAAGATGATGGCGGCGAAGACGAGAAAATCCTCGCTGTTCCGCACCAGAAGCTGACGCGTTACTATGACAAGATCCACAATTACACGGACGTACCTGACACACTGTGCGACAGGATCGAGCACTTCTTTGCCCATTACAAGGATCTGGAGCCCAACAAGTGGGTCAAGATCCAGGGCTGGGAGGGCGTCGACAAGGCACGCGAACTGATTCAGGCGTCTGTAGATCGTTTCAAGGCCGAGGGCAGCTAGGCCTGAAAGGTAAGCCGATTTGGAATTCAGTGTCTGGCTTGCCCTGATCGGCTTGTTCCTTGCGGGCGGCCTGACACCCGGACCAGCCGTGATGCTGGTCGTGTCCTCGTCGCTGCGATACGGCTTCCAGCCCTCCATGCTGCCGGCGATCGGTGTTTCAACCGCCAATTTCGTGTGGATTGGCCTCGCTGCTGGCGGGGCCGCCGCCATTGCCAGCCAGTTCCCGCAAGCGTTTCTCGGCCTGAAGCTTGCCGGACTGGCCTTCATCATATGGCTTGGATACGGGCTGGTCCGTGCAAAACCGCGTGATTTGCGCCTGTCACGAGAAGCCATGCCAAAACGGCGCGCCCTGTTCGGCAAGGGCGTCGCATTGCAGCTTGCGAATCCCAACGCCCTGGTTTTTTTCGGTGCGTTGCTTCCCGGTTATTTCGATGCCACGCGGCCGCTTTTCATCCAGGTCGCCATCGCCATGGCGACGATCACCTTCACAGAGATGGTCGGCCTTGCCGTGTATGCGATCGCAGCGGACCGGATGGCGCGGAGCTTTGCCAATCCGACGTTTACGCGCTGGTTCAATGTCGGCGCAGCGGCCCTGATGGTTGGGTCTGCCGCCTTTGCCGTGTGGGCGACGAGCCGGCCCTAGGGCTCGACGACCGAGAACTCACCGCTCGTCTCATCGCGCCAGTGCAGCTCACCATGCGCAATGGCAAACCACGCACCATGAAGTTGCAGGTCGCCGGATTTGATCCGCTCTTCGACGAAGGGAAACGTCATCAAATTCTTGAGTGACGTGCCAATACCGGCAAATTCCAGCTCTCTCTGCGCGTCGGCTGGCTGTTTCGCGAGCACGCCGTCCCGCGCCTCATCGAGCAAGCTGACCCATGGGGCAATGAAATGTCCGACCGGCTTGTCATTCGCTGCCGACAGGGACGCCTGCACGCCGCCACACCCGCCATGCCCCATAATGAGGATATGCTTCACTTTCAGGGCGGTGACCGCAAATTCCAGCGCGGCACTGACGCCGTGCAAGCCACCGCCTGGATCATATGGCGGCACCAGGTTGGCAACGTTGCGGACGACAAAGAGCTGGCCCGGCGCGGCATTGAAGATGTCCGCCGGCTCGGCACGGCTGTCGGCGCAGGCGATGATCATGATGTCCGGGTCCTGACCGCGGCCCAGCTCTTCATAAAGCTTGGCCTGCTCAAGGTAGGTCCCTTTGCGAAAGTCGCGATAGCCCTGTTTCAGCTCTTCTGGCGTTCTCATACTGGCTCCATACTGGTCCGATTTGCGCCCGAAATAGACAGTCTTGACGATTTTCGCAACGTCGCACGAGACGACCCGTTCACTTCCGTCAACCAATTTGCAAAGATGTTGGTGCAATCGTGCTCTGAACAAGACGGTTTACGGAGTCCAGAATGGCCGACGCAGAGGCAAAACCCAAAAAGAAAGCGACCCGCCGTCGCCAGGGGCCGCGTCGCAGCGAAGCCTCGCGCGCCGCAATTCTTGACGCCACACGCGAAGAGCTGACGACCAATGGTTGGCGCAAGTTCAGCGTAGATGGTGTGGCCCGCTCCGCGCACGCCTCCAAGCAGACGATTTACCGCTGGTGGCCCGCGACGGGTAACATGTGCATGGAAGCGGCCACGACGATGCTGCAACCCGCGCCAGCCTCAGGCCCTGATCCGGTCGAGCGGATCGCCGCACTTGTCCTGCCCTTCGAAGTCGCGACCCGGACCGGAAATGGCCACGCCGTCCTGCGCGGCGCGCTAATGGCGGCCGCCGACGAAAAGGAAGCCGGTGAAACGTGGCGCACATGGATGAAGTCGAATGTACGCGCGCCGCTGCGGCTCATCCTTGCCGAACTTGCCGCGAAGAAAAAAGTGCGCCGCGATTACGATCTTGATGAAGCGGTCAACCTGCTGGTCTCGCCGGCCTGGCACAATTTGCTGATCATGCGCGCTCCATTGCGCGACGGCTTCAGCAAGGAGCAGGCAGAGCGGCTATTGAAGGTGCTTGCAGCCTAGGCCTTTGCGCCGCGTTTGCCGCCGCCATAGACAGGATTGGTCGCCGCACTCTGCTCGTCGAGTGGCCAGCGCGGGCGCGAGGAAAATGTCATCGCCTCTGAGGGCACACTGCCCTCGACCAGGCGCTCGGCGCCAGCCAGCGCAATCATGGCCGCATTGTCCGTGCAGTGCTTCAGCGGCGGCGCAATCAGCACCGCGCCATTTGCTTCGGCTACCGCTTCAAGGGCCTGACGTATCGCCGTATTGGCAGCCACGCCGCCAGCCACGACAAGCCGCTTTCCATCTTTGCCGCCCCTAAATCCATCCAGGGCCCGGCCAGCCCGCGCCGACAGGCAATCGGCAATCGCGGCCTGATAGCTTGCGCAGAGATCAGCCTTGTCCTGCTCGTCCAGCGAACCCGCCTCAATGATCCGGGCCGCCGCCGTCTTGAGGCCGGCAAAGCTCATGTCGAGACCGGCCCTGTCAAGCAATGGCCGGGGGAGTTTGTAGCGACCGGGATTGCCGCCCATCGCGGTGCGCTCGACTGCCGGGCCGCCCGGAAAGCCGAGGCCCAGCAATTTGGCCAGCTTGTCAAAGGCCTCGCCCGCCGCATCGTCGATCGTCGTGCCAAGACGCGTGTAGTCGCCAAGGCCCTTCACTTCGATGAACTGGCAGTGCCCGCCCGAGACCAGCAGGAGCAGGTAGGGAAAGGGGCAATCGCTTGCGAGGCGCGGGCTTAGCGCATGGCCCTCAAGATGATTGACCGGAATGAATGGCTTGCCCGTGGCCAGTGCGATCGCCTTGCCCGTCATCATGCCGACCATGACCCCGCCGATCAGCCCCGGCCCTGAGGTTGCGGCAATCCCATCTATTGCCTGGAGGCTCAGTCCACTGTCCCTGATCGCCGCAGCGACCACCTTGTCGGCGACATCGGCATGCGCCCGCGCCGCGATTTCCGGTACGACGCCGCCATAAGGCGCATGCTCTTCGATCTGGCTGCGGACAATTTCCGACAGGATTGTGGTCTTGCCGTCTTCCAGGCGAAGGATCGCAGCAGCTGTCTCATCACAGCTCGTTTCAATGCCGAGGACGGTCACACGTGTCATGGCGCTCACTTAAGCGTTTGGCGTGCCGCAGGAAAGACCGGCCCGTCAGTCGTCGATCAGCGCCGACAGGATCGAGCGGATCCAGGTTTCACGCTCCATGTTGTAGGCCTTGAACGTGGTCGCGTAGTCCCAGTAACACCAGCCGATCCGGCGTTCTTCGGCCAGTTCCCGCATGGTTCGCGTCCATGTCACGCGCTGGTCGAGCGGGATTTCCTCATACACACCGAACTCACCGAGCAGCATCGGGTGGCCCTGTTCAATGGCGAACTTTGCCGCGAGGGTCGCGCCGAGCCGCATCTCGGCAATGTCATCGCGTGTGCCCCAGCGTGGCCCGACCGGCGGTGGTGGATCAGCGAAGAAGGCACCCTGATGCGTGAAGGCATAGGGCTCGTAGGAATGGAAGGTCAGGATGATCCTGTCATCCTGCGGTGGACGGCTCTTGAGCAGCGCATCCAGCCCGCCCCATCCGGCGCTGCCGACAACAACCCAGCGATCGGGATGCTTCTCCCGCACGATGGACAGGAGCTCGCGATTGACGGCGTCCGTCTTGCGTACCGTCATCCGGTCATTCGGCTCATTGATCAGTTCAAAGAAAACCGTGTCCGGCGCGCCTTCGAAGGCATCGGATATCTGCGTCCAGAGCGCGCCGAGCCGTTCGCGGTGCGCATCCGGCTTTTTCATCAGCTCATTATAGTGGTGCACATTGACGATGACCTGCAGACCCGCCTCATCGGCCCAGCCAACGATTTCCCTGATCCGGGCCATGAAGGCCGGATCGATAGTGTACGGCACATTCGCTTCGGCATGCCCGCTCCATTTGATCGGCAGACGCACGGTATCGAAGCCAGCATCGGCAAGACGCTGCAAGTCTTCCTTGCGCACCGTATAGCCCCACTCGCCCTCATTCGGCGCTTCGAGGCCCCCGCCGAGATTCATGCAGCGCTCGATGGGTGTGGCCGGTGCAAGGACCGGGGCAGTATTTTCGGCTTCTGCGGCGGGCTCACCCGGGCTGCAGGCGGTCAGCATGAAAGCTGTGAGAAAGAGAAAACGTATCATGACCACCATGGATTAGACGCGGATTGTTAAAATTCCGCCCGCACCGGGCGCGCCAGTTGCCGCAGGCTGGCTCTGTTGCATGGTGTCTTCTGACTCTATAGCAGGGCGAAAGTTCGACAGGCAGGAGGCATTTATGCCGTCAATCAAGGCGCCGAAGCTAAAACTCAGGATCGGAACGCGCGGCTCCCCGCTCGCGCTGGTGCAGGCACGACAGGTCGCTGCGGAGCTTGAACGCCTGGGTGAAGGCAGCGTCGAGTGCGAGATCGTCACTTTCACGACCGGCGGTGACAAGCTGACAACCGAGCGCCTGATCAATGCTGGCGGCAAAGGCCTGTTCACCCGCGAGATTGACCGCGCCGTTGACGAAGGCCGCTGCGACCTTGCCGTTCACAGCCTGAAGGATGTGCCCGGTGCCATCCCCGATGGGCAGGAGCTGCTGGCTTTCCCGAAGCGCGAGGACCCGCGTGACGGCTTTATCACGACATCCGGTCTCAAGAGCCCGAAAGACCTTCCAAAGGGCGCAACGGTCGGCACCGCCAGCCTGCGCCGCGAATCCCAGACACTGGCGCTGCGGCCCGATCTCAAGATCGTGACGTTTCGCGGCAATGTGCAAACCCGCCTGAAGAAACTGGAAGATGGCCTCGCCGACGGAACTTATCTCGCCATGTCCGGCCTTGAACGGCTGGGCATGGCGCATATTGCCAAGCCCATCCCCGTTGAAGACATGATCCCGGCAGCCGGACAGGGCATTATTACGGTCGCGGCGCGCCCGGCCGATATGGATGCTGGCCTTGTTGACCTGGTCAGAGCGCTCGACCACGCTGAAACCCGGCTCGCTGCCACTGCTGAGCGCGCCTTCCTGGTCGAGTTGGACGGCTCTTGCCGAACCGCCATGGGCGGGCATGCGCGCCTGGAAGACGATGTCTGGAAGTTCGACGGCGAAGTCCTGAAACCCGACGGCTCTGCGAGATGGGCCGAAAAAGGCATCGCACAGTCCGATGCAAGCGCTGAAGAGCTCGCCGCACTGGGACAGAATGCGGGCAAACACATCCGGGCCGCGGCTGGCGGCGAACTGCCTTCATTTGAAGATGGCTGACACACGCGTCCTTGTCATCCGGGCCGAGCCGGGAGCCTCAGAGACGGCCGCACGTCTCAAGGCGCTTGGCCTGACGCCTGTCGTCTCGCCCGCGCTCAGGCTGACCGCCCGCGACGAAGCCCTGCCGTCTCTTTCAGGGTATTCCGGCCTGGTCTTCACCAGCGCCAATGGCGTGCGCTTTTTTGCCGAGGCGAGCGACGACCGCACCCTGCCCGTCTGGTGCGTTGGCCCGTCCACAGCCTCCGAAGCGGTCCGCCAGGGCTTTTCACCGGTTCACCAGTCATCCGGCGACGCGCACGATCTTGCCCATTTCATTGCTCATCACTGGACGCAAGACACGCCGAAATCATTGCTTCACATTGCCAATTCGGCGGCTCGAGGCGTTGTAAAAGCCGCGCTGTCTGAGCAGGGCTTTGATCTCACCTTCGTCCCGCTCTACGAAGCCCGCCCGGCCGCATCACTCAGCGCCGACGCCGTCGACGCCATCAGCTCCGGCGCGCCGGTCACCTGCCTTGTCCATTCGGCAAAAGGCGCTGAAGCGCTTGCCGGGCTTGCAAAATCGCTCGATCTTTCGAATACGAGATTTGTTGCGATTTCCGCTCAGGCTGCGGCGCCCCTCGGCAATGCCGGGACAGGTGCCATTTCGATAGCCAGCCATCCTGACGAGGACCATTTGCTGGGCCTGCTGCAAAGGGTACTCGAAGCGGGCTGATCGTGGCACAGTCACATCAAGGCGGCTGGGGAGCGCGCAAGAGGTAGACTTTATGAGCGACCGTCCGACCCACGCTTCTGACCCCATCGACGCAGAGTTCGAACCTGCGGACGATACAAAGCAGATCGAGTCGACCCATGAGACGCCAGCCAAATCCGGTGGGCCCGGCTGGGTCTCGCTTACCTTTGTCTGCCTGATTGCCCTCGGCAGCCTCGCTGTCTCGCTCTGGTCTTCTGGCCTGCTAAAGCAGAATCTCGTCCCGACGCCGTCATCGGCTTCTGTGGCGGACCTGCGCGAAACCCATGCGGCAGTGCAGGCACGGGTCGGCGAACTGTCAGCCCAGGTCGAAGGCATGATCGACCGTGTGGACAGTGAAATTGCCCGCCTCGAAACCGAAGTTGCAGCGATTGAGCCTGCGCCGGCTGAAACGCCAACCACACTGGACGCTGATGCCGCCACGGTGTTCGACACACGCATTGCCGCGATTGAACAGCAGCTGGCAGACCTGGCCACTGCCGAGGACAATGCGATTGACCCGGCCCGTATCGAAGCGATCGAGAGCGCACTCGCCTCGGCCCGTAATTCCGGCGGCGACGTTGATAGCGCACAGCTTGTCGACATCCGCACAGAGCTGGCCTCGATCAAGACCGATCTAGGAGAGCTCGCCTTCACCCAGACCGAGTTTGCAAACCAGATCGAGACGATCCGGACCGATGCGACGGAACTTGGCCGGTCATCGCAGCAAGTTGTTACAGCCTCCCTCGCGCTTGCCGCCATTGAAGCGACCGCGGCGCGCGGCGAACCGTTCGAAGCCGAGTTCCGGCAATTGCAGGATGCGCGCCCGGACGACCGCGATGTCCAGGCGCTGGCCAGCCTCTCCCAGATCGGTATTCCGCCGCTTGCAGAATTGCGGTCCCAGTTCCGCGAGCTACGCAAGCAGGCAACGTCTCGCGGCGCAGCTGACGGGAGCGGAAAGGGCTGGATGAATACGGTATTCGGGGATTCCGTCAGCGTGCGCCGGACGGAAAGTGGAGGCGAGACTGCCGATCGGCTTGTCGATGCGGAAGCTGCCCTTGCACGCGACGACCTTTCCATTGCGATCGATGCTGTCGAAGCCTTGCCGGATGAAACCAAACCCATCTTCCAGACATGGCTGGCCGATGCGCGGCGGCGCGCACGGCTGGAAGGCGCTTTGGAGGATATGCGTCTCAAACTGATCGCGGCTGGCCAATAGCCATCTCGCCAGGCAATCGACCGCAGACGCGCCGGGATGCACCAGCCGCAGCTGCCAATGCATCTTCTTTTTGCCCGGTTCGTTGTGCAGCCTTGAAACCTTGTAGTTTCCTCAAGCTTAACACCTTACATGTGAACATAAGCACATTGACCAAAACGGCCCTTAATTCTGGGGACAGGCCCCGCACGAAATGATTGTACTTTTCCTCGTCATCCTCCTGATCGTCCTGGCAGGGCTGGCCGTCCTGTGGGTGGCGCGGCTGCCGGGCAGCGTACTGATCACCCTCGGCCCGGAAACGGCGATCGAGCTGAAACTGGTCGTCGCCGTGCTCGCCGTGCTGCTGATTGGCGGCGCACTGGCGCTTGTGTGGGGTGCGCTGACAGGCCTCATCCGTATGCCGTCAAAATTTTCCCGGGCACGCGAAGCCTCAAAAACGAGGTCCGCCAACAAGGCGCTGGCGGATGGGTTGCTCGCAGCAGAAGCCGGGGATGTCCGTTCAGCGCGGAAGTATGCCAGCAAGGCCGCCAAGCATGGCGAGGATGAGCGGTTGAAACTCCTGCTGGAAGCGCGCACCGCCGAAATATCGGATGACTGGTCCGGCGCTGAACGCGCCTGGGGACAGCTTGCCCGCCTGCCCGGCGGCCACCTCGCAGGCTTACGCGGGGCAGCGACGGCCGCTTCCGAGCGCGGTGATACGATTTCGGCCGAGGCGCGCGCGCGTGAAGCGCTGGAGCTTCGTGCTGATGCCGACTGGCCATTCAATGCCCTGTTCGACAGCCAGGTTGCGCGCGGCCACTGGCAGGAAGCGCTCGACACGCTGGCGATTGGCGAGAAGCGCGGTGCCATCAAGGGGGACAGCCTGCGCCGGCGCCGGGCCGTCCTCTACACAGCGCTCGCCTGCGGCCTGCCAAATGCCGAACGCCGCGACGCGCAGCGCCTGCTGGCCGACGCAATCCGGTCTGCACCCACCTTCCCGCCGGCTGCATGGCATGGTGCCCGGCACCTTATGATTGATGGCAAGGTCAAGGCCGCCCAGGGCGTGCTGGAACTTGGCTGGAAAGCCAACCCGCACCCTGCCCTCTCTCAGCTTTGCCGCCGTCTCGACCAGGCCGACACGCCAAAAACGCAACTGGCCCGGCTTGAAGCCCTCGCTGCGGCCAATCCCGAGGCCCGCGAAAGCCGGATCCTCAAGGCCGAAATCGCCATGTCGAGCCGCGACTGGATGACAGCCATCAGGTCGCTCGCCCTGCTCGTCGAAGAAAATCCGACCGCGCGGCTGTGCCTCCTGCTCGAACAGGCCCTGCGCGGCTATGGCGACGACAAGGAATCCAATCGCTGGGGCCGCATGGCGGCAACCGCCTCGCGCGAAGCTGAATGGTCGGACATTGATCCGAACGGGTCGGCTTTTGATTATTCACGGCGTGATTGGGCGCGCCTCGTCTATGCCTTTGGCGATGCCGGAACGCTGGTGCATCCGCGCTATGAAGCGTATGGCCGCGAACTCGAAGCGGGTCGCCACATTGCACTGCCTGCCCCAGCCCGGCGCGTTTCGCCACTAGCTCAGCCTTCGGGCAGGTCAGCACCGATTGCGGCAGAGGCGGGCAACCCATCGCCCCTGGCCTCGCCGCCACTAGACTATGTGTCCGACCAAGAAGAAGACTGAAGCAGAGATGAAAACCGGGCTTGCGACTGAGGGCGCCAAACGGTAAGGAAGCGCTCTCGAAATGGCAGGCCGCTTTAGCTCAGCTGGTAGAGCATCGCATTCGTAATGCGGGGGTCAGGTGTTCAAGTCACCTAAGCGGCACCATTCACTTCGGGTGGCCCTGCGGGCCAAAAATCAGTCCGGTGGACTGATTTTACGAAGTGAATGCCCCGGCAGGGGCCTCAAAAGCTTGTTTCCGTATCGCGGCTTTGCCGCTCACATGAGACGGGCTCAAGGCTGCGTCTCCCTTCAGCCAAAGCCGACGCGCTCACCCCAGCGGATAGTCCGCGACCGGTTCATACACACTCTTCTTCCCGACACGCGGGATGCTTTCAAAGAGGTGGAACTGGTCGGCCGTCCACGGACCGGCACGCAAGACCTGCCAGCGCTCGGACCACGCCATTGCCGATGCGAGCGGCACATCATTGAGATAGGCGAGCGTGATGTGCGGCTTGAACGGCTTTTCATCCGGCTTCAGGCCAAGCCGGCGGCCAACGGCCCGGCAGTCTTTTGACAACTGGTCCATCTCGGGCGTGCGCTTCACCGTGGCAAAGACCGAATGCGGCTCCTTGCGGCCAAACCAGCCAACACCCTCGATCCTGAGATCGAATTGCGGGCAGGCGAGATTACCGATTTCGCCGTCCAGCTCGCGAGCGTCCGGTTCTTCCATGTCGCCGAAATAGGCAAGCGTGATGTGAAAATGCCCCCGCTCGCGCCATCGCGCCCCATCCAGGCCCGTCTGCAGCGGCAACAGGCGCGCGGCTATGTCGTCGGGAACAGGAAGGGCTGCAAACAGTGTTATCATGGCTCTACTCAAACAGAAAAAGCCCGGCCATCAAGACCGGGCTTTTCCAAATCTGTTCCGGATCTGCCGTTCGGAAACTTATCCTGCGAGTTCATCCAGCTTGCTGAAATGCTCTGCCAGCAGGTAATAGAAGGTCACACGGGACTTGTTGCCGCCTTCTGGTTTCAGCTTTTCGCAGATCTTGCCGATTGCGGCATCAATGTCGGTATTCGACTGCGCCAGACCGAGCTTGCTGCGGCAAAATTTTTCCCGAACACGCTGAAGTTCGCCTTCATCGGAGCAGGAAACCAGCGAAGAATCGCGATTTCTGAGAGCAATTCCCAGATGACCGACAATCTTTTCGGCGGCCTTCTGATTATACCCTTTTGCGTATTTTTTGATGTTGTCAGCGTAAGCTGATGCGTCTGCCATAGGTTGTATCCCCTTCGAGTTGCGTTCACCCCTCTGCTGCCGTTACGACAGCATCAAGCATGCTGCCGCCAGCTCAAGAGAAAGTCAAACAAACCTTTTTGTTCACGGGCATGGTGACGGTTGACGCAAGTGCAGACCATTTACGTCAGCTTCCATTTCTTCGGTCCAGTCGAGTTCAAATGCGTCAATACACGTCTTGAGTTGATCCAGACTTGTAGCACCTATGATTGTGGACCCCATGAAGTGACGGGTGTCGCAAAAACGCAGTGCAAACTGCGCCGGGTCGACGCCATATTTGGCCGCAAGATCGACATAGCCATTGATCGCCGCTTCGGCGCCCGGCTTCTCATAACGTTGTAGCCTCTCGAACAATTGCTTGCGCGAACCGGCGGGCAGGGCACCGCCGCGATACTTGCCCGTCAGATAGCCCTGGGCGAGCGGTGAATAGGCCAGCAGGCTGACGCCTTCACGCACGCAACACTCCTCAAGGTCGCCCTCGAATGTCCGGTTGACGAGACTATAGGCATTCTGGATCGACTGGATGCGCGGCAAGCTGGCCCGGTCACTCTCAGCGATGAAACGCATCACACCATACGAATTTTCATTCGACAGACCGATATGACGGATACGCCCGGCTTTCACATGCGCATCGAGATGCGACAGGATTTCTTCGAACGGTTCATAATCGACCTTGTAGGTGTCGGCATCGGCCTTGTTGCCGAACATGCCGACAGGCCGGTCGGGCCAGTGCAGCTGGTAGAGGTCGATATAGTCGGTCTGCAGACGCTTCAGGCTCTTTTCAACCGCCTGGTCGACCTGGTCTTTCGTCTGGCGCGTCATGCCAACGTCGCCATCCCGCGTCCATGTCATGGGCGAGCGGCCGCTGATCTTGCTGGCGAGGATGATATCCTTGCGCTTGCCGGTCTTCCTGAACCAGCTTCCGATGATCTTTTCAGTTGATCCCTGCGTCTCGGGCTTCGGCGGCACGGCATACATTTCCGCCGTGTCGAAAAAGTTGATACCCCGTTCGACAGCGTAGTCCATCTGGGCGTGGCCCTCTTCCTCTGTATTCTGCTGGCCCCATGTCATCGTGCCAAGGCAACAGGCCGTGACTTCAAGCTCCGTTGTTCCGAGTTTGCGCTTTTTATCCGGCATCCAGATTCCCTTTGTTAACAGCTGATCAGGATAGAAAGCCTATTACTGCAATGACAACCGGTTTTCCTTGAACTGGAGGGGGTTTTCCCACATATTATCGGTAATCGGCATGGCTTTCATGCCGGCCTTTCGAAAGAGGGATAAATGAACAATTTCAATCCATCTGTCGCCCGCGGCAGGTCCATGGATGCGAGCATTGACCAAGGCCTGCGGTCCTTCATGCTCGGCGTCTACACGAAACTGACCTGGGGCATCGCGCTCTCCGGTGTGCTGGCCTTCCTGGCCGGGACCTGGGAGCCGCTCACAAACCTGATCTTCGGGACGCCGCTTTATTACGTCGTGGCGTTTGCACCGATTGCGCTGATCTTCGGCTCGATGTTCTTCATGAAGAACCCATCGCCGCTCGGTTCAGCCATCCTGTACTGGGCGATCGTGGTCTTTATCGGCCTCGGTCTCGGCGTGTATTTCTACATGGCTTCCAGTGGTATGACGTCACAAACGGCCGGCGGCATCAAACAGGCGCTCACCTATGGCACCATCGCCAAGGCGTTCCTGATCACATCGTCCGCATTCGGCGCCCTTACGCTGTGGGGCTATACGACCAAGCGTGACCTGTCCGCCATTGGCAGCTTTGCCATCATGGCGATCTGGGCCCTGCTGGCCGTTTCCGTGATCTACATGTTCCTTCCGATGCTCGGCATCATGGAGCCATCCAGTGGCATGGAATGGCTGATTTCCGGCGGCTTCGCCCTGCTCTCGGCGGTCCTCGTCGCGTGGCAGACGCAGGAGCTGAAAGAAGGCTATTACCAGCTCGCTGGCAACCAGCGCGGCATGGCCGTGATGACGAATTGGGGTGCTCTCAACTTCTTCATCATGTTCGTGAACATGTTCCGCTTCGTGCTGATGCTCCTCGCCTCGCGAGACTAGCCAGCCTGACACATAATCCGAAAAGCCCCGGTCCAGCAGCCGGGGCTTTTTTCTTGACTCCCGCCGCCGCGCGATGACAGTTTCGAACAAATCAGGAACTTATAGTCTGGAGACGGTGATGGCCGATGATCACCTCAACCCATGTGCGAGCGATATCTGCCGCGGCGTACTACGCCTGTTTGCAGACCTGAATCTTGCTGGCGTCACAGAAATGACCCTGGCCAATGGCAGACGCGCCGACATTGCCGCGATAGACCCGGCCGGCAAGATTACCATTGTGGAAGTCAAAAGTTCGGTCGCCGATTTTCGCTCCGATGCCAAATGGCCTGATTACCGGCCCTTCTGCGACCGTTTCTATTTCGCGGTCGGGCATGGTTTCCCGCAGGCCCTTATCCCTGAAGAGACCGGACTGATCGTTGCCGATGGCTTTGGCGGCGCCATCCTGCGTGAGCCGGGCGAGACGCCTCTGGCGGCAGCACGCCGCAAGGCCGTCACGCTGCGTTTTGCACGCCTTGCGGCAAACCGGCTGAATTTTGGCGCTGAGCCTGTCGCCAGCGATCTTCTCTCGCAACCGTCCTGATGCCGCCGCCATCTGGACGCGAACCGCCTGAATGCCTAGCTGAGCGCCTATGAGTCTTGCCTATCCTCTTGCCGCGACCGCAGAAGATGCCCTGAAGGGCATCAATATGGCGGCGCGTACGCGCTATGAAGCTGAGGAAGTCGCTGGCGACACGCCGGTTCTGTCACTTGAGACCGAGTGGCTGAAACCGCCTGGCGCGGATCTGGCAGCGCTGATGAAACAGGCCGAATCCGGTGAGGCGAAAGGCTTCATCCAGACCTATGAGGATGCCGACGGAAAGCCTGTTCTTGCCGTCACATACTGGAAACTCGGAAAAGCTCCGGCCAAAACGAAGGCCAAGGCCAAAGCACCCGCACCGGAAAAGCCGAAAGTCCCGGCAAAGAAAAAACCTGCCGAAGACCATACGGACGATCTTTATTTCCGCCATGGTCGCACGCGTAAGGCACGCCGCAAGACACACACGGACCCGCGCCAGATGGATTTGTTCATGGACCCTGACCAGCGCGGCTATGAACACAAGGACCCAAACAATCCGAACACCATCCTCACGGATGAAGAAGGTGACGGAACAACGTTTGGCGGATAGCCTTGGGTGGCCTCAGTCAGCTGACATAAGGCGATAGCACCGCCAGTGACGCCAGTGTCATGACGATCAGCAGAAGTCCAAAAAGCACCCTCAGTCCAGGCCGCTCTTCAGACGGGATAGCCCGCCACCATGCGTGCAATGTGTCTCGTTCGTCCATGCAGGGCATAGTAGCAGGACGCCGCCTGGGCCTCAAATTAAGCTGGTTTAAAGATTAGCGCGACGCCGTTATTGCAATAGCGTTTGCCGGTCGGCGCGGGGCCGTCATTGAAGACGTGCCCCTGGTGACCGAGACAGCGGGCGCAGTGATATTCCGTGCGCTGCATCCAGAGCTTGTTATCCGGCTTGGTCGCGAGACTACCTTCAATGAAGCTTGAAAAACTTGGCCAACCCGTTCCGCTCTCATACTTCGCCTCGGATTTGAACAGTGGCAGGTCGCAGCCCTTGCAGTGGAATACACCTTCACGCTTCTCCGCATTGAGCGGTGAGGAATGGGCACGTTCGGTATCTTCCTTGCGCAACACACCGAATGCTGCCGGTTCGAGGCGCTCGCGCCAATCGGCTTCGCTGAGCGCACGCCATTCAGTGTCTGAATAGTCGGCCTCGGCGGCCACTGCCTCTTCGGCCTGTCCCTTACCATTGGTGCAGGCGGCGAGAATGGTGCCAGCCACCCCCCCCATAAGGAGGTTGCGGCGCGAAAATCTTGAAGTCGTTTGGGTCATGGGCTTGATATAGGTCGATGTTTTCACCCGTCGAAACACAAATGCGTGTGGAAATCTTGAGGTTCTTCGAGCGCAAGCTGGCATTCAGGGTCGCCATTCCATCCACAAGCCACTAGAACGCGCGGCGTCGACAAGGTTAACCGGAGCATGGACCCATGGACGGAAACGATCCCAAACTTACAGAAGCCGCCAAGGAAAAGCTGCGCCTCACCATTGAGCGCATCGAGCGTCTCGAAGAAGAAAAAAAAGAAGTCGCTGACCAAATCAAGGACGTCTTCGCCGAAGCCAAGTCCATGGGCTATGATGTGAAGGCACTTCGCCAGGTCGTCCGCATCCGCAAACAGGACAAGCAGGCCCGCGAAGAAGCTGAAGCGGTGCTGGAAACCTATCTCATAGCGCTCGGCGAAATCTAGTCACGGTCAACCGGTTTCAGGCTTTTGGGCCAGTGCTCGGGGCGCGGCCCCAGCCCGATGGCCCGCGCGGGCAGCCGCCTCAACAGTGGCACGGCATCCAGCGCCCTGATCAACAGCGGCACCCGCAGCCTTGTCTTCGCAGAGATCGCCGGCAGCAGGAGGTTTTCGTGCGCGAAGATCTGCGCGGCCTGCGTCAATTTTGCCGGCAGGTGGCGCCGCGCCTGTACCGCTTCGAGCACGGCGTCCGTCAGCGCCCCGGTGGAAAGCGGCCGGTGCAGGATGCGCGCGGCGGCCACCGCGTCCTGCAAGGCGAGATTGATCCCCACACCGCCGACCGGTGACATCGCATGGGCGGCATCCCCGATGGCCAGGAAACCCGTGCGCCACCATGTCTCCAGCCGGCTGACCTGCACACTCAGCAATTTCACGCCATCCCAGCTTTCAATCGAGCAAGCTGCATCGGCAAGATGCGGCGCAAGCTCAGCAATCTTCGCCCTGAACGCCTGAAGCCCGGCTGCGCGAATGCGCGCATTGCCATTCTTCTCGATGACAAAGGCGCACTGCCAGTAGGTGTCGCGGTTGATCGTGACGAGAAAGCCGCCGGGCGCGATATAGCCGAGTGACTGGTTGGCATCGTGATGGCGCTCACGCGGCAGGCTGAACCAGAGCACATCAATGGGCGCGCCTTTCTCTGTCAGCGCCAGCCCAGATTGCGGCCGCAACGTCGATTCGCGCCCGTCGCATGCCACCGTCAGGGAGGCACGCACCTCGATTTGCCCACTATCACCGCTTGCCCGGACACCGCACACCTTCCCGGCCTCGATGATCAGCTCATCGGCATGGGTCGACCTCATCAGCCTGAAACCGGTATAGGCGCTCGCCTCATCGGCCAGGAAATCGAGAAATTCCCATTGCGGCATGAAGGCGACATATCTGGCGACGGTCGGCAGATGCCTGAAATCCACCATCTCATAGAGTTTACCGGAGAAATTCACTCCGATCCGCTCGGTCTTCTGATGCGGTCGCTCAAGGAATTTTTCCAGCAGGCCAAGCTCATGTAGCACCTGCATGGTGGATGGGTGCACGGTATCGCCGCGAAAGTCGCGGAAGAAGTCTGCATGCTTCTCCATCATGACGACATCGAGTCCCTGGCGCGCCAGGAGGTAGCCGAGCATGATCCCGGCCGGGCCGCCCCCGGCAATGCAGCAATCTGTCCTGATCATGTCGCCGAATCCAATGCCCATGCCGCGCTGCTGTTCCGGCCGATTTGTGTTTTGTCCGAACAGCTTTAATTTCAGCGCGATCATGCCACGCGACATTGATGAGACCAAGAAACGCAAGGCCCTGCGCAAACTGCGCAAGGCGGCAGACCTTGCCGCGCGCGGCGAAGGCCCGGAGCTGTCTGACTGGGAAAAGGAATTCCTGGAAGAGGTTGAGGCGAGGATCGAGACGTATGGTTCGGCTTTCGCTGACCCGGAAAAAGGCAATCTTGAAGAGCCGATGTCCGCGCTGCAGACCCGCAAGCTGAAAGAGATAGACAAGAAGGCGCGCGGCAAGGGCGGCGGGTTCAAAACCCGCAAGCCGCTCGGCGCGAAGAAAAAGCCGGGCTTTAGCCCTCGTGTCCGGCAACTGGACGAGGATGTTGAGGAAGACGCGCCTCCACCGCCCGACCCGAACCCGGCAAAACCACCGCTCGGCGTAATCCGTGGCAGTGAGCTGAAACTGAAACATGCGCCGGACGCACCCGTCCCGAAACGCCCCACCTTCCGGGTGATCAAGGGCGGCCGTGATGACGCCTGAGCAAGCCGCCACCTGGGCGCGCTTCAAGCATGAGACCGGGACAATGGCAGAGCCCTATGACGTCTTCGCCTTCGGTGACACCCCGGCGCTCGCCAATGACCTACTGGGCCTCGTTCTGGCCGGCACCAAGCAAGCGACGGCGACGAGGCTGGCTTTCTACCAGAAAGCAGGCATGCGCCCGCCCAGAGGCGGTGACCTTTCGCTGGTCCTCGATGGTATGGGCCTACCTTCTTGTATCATCGAAACCACTGTCGTTGATATCGCGCCCTTCAACACGGCGACTGAAGATTTCGCCTACATAGAAGGTGAGGGCGACAAGTCGCTCGGCTACTGGCATCGTGCACATCTTGCCTATTACCAGCGCGAATGTGCCTGCGAAGGTAACAGGTTCAGCGAAGACGAAGACATCGTCTTCGAACAGTTCCGTCTTATCTGGACTCCTGAGCGACAATAACGGACATTAGCGTCCGCAAATGGATGGAGCACGCAAGACATGAAAACCGTCGTCATCACGGGCGCATCAACCGGCATCGGCCGGGCTGCCGCCGAACATCTCGCCAGCAAGGGCTGGAAGGTTTTTGCCGGTGTGCGCAAACATTCCGATGGCGACCCGCTGAAGCAGGCGAATGCCAATATCCAACCGATCATACTCGATGTCGCCAAGCCGGATCAGATCAAGGCGGCGGTCCAGACCGTGTCGAAAGCTCTTGGCGGCAAGACACTGGACGGCCTCGTCAATAATGCCGGTATCGCCAGTATGGGGCCCCTGCCCGTCCAGCCGATGGACCAGTTCGAACAGCATTTTGAGATCAATGTCTTTGGCCTGATGCGTAATACGCAAAACTTCCTGCCCTTGCTCGGCATGAACGAGACCCGCGAGGGCAAGCCCGGGCGCATCGTGAATATCACCAGTGTCGGCGGGCGTCTCTCGTCGCCATTCCTGGGCGCCTATGCTGCGACGAAACATGCCGTCGAAGCCATCACCGACAGTTTTCGCCGCGAGCTCATCATCTACGGGATCGACGCGATCGCGATCGGCCCCGGTTCGGTGAAGACGCCGATATGGGACAAGGCGGAGGACATGAACAGGAACCAGCCCTACGCAAATACGGTGTGGGCCGAACCTATCCAGAAGTTTGCAGACACGATGCTACAGGGCGGGCGCGACGGACTCGATCCGAAAATCATTGGCGAGACAATCGAAAAGGCGCTGACGAGCAGCAGCCCGAAGGCCCGCTACGCGCCGGTGCCGAACAAGCTGACCAACTGGATTATACCGACCCGGCTGCCCAAACGCTGGCTCGATGGCATTTTCTCAAAGCGCTTCGGAATGAAGGCGCATGACAAGAAGCGCGACTGACCACGCGTCACCAATTGCACCGGAACGTCGCGTGGTTAGTCTCACCTGAAACAAAGGGAGACAGTCAATGAGTGACCTCGTTCTGCGGATTAATGACAATGGCCTGTGCTGGCTGACCATCAACCGGCCGGACAAGCTGAACGCGCTGACCGTGGGTGTCTTCCAGCAATTGCGGGACCATATCATCGACCTGCAAACCGATGACAGCATTGGCTGTGTCATCCTGCGCGGTGCGGGAAAATGCTTCTCCGCCGGTCATGATCTGGCGGACATTGCCACAGGAGAGAAAGTCCCCTCCCGCGGCTGGCATTCGGAAACCCTGCGCATGATGGAAAAACTGCCCAAGCCGGTCATCGCAGCGGTGCATGGCCATTGCTATACCGGCGCACTGGAAGTGGCGCTGGCCGCCGATTTCATCCTCGCGGCGCAATCAGCCAAATTCGCCGACACACATGCCAAATGGGCGCTGACCCCAATCTGGGGCATGAGCCAGCGTTTGCCCCGCCGCGTTGGTATCGCCACCGCTAAACGCCTGATGTTTACGGCTGAAACGGTGCGCGCTGATGACGCGCTGCGCATCGGCCTGTGCGAAGCTGTGTTCGCAGACGAGACCTTCGAAACGGAACTGGAAAGCTTCGCCCGCCAGATCCTCGCCAACTCGCCGTTTAGCCATAAGGCCAACAAGCGCCTGCTGGAGGCCACTGACATGGACGCGCTCGATGCCGGCCTGCAATGGGAAATCACCGAGAATGAAGGCGTCGGCCCTGACATGCAGGAGCGGATCGCCGCGTTCACGAAGAAATAGACCTCACGCGACGAGGATCAGCCCGAGAATACCTGCCGTCAGCACGGCGAGGCCGGCAAATTCCCGCGCGGTGATCTTTTCGCGGAAGAAAAAATATGACGCCGCAATAGTGAAGATGATCTCCACCTGCCCGACGGCCCTGACATAGGCAGCGTTTTCCAGTGTCATCGCCGTGAACCAGCCGAGCGACGCCAGCATTCCGACAAGGCCAACAAGGCCGGTGATCCGCCATTCGCGGAAAACGCGGCCAAGCTCACCAGCCTCTCTCACCCGCAGCCAGGCCAGCATGACAAGGCTCTGGAAGACCAGCACAATCGCCAGCGTCACACTGGCCCGCACGATCGCTGGCCCATCCCCCAAAGACAGGGATGCGCCCCGGTAACAAACCGCTGACAACCCGAACAGCGCGCCGGACCCAAGGCCATACAGCAACCGGGCATCAAACGGGAAACCGCGTCCAGCCGACCTTTCTGGCCAGGAAATCAGCAGGATGCCGGCGAGCCCCACCAGGATGCTGCCAAAAGCCAGCAGGCTCACCGCTTCGCCCAGGACGACAAGGCTGAACAGTGCCGTTTGTACGGCCTCGGTCTTGGTGAAGGCCGTGCCGACGGCGAAATTGCGAAAGGAAAAGAGGTGGATCATGAAGCCGGTCGCGACGATCTGCGCGAGGCCGCCCATAAGCATCATCGGCCAGAAACGCGCATTCCAGACATCCGCTTCGCCGGGAAAGGCACATACCAGCAGTCCGGCGACCAGCACAGCCAGAGGCGCCGCAAAGATAAAGCGCGCCGAGGTCGCGCCCCACACGCTGAGGCGGTCGCGCAGCTTCTTCTGCAACATTGACCGCAGGTTCTGCAGGAAGGCGGCCGCTATTGTGATGGGGATCCAGGCAAGCATCGCGCGCTTGTTCAGTGCGCCAGCTTGGCTGTCAATCCGGCACCCAGATTAAATGATCCAGAGCAGAACGCCGAGGATCAGGGTACCGGCCCCAAACAGGCTCGCGATCCAGCGATACTCGATATGGCTGAGAGGCTCGGCAGAATGAGACTCCATCTGTTTCACGACTTTGCACGACTTCCTGTAAGCCAGAAAGAATACGGCGAGCGCGATAACGACGAACACGCTCGCCCCAAGCCGGGCCAGCCATGTGGGCTCAGTCGCCCTGAAAATCGCCTGAAAACCGAGACCGAGCACGGCAGACGCGACCCCCGTGCGTATCCAGCCGGCGAACGTCCGCTCATTTGCCAGCATGGTCCTGTCTTCGGCAAAATCCGTCCGGTTCTCGGCAAGGTCTGTCCGGTTTTCAGCAAGCTCGTTCGATGTCGGCATACCTAACTAACCGATGAGCCATCATTTCGTTTCAGGCCCGCGGGTGCGCCGCCGAATGCACAGCCCTCAGCCGCTCGGAATCGACACCTGTATAGACCTGCGTTGTCGACAGGCTGGCATGGCCGAGCAGGGTCTGGATGGCGCGCAAGTCCGCGCCGTGGGCAAGCAGGTGCGTCGCAAAGGCATGGCGAAGTGCGTGGGGCGTCGCTGTTTCTGGCAGGCCGAGCGAGCCACGCAGGACCTGTACACCCTTCTGCACGATGGCTGGCTGCAACCGCTTGCCACGCACGCCATAGAAGAATGGTGTGTCCTTGCCGATCCGCCACGGGCAAAGCCGCGCATATTCGTTCATGGCTTCGCGCACTGCCGGGATCAGCGGCACAATCCGGACCTTGCCGCCCTTGCCGGTAATCCGCAGCCGTTCAGGCGCCGGGCGCACATCGCCATTAAGGCCAAGCCCCTCCGAAATCCGCAAGCCACCGCCATAGAGCAGCGTCAGCACGGCGACATCGCGGGCAGCAACCCATGGCTCTTCGGCAAAGGCTTCAGCCGTTTCAATCATGTCCCGCGCCGCAGACACAGACACGGGTCGCGGCAGGCGCGCCCCACGTTTAGGCCCCTGCAGGAAGGCAATTTCCGGGTTCTCGATGCCGTGATGATGGTCGAGCCAGTGGTAGAAGGTCTTGATGGCCGACAGCACACGCGCAATCGAGGCGTCCGACAGCCCGTCGCGTCGCCGTTTGGCCAGGAAGGCGCGAATATCGCTCGCATGAAGATGGCGAAAAAGCTTGATACCAACCTGCTCACCAAGATGAGTTTCGAGAAATCCGAAAAAGCTCGACAGGTCATGGCCATATGCCTCGACCGTATTGTCGGCGAGACGGCGTTCGCGGCCGACATAGTCAAGAAAGGCTGAAAGGATTTCCATCGCGGGCCAAGTGTCAGCCACAGGTCTTAAGGGGGGGATAATGGTGACGCTCACGCGTCGGCCATCGTCCTTCTGCGTCGCACAGAATAAGGGCTCTGTCGTAACGGACCTAAAATCTTCATGGTGAGCGAAGTCGAACCACGAAGCCGACATATGCTACCGCCCCGTGAATACCGGCGCACGCTTCTCGATGAACGCCGCCGCGCTTTCTTTTGCATCCTCGGTTTGCATCAGACGGCGAATTTCCGTGATCGCCCACTTGCCCGTGTCGCGCCAGTCAGGGTCCAGCGTGCGGCGTAGCCCGGCTTTCAGCGCCCTTACAGCCTGTGGCGGATTGGCAGCGATCCTTTGCGCAATGCCAAGCGCTGTCGACAGGAGTTCGGCCTGTGGCACGACACGTGAGACGAGACCGATCTCCTTGGCCCGGGCCGCATCGATGATCTCACCGGTGAACAGCAACTCGCTCGCCTGCTCGCGCCCGACCAGCTGCGCCAGCCGGCCGAGCCCGGGCGCATCACAACACAGCCCACGCGTCACGAAAATTTCCCCGAACTTCGCTGTTTCCGCCATCACCCGAATGTCCGCCATGATGGCAAGCTCCGCGCCCCAGCCAAGCGCATAGCCGTTAACCGCCGCAATGACCGGAATATCAGTGTGAAGCAGCGCATCGGCGGCCGGAGTGAGGCCTCCCGTTGCCCTGGCACGCTCTGCCATTTCCGGCGTAGACGGTGCGCCCTTGGACAGGATCTGCTTGACGTCATCGCCGGAGCAGAAGGCGCGCTCCCCCGCGCCCGTGATGACTATACAGCGCGCCTCGCTCCCGCGGATCGCATCTTCCAGTGCCATATAGAGCGGATAATCGAGCGAGTTCATCGCTTCGGGCCGGTTCAGTGTCAGCACGCTGACATGGCCCTCGGTTTCGATCTTCAGAATATTGCTCATCAATTCCTCCGGTCTTCTATATTTTGAAAAGAACCTGCCACCCACGCTCCGCCCGTCAATCGTGACGCAGCGCCAAGCGCGCCGCGATGGTGACGGAATCACCTTCGCGCTCTAAACCCGTCCCACAGATGAAACTCGCCCGCATCCTCTTCCCGCTCCCACTGCCAGAGCCGTTCGACTATGCCATTCCGGACGGCATGGATGTCGCGCCCGGCAGCTATGTCCGCGCCCCGCTCGCCAAGACAGAGCGCACCGGGGTGGTTTGGGACATTGTTGACCGGAAAGAGGATGATGAGCGCGAGCTGAAACCCATACTCGATGTCTTCCCCGTGCCACCGATGCCCGAAGCGATGCGACGCTTCATCGTCTTCGCGGCAAGATACAATGTCGCCCGTCCCGGCCATGTCCTTGCCATGGTCCTGCGGGCCAGAGGCGGGCTCAGGCCATCGCCGACACAGACTGTGTACGCGCCAACCGGTTTCCGCTCGAACCGGATGACAGATGCCCGCGTGAAAGTGCTGGATGCGGCGAAAGACACGGGCCCCGCCAGTGCCGCAGAGCTTGCCCGGCAGGCCGGCGTGTCCGCAGGCGTCGTGAAGGGGCTTGTCGATGTAGGCTCTCTTGCGGCCCGTGAGATCGAAACCGATGCGCCTTACATCCAGCCGACCGATTTCGGCGTCGGGGACCATCTTACCCGCGAGCAGCTTGAAGCGGGCACGCAGCTTCGCGCGGCGATCGCAGAAGGCGGGTTCCAGCCTTTTCTGCTCGATGGCATCACCGGTTCCGGCAAGACCGAGGTCTATTTCGAAGCTATTGCAGAAGCGCTCTCCAAGGCAGACGATGCGCAGGTCCTCGTCCTGTTACCCGAGATTGCCCTGACGCAGGCCGTCCTGTCGCGCTTCGAAGCCCGCTTCGGCGCGCCGCCAGCCCCCTGGCATTCAGGCCTCTCGGATGCAGAGCGCCGCCGCACCTGGCGCGAGACGGCCCATGGCCGCGCCCGCATCGTGATCGGCGCGCGTTCAGCCCTCTTCCTGCCCTTCCGAAACCTGAAACTGCTCATCATCGACGAGGAGCACGACACCTCCTTCAAGCAGGAAGACGGCGTCACCTATCATGCCCGCGACATGGGCGTGATGCGCGCCAAACTTGAAGATGCCGCCATCATTCTCGCCTCGGCCACGCCTGCACTGGAGACGATGGTGAACGCCGAGCAGGGCCGCTACAAGCGGTTAAAGCTCTCGGCGCGCCCTGGCGCGGCGAGGCTGCCAGATGTCGACCTTGTCGATTTGCGCTCCAACCCGCCAGAGAAAGGCAACTGGCTCTCGCCGGTCCTGTCGCGGGCCCTGGTCGAAACGCTGGAAGTGGGCGAGCAGTCCCTCCTCTTCCTCAATCGGCGCGGCTATGCCCCGCTCGTCATCTGCAAGGCCTGCGGTGAGCGGCTGAAAAGCCCGGCCACCGAAAGCTGGCTGACAGAGCATCGCTATACCAATCGCCTCGTCTGTCACCTCACGGGCTGGTCGATGCCAAAGCCGGAAAAATGCCCGATGTGCGGCGCCAAGGACTCGCTCATGGGTGTCGGGCCGGGCGTTGAGCGTGTTGCTGAAGAAGTTCGCACCCTCATCCCGCAGGCCCGCATTGAAATTTTTTCATCCGACACCGCCATTAGCGGCGATGCGACACGCGGCATCGTGGACAGGATGGCGGCTGGGGAAATTGACGTCCTGATCGGCACGCAGATCGTCGCCAAGGGCCATAATTTCCCGAATCTCACCCTGGTTGGCGTTGTTGACGCCGATAGCGGCATGAAAGGCGGAGACCTTCGCGCCGGTGAACGCACCTATCAGCTGCTCAGCCAGGTCGCAGGCCGTGCCGGCCGCGCTGAACGCCCTGGCCGCGCATTGATCCAGACCTATGGACCAGACAATCCGGCAATGATCGCGCTGGCAGCGGGCGATCGCGATGGTTTCCTGCAGATCGAACGGGACGTGCGGGCCGAATTGATGCTGCCCCCCTTTGGCCGCATGGCATCGCTGATCATCTCTGCGCCATCGCCGGACATGATCAGGGAGGCAGGCAAAATTGCCGGGGCTGCAGCGCCGAATGGTGAGGGGGTTACGGTGTACGGACCTGCGCCTGCGCCCATTTCCATCCTGCGCGGACGCCACCGTATCCGCTTCCTCGTCACCAGCCCGCGCGAAGTCGATCTTTCCGCCTACATGACCGCCTGGCTCAGCGCCATGAAACTGCCATCGGCGGTTCGCGTCTCTGCAGATATCGATCCGTATTCCTTCCTTTAGGCGGCGAACGTGCCAATCGGTCGCAACTCTACCGCTGCGGCCATGTTGTCAGCCTCGAAACGAAGTGCTAAGCGCCCTGCCAAGCCTTGGGTTGGGGCTATCGCCGCCAGCCCATACACATGTGTTTCACTCTCCGGGCATCCGCCCCTAACAGACGGAAAAAGGTCTTGGCCGCATCTTCCGCCTCCCCTGCTAATGAAACCGCGCGGCGCTATGCCAGCGCGTTGTTCGATCTTGCCGAAGAAAAAGGCGCGCTCGAAGTTGTCGACAAGGATCTCAAAGCTTTTGCCGCTATGGCAAATGGCAGCGAGGATCTGACCCGGCTGCTCGATTCGCCAGCTTTCTCCCGCGAGGAAAAATCAAGAGCGCTCGTCGCCATCGCCAGCAAGGCCGGTCTCGGTCAGTTCGTTTCGAACTTCCTTGCAACGATGGCCGGGAATGGCCGTGCCGACGAAGCCGTCGATGCCGCTGGCCATTTTGACGAGCTCTACGCAAAGCATCGCGGCGTGAAGCGTGCGATTGCGCGAACTGCCGAAGAAATGACCGCTGAACAGCGCCAGAAGCTTGAAGCTGTTCTGGCAAAAGCTGTAGGCAGCGATGTCGAACTCGAAACCGAGGTCGTTCCCGGCCTCATTGGCGGCATTCAGCTGCGCGTTGGATCAACCCTGATCGACGCCAGTGTCGCCTCGAAACTTGAACGTATGAACACCGCCATGAAGGGAGCTTAGAGGCTCGATGGACATCAGCGCTGCAGAAATTTCAGGCATTCTGAAATCCCAGATCGAAAACTTTGGTGTCGAGGCTGAAGTCTCCGACGTTGGACAGGTCCTGTCCGTCGGTGACGGTATCGCCCGCGTCTATGGCCTCGACAACGTCCAGGCCGGTGAAACCGTCGAATTCGACGGCGGCATCAAGGGCATGGCCCTCAACCTCGAAGCTGACAATGTCGGCGTCGTGATCTTCGGCGATGACCGCGGCATCAAGGAAGGCGACAACGTCAAGCGGACCAACGAAATCGTTGCTGCTCCTGTCGGCAAGGGTCTTCTCGGCCGCGTCGTGAACCCGCTGGGTGAGCCGATCGATGGCAAAGGCCCTCTGACGGATGTTGCCTCGCGTAATCGTGTCGACGTCAAAGCTCCCGGCATCCTGCCGCGTAAATCGGTTCATGAGCCGATGATGACCGGCCTCAAGGCCATCGACGCGATGATCCCGGTTGGCCGTGGCCAGCGCGAGCTGATCATTGGTGACCGCCAGACCGGCAAGACCGCAATCTGCATCGACACCATCCTGAACCAGAAGCAGGTCAATGACGCGGCCAAGGATGAGAGCGAAAAGCTGTTCTGCGTCTATGTCGCGATCGGCCAGAAGCGGTCCACCGTGGCCCAGGTCGTCAAGACGCTCGAAGAGCGCGGTGCCCTTGAATACACCGTGATCATTGCTGCAACGGCCTCCGAGCCGGCCCCGCTCCAGTATCTTGCGCCGTTCACCGGCTGCACGATCGGCGAATGGTTCCGCGACAATGGCATGCACGCCCTGATCATCTATGATGACCTTTCCAAACAGGCTGTGGCGTACCGCCAGATGTCCCTGCTGCTTCGTCGCCCACCGGGCCGTGAAGCCTATCCGGGTGACGTGTTCTACCTTCACTCGCGTCTTCTTGAGCGCGCTGCCAAGCTGAACGAAAATCATGGCTCAGGCTCGCTAACGGCCCTGCCGATCATTGAAACGCAGGCCAACGACGTGTCGGCCTATATTCCGACGAACGTGATCTCGATCACCGATGGTCAGATCTTCCTCGAAACAGACCTGTTCTATCAGGGCATCCGCCCAGCTGTGAACGTCGGCCTGTCGGTGTCGCGTGTGGGCTCTGCCGCCCAGACGAAAGCCATGAAGAAAGTCGCCGGTTCGATGAAGGGTGAACTTGCCCAGTACCGCGAAATGGCCGCCTTTGCGAAATTCGGGTCCGATCTTGATGCCGCCACCCAGCGCATGCTGAACCGCGGTGCCCGCCTGACCGAACTCCTGAAGCAGCCACAATTCTCGCCGCTGCAGATGGAAGAACAGGTTGTCGTGATCTATGCTGGTACGCGTGGGTATCTCGATAATGTCGACACGCGCCAGGTTACCCGCTTTGAACGCGAACTCCTTGCCCACCTTCGCGGTGCCAAGAAGGACCTGCTGGCCAAGATCCGCAAGGAAAAGGCTGTGACCGACGAGATCGAAGCCGAGATCAAATCAACGCTCGAAGATTTCACCAAGGCCTTCGCCTAAGACTTTTACGCTATCAGGAGCTGAGCAATGCCCAGCCTCAAGGATCTGAAAAACCGGATCGCCAGCGTGAAATCCACGCGGAAGATCACAAAAGCCATGCAGATGGTGGCCGCTGCAAAGCTGAAGCGCGCGCAAGATGCCGCTTCGGCCTCGCGGCCCTATGCCCAGCGCATGTCCGCCGTCGTGGCCAACCTCGCCAGCTCCATGGGCGACAGCGCAGGTGGCCCCAAGCTCCTGTCCGGCACGGGTAAGGAAGACACCCACCTCATCGTCGTGATGACATCAGAGCGTGGCCTGGCTGGTGGCTTCAACACCTATGTCGTCAAGGAAGCCCGCCGCCTCATCCGTGAGGTTGTTACAGCCGGCAAGACCGTCAAAATCCTGACGGTCGGTAAAAAGGGCCGTGAGCAGCTGAAGCGCGATTACGGCCAGTTCTTCATCGGCCATGTCGACCTCTCTGACATCAAGGGCAATGATTACACCGAAGCTGGCATCGGCCTCGGCAAGGACATCACTGCACGCTTTGCGGACGAGGAATTCGATGTCGCAACACTGGTCTACAGCCAGTTCAAGAACGTGCTCAGCCAGGTGCCCGTCGCCCAGCAACTGATCCCCGCCAAGGCGCCAGACGACGCGCCGGTGATCGACCTCAAGGGCGCCATCTATATTTACGAGCCATCTCAGGAAGAAATTCTCGAGACGCTCCTGCCCCGTTATATCAACACGCAGATTATTTCCGCGATGCTCGAAAGCGCTGCAGGCGAACAGGCGTCGCGAATGACGGCGATGGACAATGCGACCCGCAACGCTGGCGACATGATCGACGATCTGTCCCTGCAATATAACCGGGCGCGTCAGGCCCAGATCACCAAGGAGCTGATCGAGATCATCTCCGGTGCGGAGGCCCTGTAGGAGAACGCGATGAATTTCTGGGTATATGAGAATTTCGGCAATAAGCGCGCGCGGATCCACACGGCGTCCTGCCGCTATTGCAATGATGGACAGGGCGTCGGCGGCGACCAGTCCAATGATGACGACAAATGGCACGGCCCTTTTGCGAGCTTCCCGGAAGCCGAGAAAAGCGCCAAAGCCCTGAAACAAAAGGACACGCGGCCATGCGGCGTGTGCAAACCGGCCGCGGCAGATGCCAAGTCGGGTGTGTCGATTTCCGACGTCGCCCCAGCCATCGCTGCAGCCTCCAAAACCGAATCAGCCCCCAAGCCGGCGGCAACGACAAAGCCGGCCCAGACGCCTAAAGCAACACCCGCTCCCAAGGAGACGCCCCGCATGAGCAGCAAGACCGCCACCGGCAAAATCGCACAGGTCATCGGCGCTGTTGTCGATGTCGAGTTCGACGGCCACCTGCCCGACATTCTCAACGCGCTAGAGACTGACAATAATGGCAACCGCCTCGTCCTTGAGGTCGCCCAGCACCTCGGCGAGAACACCGTCCGCACGATCGCCATGGACTCCACTGAAGGTCTCGTCCGCGGCCATCCGGTTACCGACCTTGGCGAGCCGATCCAGGTGCCTGTCGGCCCGGAAACACTCGGCCGTATCATGAACGTCATCGGTGAGCCGATTGATGAGCGTGGCCCGGTCAATACCAAGCAGCGCGCGCCGATCCACGCGCCGGCCCCGGAATTCGTCGACCAGTCCACAGAGTCCGAAATCCTCGTCACCGGCATCAAGGTCATCGACCTTCTCTGCCCATACGCAAAGGGCGGCAAGATCGGCCTGTTCGGCGGTGCCGGCGTGGGCAAGACGGTTCTGATCCAGGAGCTGATCAACAACATCGCCAAACTGTTCGGCGGCTATTCGGTCTTTGCCGGCGTGGGCGAGCGGACCCGTGAAGGGAACGATCTCTATTACGAAATGATCGATTCCAAGGTTATCAACCTCGAAGGCGACAGCCGCGTGACGCTGGTCTACGGCCAGATGAACGAGCCTCCAGGCGCGCGTGCCCGTGTTGCCCTGACCGGTCTCGCACAAGCTGAGTATTTCCGTGACCAGGAAGGCAAGGACGTTCTGTTCTTCGTCGACAACATCTTCCGCTTCACGCAAGCCGGCTCCGAAGTGTCCGCCCTGCTTGGCCGTATCCCATCCGCTGTGGGCTACCAGCCGACACTGGCCACCGAAATGGGCCAGCTTCAGGAGCGTATTACTTCAACGAACAAGGGCTCGATCACCTCGATCCAGGCCGTTTACGTGCCCGCAGATGACCTTACCGACCCTGCGCCAGCCACTTCGTTCGCTCACCTTGACGCCACCACGACGCTCAACCGCTCGATCGCCGAAAAAGGCATCTATCCGGCCGTTGATCCGCTCGATTCCACGTCCCGTATCCTCGACCCGATGATCGTCGGCGAAGAGCATTACGAGGTTGCCCGCGGCGTGCAGGAAATCCTGCAGCGCTACAAGGAACTGCAGGACATTATCGCCATTCTCGGCATGGACGAGCTGTCGGAAGAAGACAAACTTGTCGTGGCCCGCGCCCGTAAGGTCGAGCGCTTCCTGTCACAGCCATTCGACGTGGCCGAAGTCTTCACCGGTTCGCCAGGTGAGCAGGTCAAGCTCGAAGACACGATCAAGGGCTTCAAGGATCTTATCGCCGGTGAGTATGACCACCTTCCAGAGCAGGCCTTCTACATGGTCGGCAACATGGACATGGCCATGAAGAAAGCCGAAAAAATGATGGAAGACGCATAGGCGCCTTCAAAATCAGTATTGATTTCAACAGCCGCGTCGGAAACGATGCGGCTGTTTTCATTTGGGGCTATCACCGATGATTTTTCGCCCGCTCGCCATCCTTGCGGCCGCTCTCACACTCGTCTCGGCCGCAATCGCTGCGCCGCCACCGCCGCCGCCACAGCTGGCAGACGACACACCGGAAACCATCAACGGCTACAACACCGCCTACATGTATCGTAATTTTACCGGATGGACCGCGCGTGAGGCCGCTGACGGCCTGAAGCTTCGCACCGAACTTGATGACACCGTGGTCGCGCTCGATAACGGTATCCGGGTCATGTCGTTCAGCGTGAAGGGCGACTGGCCTTATCACGGTTCGTCGGGCGGCATCGAGGAAGTCTGCGAGAAACCCGAAGGCGCGCTTTATTCTACAGGTCGTGCGACGCTGTCTGAGGCGGAGATAGCCGAACTCTGCTACTGGCAGCTGCGTGTCATCGACCTGCATGATGCCCGCGAAAAGGCGCTCACATGGATGGGCGAGGCATTCGACGCCCAGCGCGCCGCCGACTATCTGGACTCGATCAAAATCCCCAAAGACGTCGACTTCACGCGCGAAAAGATCGACTGGTCTGGCTACCAGAGCTCTGGTGAGCTGAAGACCGCCCCGGTGCTGCGCTCACGCCTGTTTACAAGCCGCACCTGCGACATGTTTCCGGCCGCGCTCGATGCGATACAGTCCATCCCACTCAGCGGTTTCCAGATCGAGGGCTTCAACAGGCGCGCCAGGATCGAATCCTCCATCCCGCATTCGCCCTGGCTTGATGTCAGCGTCTTCTCGATCAATGGCGGAGCCAGAGGCGAACTGCGCTTTACCGGCTATGCCGGCATGCCGAGCACCCTGCTTGATGTGGTCGACAATCTGATCGATACCTGCGAGCCGGAATAGGCGATACATTTCCGAAAAGCCCAATGGCTGTACCGCGACAGCACGTCCCGGTGGACATTGGCGCTGAGCCTAGTATTGAGACGGACAGCAATATGAAATCGGACGGCGCTCATGGCTGACAAGCTTCACTTTTCCCTCGTTTCACCCGCCAAGGAGCTTTTCTCCGGCGAGGTCGACCATGTCATTGCACCCGGCTCCGAAGGCGAGTTCGGTGTTCTCGTGAACCATGCGCCCTTCATGACCACCTTGAAGAACGGTGTCGTGCGTGTCCTCGACGGCGAAACCACCAAGATGCGCCTGTTTGTGCGCGGTGGGTTTGCGGACGTCACGCCAGAGGGCCTGACCATTCTCGCCGAAGAAGCGGTTGATCTCGGTTCGATCGACGCCGGAAAAGTTGATGCCGACCTCGAAGCGGCCAGGTCAAAGCTCCTCGCCGAAGGCAAGGACGGCCCGCATCATGGCGCACTTGAAGCACAGGTCGATTACCTGACCGACCTCAAGGCCGCGATCGTCCACTAGTCTGGCACCAGCCAGCCCCCAATACAAAAAGAAATAGCCCGGCTGTCGGTTGACGAGGCGCCGTGACCGCTTTTTTTGGGTGCTTGCCCCGCGACTGAATAATAATTGCATTATTCAGTATTCATGTTAACATTGTCGTCCACACGATGGAGGAGATGTGACATGTCTGACCTGCCTCTCAAAGGCGGCTGCCAATGTGGCCAGATAAGATATGAAATCCGCTCAGCGCCTTTCATGGTCTATAATTGCCACTGTTCGGTCTGCCAGAAAATTTCTGCGAGCGCCTTCAACGTCTCTGTCGGGATCTCGGCAGAGTCCTTCGCGCTAACGTCTGGCGTAACCGCCCGGTATGAATGGGAGTCAGAGGTTGGTGCCCGGCGCTACGGCCTATTTTGCGGCAAATGCGGAACACGCATCGTGCAGGGACATGTTCCAGACCGCCCCGTCCTCAGCCTCAGGGGCGGAACGCTGGACGAGCCCGGCTGGTTGGATCCTGTCGCCGATATCTGGACGCGGAGCGCGCATTCCTGGGCGCTCGCACCTGACAGACGCCTTCAATATGAAAAGCAGCCCGAAGACTACGCGCCGCTACTGGATGCTTTCGCCAGGCTCGGCCAGTTCGGCAACTAGCCGAACACCGCCACCGTCTGACGGCCGATCATGACGGGATCGCCAGACCGGTTCCATAGGCGCATGGACTGGCTGGAATAGCCGTGCCTGGTCGCTTGCGACTCGTGATGGGCCATGAACCAGCCTTCGGTCGTCGTGATCTCGTCGGTCAGGAATTCTGCCATCCAGGTCATTGAGCTGATGGGGGCCGGCTCTGTCATCATCGACATGGCGGCTGGTGGCGGCGCGTCCGCTAGCGACAGCAGCGTCGACGGCGTCCACAGCGCGCCCTGATCCTTGTGGCGTAGCCAAAGCGTCATGTCGCCATGCTCAGCCCCGCTCAGGGGCGGCGCGCCTGCAGCCAGCCGGATATTGAAATGGTTCGCAAAGGTCGGCCGACGCTCACCGAAAAAGGAAGGACACTCATCCGGCGCTGCAATTTCGGGACAGCCGCGCGAAGGCTGGTCGAGCCTGGAGGGGCGTTTCGCACCGTATGTGAAGATACAGCGCGCCATGACGCCGTCTTCACTGACCAGGTCAACATTCACGAAAGCCGAGGATTTCCCGCGGCGCAGGATGCTCGGTGAGATCACGACATCGCCACCAACAGGGCCGATAAAGGCCACCTGAGCCGCGCGGACCGGCATGTCACTGACCAGTTCATTGGCCGATTCCAGGCAAAGCGCCGCCGTCAGGCCACCATATGTCGTGCGGCCCTGCATCCATCCGTCCGGTATGGTTGCCTCGATCCGGCCCGCCGTCCCACGCTTGAGACCGGCAATAAGCTCGCTATAGAGCACTTAGTGCTGGCTTTCCGGCGTCGTCACCTTCAGCCCATCAAGATCATCAGAAATGGTAATCTGGCAGGACAGGCGCGAATTTTCCTGCACATTCTCTGCGAAATCGAGCATCGACTGCTCCATTTCTTCAGGTGTCCCGACCTTTTCCATGAAAGTCTGGTCGACATAGACATGGCAGGTCGCGCAGGCACAGGCACCGCCGCAATCGGCATCAATGCCCGGTATCGAATTCTTGATCGCGGTTTCCATCACCGTCTCGCCATTCTTGGCCTCGATCGGGCGTTCGGCGCCTTCATGGTCTACGTAAATAATCGTGGGCATATTCTGTCAGTCTCCTCAGGCGGCTTCGGCCGCAATCTCTTTCATGCTGATGGATGTATCGCCCAACCTGTCAGGCGCAACAACTGCGCCAGACATGATGAGTTTTTTCGATACGATGAATTCTGGCGCGCTGTTCACCGCATCGGCAGCAATCAGGCGTCCGGCCTTGAGGTAGAAGGCCGCGAATTTCTTCTCGGCAGGATCGCCGCGCACAATGATCTGGTCATGACCCATCGAAAGGCCCGCGATCTGCAGCTTGATGTCATACTGGTCAGACCAGAACCACGGGCAGTCAATGGTCGGCCGTGGCTTGCCGACAATGGCGGCCGCGGCCAGCTTGCCCTGCTCGATCGCATTGTGGACGCTCTCCAGCCTGCCTGTGCGGGCATAGTGGGCAAGCGGACGCAGCGTGCAATCACCAGCGGCAAACACGCGGGGATCATTGGTCCGGGCGTCCTCGTCGACACAGATACCGTTCCCGCAAGCAAGGCCGGCGTCATGCGCAAGCTCGATGTTCGGCACAATGCCAATCCCGGTGAGCACGATATCAGCTTCGATTTCCTCGCCATCAGCCATCACCGCATGGCTGACCTTGCCGTCCGCACCCTTGAGTGATTTCAGCCGAGCGCCCAGCCGGATATCAACGCCGTGCTCAGCATGCAGGTCCTGGTAGAACGTGCTGATGACCGGGCTCGTAACGCGCTCGAGAACACGTTCAGCCATTTCCAGCACTGTCACCTTGAGGCCAAGCTGGCTCGCCACGGCCGCTGCTTCCAGCCCGATATAGCCAGCCCCGATAATAACCAGCTTTTTGCCGGGGATCATCCTGGGCTGGATATGCTCAACATCAGACAGGCCGCGCAAATCGAAAACATTCTGCAGGGTGGCACCTTCAACCGGCAGGGCACGCGGGCGTGACCCTGTCGCGATGATAAGGGCGTCATAAGGCAGGCAACCGCCGTGTTCGAGGCGCACTTCGCGGGCCGAGCGGTCTATCGCTTCGACGCGCTGGGACAGCAAGGTCTCGACCTTTTGGTCTTCATACCACGAGGCCGGTTTGAAATAGAGCCGGTCTTCGCCAAGCTCCCCTTTCATGTAGGCCTTGGACAAGGGTGGGCGCTGATAGGGCAGCGCTGTCTCATCACCGACGAGCGTGATGTGGCCCTCATAGCCGAACTGGCGCAGCGACGCGATCGCCTGCGCTCCGGCCTGGCCAGCGCCAATCACCACGATGTTTTCAGAACGCGACAGGTCCAAACCTGTACTCCTCCCATATTGATGCTTTTCATGACGCAGGCGTCACGAATTTTCAAGTCATTCCCTCGCGCGATAACAGCGCAGCGGCATTAAGGAAAGCCTGCAGTCTTGACCAATGGGCTATCTCGCCGCATGCGAAAGCCTGTTACAGGATGGATCATGGCTGACCAGAACTCCCCCGACCGACGCATGATGGACCTTCTACACGGCCGTGCTGCCGAGCTCGGAAAGGGCGAGAGCCTTACGCCGCCCATCGTCAATGCCGCGAAATATGCCCTGCCGGGAGCGCCGGATCATGCCTTCCCCTATGGCCGCTTCGACAACCCCACCTGGAAAAGCGTAGAGGCCGCAATAGGCGCGCTGGAAGATGCCGAGACGATCTGCTTCCCGTCCGGCATGGCAGCTGTCACCGCTGCCTTGATGGCCTGCCTGAAGCCGGCTGCGAAAGTCCTGCTCCCATCGGACGGCTATTATACGGTTCGTGTACTGCTGGATGAGTTCTTCAACCAGCATGGCATCGAAACAACCGAAATCCCGACAGCAGACATGACGGAGCATCCAGTGGATGGCTATGATCTTGTCTGGATCGAAACGCCATCAAATCCCGGCCTCGACGTCTGCGACATCGCGACCATTGCGAGGCGTACCCATGCCGCCGGTGGCCTTGTCTGCGTTGACAACACCACGGCGACGCCGCTCCTGCAGGGCACGCTTGGCCTAGGTGCAGATATCACTGTGTCGTCGGACACCAAGGCACTCGCCGGTCATTCCGATGTGCTGTTCGGCCATGTCTCAAGCCGCGATGCTGCCCTGATGGAGCGGGTTCGAAACTGGCGCAAACTTTCCGGCAGCACGCCCGGCCCCGCCGAAGCCTATCTCGCCTATCGCGGCCTGATGACGCTGGAGCTTCGCCTCGCCCGCATGTGCGAAAGCGCGGCCTCGCTCGCCAATCTCTTTTACAGCCACAAGGCGGTACAAGCGGTGCGCTATCCGGGTCTCGCCAATGACCCGTCCTTCAAGGTCGCCTCCATCCAGATGGCAAAGCCCGGCTTTGTGATCGGCGTGACCTTTGCGGACGAAGCCACGGCCGAAAAATTCATCACAGATTGTCCTGCCATCTTCGCTGCGACAAGCTTTGGCGGCATCCAGACCAGCGCTGAACGCCGCGCCCGCTGGGGCGATGCGGTGCCCGAAGGCTATGTCCGTCTTTCCGTCGGGTGCGAGCCGGCAGAGGCGCTTTTTGCCGCCATAGAGCAGACGCTTGGAACGCTGTAATGGACGCGCTGGAATTCCATCTCGCTGATGAGGCTGCCACAGACCGCATCGCGCGCCGCCTCGCCCCGCACCTGCAAGCCGGAGATGTCATCGCGCTACATGGCGGCCTCGGCGCCGGAAAGACGACGTTCTGCCGGTCACTTATCTCTGCTCTCGCCGGGCAGGAAACCGAAGTACCCAGCCCGACCTACACGCTGGTGCAGACCTATGACGGGCCGGGCTATTCGATCTTCCATTTCGACCTTTACCGGCTGGACACACCCGATGAAGTCCTTGAGCTTGGCTGGGGTGAGACCATGGACGGGCTGTCCCTGATTGAATGGCCGGGCAATGCCGGGCCGCATTTGCCGCAATGGCGCCTTGATCTGACGCTTGAACAGACAGAGGAAGGGCGTACCGCGAGGCTGGAACCGCGCGGCGAAGACTGGCAGGCTCGATTGCATGGGATTTGACGCAGACAGACAGCTCCAGATAGACGCCTTCCTGGCCGAAGCCGGCTGGGCAGATGCGCGCCTCGACTGGTTGGGACAGGATGCTTCAACGCGCCGATATGGCCGTCTCAGTCGGGCTGACGGTTCAACAGCCTTGCTAATGGATGCGCCGCGCGTCGAGGATGATCCGTGCACGCCGGCCATGTCCAATGCCGAGCGCCTGGCTGGCGGTTGGAACAAGCAGTCGCGACTGGCTGCCTCACGCGTTGAGGCTTTTGCCGCGATTGGCGGCTGGCTCAAATCCAACGGGTTCAGCGCGCCCGACATCTATGCTGGCGACGCCTCGGTTGGACTCGCCATCATCGAAGATTTCGGCACGATGAGGGAATTTGCCCGCCTCATCGAAAAAGGCGCGGACGAAGTTACGCTCTACACTGCCGCGGCCTCGGCACTGGCAGATCTGCACGCCCTCGAAACCCCGCACCAGCTGCACGGGCTCGGCTGCGACTGGCCGATCCTCGATTTCGATGACCTCGCCCTGAATGTGAATGCCAGCCTGTTTGCCAACTGGTTCCCGCAGCTCGATACGCGGATGCGCCTTACAGACGCTGATCATGTCCGCTGGGAGCGCGAACTCGCCGCCCTGATTGACCGCGCCCGTGACTTCCCGCGCGAACTCACCCTGCGCGACTATCATGCCGAAAATCTCATCTGGCTGCCAGATCGCGACGGCAAGGCCCGCATCGGCCTTCTGGATTTCCAGGACGCTGTGATCGGCTGGGATGCATGGGACATGGCGATGCTGGTCCAGGATGCCCGCCGGCCTGTGTCACCCGTCGCCCAATCCACCGCCATTGCCACCTATCTCGACAAGACCGGCAAGGCCGAAGCCGACTTCCTCGAACGCCTCGCCATTATCGGGACGCTCAACGCCCTGAGGATTGTGGGCATCTTTGCCCGCCTGATCGCGCGTGATGGCAAGGCCCGCTACAATGATTTCCTGCCACGCCAGAAAATGCTGCTCGCCCGCAATCTTGAACATCCGTCTGCCGCAGGCATGGCCGCTTTCGTGCGCGATACCGCGCCCTTCATCTTCGAGGAAGCCAATTGAGCACCGTCCCCCATACTGCGATGATCCTCGCCGCCGGCCTTGGCACGCGCATGCGACCGCTGACCGACACGACAGCCAAGCCGCTCCTCGAAGTGGCCGCCAAACGGCTGATGGACTGGCAACTGGACCCGTTGATCGAGGCTGGCGTCAAACGCCTTGTGGTTAACACCCATTGGCACGCCGACCAGATCGAAGCGCATGCGAGGGGCATTGGCGGCGTCGAGGTGATTTTCTCCGATGAGCGTGAACAAGTGCTCGAAACAGGCGGTGCCCTGGCCAAGGCGGCGCCCTTTCTCGGCAAGGACCCGACTTTTGTTGTCAATACGGACGCGTTCTGGTCGCCTTGCGACGGCGAACCGCTGGTCACCCTCGCCGATGCCTACTTCCCGTCAAAGATGGATGAGATCCTGCTGCTCGCAGACAAGGAACGCTGCCTCGGCTTTGGTGGGGCAGGCGACTTCTTCCTCGAAAGCGGCGGCGCGATTTCCCATCGCGGCGATGCCGCTGAAGCGCCATGGGCCTATGCCGGCCTTCGCATTGTGAACCCCGCGCTCTACGCGGCCCAGCCTGTAGAACCTTTTTCGGCCTTCCGCATCTGGTCAGACCTGCTGCCCAACAAACGCATGCACGGCGTCCCGCTGGACCGGTTCTGGCTACACGTCGGAGACCCACAGGCGCTCAAGGATGCCGAATTCTGGCTGAAGTGTTTCGGCAAGTGACCGGTCCGGGCCTCATTGTCCCCGGCACGCCAAAGCTGCGTTCCATTCCACCCGGCGCGAACTTCCTGCGCGAACTCGCCCGGGCACTGGCGGCTGAAAAGGACCTTGCCAGAACGCCGGACGCGATGGCCGATGACCTGATCTACGTGCCCAACCGCCGCTCGGCCCGCGCCCTTGCGCTTGCCCTGTTCGACGCGGCAGGCGAAACCTCGATCCTGATGCCCGAGATCAGGCCCCTCGGCGATCTCGAGACAGACGAGCCGCCGCCCGGCGCCGAATCTGCGTTGGCCGACTTGCCGCCTGCGGTCTCGCCAGCTGGGCGACTTGGCCGTCTCGCGCGGCTGGTCGGCGCATTCTATGACAGGCAAGGCAAGCCGATCCCGGCAGCTTCGGCCCTCTCGGCGGCCCGCGAACTTGCCCGGCTGCTCGATCAGGCCGCGCTTTCGGGTGATGTGGATTGGAGCCAGCTGGAAAGCCTCGTTGAGGATCGCCAGCTCGCCGCGCACTGGCAGAAATCCATCGATTTCCTCGATATTATCATCACCCAGTGGCCGGAAGACCTTGAGAAGAATACCCGCATGGACCCCTATGCCCGGCGCCTCGCAGCAGCCGAGGCAATGGCGCAAAGCTGGCGGGAGGTGCCACCAAGGGGCGACATCATCATAGCCGGCTCGACCGGCGCGGACCCGACCGGTCGCACACTGATGAAAGCCGCGCTCACCCTGCCGCGTAGCCTGATCGTCCTGCCCGGCCTTGACCGAGGCGTCGCCCCGGCGGCATGGGCGCGTATCGCGGACACGCCGAACCACCCGCAATATGCGCTCGCCCGCACGCTCCTTGATCTCGGCTACCAGCCGGATGAGGTCGCCGACTGGCCGGATATCGAAGACACCCCACAGGCCAGCGCCCGGCGCGCCCTCATTCACGAAGCCCTTGCCCCGGCTGTCGACACATCAGGCTGGCTTGACCGGCTCGATGAGCTTGCCGGCACACAGACGCCGCAACAGTTTGCAGCTGACGGCTTTTCCGGCCTCACCCTGGTCGAAGCGGCTGATGAAAATGATGAAGCCTGGTGCGCGGCGCTCCTGCTGCGCGAGACGCTTGAAACTGATGATAAGCGCGCCGCCCTGATCACGCCGGATGCCGGGCTTGCCCGCCGCACGGCGGCCATCCTCAAACAATGGCAAATCGATATCGCGCCATCCGGCGGGATGCCGCTGTTGCAGACACCTGCCGGCAGCCTCGCTGCGCTTGTCATGGCGTGGACCGCTGATCCCACCCATCCCGTTGCGATGCTCTCTGTCCTCAAACACGCGCAGGTGCGGTTTCCCCATGATCTTGCCGCCTTCGAGCGCTTCTTCCTCAGGGGTCCGCGTCGCTGGGATGACTGGCAGAGCCTCGAGACCCATATCGACCGCCTCTCCGGTGATGCCGCCCACGCCACGCGTTCGGGGCTGAGGGCCGGGCATACTGAAGCTGCCCACAAGATCACGCGCAGGCTGCAGGCCCTGTTTGAGGACGCAAATATTCCCGGTCCGGACGAAGTTGCGACGGGCCAGGCCTATCTCGAAGCCGTCAGCGAGCTGATGGGCGAACTTGGTGCGGCGCCCTTGCCATGGGCAGGCGAAGACGGCGCGGCCCTTTCAAATGCCCTGCGTGATTTCGCGCTGGTCTGCGAAAGCCTCGTGCCGACCACGCCGGAAACATGGTCCGAGCTGTTCAAGGCTTTTGTCTCGACAATATCCGTGCGCGGACCGGGCGGCGAACATCCGCGCCTCTCCATCTGGGGCCCACTTGAAGCGCGCCTTCAGAGCGCCGACCGTCTCATTCTTGCTGGCCTCAATGAGGGCGTCTGGCCGGCCCAGCCGCCCGCCGACGCCTTCCTGCCGCGCAGCTTTCGCAAGCAGATCGGCCTCAGCGACCCTGATGAGAGGATCGGTTTGTCGGCGCATGACTTCGCCCAGCTCGCCGCCGCTCCGAATGTAACGCTCCTCTCGGCCAAGCGCCGCGAGGATGCCCCGGCGGTCGCTTCGCGCTGGCTCTGGCGGCTGAACACGCTGGCGCGGGGGGCGCTTGGAGATGAGGGCGCGAAAGCCGCGCTTGAGCCTGCTACAGGGCGCGACCCCCGCATCTGGCTGAAAGCCCTGAAACGGCCACCATCCCTGCCGGACAGCTATACGGCAGAACCGCGCCCCAGCCCGTCTGTCGACAAGCGCCCCCACCAGCTCTCGGTCACCCGGATCGAAACGCTGCAACGCGACCCGTACGCGATCTATGCCCAATACGTTTTGGGGCTCTACACGCTCGACCCGCTCGACATGCCGGTCGATGCGCGGCCACGCGGCACGGCCATCCATGCTGCACTTGAAAAGTTCGAGGACGCCGGCGTGGAAAAATCCGCCGACCAGCTCGTCTCCATGCTCGAAACCGAACTGCGCGACGCCGGCGAAGCCGAAGAGATCATCCTTGGCGCCGTCGCCTCGCGCCGCAAGGTTGCGGGCGAGTACCTCGCCTGGCGGGCCGAACGCCTGCACCTGATCGCAGGTGCACCCAAGACGGAGATATTCGGCAAGCATGCGTTTCCCGTGCCCGGCCAGGGAGAGTTCACGCTGACCGCCACAGCCGATCGCATCGAGAAACACCAGGACGGCACTCTCGCCATCCTCGATTTCAAGTCCGGCGCCCCGCCCGGCGAAGGCGAAGTGCGCACAGGCCTCAACCCGCAAATGCCACTCCAGGCGATCATTGCCGCAGAAGATGGCTTTCGGGGCAATGGCGTCGTTGCTGCGCCCGTCAGCGCCCTGACCTATGTCCAGTTCGGCACCAGGTTCGCCGTCCGAAATATTGGCGACCAGTCAGGCTCGAAACACCCTGAAAAGCCGCTCCAGGAGATTATCGACGAGACGCGCGAAGGCTTTCTCAGACTGGTCGAAAAATTCGCTGATCCCGACCACCCCTATATCAGCATGCCCCGCCCGAAATGGGCGAAATATGGCTCTGACTATGCCCGTCTTGCCCGCCGAGACGAGTGGGCCGCAGGTGACGGTGATGACTGACGCCCTTAACCACCAGCAAGCCTACAGCGCCGCACAGAAGGCACAGGCGGATGCAGCGCTGCCGGAACAGTCGGCCTGGGTCGAGGCACATGCCGGGTCCGGCAAGACAAAGGTCTTGATCGATCGTGTTGCCCGGCTGCTGCTGCGCCGCGCCGACGGACGAAAGGGCGCCGACCCGGACACGATTCTCTGCGTCACCTATACCAAGGCCGCGGCGAACGAGATGCTTGGCCGCCTGTTCAAGACGCTCGGCAGCTGGTCGGTCGCCCGCGACCATGACTTGCGCAGCGAACTGGCCAAGCTCGAACAGCGCGCACCTGAAAGCTATTCCCACGAAGACCTGCAGGCCGCGCGGGCCCTCTTTGCCCGCGCCTTGGAAACCCCCGGCGGCCTAAGGATCGAGACGATCCACGCCTTCTGTTCGCGTATCCTGCGCCGCTTTCCGCTGGAGGCCGGTGTGTCCCCCGGCTTTGGCGAGATCGAGGATCGGGATGCCGACCGGATTTGGTCCGACAGCCTGAAGGATGAGATACTCGAAGCCGACAGAATGGCACCGGACGCCCTCGGCACCCTGTCTGAGGCCGGTGGCGGGCTCGGGGCCTCTGTCGTCCTTTCCAGCCTGCGCGCTCACCGCTCAAAACTTACTGGTCAGGACAGGGCTGCCCTGCAAGCCAGCCTCAAGGACGTGCTCGATGCCCCGAACGAGACCGTGGACGAGATCATCGCCGAGGCGGTGGGCAGCGCCCTGCCGATCGCAGAGCTGCGCGCCTGTCTTGCCGGCCTGAACGATCTTCCAAAGCGCGGTGCATCTGATGACAAGCTGTTTGGCGCGCTGGAATGCCTGCTTTCGGGCGCAGCTGACGCGGATCGCTGGGATGCCTGCTGCAGCATTTTCCTGAAAGCCGACGGCGATTTTCGCGCCAGTAATCCGTACACGGCCGGGGCCGCCAAGGGCGTGCCGGGCCTTGCCGGGCTGTTCCAGATGAAGGATGGCGACGGCTCGGAAGTCTTCCGGGTCCGCAACGTCCTCAAAAAGCTCATTGCCCGGCGCGCCTATGAACGCACAGCCGCCTTGCTCGACGTCGGACTGCCCGTCCTTGAAGGCTATGAAGCCGGAAAGGCCCGTCGCGCAGCCCTCGATTTCGATGATCTCATCCAGCACACGAAAACCTTGCTGACCGAGGACGGTGTGGCCGAATGGGTGCTCTACAAGCTTGATGGCGGCCTGACCCATATCCTGCTTGATGAAGCGCAGGACACCAGCCCGGACCAGTGGGTGCTTATCAATGCGCTGGTCGCTGAATTCAGGGCCGGCATGGGGGCCGAGCGCAGCATCGATCCACGTACGCAATTCACGGTCGGCGACAAGAAGCAGTCGATCTACTCTTTCCAAGGCGCTGATCCCGAGCAGTTCCTGCGCGAAAAGCAGGCCTTTGCCGAAGCCGAGCACAATCTGCACGGCCGGGCCAACATGCCGGACATGACCATGTCCTTCCGCTCGACGCCGCAAGTGCTCGCCTATGTCGATGCCGTTTTCAACCAGGATGGGTTTGACGGCGATCCGTTTTCGCAAATGCCGCCTGATGAAGCCGACAGGCTGGCACATGTCGCCCGCCGCGACGACCAGCCGGGCCGGGTCGACCTCTGGCCCATCGAAGCGCATATCGATGCCGAGGAAGGTGATCCGTGGGACGCACCGCTCGACCATATTTCCGAAAGCTCACCGAAAAACCGGCTGGCGCGGCGCATTGCCAGCGAGATCGCCAGCATGATCGCACGCGGTGATCCGGTCTGGGAAGAAAAGCCGCAACCGGACGGCAAACGCAAATGGACAAAGCGACCCGCCCGAGCAGATGATTTCCTGATTCTCGTCCGCAAGCGCGGCGTGCTGTTTGAAGCCCTGATCCGCGCCCTGAAAGCCGAACATCTGCCTGTCGCCGGCGCCGACCGCCTCGTCCTGCTTGATCATATCGGCGTGCAGGACTGCCTGAACCTGATACGTTTTGCGCTGTTTCCGGACGATGACCTGACACTTGCGGAGATCCTGCGCGGCCCGTTCTGTGGACTTGTGGATGACGACAATGAGCTGTTCCAGCTCGCGAATGGCCGTGGCAAGGGTGAACCTCTATGGCAGCGGCTCGGCGCCAGCACAGAGCCGCGCTTCGCCAACGCAAAAGCTTTCTGCCAGTCGCTTCTGGATGCCCGGCATATGCCCGCTTTCGACCTCATGATGCAGGTCCTGGCAACGCGCGGGTCCGACGGTCTCTCAGGCTTCGACAAACTCATCCAGCGCCTTGGCGAGCCAGCCCGCGACCCGGTCAACGCCCTGCTTGGCCGCGCGTTCGGCTTCGACATGGGCGAAGCGGCCAGCCTGCAGGCTTTCCTCGCCGAAATCGAGAGCGATACGAGCCAGCTCAAACGTGACCTTGCCGAGGCCGATGGCGAAATTCGCGTAATGACAGTGCACGGTGCCAAGGGCCTGCAAGCGCCCATTGTGATCCTGCCCGACACGACGGCTGGCGAGCAGGCCGACAAGGCGGGGCTGTTCATGGTGGATGGCGAAATACCCGTCTATAGCGCCAGAAAAGCGGACGACCCGCCGGTCATTGCCAGCCTTCGCCAGCAGCGGTCCGCAGCTCAGGCCCGCGAATCCCGGCGCCTGCTCTATGTCGCCCTGACCCGTGCGCAGGACAGGCTCATCATTGGCGGGGCATTCCATGGCGCAAAGACGCAAGCCGGATACGCCGCCGACTCCTGGTATGCGCTCTGCCGCACAGCCATGCTCGGGCTTACCGGTGAGGAAGACGACGGCGACACGCTGACCTATGGCGAAGTGCTCCCGCCGCTGGGCAAAGCCATTGCCGCAGATATTGGAACGGCGAACGCTCCGGGCTGGGCCTATGCACCGGCGACAGAAAGTGGCCCCACCCGGCGCATCACCGCGCCAAGCCGCCTGCTGACCGACACAGCGCCGGTCGCCAAACCGTTCGGCAAGGCCCGCGCCGCAGCCCTTCAGCGGGGCCGCCTCATCCACATGCTGCTGCAATACCTGCCTGACCTGCCCGAAGCTGAACGCAAGCCTGCCGCTGAAGCCTGGCTCGCCCGCCATGCAGAGCTGGACGCGTCTTCGCAGGCCGAAATCCTGTCAGTGACCCTTGCCGCCCTCAACGAACCTGCCTTTGCAGCCGTTTTCGCCCCGGGCGGACGGTCCGAAGCTGCAATTGTCGGCAAGATCAGAAAAGATGGCGAAGATATCATCATCAATGGCAGGGTGGACCGTCTGCTTGTCACGGACAGTGAAATCCTCGTCATTGACTACAAGACAGACCGTCCCGCCCCGACCAGTGCCGAAGCCGTCGATCCCTCATACCTGTTACAGATGGCGGCCTACCAGCTCGTGCTCGAAAAGGCCTGGAAAGGCCGAAAGGTGCGCGTCGGACTGCTCTATACCGACGGCCCGAAACTGTTCGATCTCAGCGAAACCCTATTGCAGAACTCACGCGACCGTTTAGCTGGCAGCGTTTGAAGAATCCTGAGACACCCTATCTATAAGGCTCAAGAACGAAAGAAGGAGGCACTCATGGCCGCCGAAAATATTACTGATGATGATTTCGATGCCGCTATTGCTGGCAGCACGCCGGTGATTGTGGACTTCTGGGCCGAATGGTGTGGCCCGTGCAAACAGATGTCGCCCCACCTCGAAGCCGTCGCTGAAGAGCTGGCCGGCAAGGTGAAGGTCGCCAAGATCAATGTCGACGAGAACCCGATTGCCCCATCCAAATTCGGCGTACGCGGCTTGCCGACGCTGATGATTTTCAAGGATGGCAAGGTCACCGCGACCCATCTCGGCGCGATGTCGAAACAGCGCATCGCAGAATGGATCAAGGAAAGCGCCTAAGTCCGCTTTTCGAACCCAAGCTTGAAGCCCGCCCGGTCCGCCGCGGCGGGCTTTTTCTTTGCCGATGGGCTTCGCCGCCCCCGTGGCTCCCCCTCCGTCACCCATCGACTCGCCCGGCCCGCGGGCCTATTCCTTGGGCAAAACAACACACCATCCGGAGGACACACCCATGGAGCCGTACCAGCCCCTTTCCCGCTCGATCGCAGGCAAGACCGCCCTCGTCACAGGTGCCGCTTCCGGCATGGGCCGCGCCACCGCGCACCTCTTCGCCCATGAAGGCGCAAATGTCGCCGTGACGGACCTCAAACAGGACGCCGTCGACAAGGTGGTCCAGGAAATCAAGGATGCTGGCTTCGAGAATGTCCGGGGCTGGGCGATGGACGTTTCCGACGCCGCCACCATCAAGCGCGTCGTGGACGAAGCGGCAGCGCATTTCGGTGGGCTGGAAATCCTCGTCAACAATGCCGGCTTTGCCATCCCGGCTGATGTTGCTGAAGAGTCCTATGAAGACAGCTGGGGCCCGTCCATCAATGTGATGCTGACCAGCCACCAGCGCGCCATTCGCGCCGCCCTGCCCTATATGCGCAAGGCCGGCTTTGGCCGCATCGTCAATGTCGCCTCGACCGAGGGCCTTGGCGCGACCCCCGGCAACAGCCCCTATGTCGCCGCCAAACATGGCGTGATCGGCCTGACGCGCGGCCTCGCTACAGATCTTGGCCGCGATGAAGCCGACATCACCGTCAACTGCATCTGCCCCGGCCCGATTCGCACCGGCATCACGGCCGGCATCTCCGAAGAACACAAGACCATCTACGCCAAACGCCGCGTGCCCCTGAGGCGCTATGGCATCCCCGAAGAAGTCGCCAACATGACGCTCTCGGTCGTCCTCCCGGCCGCGAGCTTCCTCAACGGCGTCCACATCCCCGTAGACGGCGGCCTGACGATCAAGAACGCTTAGGAACCTTCCCCTCTCCCGATCACGGGAGAAGGGAGCGCGCCTTACTTCCTCTCGACAGAACCAACCCCTGCCCTGTCATCCCGGAAGCGCCAGAGGCGCTATCCGGGACCATCACCTGCCGCAGGTAAACACAACTGGGTCCCGGCCCTCCGCTATGCTACGGCCGGGATGACGCCCTCATGTGTCGCCTACTTATAGAATGAGTAGCGCGTCGATCAAACAGGCGCAAAAAGGGTTTGACAATCACGATACTGGCGGGCCGTCATAGTCATCCGGCGGAGGGGTTCTATTCCAGAGGTCAGCTATGTCTCGGCTGCAAATTTCCATCTGGCGCGCGCCTCTCGAGAACGAACCCGGAGGTGTATGTGCAATTCCAGAAAACACATCAACGGCAAGACACAATTTAGGGTCGGCCTCACCATATCCACCCATAAGGTGGCTGCAGTAGGTCAGGATCAAGCCCGCGACATTCTTGCTTTGATCAATCCTCTTTCTGCTTGACGCTTCTCCTTTCGAGAAAAGAAATATGACACCGCCCACTTTATCGTTTCCATCTTTTTGCCGCGACCGCACAAGCAAATCCAAGTTAACTGAAACCTTTGTTGGCCAAATCTCCAAATGCGGCTGCCTCTTTGGCAATGCTTCAAAATCCAGAGCCGCGAAGCCCAATTGATTGTATGACCTTTGAAAGGCTTCAATCGCTTCGATCGAAAGCCGACTATCTCTTTTCACCCAGTCCGAAACGCCCGACGTGTTCTCTCGACGCTCCTGTCGGTTTGTAGCTGTAGCTAGATGGTTCAAACTCCGGCTTGCGTCATCAAGAAAATCAATCAATCCTTCACGCGCAGGTTTATACTGTGCGACTACGGACGTCTTTGGGAATCTGGCGTCTCGACGTATTGCGCGCTGACGCGTAGGAGAGGCTGCTATGTACTCCGCCATTTGGCTTGCAGAGACCTGCGGGTTTTTGCGGTACGAATATTTTTGAGAGGAAGTCGGCATGGATGATGTTTTCCTATCGACGAGAGTTGGCGGCTCCCGAGTTCTGTGCATTTCCCCTTTGTCCGGCCAAACCTACAAATCTTCAGGCGCGAAAGGCCTTGGTGGCGAGTACGGATACTTTGTCTATGAGTACGATGAAGCGCACCCACATCTGGGGATCGAAGTTATTGCCAAAGCCGTATCGCTTGAGGCCGCCCACAGGCTGTTTGAACTTTTGTCAGACACGCTTGCGGTCAAAGCTGTAGCCTAATTCGGACTGACCTGTTCACGCTGGCGGGTTGTCAATCACCTCCTTCAACGCGCTTATCGCTGCCTCAATCGCAAGCTTGCGTAGCTCAGATTCCTTTTGATCGCCTGGCGGGTTGCAAGTCAGACCATGAATGTGAACCGCAGCTTTCGACGGCAGTTGAAATGCTATGTTGCACTTATTGTTCACTAGGTCGGGCTTCAGCATCATAAGTTTAACATCACTCATTCTGTATTCCTTTTGTTCATAATTAATCTATCATTGGATGAGTCGCATCACTGAGTCGAGTCTCGATAAAATTCCTACCGGATAACCCCCACACCCATACTCCGGCCCATGATCCAGATGAGCGGGTTCTTGCGGGAGGGGTTTGGCGCGGTGTCGGCCGCCGTGGCTGAGGCGGCCGCGCGGGTGAACCTGCATCTGGCGCCGGGCACCATTACCCGCACCGCTGCGCTGCGCCTGCGTGCCAGCCTGGCGCTCACCGAACGCATGGTGCGCCGCCTGCTTGTCCTGCTGTCTTTCGAGGTTGAGCTCGCCCCGCTGGCCGAACGCACGCCCGCCCCGGCGCGCGAGCGTATGCGGATGCCGTCTGCCCGTGGCTTCGCCTATTTCAAGGCTGAGCGCTACAATGCGGGCTTTCTCGACACTTGCGCAAACCGGGCCGAGCACCCGCGTCCACGCCCGATTAAAATTGCACCGCTACTGCACCGCTGGCGTACCCTCACTGCACTCCTCGAAGACCCGTCGCGCGCAGCTCGTCACATGGCGCGGCGGCTCGATCGGCTGCGCAGGGCCGGCGAGCCAAAGCCCTGGTGCTGGCCGGAAACACGACGCGACCGAATGCCCTACGCCCTCGCTCTCATCGCCGGCATCCTGCCGCAAAAGGTCAACGCCGCGCTTGCTGGCTGGTATGATTCTGGTTGAGATCGGGGGAAATTTTCGGTCAAGTCCCGCAAATCCGGCAGGGTTTGCGGACGCAGGCGTTCACGCCTGACCGAACGACGGCGCAGAAAGCGCACAATCTCTAGTCCGGCAATTCCTCGTTCAGCTCAAGCACTTCGCCCGCGAGATATAATGAGCCGCAAATCAGGATGCGTCCGGCGCCCGCATTTGCCGCCGCCTGGATGGCCGCGCTGAAACCTGGCTGAGGACTGGCCTCGACGCCGGCTTTTCTGGCTTCAGCCGCGAGGTCTTCTGCGCTGAAACTGTCGTGTCCGTGGGCGATTTCAGTGGTGAAGACCTGCAGTCCCGGCCGCGCCAGCGCCCCAAAGAAGCCCGCCGCATCCTTGTTGGCGAGCATCGCCGAAACCAGCATGGTTCGCCGCTCGCCGGCCTCTGCATCAAGCGAGTCCAGAACGCTCGCCAGCGCCCGCGCCGCATGGGGATTGTGGCCCCCGTCCAGCCAGACGGGCAAGCCACCTGCCAGCCGGGGAACCGGGCCATCAGACAGGCGCTGCATCCGCGCTGGCCATTTCGCGGTGACGCCGCCGCGCTGGATGGCTTCAGGGGTGATCGCCTCATGGCCCCAGCACTCAAGGGCTTTTGCGGCCAGCGCAGCATTGGAAAACTGGTGCGCACCGGAAAGGCTCAGCGGCCCCCGGACGGCGCCAATCTCGTCAGGCGTGAGAAAGGAAACATGCACGTCCAGCTCATCCGCTTCGGCAAGCAGCTGCGCACGCGCTTCCGGCAACTGGATCGCTGAAACCGCCCGGCATCCGGGCTTCAGGATTCCTGCCTTGTCGCGGGCAATTTTGGTGATGGTATTTCCGAGGAATTGCTGGTGATCGAGGTCAATCGGCGTGAACACGGAGACGGCATTTCCGGGGATGACATTGGACGCATCGAACCGGCCGCCAAGGCCAACTTCGAGGATGAGGAGATCCGCCGGGATTTCGGAAAAGGCAAGAAAAGCAGCCGCCTGCGTGGCCTCGAAGAAGGTAATGTCGCGGCCCTCAAGGGCCTTTTCCACGCGCATAAGTATGTCGAGCAGCCCCTCATCGGAAATCAGCGTTCCATTGAGACGGATCCGCTCATTGAAGCGCACCAGATGCGGCGAGGTGAAGACATGTGCGTCAAGGCCAGCAGCTTCGGCCATGGCCCTCATGAAAGCGGTCACCGAGCCTTTGCCATTCGTCCCGGCGACATGGATCGTGGGGGGAAGTTTTCGTTCGGGGTTCCCAAGCGCCTCGAGCAGGACAGTCAGCCTGTCCAGCGTCAGGACACGGTCTTTCGGCTTGAACCGATCGAGCCGCTGCAGCGCCGCCTCGACGGCCCGCCTGGTTTCGCTCAAGCTTTCTTGCCTTTCGGCGGGTCAGCCGGAACATCCGCGGAGGGTGCCTTGACCGGCCCGATAGACGTTGATTCCGAAGCGCGCTTCGGCAGGAGATGCGTCAGCAGGCGGCCAATCGTGGCTTTCAGCTCTCGCCGGTCGCAGACAATGTCGACCTGGCCTTTCTCGCGCAGGAATTCCGAACGCTGGAAACCATCGGGCAGCTTTTCGCGAATTGTCTGCTCGATGACACGCGGGCCGGAAAACGCAATCATGGCACCGGGCTCAGCAATATGAACATCGCCAAGCATCGCATAAGAAGCCGACACGCCGCCCGATGTCGGATCGGTCAACACCACAAGATAGGGGAGCCCGGCATCGCGCACTTCACTGATCGCCAGTGTCGTTCGCGGCATCTGCATGAGGGACAGCGTGCCCTCCTGCATCCGGGCACCGCCGGAAGCTGTGCAGACGACAAATGCCGCCTTGCGCGCGACAGCCATCTGCGCCGCCGCAATGAACGCTTCACCAGCCGCCATGCCGAGCGACCCGCCCATGAAGGCGAAGTCCTGGACGAGGATAACGGTCGGCTTGCCGTTCACCCGGCCAAATGCCGCCGCCATGCAATCATCCTGTGCGATAGGCGGGCTGGCTTCCGGGCTTTCGTCCTTCTCGCGGCCGGCAATCTTGGATTTGGCGGCCTTGAGGCGCGATGGATAAGGCTTGTCGTCCTTGAACTTCAGCGGGTCAGCCGTGACGGGCGGCAGCGGGATAGGCTCCCAGCGCTCTTCATCAAAGAACAGGCGGAAGCGGCGGCGCGGCGAGATTCGCAGATGCGCACCAGCCGGTGTCACGTACCAGCTTTCTTCAAGATCGGATCGATAAACAAGCTCGCCGCTGACCGGACACTTTACCCAGAGATTATCTGGTGTGTCCTTTTTCGGCGACAGGAAGGTTTTCAAACCCGGCGTGCGGAAATTTGTAAGCCAATTCATTCAGCGGGACTCCCTGATCTGGTCCGTACTGTTCACGCTGTGCGCTTCAGCGCCGATGATAACTCTTTCGCCAGCCCACCCATACGCCCGGCTATATCGCCCGGCGCGCCCGACTCAAGAGACAAGCGCACATGATCCACGAAAGCAGAGCCTACGACAACCCCATCTGCAATAGCGGCCATTGCAGCAGCTTGTTCCCCGGTTTTCACACCGAAACCGACGCAGACCGGCAATCCCGATATGCGGCGCGCCATATCGACCCCCGCACGAATATCCTCCGGATCGGCCGAACCTGCACCCGTTACACCAGCCACAGCCACATAATAGAGGAAGCCGGACGCCCCTTCTGCAACCTTCGCCATGCGCTTTTCATGCGTTGTCGGCGTCGCAAGGCGGATAACGGAAAGACCATGCTTTTCATATGCTTGACGCAGTTCGTGGTCTTCTTCTGGCGGCAGGTCGACGAGAATCGTCCCGTCAATTCCGGCTTTCGCGGCCTCGTCGGCAAAACGCTCATAACCCATATGGAAGACCGGATTAGCGTATCCCATCAGGATAAGAGGCGTTTCGCTGTCATCTTCGCGAAACCGTGCCGCCAGCGCGAGAACGTGGCTCAACGTCGTGCCAGCTTTCAGGCTGCGCTGTCCGGCCATCTGGATCGCCGGCCCATCGGCCATCGGATCGGTGAAAGGCGCGCCAAGTTCGATAATGTCAGCGCCATTGTCGCGCAGCGCACACAAGGCCTCATAGCTGGTCTCAACGTCTGGGTCGCCAGCCATCAGATAGGTTACCAGGGCCGCACGGCCTTCTACGCGCACCTTGTCGAAGCGCGCCGTAATACGGGCAATTGTCATGAGCTTCCGCCGATTATGTCTGATTTGACCGGGATAAGGTTCGTAGCCCCAAAATCAAGCCGTCGGTTCATGCAGACAGAACAGCTAGAACTTAACTTCCACGTGATCATTGGCCCGATGCGCATATTCGTGGTCGCCCAATTCGGCGGGTTTTTCGCTGCCATACGAAACGACTTCCACCAAACCGGAGTCAACGCCCTTCGATTTCAGAAATTGAGCAACCACATTCGCTCGTTCTTCTCCGAGCGCCATCGCCTCATAGCGGTCACCTCCTCTTCGGACATGACCTTCAATCCGAATGCGCCGGACGTCTCGTTGCAGTGTTGTGGCCAAATCCGATAAATGCGCCTTCGCTTCGGCGTTCAGAACCGCTGAGTCCTTTTCGAAGTTGAAACGGGTGGGGCCGGTATAATCTGCAACGAGGTCGTTGGAGCCGCCGTCCAGCGAAGCAAAGTCAACCTCGCAGACCGACATTGTGTTCGGCACGGTTGTCCACCACCCACCTGTCCACTGGCCGCCAGCCTTCGCAGCCAATGCGGGACAGACGGTTTGGGCATGGACATTATCCCAGATGGCCCCCGCCTCCAAAGTCTGGACGCCAGCCTTCGCCGCTGTGGACGCTGCTGGAGCAGGCCCTGGCGGGCTGGCTGTTTCACACGCCGCGAGTGATCCTATTCCCGCCGCCAATACAATCGCGAATTTCAGGCTTGTCATTAAACGTCCTCCCACAAACTTCGGGGACGCTAACAGCTGTTGACTGGCGCGACAACGAGCCGGGATGACGATCAGGTCTTGGCGGAGCTCTGAGTGTTCTCCTCAAGCCATTCGGCAAAAGCACCCGGCACCTTGGCGCACGGCAACGCGACCATCGCAGGAACGTCATAGGGGTGAAGCTCATTCACCAGCGATTCGAGGGTGGTCCAGCAGGCCGACACCGTTTTTAGCCAAAGGACATGCTCAAATGCCTGCTCGACGACACCCTTCCACAGATAGGTCGAGGCCACTGGCCCCTCGATATTGGCGCAGGCCGCCAGCCGGCGCTCAACCGCCATGTCAGCGATCTTGTGCGCCACATCCATGGACGGGCAGGTTATCCGGATAAGAAGCGCTTCGGTCATGACCTAGATGTCCATCCCCAGATGCTCGGCCACCGAGAAGATATCCTTGTCGCCGCGGCCGCAGAGATTCATGATGAGCAGGTCATCCTTGCCCATGCCGTCGCAGACATCACCGAGACGCGCGATGGCGTGGGCCGGCTCAAGCGCAGGAATGATGCCCTCAAGGCGGGTGCAGAGCTTGAAGGCTTCAAGCGCCTCCTTGTCGGTACAGGTCAGGTATTCCGCGCGGCCGGTGTCACGCAGGAAGGCATGCTCCGGGCCGATACCGGGATAGTCGAGACCAGCTGAAATCGAGTGGGCGTCGATGATCTGGCCATCAGCGGTTTGCAGAAGGTATGTCTTGTTGCCATGCAGAATACCGGGCTTGCCGCCATTCAGCGCGGCGGCGTGCTGACCGGTTTCGATACCGTGTCCTGAAGCTTCAACGCCGATCAGGCGGACGCCTTCATCTTCGATAAAGGGATGGAACAGGCCGATGGCATTCGACCCGCCGCCGATACAGGCCATGACGGCGTCCGGCAGACGGCCTTCACGGTCCATGATCTGACGCCGGGCTTCCTTGCCGATGACGGATTGGAAGTCTCGCACCAGCTCAGGGTAAGGGTGCGGGCCAGCCGCCGTGCCAATGCAATAGAAAGTATCGTGGATATTCGTGACCCAGTCGCGCAGCGCCTCGTTCATCGCATCTTTCAGCGTGCCCGTGCCTGAAGACACAGGGACGATTTCAGCACCGAGCAGCTTCATGCGGAAGACGTTCGGTTTCTGGCGCTCGACATCGGTCGCGCCCATGAAGACGACACATTTCAGGCCAAACCGCGCACAGACAGTCGCGGTTGCAACGCCGTGCTGGCCTGCCCCGGTCTCGGCGATGATACGCGTCTTGCCCATCCGCATGGCAAGCAGGACCTGGCCAAGGCAATTATTGATCTTATGCGCGCCTGTATGATTGAGCTCGTCGCGTTTGAAATAGATTTTCGGGCCGCCGAAATGCTCAGAAATGCGTTCGGCGTGGTAGAGCGGGGACGGCCGGCCGACATAATGGGTCCAGAGGTCATCCATCTGGGCCTTGAAGGCTTCATCCTGCTTGGCCGCGCGATATTCGTCCTCAAGCTCAAGCACAAGCGGCATCAGCGTTTCAGCGACATAGCGGCCGCCGAATTCGCCAAAGCGGCCCTTTTCGTCCGGCCACTGGTCCCAGGTATTTCTCTTGTCCATGCGTCCAGTCCTAGTCGGCTGATTTCGCCGCAGCAATAAAGTCCCTGATCAGATCCTCATCCTTTACGCCCCTCGCCCGCTCCACGCCAGAGGAGACATCCACAGCGGGCGCACCGGTCGCAGTGATCGCCTCTTCGACATTTCCCGGCGTCAGGCCACCTGCGAGGAGCCACGGTTTCGGCGCATCCCAGTCTTCCAGGATCGACCAGTCAAATGTATGGCCATGCCCGCCCGCGCGATCGGCATTCTTCGGCGGCCTGGCATCAAGCAACAGGCGGTCGGCATCCGGATAGTCGAACACTGCTTCAAGATCCTCGGCAGCCTCAACGCCAAACGCTTTCCAGATTTCAACCTCATCAGGGACCTGATAGCGCAGCTTCGATACAAAATCCGGCGTTTCACGCCCGTGAAGCTGGATCACATCAGGCATTGCCGCCTCGATCAAACCGTTCAGCAACTGCTCATTCGCGTTAGCCAGCAACACAGCGCACCGGATATCCATGTCCGACGCGGCAAACATCAGGTCGACAACGCGGTCGAACGCGCCGGCGCCATCTCCGAGAACATTGCGCGGGCTTTTCGGCGCCAGCACAAACCCAACCCAGTCCGCGCCAGCCTCAGCTGCCACGCGCACCATTGCCTCATCCTGAAGGCCGCAGATCTTCACTTTTGCCATGCGCCGAGACCTGCTGTGACGCCGGGAGATTGTCAAGAAAGGAAGACGGTAGACTGTCTCATCGCAGGGGTTGCGGTGAACGGAACGCCGACCCGACACCGGGAAACCCAAATTGCACTCCCCACCGGACGGCGCTACAGCCTTCAAGAGCAATAAAATGTAGATGGAGGAGTGCACAATGAGCCAGGCGATTTCAGATTATGTGACGCGGGACTTTGGCACCCTGTCAGATCTCATCACGCTTCATGCAGCCGCCAGACCGCAGCACCTGGCGCTTGTGCATGGCACGCGGGAGATCTCGTACGCCGAACTTGACGATCTGGCGAACCGGTTCGCCGTGGCGCTACAGCAAGGCGGTTATGAGGCGGGTGGGTCGGTCGCAATCTGCGGGCTGACCAGCATTGAATACGTCGTCGGCTTCATTGGCACGCTTCGCGCCGGGCTAACCGTCGCGCCACTTGCCCCCTCCTCAACGCCAGAGGCGCTTGCCCGCATGCTTGAAGATAGCGGCGCACGCCTGTTCCTGGTGGATGAGGCTTCATACGGCGCGCTCGAGGCCTTTCTGCCAGACTTGCCGGTCAAGGTCCTGCGCATGGATCTGACCGGCGACGACAGTGTGACCTCGTTTCTTGGCGAGCCAGGTGCCAAACCGGCGCCAGTGGAAATCGACCCGGATCTTGGCTTCAATATCATCTATTCGTCCGGCACTACCGGCACACCCAAGGGCATCGTCCAGTCATACAAGATGCGCTGGGGCCACTGCAGCCCCAATGATCCACCGGGTCATGGCCCGGACGCGATCACCGTCCTCTCAACGCCGCTCTACTCCAATACGACGCTGGTGAGCTTCATTCCGACGCTCGCGGGCGGCGGCACGGCGGTCCTGATGGAGAAGTTCAACACCGAAAATTTCCTGAAGCTGGCGGAAAAGTGGAGAGCCACACACGCCATGCTGGTGCCGGTTCAATACCAGCGCCTGATGGATTTCGAGGACTTTGACGACTACGATCTCTCAAGCTTCGAAATAAAATTCTGCACCAGCGCGCCATTCCCGGCCGAGCTGAAAGCCGAGGTGCTGAAACGCTGGCCCGGCGGCCTTGTCGAATATTACGGCATGACCGAAGGTGGGGGCAGCTGCATGCTGGTCGCCCACGAACACCCGGACAAACTTCACACGGTCGGCCAGCCCATGCCGGAGCATGACATCCGGATCATCGATGAAGCAGGCATCGAGCTACCACCCGGCCAGACCGGCGAGATTGTCGGGTCATCAAGCTCGATCATGAATGGCTATCACAACCAGCCACAGAAGACCGCCGAGACCGAGTGGTATTCACCCGAAGGGACGCGTTTCATACGCACAGGCGATGTCGGCCGCTTTGATGAAGACGGCTTCATCACGCTGATGGACCGCAAGAAGGACATGATCATCTCCGGCGGCTTCAACATCTATCCAAGTGACATCGAGCTTCTCCTGCGCAAGCACGAAGACGTTGCCGATGTCGCCGTGGTCGGTGTGCCATCACGCGACTGGGGTGAAACACCGGTGGCTTTCGCCGTGCTGACAAAGGGCGCGAAGGCGACAGGCGCCGAAATACGCGAATGGGCCAACAACCAGCTTGGCAAAACGCAGCGGATCGCGGATTTCATCGTCACCGATGACCTGCCCCGTAGCGCTATCGGCAAGGTGCTGAAACGCGAACTGCGCGATATCTATGAGCCGGCCAGATGAGCCGTATCTTTGGCAAGGTCTGCCAGAACGGCTATGTTGTGCGTGATATCGAAGCTGCCATGCAGCACTGGATCGATGTGATGGGCGTCGGCCCATGGTTCTATATCGAAGACGTGCAGACCGACTGGTTCAGGCATCGCGGGGAGGTGTCCGACGTGAAGATGTCCATCGCGCTTGCCAATTCCGGTGATCTGCAGATCGAACTGATCCAGCAGCGCAATAAAGCCCCGTCCATGTACAGGGAATTTCTCGATGCAGGTCACGAAGGCCTGCAGCATATGTCCTACTGGACCGAGAATTATCAGGGCCTCTACGACAAGGCGCTCTCGCTTGGTTACAAGGTCGGACATGAGGGCTGCATTGGTGGTGAGAAAGGCCGGTTTGCCTATTTCGACACCGAAGCGCACCCCGGCACGATCGTCGAAATCTCCGATATCAGCGGCACCAAGGGCAAGACATTCGCCCATATCCGCAAGGTGTCAGAGGGCTGGGACGGGTCCGAGCCGATCCGGCGGATACGCTAAGCGCTTCATTTCTGGAAGTCTGGCGGTGAGACAGGGATTCGAACCCTGGAGACTATTGCTAGCCTACACACTTTCCAGGCGTGCGCCTTCGACCACTCGGCCACCTCACCGTAAGGGCGCGTCTATAATGGAAGGGTGTAGGCATAAGCAAGCCTGAGATTGTCTGACAACTGCACACACCCCATATCACCGTCAGGAAATTGAAAGGACGAACGCAATGTTCTTTACGAAAAAACCCGCCGCGATGCCTGCAAAAGGCGAAGCACTGCCCGGACGCGGCCAGCCAATCCCGACCGCTCCCACCCATTTTGTGAACGGCGTGGACCTGACCGCCCCGACGCCTGAAGGCTTTGAGGAGATCATCTTCGGCATGGGCTGCTTCTGGGGTGTCGAGCGCATCTTCTGGCAAACCGAAGGCGTATGGGCGACGCAAGCTGGCTATGCAGGCGGCGAAACCCCGAACCCGACCTATGAAGAAACCTGCACAGGCCAGACCGGACACACGGAAGTCGTCCGGGTTGTCTACGATCCGGCCAAGGTTACAGCGGCCGACCTCATGAAACTGTTCTGGGAGGGCCATGATCCGACGCAGGGCATGCGTCAGGGAAATGATGTCGGCTCCCAATACCGTTCAGCCATCTTCACAACCACTGAAGAACAGGAAAAGATCGCTGCGGCGACGCGCGACACCTATCAGAAAGCCCTGAATGCAGCGGGCCGCGGCCAGATCACGACCGAGATCGACAGGCTGGACAAATTTTACCACGCTGAGGATTACCATCAGCAATACCTTGCCAAGAATCCCAATGGTTATTGCGGGATTGGCGGCACAGGCGTGTCGTGCCCGATGCCGACAGGTGTCAGCGCCTGAGACCTCTGCTAGAGCGGGCGGGTGACTGAATTCATCACCCGCTTCGCGCCTTCCCCCACAGGGCTTCTGCATCTCGGCCATGTGGCCTCCGCCTTCCATGTCTGGAAAGCTGCCGAACGCGCTGGCGGCAAGGTTCTCCTGCGGATTGAAGATATTGATCCCGGCCGCTGCAAGCCGGAATATACAGACGCAATTTTCGAGGATCTTGCCTGGCTTGGACTGGAGTGGAGCGGTGACGTCCGTGTCCAGTCAGACCATGTTACAGACTACCTCAAGGTCGTCGAGCGACTGACCGGGCTCGGCCTGACCTATCGGTGTTTCCGCACCCGCCGCGAAATTGCCGAAGAACAGGCCGCCTCCCGCCTTCCGCCGGATGCGCCTTTCATTGGTCAGCCCCTCGACCCGGCCAGCGAAGCCATGCGCCTGTCTGAACGCGTCCCATTTGTCTGGCGCCTCTGCCTGGACAGGTGTCGCAGCTATCTGGGCCCCGGTTACGACCAGTTATCTTTTGATGTGGTGTCAACAGAAGGTAATCGTGATGTCGTAAAAGCCCGGCCAGATCTCCATGGCGACATCAATCTCACCCGCAAGGACGCGCCGATTGCCTACCATGTCGCCGCGACGCATGACGACGCATTGCAGGGCGTCACACATGTCATCCGCGGCGAGGACCTTGCGGACGCCGCTCATATCCATGTCCTGATACAGGCACTGATGGGCTGGCCGCAGCCGGTCTATACCCATCACAAGCTGGTGATGGGGCCGGATGGCAAGCGTCTCGCAAAACGCTTCAAGTCAAAAAGCCTTGCGAGCTTGCGGTCGGAAGGGTTATCGCCGGATCAGATTCGAGCGATGGCCGGGGTTTAGATGACAGAGTTACAGCTGACCCCGCCGCCAGCGCGCGCCTGGATAGGTCCATTGTTGCTGCTTTGCGGCGGCATGCTGATTGGTCTCGCGCCGATCGGCCTGCGGATGGGGCTCGATTCCATGGGGCCGCAGGCAATTGCCTTCTGGCGCTATACCTTTGCCATACCGATGCTGTTTATCCTGCTCATCGGGATTGAGCGGCGCATGCCAGCCCGGATCAATCGCTACGTCGTCATGGCCGGGACGTTTTTCGCACTGGACATTGCGCTCTGGCATTGGGGCCTGACGCTGACCACCGTCGCCAATGCGACCTTCATCGTGAATCTTGGGAATATCTGCGTCGGCTTTGCCGCATGGCTTTTCCTGAAGGAAAAACCCACAAAAATCTGGTTCATCGCGGTTCTTGTCGCGGTGACCGGAGCGGCCGCGCTTTCGCTCGGCGGTGAAACTGGCGGCAAGACAGACATCAGGGGTGACCTTCTGGCGCTTGGGGCCGCCTGCCTTGTCGCGGGATATATGCTGTGCTCGAAACTTGCGCGAAACCGACTCGGCGCGATGGACGTGATTTTCTGGCTGACCGTCGTGGAAGCCTGCGTCGCTGGCGTGATTGTATTCGCTTCGGGTGAAAGCTTCATACCCGATACACTCTCCGGCTTTGCAGCGCCGGCATTCCTCGCGCTTGCCGCACAGGTCGGCGGACAAGGGCTGATCATCGCAGGCCTTGGACGTACGCCAGCAGCAGTTGCCGGCATCGTCGTCCTGATCCAGCCTGTCGTTGCCGCTGCCATATCGTGGCAGCTGTTCGAGGAGCCATTGACCGGTCTGCAGGGCGCGGGTGCCGCGCTCATCCTGTTTGGGATCTGGCTCTCGCAGGGCGGTATTCGCCGCGCTAAAACGCGCCCTGAATCAAAAGCGTTACAAGAGACGGTTAAGAGCGCCGAATGACCCACGACCCATCGAAATCCACGGAGACCCCCATGCGCATCATTTTCTTTTCGCTCGCTGGCGCGCTCAGCCTCGCCGCCTGTGTTGCTTCAGCAAGTCAGACCGAGACCGCACCGGCGGTTGGGATGGAAAGAACATCGGCATCGCCGCAGCAGGCCAGCGATGACTATTATGTTGCCGCCGCCGCCCGAGTTGATGAACGCGCTGGAGATGCGTTTAAGCCAAAGGCCAGGAACGTCATTCTCTTTGTCGGTGATGGCATGGGCATATCCACTGTCACGGCCGGACGCATCTATGCCGGGCAACAGCTCGGGCTTGACGGCGAGAGCTATAGGCTCGCCATGGAAAGCCTGCCCTATTCAGCTTTCTCCAAGACCTACAGCCATGACGCCCAGGTCGCAGACAGCGCATCGACAGCCACGGCTATGATGAGCGGCGTCAAGACCCTGTCTCGCACGCTCGGCCTTCGGTCCGGCGTTGCCTATGGCAATTGCGCCTCGGTCGAAGGACAGGGTACTGACTCGATTTTCGAGATCGCCGAAGCCGCCGGCCTTTCAACAGGTATCGTGTCCACGGCTCGCATCACCCATGCGACGCCAGCAGCGACCTATTCAGAAAGCGCCAGCCGTGACTGGGAAGATGACACCGAAGTTGGCGATAGCGGCTGCAAGGATATTGCGCGCCAGCTGATCGAATGGCCGGCTGGTGACGGCTTCGAAGTCGTTCTCGGCGGCGGACGCGGGTCTTTCATGCCGGCAAGCATTGCCGATCCGGAAACCGGAGAACCAGCCGGGCGGCGTATTGATGGGCAGAACCTCATTGATGGCTGGACAAGCAAGCCAGACCACACCTTCATCTTCGACCAGGCCGGTTTCGACGCAGCGAATTTTGATAGTGACACCAAGGTCATGGGCCTCTTTGAGCCATCTCACATGAAATACACGCTCGACCGGGCGGAAGACGAAGCTGGCGAGCCAACCCTGAGCGAACTCACCAAGGCTGCGATTACGCGGCTGTCGCGTAGTGAAGACGGCTATGTGCTGCTTGTCGAAGGCGGGCGGATCGATCATGGCCACCACGCCACCAATGCAGCGCGCGCGCTGGCTGATACGGCGGCACTGGATGAAGCGGTTGCCGCTGCTCTGGAAATGACGGACGCGTCGGAAACCCTGATCATCGTCACCGCTGACCACTCACACACAATGACCATTGCTGGCTATCCGGCCCGCGGCAACGACATCCTTGGCAAGGTCGCCTACGGCCCCGGCGGCATGGCCCGCGCCGATGACGGAAAGCCTTACACGACGCTCAGCTATGCCAATGGCTCAACCGGGTGCAAGCCGGGCGCCGAGACCTGCGTACGTGAAGACCTCACAAACGTCGATACGACCGACAAGGATTTCCACCAGCAGACTCTGATCTTCTCCGGCTCTGAAACCCATGCCGGTGAAGACGTACCTGTCTATGCCAGCGGCCCGGGCGCCGAGCTCATTCGGGGTACGATTGAGCAGAACGAGATCTTCCACGTCATGGGGCGCGCCAGCGGGCTCCTGTCACGGGAAAACTAGTCGTCCACCTGGCCATCCGTCTGGCCGGCAAGCCGGGCAATGGCGTCGGCCACCTCTGCCCCATGATCATGGTGAGGCATGTGGCCGCTATCGGCTAGCGGGACGAGGGTGAAGTCCGCAATCTGGTGCTTGATCTTTCCGGCGTGAAGCGACGGATTGATCACCGTGTCTTTTGACCCGGAGAACAGGATTACCGGAACATCTATTTCCGGATACCTGTCCTGTTGCGCAGCCAGCTGCGCGCGCAGCACGTTCATGTCGTCGGCATTTGCCCGGAACTCAGGCGGACGGAAGAGCAGCCCGAGGCCTGAATCTTCATAGTAGCCGTCTGGAGCGTCATTCGGGCTGAACACCCCATCAATCCCGCCCTTGGCCACCGAAGGCCCGACAAGCGGCGCAAATTGCGAAAAGATCGGCCCGATGACCGGTGGGCCAGCAACCCGGTTATACCAGGCTTCGCCGCCGCCGCCCCAGTCATGTGTGACAGGTGATAGCAGGACGAGGCCTTTCACGAGGTCCGGATAGTCGAGCGCAAGACGAAGCGCGACAGCACCGCCAAATGAATGCCCGACCACGACCGCCTTTTCACCGGGAGCGAGCGCCTTGAGCGCACCTGCCATCTGGGCGGCCTGCACGCCAAGCTGCTCCGACCCTTCCGGGCGGCCAGAATAACCGTGTCCCGGCCTGTCTGGCATCAGGATGCGATGGTCAGCATCAAGCCTCGGTGCCAGCGTAAAGGTAAATTCACGCGCATTTGCCGAAGCCCCATGGATCATCAGGACAACGGGGCCGCCCTGGCCCACCGTAATGACATGCACGGGCGCGCCGTTCACATCGACCATGTCTCCGAGCGGCGGATATGTGTCTTCCACGCGATTGGTATAGATCGCGCTGCTCACACAGGCGCTGAGGCCCGCGCCAAAGGCGATAATCAGGATGGCAATGGACAGCAGTTTCAAAGCCCCTGCCCGTTTTCTTCCTTCATCAGCCGCGCTTCCGCGCTCTTGGCTGGCCCAAGTGTCGGGTGGATCTTGAGTGCTTCGCGGTAAGCGACAAGCGCTTCATCTCTCGCCCCGAGCTCCTCCATGACGCGGCCAAGGCCAGTCCAGGCACCAAAATGCCGTGGCTCAAGACGCAAGGCCTCATTCACGTCGCGCAGGGCTTCACCCATCTGCTCCTGCAACAGGAAGACGGATGCGCGTCGATTATAGGCTTCGGCATACTCAGGCTGGATGGAGATGACGCGGTCATACAGGTTGCGGGCCAGGTCAAGCTCATCATTGGCCTGCGCCGTGACAGCACGCTCCATGACGAGATCCGCCGCCGCAGAGCCGCTTTCCATCCAGGCTGCCCAGATGTCGAGCGCAACAGATGTAGCTTCTTCTTCAGTCGGGGCCTTCTGCAATTCGTCGAACATTTCGTCCGACGGACCAAAAGCTGGCCCGCTGACCATGAGAAATCCGGCAAAGGCGAAAGCTTTGAACATGATGCAAAGTATGGGGCACTTGATGGTTCCGGCAAGGCCCAATAGCGGCAATCAGGCGGCAGGGCCTAAAGAAAGCCCTCATGCACCAGCGCCTTTTCCAGCGCTATTGCGTCGGTAAAGTGATGGGTGGAGAACCCGAGCGCGCTCGCCGCTTCAATATTCTTCAGGCTGTCATCGATAAAGAACACATCCGATGCCGCAGGATTGCCGAGCCGCTGCAGTGTCAGGGCGTAGATTTCCGGGTCGGGTTTGATAAGGCCTTCCTCGCCCGAGACGATCACGTCGCGCAGCAGCTTGATCATCGGGAAACGTTCAATTGTTTCAGGCCAGACCTCGGCGGACATGTTGGACAATCCATAAAGAGGGTGCCCGGCCTCTTCGAGACGGGCCATCAGCGGCGGGACGCCATCGACATAGCCATCGAACATTTCAAACCAGCGCCCGCGCCAGGCATCGATTTCATTTGAATATTCGGGAAAATCGGTTTTCAGCCGCGCCGCACCGTCGGCAAATGACCGGCCACGATCATGCTCGACATGCCACGCCATGTTACAGACATCGGCGCAAAAGCGCTCGGCCTCAGCATCGGTGGGAAAAATCTTGCGGTACAGGCGGACCGGTTGCCAGTCCACCACAACATTGCCCAAATCAAACAGGATGATGCGCTCAGACACGGGCCGGGAGATCTCCAGCCGCGCCATGTGCGTACACCTTCTGCTTAAGCCTGTTTTGCTTTAAAACGAGGATTGGTCTTGTTGATGACGAACACACGGCCCCGGCGGCGCACGACCTTGCAATCGCGATGGCGCAGCTTCAGGGCTTTAAGAGATGATTTGACTTTCATGGGGACGGCCCTGCGATCTTTGGAAACTCGTAAGGGCGGGTGGATACATAATGGACAGATGAGAGTCAACGCCACACATACACCGTTACGGTAATAGGGATAACTGGAATGACGATGATGAAATCTAGGCCGCAACGCTGGGTCTTCGCGGCTGCGCTCAGCGCGCTGATCGGCGCCTGTGCAGCAACGCCCCAGGCAACCAGCCCAGGCAATGGTACAGTCAGCCCTACCACCCCGGTCGCAGAACCGCCGGGAGATCCGGTTGGCACGCCTGAGTCTGCGCCGATTGCTGGTCCGACCGGTCCCTATACGCCCTCTGGCAATCGCGACATGGATATCTGGCGCGATGATTTCACCGCCCGCGCACAATCGCAGGGCCGAAACCCTGCCGTCATCTATTCCCTCCTCGAAGGGATATCCCCGCTTGAACTTTATCTCAGCGAGGACGTGAATGTTGCCGGCACCGGCGTTGCCGACCAGGCAGAATTCGCAAAACCGGTCTGGGACTACCTGCGCACCGCCGTGACAACCAGCCGGTTTGAAACCGGCCAGGTCAAACTCATGGAGCTGGCGCCCGTGTTTGACGTGATTGAGCAGACATATGGCGTTAACCGCGAGGCTGTCAGCGCGATCTGGGCCATGGAGACGAATTTCGGATCCTACATTGGCAACTATGACGCTGCCAACACGCTCTCCAACATGGCTGTCGAAGGACGCAGGCGCAGCTTTGCCGAAAGCCAGATCATCGCCCTCATGAAGATTGTCGAAAGCGGTTTCGCGGACCGTGCCCAGCTCGGCTCAGGCTGGGCCGGCGCGATGGGACAGACACAGTTCATGCCAACGACATACCTCGCTTACGCGCAAGATTTCGAACGCGACGGCAAGGCCGATATCTGGTCAAGCGCGCCTGACGCCCTTGCATCAGCGGCCAATTACCTGTCGCAGTCCGGATTTGTCTTCGATGAGCCTTGGGGCATCGAGGTTCTCGCGCCGGGCAATTTTGACTGGTCACTGGCTGACGGCAATGAACGCCGCATGTCGACATGGAAAGCACAGGGCATATCGCCGATCCGAGGCGGGCCCTTCGAAGTATCCGATGCAAGCTTTGCCGAGCTCTGGCTGCCTGCCGGCGCAACCGGGCCAAAATACCTCCTGTTCAAGAATTTCGATGTGTTCAAGACGTACAATCGCTCGAACTCCTATGCGCTCGCTGTCGGCCTCCTGTCTGATGGCCTTCAGGGCAAGTACGGACCGGTCGCGGCATGGCCGACGGAAATTCCGCGTCTCAACAACCAGGAAGTGAAACAGCTACAGCAAGCGCTCAACACGCTTGGGTTTGAAGCTGGTGTCGTCGACGGGATTGCAGGCACGGGCACGCGCGCTTCCTTGCAGCGCTTCCAGAAGGCCAATGGCATGGTAGCGGACGGATATCCGTCCAAACCGGCGCTAAGCGCTGTGCTGGCTGCACTCGGCAGTTAGTCGTAGATCTCTGGCGGTTCGTCCGGATCGTCTTCCATGACCTGATTGGCCGGGAAGACTTTCCGGGCGAAGCCCGCCATGAACAGCAACATGACGCCTGCGCCGAGGAAAGGCGCATAGGGGTGGACGTTTTCATACATCCACGGCCCAAAGAACGGGCTGACGATAAAGCCCATGCCATTCGCCGATATGACAAGACCGGCCACATTGCCCTGCAAAGTCGAACCGACGGCCAGTGAAGCGCCACTAGAAAAGCCCGGCCGCGCGAGTCCCTGCCCTATCCCCACAAAGAACTGTGCGAGTACCAGCACCGCAAATTCCCGGGTCGGCACGATCAGGAAAGCCCCCAGTGACAAGGAAAGAGCGCCGACCACCATCAACGTCCGGTTGGTCATCTTGAGGCGCGGAATGATGACCAGTTGCGAGATCAGCGTGCCCGCCGCGCCGACTGTATAGGCAGGCCCGGTGAACTGCATGGCCATGGCGCCGGACAGCGACAGCTTGTCCATGATGGCAAACGCAAAAGTCTGCGTCAGGACACCGGTGACGATAGACAGAGAGACGGCAAAAACCAGGAAGGGAAACACGCGTGGATCGCGCCAGAGCCCGTCACCCTCACGCTTCTGGCCCTTCTTCAGGCCGACCTCTTTCTTCGGCGCAGACTTCTCAGGCAGTCGCGTATAGATCAGGAAGGACAGCACCGCGGCGGCCGCGCTGATCATGAAAACCGGTGTCAGCAATCCGAATACGGCCCCTGCGGCGGCGGCAAAGGCAGGTCCGGCCACCGCGCCAAAGCTGAACCCCGACGTCAGTGACGCGATTTCCTCGGTCCGTTTCGCACGGCTCGTGCGGTCTGCGATATAGGCCTGGGCCGCAGGGTTTGTTCCCGATCCGAACATCCCGAACAAGGTGCGTGAGCTCAGCAGGCAGATGAAAATCACCAGCGAGCCCTGAAGATGCCCGGACATGGCGAGCGCCGCACTCGTACCGAACAACAGCATTGAAACGGAAAAACCAAGCATGCCCAGCGCCGCGACGGGCCGCCGGCCCCAATCGTTGCTCTTGCGGCCCCAGAAAGACGAGGTGATTGCCCAGAGCGCAGCTGACAGGGAAAAAATTGCGCCCGCCATCCAGTCAGGCAAGCCGAGATCACGTGAGAGGGGTGGCAGGATCGCGCTGACCAGCATTGTATTGCCGGCTCCCACTGCAAGCAGCGCAAAGAATAAAAGCCGGAACGCGCCTCGGCGGTCCGGCCTGTCTTTTCCCAGCTGGTCAGGCTTTGGCGACGTCATGCCCTGTCATCGGCCCGTCGCCGGAAAAGATCAAGCACGTCAAGAACAGCAACACTGGCTTCCACCACGTCACCTGCTGGCAAGGATATTTAAATCCTGTTGAGCCATAATCTGCAGATCGTACGTCAGCTGGAGCCTGCATGACCCAGATTCTCGGCCTCCTGGTCGTCTTTATCGTCATTATCGGCGCGCTGATTTTCAGCGGTAGTCCGGCTATTGCCGAGGCCCTGCCCTTTGAGCTCGCCCTGATAGGCGGCGCGGCCATTGGCACCCTGCTTATCGGCAATTCACCGCAAGTGGCCCGCGATGCTGTGCGCGGCCTCGGCAAGGCGCTGACCGGCGCAAAATGGGTCAAGCAGGACTATTCTGACCTCCTCACCGGCATGCATGAGCTGATGCGGCGGGCGCGGCGGGGCGGGATTATTGCGATCGAGGCCGATATCGAAGCGCCCGAGACCTCGCCAGTCTTTCTGAACCGCCCACGCTTGCTGGCCGACGAACCGGCCCGCAACCTGATTGCTGACAGCTTCCGGCTGATGTCTCTTAATCCGGGGGGCAAATCCCCCGTCGAAACGCACTTGCAGGATGCGATAGCGGCGACAGCAAATGGCCGGCACCGCGCCGTAACGGCCCTGAACACACTGGCCGATGCACTTCCGGCCCTCGGAATTGTCGCCGCCGTCCTTGGCATCATCAAGACCATGAGCATGGTCGACCAGTCCCCCGAAGTTCTGGGGCCAATGATTGCAACGGCTCTGCTCGGTACGTTTCTCGGCGTGTTCCTCGCTTACGGCCTGGTCGGGCCGATGGCAGCGCGCTTCGGCCAGATCGTCGACGAGGAGATGCAATATCTTGAGACCATACGAACAATGGTCTCAGCTTATGATTCGGGCATCGCGCCAGCCACAGCAGTCGAACTGGGCCGGGCAAGCCTTCCGGTTCACCTTCGCCCAACGCTTGAAGAGCTCGACACCGCTCTCGCCACTGTCGCGACCTTGCCAGCTGCGCCGCGCAGCCGTACGGCCTGATTTTTCACGGGAAACTGACTCGCCGTCTGGTTTTTCAACCCTCAACGCACTAGGTGTGAGCGCACCAATAATGGCGACCGGAGCCCGAATGTCGCGATTCGACGACCTCATAGCGACCGTACAGACCTATCAGGATCTGGCCGCAGAGAATTATGCGCGTGTCCGGCAGATGGCCGAGGCCGTTCGCTCAGGGCTTTGTGACTATATCGACGCGACTGACGGCGTCTGCGTGCAGCTTGTTCCGCCGCAGGGCGAATTCGAACCGAAAATTTACGGCGACCAGGCGTTTTCCGTACCCCCAAAGGGTTTTCGCCCGCTCGGACCGATCGCGTTCGGGCTCGCCGTCCGCGTGACAAAGCAGACCGACTGGATCCGTGTTACCATGCAAGGCCAGAAGATCGGCGAGCATTTTGTGCTCGATATTCAGGGCGGCGAGTCATTTTCGCTGTCGCTCCCCCTAACAGAAGATGACTCAAGCCGCTTGTTTGAATATGTGTATAATCACGTACTGAACTGGTTCCAGACGCAGATTGATCACTATCAAAAAGGGGAATACGGTAGCCGTGAGATTGGGTTTGAATTCTCGCGCGAGACCGATGGCGCCAAAGTCTGAATAGACAGACCAGCGACAGACACACATGCCTGATCTGAACATCCTCCTTGCTGCTGCAGGCTCTGATAGCCTGATCTTCGCCTGCGCCCTGATCGGTGCGCTGGGGCTGGGTGCCCAATGGCTCGCCTGGCGCCTGCAGGCACCAGCCATCGTCCTGATGGCGCTTGCTGGCATGGCGGCCGGCCCGCTCTGGCAAATCCTCTTCGGCGATCCCCTGCTCAGCCCTTCGGCGACCTTTGGAGACCTGCTGCGGCCGATCGTTTCCCTTTCCGTTGCTGTCATCCTGTTTGAAGGCGGCCTCATCCTGAAATTCGAGAACCTGCGTGACGCGGGTGCTGCCGTGCGGCGAATGGTGTTCTTTGGCGGCCCACTCGCCTGGTTGCTCGGCTCTTTTGCTGCGCGCTATGCAGCCGGGCTGGACTGGGCCAGTGCCATCGTCTTTGCCGGCGTCATGGTTGTCACCGGTCCGACGGTGATCATGCCGCTCCTGCGTCAGTCGAAACTCTCCGGCAGGCCAGCGCAGTTCCTGAAATGGGAAGGCATCGTCAACGATCCGATCGGTGCCCTGTTCGCAGTTGCAGCCTACGAGATCATTCGCGTGGCCTCGCAGGGTGATTCGACCCTGTGGGCAGGCATGTGGATCCTGCTCGCCGCAGGCATCGGTATTGTTCTCGGCATCATGTTCGGCATGGGGATGGCCCGGGCCTTCCGCGCCGGCTGGACGCCTGAATACCTCAAGGCACCGCTGATCTTTGCCTCCATCATTCTCTGTTATGCCCTCGCTGAAGAAATCGAGCACGAGACAGGCCTGGTCGCTGTCACCGCCTATGGCATGACGCTCGCCAATTCCCGCCTTGCCGACCTTTCGGAACTGCGGAAGTTCAAGGAAGATATCGCCGTCCTGCTTGTGTCAGGCGTCTTCGTCATCCTGACAGCCGACCTCACACCGACGATCATCCGTCAGGCGCTGAACCTGAACACGCTGCTATTCCTGCTGAGCATGCTGTTCATCGTGCGTCCGCTCGCCGTCTGGATTGCGACAGCCGGCACCCTCAGCCGCAAGGAGGCCCTGCTACTCGGCTGGATCGCTCCACGCGGTATTGTGGCGGTCGCGGTCTCCGGCCTGTTCGGCTCACTATTGGTCGACCTCTCCCGCGAAGGCCGCTTTTACTTCTCCGGTGCCGATCAGATCGTGCCACTTGCCTTTGCGATGGTGTTTACCACTGTGGTGCTTCACGGCTTCACGATTGGCCCACTCGCCCGGCGACTGGGGCTCGCGCGTGCTGAAAAGCCCGGCGTGCTGCTGGTCGGCGCCAACTCCTGGAGCGTTGAATTTGCCAAAGCCCTCAAGGCCAGCAAGATCGATGTCATCGTCGCTGACAGCAATTACAGGCGCCTGCGGCCTGCACGCGAGTCCGGCCTTGATACTTTCCTTGGCGAAGTCCTGTCTGAGGACGCCGAGATCAAGCTGGACCATGCCCGCTTCGCAACCGTTGTGGCGCTGTCGACAAACGATTCGCACAATGCACTGGTCTGCAACCAGTTCGCCCCGGAAGTCGGACGTCACCGCGTCTACCAGCTGTCGCTGTCCGAAGGTGATGAAGTTGACGACAAGACGGTTGGCTCTGCTGCGCGAGGCCGCACGCTGATCCGGCGCGGACGCACCTATGACGGGCTGATCCGTGACCAGTATCGCGGCTGGACATTCTCGCGCACACGCCTGACCGACAAGTACACGCTGGAACAGTTCCTTGCCGAGCGCCCGAAGGGTGACCTTGTGGCCGAGATCCGCCCGGATGGCACGCTGGTCCTGCTCGGCCCAAGCCGCGAAGCCCGCGGCGGTGAAGGCGCAACGATCATCAGCTTTGCGCCAGACCAGCAGCCTTCAACGCAGGGCAAACCAGAAGAGCCCGCGACGGGCGACAAGACAGCCGCCCCGACACAGCCCGCAAAAGCCTAGACCGACACGGCATGAAGCCCGGAGCCATGGCGTTTCAGCCAGGCGCGTTCGCGTTTCCAGCCCGGCCGGCAGACCGCGACATGCGCCCAGAAACGCGAACTGTGGTTCATTTCCAGTAGATGCGCGCATTCATGCGCGGCGACGTAGTCCAGCACTTCGGGCGGCGCCAGGATCAGCCGCCAGGAGAAGGCGAGACGGCCATCCGATGTGCAGGAGCCCCAACGTGACCGCGTATCCTTCACAGAGACCCGTCGCGCATCGACGCCGAGGACCGCACAATACTGTTCGACCGCTTTGGTCAGGTCGTCCTTTGCGAGCTTCCTGAGAAATCGTTCTGCGCGGCGACCAATGGTTTCCGGGTCTCCCGGCAGGGAAAGTATCTGTGGATCACCATCGACAAGGCTGGCCCGCCTGCCCGGCCCTTCGAGGCTGACGAGACAATCGCGCCCCCGCAGCGGAAACATGTCGCCGCTGTGCATCGTCACAAGTGGCGGCAGGCTGTTCAGGCGCGTCACGATCCATTCAATCCTGTCAGCGGCAAACCGCGCGGCATCCGGCACAAGGCGCCGCGAGGGCGCGATTGCCACAGCTGACCGGTTCTGTTCATCAAGCCTTAAAATCAGGCGTTTAGCCCGCGGATTGACTTCAATCCGCACGGGGACTTCCACTCCGCAGGACGAGGTAAGGGTCATTGTCTGGTGTTTATCGACAATCATGATAATGCTCGACTCACGGCGCAATCAAATCTAGCCTTTGGACACAGTTAAGGGGAACCCTAAACATGAAATACTTGCTGTGCGGCGTAGCCGCTGTCGCAATGCTCTCTGCGTGCGACCAATCAGGAAAAACCGGCTCCGGGGACGAGCCGCTCGGTGAAATCTCGCTGCGCTCCGGCGATCCGGCCGAAGCAGATGCGGTCATCTCGGCGATGTCGCTGACCAATTCGGGTGACGGCAGCGTTCAATACGCTGAAAAATCCGTCGACGGTGCCAAAGCCACCTTCACCAATCTCACCTTGCCAGGCGATGAAGACACCAGCGTTAAGGCTGGCTCGCTTGTGTTTGATGGCCTCGACATGGTTGATGGCAAGGCGTCCTTCTCCAAGATGAGCCTCAGCGACATTTCCATCGCGGATGCCGAAATGGAAGAAGGCGAAGTCAAGGTCGGCTCCATCGAACTCATCAATCCGACACCGGAACTGGCCGCCTGGCTGGCCGCATCTCTCGGGACCGCCGGACCTGCCGCCTTCCCGACTGCAGCCCAGGTCGGCTTTGACGCGTGGACCATCAAGGATGTCGCTGCGAACATTTCTGACTCCGATGGCGACGGGACGTTCTCCATCGACAGTTTTGAGGTGCGCGATCTGGTTGACCAGAAAGCCGCCCGCGCGATGCTCAGTGACCTCAAATTCAATTTCGTCAGCGCAGATGACGACGTGCCTGTGAACATGAGCCTCGGTTCGCTGTCCATGTCGGGCCTGGACCTTGCTTTCATTGATGCCATCCAGGGCAATATCGGTGACGAGGAAGCGATGACCCAGGCGCTCGTCAACACACTGTATGACGAGCCGATGGATCCCGGTTACGACAAGATCGCGCTCGACAGCTTCGCCGTCGATGCGGCTGGTGCCAGCTTCAAGATGCCATCCCTCGACGTTTCGCTAGAGCGCAATTCGGATGGCAAGCCGGTCAAATACACGACGCAACCGTTTTCGATGACGCTTGATGCAGACGCAGATGGCGGCGAAGCCGGGGCATCTCTGGCCCGGGGCCTGAGCATGATCGGCTATGAAAGCATCGAATTGAAGGGCGCAGGTGTCAGCACCTACGATCCCGACACTGATACGGTGACGTTTGCGGCCAAGGACAATTACCTCGAGCTGGTTGACGGCGCGAAGTTCTCCTTCGGTGGCAAGCTTGCCGGCTACTCGGCCTATAGCAAGGCCGCTGCTCAAAGCTTCGATATCGAACAGCTCTCCGAAGGTGCAGAGCCCGATCCGGCCGCCTTCCAGGCTGCGCTCGGCGAACTCGACTTCTACAATTTCGAGCTCGCTATCGCTGATGACAGCCTCGTTGACCGTGTGTTCAATGCCATTGCCACCCAGTCTGGCGAAGATCCTGAGCAGATGCGCAGCCAGGTTGCGGCCATGATGAGCATGGCCCCAATGATGGCCCAGGGCAGCGGCGTCGACATGGAAATCGTGACGGAGCTGGCGTCTGCCGTTTCAGCTTTCATCACCGATCCTGGCACGCTGACCCTGAAGCTCAATCCGGATGAACCGCTCTCGATGGCAACCCTGTCAGAGATGGAAGATCCGAGCATGCTGACGAAAGACTATCTCGGCTTCTCGGCAACGCACAAAAACTAAGCCGGCCTATCGGCTTGAAATCGGGGCGCGCCGGAAACTGACCGGCGCGCCTTTTCTTTTGGCACAAGCAAGCGCATATCCTGCACCTCATGAGACTTGCCTATTTTGGAGACGTGGTCGGAAAGCCCGGCCGGGCGGCAGTGACCGACCATTTGCCTGAGCTGCGCCGCAAGCTGGCGCTCGATTTCGTTATCGTGAATGGCGAGAATGCCGCTGGCGGGTTTGGCCTGACAGAATCGATCGCCACTGAATTCTTCAATGCAGGCGCAGATTGCCTGACGCTTGGCGACCATGCCTGGGACCAGCGCGAAGCGATGACGTACATCCAGCGTGAACCGCGCCTGCTGCGTCCGCTGAACTATCCAGAAGCCGCGCAGGCCCCCGGCAAGGGCGCGAATGTCTATGTCCTGCCCGATGGCCGCCGCGTCGGCGTCGTCCAGTTGCAGGGGAGCGTTTTCATGAAACAACAACTCGAAAACGCTTTCGCCCATGCGGACAGCGCGCTCGACAATATGCCGCTCGGTGTGGCCGTGGATGCGCTGATTGTGGACATGCACTGCGAAGCAACCAGCGAAAAGATGGCCATGGGCCACTATTGTGATGGCCGCGCGAGCCTTGTTGTCGGCAGTCACACCCACGTGCCCACCGCTGACCTGATGATCCTGGAAAATGGCACTGCTTACCAGACAGATGCTGGCATGTGCGGCGACTATGACAGCGTCATCGGCATGAAAAAAGAGAACTCGATCAACCGCTTCGCGACCCAACTGCCGGGCGACCGTTACGCGCCTGCGCTGGGCGAGGGCACTTTGTGCGGTGTTTTTGTCGAGACCGATGACAAAACCGGTTACGCGACCCGCATTGAACCGATCCGGATCGGCGGCCGGCTTTCAGCCAGCATTCCGTCGGTCGACTAGGCGCTTTTCTTTTCCGGGATGTCCGTTGCCGGAATGGCGACTTTTTGCGCCTGTGTTGCCGCGCCCATATGGGTCGCCTTGCCGAACAGCCAGCCCTGGATCAGTGAGCCTGCGCATTCCCGGGCCCAGTGCAGTTCCCTCGGCGTTTCCACCCCTTCGAACAGGAGATGCGAACCAACCTCGTGAAGCTTCAGGATGATCGAATGCGCGAACTGGCGGCTGTCTTCAGAATCCATCATGCTGCGGAACCAGCCCGCATCGACCTTGATGATATCCGGTTTGAGTTCGATGACGCGCAGCAGGTCCGAACTGCCAACACCAAAATCGTCAATCGCGATCTGGAAGCCGAGTGATTTCAGTTTTTCAACGATCGTCGACAAGGCTTCCTTGTCGTCATTGCGCTCTTCGGTGATCTCGAACACGACCTTTGACGCAGAAAGCCCCTGCTCGGCCACGAGGCGCGCATACGTATCGAGACCGCTCAGCATCTGGTCAGTATAACGGCAGGAACCCGGATTCAGGTTGACGAAAAGGCGGGTATTTCCAAGCTGCCAGGCAGCCGTATTGGCGATGTGAAGACAGAGGCACGCCCAGTCAGCCACGAAACGGTCTCGGTCAGACAGGCGCGTAAAGAAGTCCATTGGCTCAATCGGCTTGCCCTTGAAAAGGGGGCGCGCCAAGGCTTCGACACCGTACAGCATACCGGCATTATTATTGATCGAGTAGATCGGCTGAAACGCAGATCGAATTTCGAAGGGTCCGAAATCAAACGCCTGATGGCCACCATCAAGTTCAAAGATTCGTTCGGTCAGCCTCAAAAGGTCCATGCCCGTCTCCCATTCCAGACCTTAAGGTTTAGGCGCGCGGCGTTAATATCTTCCTGTTACAAACTGAAAGTCTGCATCCATATCTTTTAAATCCACAGTTGCTCGGTTAGATCAGCGGCAAGCTTCAACACAAGCGTTTGCGACCAAAAGAGGTATGACATGGCCGGACATTCCAAATGGGCCAATATTCAGCACCGCAAGGGTGCCCAGGACAAGAAGCGCGCTGCCCTGTTTGCGCGCCTGTCCAAGGAAATCACCATTGCGTCCAAACTTGGTGGTCCTGACCCGGATGCGAACCCGCGCCTGCGCCTCGCAATCAACAATGCGCGTGGCCAGTCCATGCCAAAGGACAACATCAAGCGCGCCGTCGACAAGGGCCAGGGCGGCGGCGGCGAAGAGTATCTTGAAATCCGCTATGAAGGCTTTGGTCCCGGCGGTGTCGGCATCATCGTGGAGGCGTCGACCGACAACAAGAACCGCGCGGCGAGCGAAATTCGCTCGGCCTTCTCCAAGAATGGCGGCAATCTTGGCGAAACGGGCTCGGTGTCCTTCGGCTTCGAACAGGTCGGCGAGATTGAGTACCCCGCTGAAGCTGGCGACGAAATGACGGTCATGGAAGCCGCCATCGAAGCGGGCGCTACGGATGTCGAAAGCGACGATGACAGCCACTGGATCTACACAGAGCGCGAAGACCTGATGGATGTCGCCTCAAGCCTCGAAGGCAAGTTCGCAGACGTGGAAGCCAAATCCACTCGCCTCATCTGGAAACCCCAGAACAATGTGCCCGTCGAAGGCGACGCAGCCGATACACTGATGAAATTGCTGGATATTCTAGACGATCTGGACGACGTCCAGAACGTTTACGACAATTCCGAGCTTTCCGAAGCCGAAATGGAACGGCTCGCGAGCTGATCTTTTTGTAAGAATCTGGTAAGTTAACCCAAAGGCTGGTGGATTCACCATTCCGTGAGGTCTGCGTTATATCCCTCGAAATTTCCGGGGGCCACTTCCATATGCCTGTCCTAATCAAGCCGGGTATCGACGAACAATGAAACAGTCTCAAACCACAACAATCGCGCTGATCGCTGGCGGCGTTGCCATTGCGACCGGATTTTTCTGGAATGCGATGGCTGACCAGATGCCGGAAGACCCGGCACCGACCTCGACGCTGTCGACAGCGGTTTTTGCCGGTGGCTGCTTCTGGTGTGTCGAAGCCGACTTTGACAAGATTGACGGCGTGGTCTCGACGATTTCCGGCTATACGGGCGGAACGGTAGAAGAGCCGACCTATCGTCAGGTCGTGGCAGGCGACACTGGCCACTATGAAGCGGTGAAGATCAGCTACGACCCGGACAAGGTCTCGTATGACGAGCTGGTCGACTACTTCTTCCACACGATCGACCCGACAGATGCGCGCGGACAGTTCTGCGACAAGGGCGACAGCTATCGCACGGCGCTTTTCGTTAATTCGCAAGAGCAACGCGAGACGGCTGAAAACGAAATAGACAGCATCAACGCCTCCGGTGTGCTGCCAGGTCCGGTGGTGACGAAGGTCATTGATGCCGAGGCCTTCTGGCCGGCGGAGGACTATCACCAGAATTATTACCGCACGACGCCGATCAAGTATAAGTTCTACCGGCAGGGCTGCCGCCGTGACGCGCGCCTTGAACAGCTCTGGGGTAACGACGCCGGGCATCTTGCGAATCACTGACCCTGGCCGGACAACAAAAAAGAAAAACCCCCGCGACTTTCCGGTCACGGGGGTCTTTTTATATTTGGGTCACGTCGTGCGCCTAGCGCTCACCATCGTCATCAGCCGGGTCTTCCAGCCGGAAGAGACGCGGATCAACAGAGACATTTGTCTCGATGTCCTGCAGCGCCACACGGGTGACCTGACGGTTCGCATCCACGGCGCGCCAGCTTAGCAGTTCATAGGTCGACGCATCGAAATACAGCGTCAGTTGGCCTTCGGACTCGCCTGAACGGTCTTCGATTGTCACCGACACTTCGTTATCACTGCGACGCACATCCGTGACACGGGCTTCTGTCTCGAAGTTGAGCTCATCATCGAGGATCAGCCCAAGCGGCGTCGAGGCCAGCGGCACGCGGTCAACCGTTTCAAGGTCACTATCTTCCATCGCAACCGTCGACCCGTCCGATACGATCAGGATTGGCGTCGGATCATCATAGTCGAACCGCATACGGCCGGGGCGGCGAAGGGCGAAATCACCCTGTGTGACAGATCCGTCCGGGCCGACCTGCGTAAAGCGGCCCTTGGCGGTGACAGCTTCAGACAGGGAGGCTGCAGCAGCTCTCAGGATATCAATCCGTTGACTCTCGCTTATGTCACCAGAGACGGCAGCAGGCGTTGGCGCTGCAACAGTTTGCGGCGGCTGGATATCAGCGGCCTCAGCCTGCGCAGTCTGCAAATCGGTGTCTGCGGAAACATCAGCCTGCACTTCGATCGCGGCGGGCGCCGATTGGCCCGCTTCAACAATCAGCCAGGCTGGCGGCGCGGTCGGCGCCGCAAAGGAATAATCCGCCTGAAATGCGAGTGGACTGCTGCCCATGAAGAGCAGCGCGGTAAAAGGTGTCAGTAGAGACGTCATATCGTCCTCCTGTATTGGCACGGAAGAGATAAGCAACGCATGGGACTGAAAACAGGGCTGAAAAAAGGTATTTCCGCCCCGTTTCGTTGCCTCGTGTTCAGTGTGCGCTTCGTCTCGCCTTTCGCCAGGACGAGGCCACCTCGTCCAGCGCCCTACTCGCTTGCTTCATTACGTGCGAGGATTTCACGCTTGCCGGCATGGTTGGGCCCGGAGATGACACCATTCTCCTCAAGTCGCTCGACCAGCGTTGCCGCCTTGTTATAGCCGACCTTCAGGCGCCGCTGCAGGTAGGATGTCGAGGCTCGCTTGTCGCGGATAACGATCGCCATTGCCTGCGCATAAAGGTCATCGTCGCCATCGCCGGTCGACACACCCAGCATCGCATCCATGATGGCGCTGCCGGTGCCGCCTTCGTCCGGTTCTTCGAGAATGTCTTCATTATAGTCCGGCTCACCCTGTTCGCGCAGCCAGGCCACAACGGTTTCGACTTCTTCATCGGAAACAAACGGCCCATGCAAGCGCTTGGTTTTCACACCGGCGGCCTGATACAGAAGGTCGCCCATACCGAGCAGCTGTTCTGCGCCCTGCTCACCGAGAATGGTGCGCGAGTCGATCTTGGTCGTGACCATATAGGAGATGCGCGTCGGGAAGTTGGCCTTGATCGTACCGGTGATCACATCGACCGATGGACGCTGGGTCGCTGTAATCAGGTGGATGCCCGCTGCCCGCGCCATCTGGGCGAGACGCTGGATGCAGCCCTCGATTTCCTTGCCCGCGACCATCATCAAATCTGCCATTTCGTCAATCACGACGACAATGTTCGGAATATGATCAAGCGGCAGGACTTCAGTGTCGTGGATCGGCTTGCCATTGTCGTCATAACCGGTCTGAACCTTGCGGGTCATCTGGTCGCCGCGCTGACGGTACTGGCTGGCCTTCTGGTTGAAGCCCGCAAGGTTACGAACCCCGGCCTTCGACATCAGCTCATAGCGGGTTTCCATTTCACGGACGGCCCACTGCAGCGCGTTCACGGCCTTTTTCGGATCGGTCACAACCGGCGCAAGCAGGTGCGGAATGCCTTCATAGATCGAAAGCTCCAGCATCTTCGGGTCGATCATGATGAAACGGCACTGTTCGGGTGTCAGCCTGTAGATGAGCGACAGGATCATCGCATTGACGCCCACTGACTTACCCGAACCTGTCGTCCCGGCGATGAGCAGGTGAGGCATCTTGGCGAGGTCGACGACCGTCGGGGTGCCGCCAATATCCTCGCCGAGCGCCATCGGCAGTGACGCCTTGGAAGCGGTGTACGCCGTCGAGGACAGAAGCGACCGGAAATAAACCGTTTCACGCTCTTCATTCGGAAGTTCGATACCGATGGCATTCTTGCCCGGGATAACCGCGACACGGGCAGAAACAGCGCTCATCGAACGGGCAATATCATCGGCGAGCGAGATGACCCGCGCTGACTTCACGCCCGCTGCTGGCTCAAGCTCGAACAGTGTAACGACAGGGCCGGGGCGCACTTCCTTGATGCGTCCGCGCACACCAAACTCGCGCAGGACTTCGGAGAGGCGGTTCGCCTGGGCCAGAAGCCCGTCCTCATCGACTGAGCCACGCCGCGACGGAGGCACTTCGAGAAGATCAAGGTCCGGCAGTTTCGTTGTCCCGCGCCGGGAACGCTTGCGCACACTCGGCTGCTCGCGGGGCTCGGGCGGCGCTTTGGCGGGCGTCAGCTTGGGCTTGGTCGCAGCGACCGGCAGGCTGTCCTCGGCATCATCATTGAAGATCTCGTCGTCATCCACCGGAGCCGGCGCTTCGGCGCGCCGCTGGGAAACCGCAGGTGCCTCTTCTGCATAATAGGCGTCAGCATCCATCGGCTCCGCCGTTTCGCGCTTGGTGAAGACACCCGACAGGCTGCGCCCGATCCGGCCGCCAAACGTACCGGCGCTACGAGCCGCACGCCGACCGGAAGAAGATGCCGCATCCTGCAGCAGGCGGGCGTCCCCGCGGCGAAAGCCGAGCGCTGTAAACGCCAGTAACAGGGAAATCGCACCAAGAAAAAGTCCGGCCAATATATCCGGCACAGGCATGAGAAGCGCCTTGAACGGGACAACGGCCAGATCATAGATAAAATCACCAAACATGCCGCCAAGCCCGGTCCATAGCGGCCACGATGCGGGCACTGGAAAGGCAGCTAGCGTACCGGACAGGACCAGGACAAAGCCGGCGCCATAGAACCAGCGTCTTATTTTTGGGGCGCCAATGAGCACGGTGCGCATCGCGCCGCCAACCATCAGTGCGAGCCCGGCCATCCACGCCGCGAAGCCGAATGTCTGCAGGGCAAGGTCAGCCAGGATCGCGCCCGTACCGCCGAACAGGTTCTGGATTTCCATGCCCGTTGCCGCATTCCAGCTCGGGTCGGTCGACTTGTAGGACCCCACGCTACCGCAAATGAACACGCCGATCGCGAAAGCCGCAGTGCCGGTCAGGATGCGCCAGACCGGATCGGAGGCGTCGCGTGCTGTCGGGCTGTGAGCAATTGTATTTGCCATGTCGGGGTCCACCATCATTCGCGATTTTCAGGTAAATTGCCCGCTCCGCCTTAACACCGGGCAAACATGGCGCCCTGACGACTGTAAAAGACATAAAAAAATCCCCGGCCAGTTGCCTGGCCGGGGAAGTCTGGGAGGAAACGCTTCCGAGAGAAAGCGAACCGGTGGAGGCTTAGCCAAATTCCGGATAGGCCTCGAGGCCAACTTCGGCTTTGTCCATGCCTGCAATTTCGTCTTCTTCGGTGGGGCGCAGACCAAGCGTGGCCTTGAGCGCAAACCATACGATGGCCGAAGCGATCGATACGAAGATACCTGTAGCGAGAACGCCGACGAACTGACCGAGATAGCTCGGATTGCCAGCTTCATTAAGGCCGATGTTGTTTGCATAGGACAGTGGGACGATCATCGTGCCCCAGATGCCGCACACAAGGTGAGCCGGGATGGCGCCGACGACATCGTCGATCTTCAGCTTGTCGAGGAGCGGAACGGTCAGCACGACGAGCACGCCGCCGATTGCACCGATCAGGACCGACAGGCCCATGGATGGTGCGAGCGGCTCAGCCGTGATCGACACCAGACCACCGATGGCCCCATTGAACGCCATCGTTGCATCAACTTTACCCTTGTAGAGGATCGCCGTGAGGATCATTGCCCCGAGGACGCCGCCGCAAGCCGCCATATTGGTGTTGGCGAAGATGTTCGCGACCGCATTGATGTCATCGAACGTGCCAGCAGCGAGCTGCGAAGCGCCGTTGAAGCCGAACCAGCCGAACCACAGGATGAATGTCCCCAGTGCCGCCAGCGGGATGTTCGAACCCGGCATCGGGTGAACCTGTCCGTTGACGAATTTGCCGATACGCGGCCCGATGATGATAGCACCGACAAGCGCAGCCCAGCCACCGGTCGAGTGGACCAGCGTGGAACCAGCGAAGTCGGAGAATGCGAACTGGCTGTCCAGCGCGCCGCCGCCCCATTCCCAGGATGCCACGATCGGATAGATGAACGCGGTCAGGAATGCGGTGAAGATCAGGAATGGCCAGAGCTTGACGCGTTCTGCGACCGTACCGGACACAATCGAGGCCGCCGTTGCGACGAACACCATCTGGAAGAACCAGTCGGATGAAGCCGCGTAGCCAGTGTCGAGGCTCTCTTCAGGTGACCAGATGAAGCTTGGAATACCGATCCAGCCACCGATCGTTTCAGCCGGATAAGCCATATTATAGCCAACCAGCCAGACCATGATGCCAGCCACTGAAAACAGTGCGACGTTCTTCATCGACTGCATTGCGGCGTTCTTCTTGCGGACGAGGCCCGCTTCCAGCATGCAGAAACCTGCCGCCATGAACATCACGATGAGACCGCCGATGAGGAACAGATAGCTGTTGTCCACATAGGCGCTGACCGCTGATGCATCCTGTGCTGAGGCTCCCAAGGCCCCCAAGGCTGCGAGCGGAAGTAATACCGCGCCTCGCATTGCCCCTTTAACCAAACTACTCATGCCCTTCTCCCATTGATTGGTATGACTGGCACACCTAAGCGGAGATGCCCCACAATCGACCAGAGGCATTAAGTCGGCGTCATAATGTGGTCGCGGCTCTGACCAAAAAACGTGCACCCTGCGACCCAAACGCCCGTTTACGGGTCAACTATGGACCAGATTCACGCGCGAACTTACAAGCAGTCAGTATGAGCGCACCCGACACAGAGATTGCTATTATCGGCGCAGGCCCAACCGGAGCTGCGCTGGCCCTCGCCCTGGCGAAGGCGGGAATTGATACAACCCTGATCGACGCACGCGATCCAGCCGCTACCGCACGCGCGGATACTCGGAATTTCGCAATAGTGACAGGCAGTTGGCGGCTGCTCACCCGCCTTGGCATTGCCGGCAAGCTGGACGGTCAGACCGCGCCGCTGAACGGCCTTGAGGCGGTCGATGGTGGAACTCACTGGTTCGGTGCCCCGAGTGTCCTCTTTGGCAATGCCGATCTTGCCGACCGTAGCGCGGACGAGACGCTGGGCCACATGGTCGAAGCCGTTCGCCTGCAGGCCGCTTTCGATGACGCGATGTCGGACGCGCCCAACCTCACTGTCATGGCCCCGGCACGCTTCTCAGGTTTCGAGGCCACACCCGGACATGTGAGAATTGCGCTCGAATCCGGCAAGTCGGTCACAGCGCGCCTGCTGGTCGGGGCTGACGGCGTAAGCTCAAGGGTGCGCCAGTCCGCAAACATCGAAACTGAGGGGCGTGACTATGACATGTCCGTCTTTGCCGCCAATGTCAGCCTTTCGCGCCCGCATGACGGGATTGCCCGCCAGCTCTTCACACCTGATGGCCCCTTCGCGACACTTCCCCTGATGGGCGACCGCGCCAATCTGGCGTGGTACATGAAGCGCGGCGCCGCCGAAGCGCTTGCCCGGCAGCCCGTTGAAGAAGTCGAGGCCGAACTCAATCACCGCTTCGCCGACTTTGCCGGGGAGATGAAGATTGATGGGCCAATGGGGTCCTATCCCCTTATCCTGCAGATCGCCGAGCATATGGTGTCCGACCGTGTCGCGCTTGTCGGTGATGCCGTGCGGCGGATCAATCCGCTGGCCGGGCAGGGGCTCAACCAGGGTTTTCGCGACGTGGCCGCACTTTACGATACGCTCATGGACGGCGACCGTGCCGGCCTTGATATCGGGTCAGCGCAGGTCCTCGCCAATTATGAGCAGGCCCGCCGCTTTGACGCCAATTCCGCGGCGCTGTCACTCGATGCAATCGACCGGTTGTTCTCGAATGACCACATTCTGACCAAGCCGGTGCGCAGCCTCGGCCTGATGGTGGCTGACAAGGTCCCGGCCATTCGCGAACGCCTTGCCGGACTGGCAAGCGCTTCGTCGGACGGCTTGCCCAGCCTCATGCAACGCCTCGACTGATCAGCCCCAGAAATAGAGGCCAATCAGGATAAGCAGTGGCAGGACGGCCATGCCGAACGTATTGCGCGCAAACACGAACTTCTCGATCCAGCTATCGAGGCGTTCATCACCGCTCGTGCGCGTCTTGCTGACAAGTTCGACATTGTCACCTTTGATCACCGTATCGTCACTGATGATGTAGTCGGTCATCGATCCGGCAATCACAAGACAGCCAAAATAGAAAACGGCGCTCCATGTGATCGCTGCAAGGCCGAGCGACAGGGCGGCCCAGCCAATCTGGAAGTCGGTGAACACGCTGAGTTTCCAGAGGAAATAAAGCAGGACACCGAGACCCGCCGAAACCGCAACCAACATCAAGGTTCGAAGCTTGCTGAAATCTACAGGTTTCTGCGTCATCTTGCGTCCCCTCGCTGTTCAGACTGTCAGCTCGCGCCCTCGCCAAGCTCCCTCAGATATTGCCATGTATAAAGGCCACTGGAATGGCCATCGGAAAAATGAATCCGGACGGCATACCGCCCGACAGGGTCAGCTCTGGTTACATGGATATCGGCCGGGACAGGTGGCTGCGGCGGCCGCGGGCCAGCCCCATGACCGCGCACTTCGGCAGACGGGCTTTCTTCGCGCAGGCGCTTGACCGGAATGTCGAAGGTCACATCATCCTCGAAACTGACGGACAGCACGCCAGCTGACCGTTTGAAGCGCAGTTCTGTTGGCCATGGCATCACGCTCATGGGGCGACATCCTCGTCGATGGCGCGCGCTTCGCTTTCCAGCATGATTGGCAAACCATCACGGATAGGAAAGGCCAGCCGGGCCTTGCTCGACACAAGCTCCTGGCGCTCGCGATCATAGGTCAGCGGTGTACGCGTCACCGGACAGATCAGCAGCTCAAGCAGGCGCGGGTCGGTCCTGACGGCGGCTTCGGGGGCGGAGGGGTCATCAGTCATCATTGCAATGTCGATGGATCGTCGCCCGGCACATCCATGTCAAGCAGTGCGATGAGCGCTTCGCACCGCCCGCATACATCACGGGCTTCCAGGAGCGCCTGTTTTTCCATAGGCGCGAACGGACATCCAGCAGACAGCGCATTGACCAGCGTCTCGATCGGCGCGGACTCCACCGCCTCCCAGTCGACATCCATTTCGTTTGACGCCACGTATTTCTTCAGGGCGCTCGCGAGGTGGTCGCGATCCGGCAGTCGGGATGTGTCTGGCGGCGTCAGGTCTGCTGCATAGTCCGCCCAGTGCGGATTGATCTTGCGGTAGGGCGTCTTGACGTCGAGTTCGTCACCGGTCGAAAACCGGCAAACACCCGTGAGATTGATCAGGTAGCGGCCATCTTCGGTCTCCGAATAGGAGGTGATGCGCCCCGCGCAACCGACCCTGGCAAGACCGGGCTTCAACTTGTCATCGTCGACCGGCTGCACCATGCCCAGCATCCGGCTGCCAGACATCGCATCGTCTATCATGTTGAGATAACGCGGCTCGAAAATATTGAGCGGCAATGACCAGCGCGGGAACAGGAGCGCGCCCGCAAGCGGGAAGACCGCGATCGTATCGGGTAGCTCGGAAATTTTCCTGTAGCCATGTCTGGTCATGATGGCTGGATCCTCCAGATCTGCCCCCCTCTCAACATGGCGCAGTCACGCGCAATGTCGAGGCCTCAGGCAAACATCAGGGATGACAAACGACGCCGGCCTTCGATGGTCGCTGGGTCTTTCGGCCCGGCAGCCTCGAAAAGTTCGAGTAATTTGGCCTTGGCCTTGCCGTCTTCCCACGCAAGATCATTCGACAGGATCTTGAGAAGATGGTCGGCAGCTTCCTTGTTCTTGCCACGCGCCATGAGGGCCTCGGCCAGTTCGAACCGCAGGGCATGATTGCCGCGATCTTCAGTGACCTTGTCGATAAGCTGGTCCAGCTCATCGTCTTTCGGCGCATCCGCCATCAGCTCGATTGCCGTACGTACACCCTTGATGGATGGGTCGGTCTGCTTGTCCGGTCCAGCCATATCGAGAATCTGTCCAGCACGCTCTGCATCGCCATTCGCGAGATAGCAGCGCGCCAGCCCGACGATGGCGGAAATATTTTCCGGGTCCGCTTCGATGATTGCACCGTAAATCTGGGCAGCCTGCCCGGCGTCTCCAGCCTGCAGGAGCTGGTCTGCCTTCTCGATGGCATCCCTGATCTGCTGGCCTTCATCTGTTCCGCCGAGCACTTTCGAGATGAATTCCCGAAGCTGGCTTTCCGGTAGCGCACCCTGGAAGGCATCGACCGGCCGGCCCTTGTCAAAGGCGAACACTGCCGGAATTGAACGCACGCCGAGCTGGCCGGCAATGCCGGGATTCTCGTCAATATTCACCTTGACCAGCTTCACCTTGCCCTGCTGGTCGTTCACGACTTTCTCAAGCACGGGCGTCAGCGACTTGCACGGGCCGCACCAGGGGGCCCAGAAATCCACGAGGACGGGTGCCTCCTTCGAGGCTTCGACCACATCGGCCATGAAGGTCTGGTCAGTCGCGTCCTTGATGTTGCCACCAGCGCCGCCGACAGGTCCGAGTGAAATATTTTCCATTGCTCCGCGCCTTTCAATTCGTTGCGAAGGATTTGGGATGGAAAGGCACGAATGGCAATACGTAGCGGGTGCGCGATCACAGCCATTCTGCCACATCCGGCCTGATTCGCCGGACCCGGCGGTGACCCGGCCTAGGAACCCGCGTCCAGCAGCGCCCGGAAATCCACCTGCGTCATATCATGTCCGGTCGCCGCGACGAATTTGCCAAGATCTTCGCGCGATATGGCCGTTGTCCCGGTATTGACGAGGGGATGGAAGTTTATCGGATCATGCGCCATCAGCGCGGCATCGACGATGAAACGGACCTTGCCCGCCCGGTCATTCATCAGTGCGAACGCGGTCACGGACCCCGGTGTCACGCCTAGCAACTCCACCATCAGCTCAGCGCTCGCGAAGGATAGCCGCCGCGTCCCGATCAACTTGTGCAGCTGGTTGAGTTTCAGCTCGCTGTCCGCATGCGCTGATATCAGGAGAATCGCCCCATCCTTGTCCTTCATGAAGAGGTTCTTGGTATGCCCGCCCGGCATTGTCGCCTTCAGGTCGCGGCCCTCCTCTACGGTAAACGTCGCTTCGTGCCAGCGCGTACTGTGCGCAATGCCAAGTTCATCAAGAAGGGCAAACAGGTCTTCGGGGCTTGCGGTCATGGCGCTCTTTCAGGCAATCAGGCTGAGGTCGTCAAGTGAAGGAAGATCATCGCCATGGAGCTGGAATGCTACAAGATTTACGATGTCGCACCGGAAATCGTACCGGGGCGCTCGCAGCGTGAGTGGATGGATGCCTTTCCGGACCGCCACCCCTATCGCTGCCTGCCCCTGACCATGGCCAATTCCACCGGCTGGGAAATCCTTTGCCCGATCGATCTGAAGATCGTCTGGGATGGCGGGCCGATGGAGCATAATATCAGCCTGTTCACGACGGGCGATCCGCGCGCCATCACCAGCTTTGCCGACAGCCACTTCCGGCGCGGCATCGTGACGATGCATACCGGGCACCTGTTTCGTACGCCGCCCGGCTGGGGGCTGTGGACGTCCGGGGCACCAAATTTCTTCAAGGATGGCATCGCGCCGCTGACCGGCCTTGTGGAAACTGACTGGCTGCCATTTCCCTTCACCATGAACTGGCAGATGACACGGCCCGGCGAGGTGATCTTCAAAAAGGGTGAGCCGTTCTGCTTCATCATGCCGTTCGAACACGGCAAGACCGAGCAGATACAGCCGGAACGCAAACTGCTGAAAACCAATCCGGACCTCGAAAAGGATTACCACGCCTGGAGCCAGAGCCGCGGCAGCTTCAATGAAAAACTGAAGGCAATGGATTCCGAAGCGGTAAAGGCCGGTTGGCAGCGCCACTATATGCGTGGGCAGAAGGTCACCGGCGACAAGGCAGAGGCCCATCAGACCAAACGCCGGCTGAAGCCGCCAAAGGATGTTTGAGACCGATTGCACCTTGCAATGTGAATCCCCCTTGCAAGGGCTTCGGATTTGCGCTTAAAGCCGCTCTCTCGCTGATTGGCGCAAGCCAGTCAGCTACCCTATCGGATGCGGGCGTAGCTCAGGGGTAGAGCACAACCTTGCCAAGGTTGGGGTCGTGAGTTCGAATCTCATCGCCCGCTCCAATATTTTCACACTTCGGTTAACCCGAATCGACGCGGTCTTGCGCCTTTAAGGCCAGCGACACATCTGTCTGCTGTTAGGATTGAGCATGACGCAAAAGGTCATCTACGCGATTGGCGATGTGCACGGCGAGGCTTACAAGCTGCGCCGGCTGCACGATGCTATCTTTTCGCGCCACGCAAAAACCTGTCCTGGCATACCGATCCAGCTGGTTCATCTTGGGGACTATATCGACCGCGGACCGGATAGCGCTGGCGTGATCGAAACCCTGATCGAGCTTGAAGCCCGAGACGACATCGAGACTGTCAACCTGCGCGGCAATCACGAACAGATGATGCTTGAAGCCTATGATGAAAACGGCTCTGACGCCCGCCTGCACTGGCTGATGAATGGCGGCGACGAGACGATTGCGAGTTATGCCCGCCGAGGCCTCGAAGACCCGCCCCCGCAGCATATGGACTGGGTCCGTGAACTGCCGACGCTGTATCTGGACCAGGACGAGAAAATCGCGTTTGTCCATGCAGGCGTCGATCCACGCACCTTCCCCAATTGCGATGATCGCATCCACCTCTGGACCCGCTCACCGCGCTTCTATGATCCGAGCCGCTGGGACATTGGCGCGCTCGATGGCTGGCGGGTCGTTCATGGCCATACGCCGACCAAGGATGCAGAACCGCAGGCCGCAGGCAGTCCGGCCCGCCGCTTCAACCTCGATACTGGGGCCGTCTATGGCGGCAAGCTCAGCGCAGGTGTGTTTGCACCAGGCCAGCCGGTCGAATTCATATCGATCTGATCCCTGCTGGCACGGGATGCGAACAAATCAGGAAAATGCAAGACGACGTTAACCGAAGCCGTTATTGTGTTGGCCAATGACTGAAGCGATTCGTATTCTCGGCATCGACCCCGGCCTGCGCCATACTGGCTGGGGCGTGATCGAGCAGGCCGGCTCCCGGCTTACCCATATTGCGCATGGCGTGATCCGCATTGATCCCGGCCTGACGCTCGCGGCCCGCCTTGGCGGGATTCACGCTGCAATCGCAACGCTCGCCGGTGAGTTCACACTCGATTGCGCAGGCATCGAGGAAACGCTGGTCAATTCCAATCCCCGGTCCGCCCTGAAACTCGGGCAGGCCCGCGGCGCCGCCATGGCCGCCCTGCACAATGCCGGCCTAAACGTGCTGGAATTTTCCCCGCGCACGATCAAGCTGGCTGTTGTCGGCACTGGCGCAGCTGACAAGACACAGGTTGGTTTCATGGTCTCACGCCTCCTGCCCAAGGCTGGCAAGATGTCATCCGACGCCGCCGATGCGCTGGCCTGCGCGATCTGCACGGCCCATCACGCCGTGGCATTGCGGAGGGGCGCAGCATGATTATCGGACGGTTGAGAGGCGAAATCGCCGCCGTGGGCACCGACAATGTGCTGATAGACGTCAACGGCGTTGGATATGTCGCGCTGGCGGGCAGCCGTCTCCTGTCGAAACTCACCCCCGGCAAGGAGGCTGAGTTGCATATCGAGACCCGGGTCACTGAAAGCTCCATTACCCTGTTTGCATTCGAGTCTGATGAAGCGCGTGCCTGGTTTGTGCGGCTTCAGGATGTGCCGGGCGTGGCGGGCAAGTCAGCCATGGCGATCATGGACGCGCTGTCACCTGCCGAGCTCATGGATGCGCTGGCCCTCAATGACGCCGCCTCGATCACCCGCGCCAAGGGCGTCGGCAAGAAACTCGCCGAGCGCATCACCGGTGAGCTTGCCGGCAAGCCGCCGCCCATGGGCCGCTTTGGCGCCTTCCGCCCCTCAGACCTTGCAGGCGATGCAGTTGCGGCACCGGACCCTGCAGGCAGCGCGCGTAGCGAAGCTGTGTCGGCCCTTGTTAACCTTGGCTATGGCCAGCCTGACGCCGCACGAGCGGTTGCAGCCGCCGCGCGCAACACCCCCGACGCCGACACATCCGCCCTTGTCCGCGCCGGGCTGAAAGAACTCTCGCCATCATGAGCCGGGATGGAAGCCTCACCGATCCGGAACGCCAGACTGGCGAAGCGCTCGACCGGGCCCTGCGCCCGCAGAGCTTTGACGATTATGTCGGCCAGGACATCATCAAGTCGAACCTGAAAGTCTATGTCGATGCCGCCAAGGCCCGCGGCGAGGCGCTAGACCATATCCTGCTGTTCGGTCCGCCCGGACTCGGCAAGACGACGCTGGCACAGATTGTATCCAAGGAGCTGGGTGTGGGTTTCAGATCCACCTCCGGCCCGGTCATCGCCAAAGCCGGTGACCTCGCGGCGATCCTCACCAATCTTGAAGCCAATGACGTTCTTTTCATTGACGAAATTCACCGCCTGCCGCCGACGGTCGAAGAAATCCTCTATCCCGCCATGGAGGATTATGCCCTCGACATCGTCATCGGCGAAGGCCCTTCGGCCCGGTCTGTCCGGCTTGATCTTGCGCCCTTCACGCTGGTTGGTGCCACGACACGCGCCGGCCTTCTCGCCAATCCCCTCCGGGACCGGTTCGGCATACCGATGCGGCTGCAATTCTATGAGCCGCATGAACTGGCCCGCATCATCATGGCGGCGGGACGTAAACTTGGCGCCGCCTTGTCAGAGGATGGCGCGCTTGAGATTGCAGGACGGGCCCGCGGGACGCCGCGTATTGCGATCCGCCTGCTGCGACGGGTACGTGATTTCGCCGAAGCGGAGGGTGCGAAAATAGACAAGGCCGCCGCCGCTCGGGCGCTAGCGCGTCTCGAAATCGATGAGGATGGCCTGGATGCGCTCGACCGGCGCTACCTGTCCGCGCTAGTAAAAACCTATGCTGGCGGCCCGGTCGGGGCCGATACGCTTGCCGCCGCCCTTTCAGAAGCGCGCGACGCGGTCGAAGACATGATTGAGCCATTCCTGATGCAGAAGGGCTATATCGCCCGGACACCAAGAGGCCGGGTCGCCGCCCCGCTCGCCTATCAACGCATGGGGCTGGCCGCCCCGGATGCCAGCCGGCAAGCTGGCCTCTTTTCGTAAAAATAGGATCTCGAACCCATGCTCGATGGACTGAAAGAACTTTCGCAGGCTTTGTCCATCGCGCTCTTCGCCTTCTCGACGGGTTGTGCCTGGATCGCCGCGATTGTCGCGCCGAACACAAGTTATGACCGGCTCGATCATTCAAGAGCCGATGGCCATGTGCGCCTGCTGCTGATCAATTCGTCGAACCATGTCGCTTTTGCCCTGCTGGCCGGGGCTGCGCTGGCATTTCTTGCAGGCGCCTACAGCGCCGGCATTGTTGGCGCAATGGCCGCCGCCGGCTTCTTCACAAATCGCTGGACGCTTGCCCCCCGCACCAAAGCCGAGAAAGCCCCACCTGGCCGGCGCGCCCGCAACAAGACCAAACGCGTGGTCGCCGTCAGTCTCACACTGATTTTTACGCTGGTCGCCGTCATCGCAACGGGGCTTGCCGTCGCCGGTATCTAGCTCACCGCTGGATCAGCCACAGCACACCGATCGTGTGCAGGTAGAGAAACGCTTCGGTCGACTTGCGGGCGGCGCGCATGGCGACTTCACCTGCCAGTTTCCGGTTGATCGCAATCATGAACACGCAGGCCGCAAGGCCCGGAATGATGAGCCACCATGCAATCGCGAAAGAGGCGATCACAAACAGCACAAGGATCGTATAAGCAACAAAATCCAGCGCGCGTATCCGGAATTCATTGAGCCGGCTGAATGAATTGAGCAGTCTTGGATTGCGATGAAGCTCGTCTGCATCGATTGCGAAGACGCGTTCTTCATCCTGTTTGAAGCGGACCACCCGTGCCGGACGGCCCTCATCATGCGGATTTGGAGCTGTTCTCAAAAACATCGGACCGGACCCCTCTTCAGGTCTCAACCCTACGTGATGACGCTTAACAGTCATTCCGCTCTGGCGGGTGAAATTCACGACCGGGCGGAAAGCTTGCATTAATCAGTCGGCGCGCCCGCCTTGATCGAAAGGGCGTGAAGCCCTGATTCGAATTCGTTTTTCAGGGCATTATTGACGGTTCGCTGGATATTCACCCGGCTCATTCCTTCGAATTTCCGTGAAATAATTCTCACTGTGAAATGTGTCTCACCTTCCGGCGATGCGCCTGAATGCCCCGCATGACGGGCACTGTCGTCGCTGATCTCCAGCAACTCAGGTGAAAAAACCTGCGTCAATGTGTTGCGAATACGGTTTGATCTGTTTGTCAATTCTAGCCTCGTTAACGACTACGTCCTATGTTCCCTCCCGCAATGGCAGAAGCATTTTCATATCGCGTCAAGTTCATGGACATAAGGGTAAAGCCTCCGCAGGAGGAGACCCAACGTCAGAAGGCGACGGAAACCCGCGAGTGTCACCGAGAAGATTGTGATCTTGCAGGTGAGCACCCCTCCCCGAAACCCCGGGGCATGGAAGGCGTCTTCTGGTTCTGCCAGAAGCATGCGGGGGAGTATAATCGCAATTACGATTTCTTCGCCGGCATGTCCGAAGCCGAAACAGCCGCCTTCAACGAAATGGCGCGCTACGGTTTCAACAAGACCTGGAAATTCGGCACTGGCCCGATGGGCAAGGACAAGGCCGCATCGTCGCACGATCCTCGCCGCTGGCGGGGCAAGGAATTCTTCGAGGAGAATGCCAAGGCCCGTGCCGAGCGCCGCACCGAACAGCAATCCGCCGGCGTCACAGCCCGCGCGCTCGAGGAACTTGACCTTGAGGCCGGGGCCACATCGGCTGAGATCCGCGTTCGCTATGCGGACTATGTTCGCCGCTACCACCCTGACTCGAATGGCGGTGACCGGTCCTCGGAGCATATGCTGGCCCGCGTCCTGCGCGCCGGCAAAACGCTCAAGGCCGCCGGCATGATGAAAGGCTAGGCAGGCCGTTCAAAGCCGGCCGGCCTGATGCGCGCATGGCATTCAACGTCTCGATCATCACGCTTTATCCTGAAGCGTTTCCCGGACTGCTGGATGTGTCGATCCTTGGCCGCGCGCGGCGCGAGGATATCTGGTCACTCGACATTACAGACCTGCGCCAGTTCGGCCTCGGCAAGCATCGCCAGGTCGATGAAAGCCCGGCGGGTGGCGGGGCTGGCCTCGTCCTGCGCCCGGATGTGGCCGCCGCCGCCATTGACAGCCTGCCGGATGATGACCGCCCGCTCGTCTATCTCAGCCCACGCGGCCGCCCGTTTGACCAGTCCAAGGCCGCCGAATTTGCAAACGGGCCGGGACTGGTCTGCTTTTGCGGTCGCTTCGAGGGGCTGGATGAACGGGTCATCGAAAAGCGTCGCATGATCGAAGTTTCGATTGGAGACTTTGTGCTCGCCGGTGGCGAAGCCGCAGCGCAGGCCATTATAGAGAGTACCGTCCGGCTCCTGCCTGGCGTCGCCGGCAATGGTGCATCGCTGGAAGATGAGAGTTTCTCGCATGGATTGCTGGAATATCCGCAATATACCCTGCCCCGCCTCTGGGAAAATGAGGCAACGCCGGAAGTGCTGTTATCCGGCGATCATAAAAAGATAGCTCAATGGCGGCTCAACCGCAGTAAACTGTTGACAGAAGCCCGACGTCCCGATTTATGGGCCGCTTACCTCAACGGGCAAAGAATACGAGCGTCGGAGACGGACGATGAACATGATTGAACAGCTCGAAGCTGAAGAAGTGGCTCGCGTCACTTCCGGTAAAGAGATCCCTGAATTTTCCCCTGGTGACACCGTGTCTGTGAATGTTCGCATTCGCGAAGGCGACCGTGAGCGCGTCCAGCGCTTCGAAGGTGTGTGCATCGCGCGCGCTGGCGCCGGCATCAACGAGAACTTCACGGTTCGCAAGATTTCCTTCGGTGAAGGCGTCGAGCGGGTTTTCCCGGTTGTCTCGCCGATGATCGAAAGCATCGAAGTGAAGCGCAAGGGCCGCGTTCGCCGCGCCAAGCTTTACTATCTGCGTGATCTTCGCGGTAAATCGGCCCGTATCGCCGAGCGGACATCCGGCCACGGCGTTGAAACCACGGAAATCACCGTTTCCAAGACCGAGCGCAAGCGCCAGCGTGTTACCGAGAAAGCCGCCCGCCGCGAGCAGGCTGCAAAGGATCGCGCCGAGCAGGCAGAAGCCAAGGCGAAAGCTGCTGAAGCTGAAGCCGCTGCTGCAGAGGCAGAGGCTGCTGAAGGCGAAACCGAAGAATAGTTTCTTCGTTCCCAACCTACGATTTCCAAAAAGCCCCGCTCACCTGGCGGGGCTTTTTTTGTCTGGATTTCCGCACTGCCAGCACAAGACATCTGCGGCACAGGCTTTGCAACTTCGTCATACGAGCGACAGCCCAGGGCCGAGATTCCCGAAATCGGACATGTTGGCCCTGTGTGAAGCTCTCGTACAAAGCGAATCCTGTTGGTTCGGGAAAACTCGTTTCGTATACGAAACTATAGGTGGGGCATGTCCCCGATCGTGTGACTTTCTCCAGGCGTTCGGCCGTGAACGCTGGGAAGTCGGAAATTTATCCTGTGTTGGCCGACTGGGTCGCAACTGGGGAAGGTGGAATGAAACTTAACAAGAAACTCCTGGTAAGCGCCGTCGTACTGACTGCGATGCCTTTCGTGGCTTACGCTGATGGCGAAGCTGGAACCTGGGACAAGGATGCTGTCGGTGAGCGCTACACAGCGACCGGATCGACCAGTGCTGATCGCGTTCTGACCGATGCCGAAATCCGCGATATCATCTCGCGCAGCGGCGCAACTGGCCCGGCCGATGTGCGCTACAATGGCGGCTCGGAAACGGCTATTGAATCGAATCTCTGCTGCGAGAATGTGGAAGAGCGCGTTACCGAGCAGACCGAAGTCGAAGAAACCACCACCTATTTCGACGCTGTTACCCGCCGCGAGATCGTCCAGCCTGTCGAACGCACGCTGATCCAGCCAATTGAACGCCGTATCGTGCGCGGTCGCACTGAAGACGTGACTGAAGACACGCGTTATGAAGAAGAGCGCCTGCCGGTCCGCGTTGAGCAACAGCCCGTTCCCGCCGTCACCGAGAATGTCATTCCGCAGGTCACGATTGAAAATGTGACCGAGGAAAGCGAAAGCTATTATGACGTCGTGACCCGCCGCGAAATCACGCAACCGATCGAGCGCACCACGATTGTGCCCGTCCAGCGCCGGATCACACGTCCACGCACTGAGACCGTCACCGCAGAAACCCGCTATGAAACTGTTCGCGCACCGCTTCGCGTAGAAGCCGAGCCGGTTCCGCAAGTTGTTGAAAACGTTACAGAACAGGTCAACGAAGTCACACGCGACGAGGTCACCGAGACCTATGTTGACGCGGTCACTGAGCGCAATGTCTACCAGCCTGTCGTAAAAACGATGGTCCAGCCCGTCGAGCGACGCATCCTGCGCGGCACGACCGAGACCGTCACCAACCCGACCCGCTATGAAGAAGAGCGCCTGCCGGTACGTGTCGAAACTGACTCGGCCCCGCAAATCACTGAAACGGTCATGCCGAAAGTGACCGAGCGGACCGTTCTTGAGGTTGAAGACGTCTATATCGACCAGATCACACGCAATGTGATCCAGCCGGTTGTGATCACAACGGTACAGCCCGTCGAGCGACGCATCCTGCGCGGCACGACCGAGACCGTGACCAACCCGACCCGTTATGAAGAAGAGCGTCTTGCAGGTCGCGTCGTTGCTGACCCGATCCCGCAAACCAAGGTGAACTATATCCCGCAAGTGACGACTGAATCGCGCGAGGAAGTGACCGAGACCTATTTCGATGCTGTCACCCAGCGTGATATTGTGCAGCCGGTTGTTCGCACGATCATCCAGCCGGTCGAGTATCGCCGTGTCCGCCCACAGGTTGAGCGTGTCACTGCGCCGACCCGCTACGAGACACAGCGCGCCTCACTGGTGGTGTTGAATGTTGGCGGCGGTTGTAACTGCAACTAGGTCCACAACCCCAGACTGAACATGAAGACGGGCCGATGTATCCTGCATCGGCCCTTTTTCGTGCGCCCGCACGTCGCAACACGGTGTCTACGACTTGCCTAAAGCCGGCACCCATGGTGTTTTGCGCCGCAACAAGGATGGAAAACGATGTCAGGCAGAACTCTCTACGACAAGATTTGGGATGCACACACGGTTCACACGGATCCGGCCAGCGGCGAGTCCCTTATCTATATTGACCTCCACCTCATCCACGAGGTCACCACACCGCAAGCCTTCGCAGGCCTGCGGACAGCTGGTCGCAAGGTTCGCCGGCCCGAACTCACCCTGGCAGTCGCTGATCACAACACACCAACCGAGAATCAGGCGCTCGGGCTTGAGGGCGTTAAAGATGAAGCTGCACGCAACCAGCTTGCGGCGCTGACGCGAAATGTAGCCGAACACGGCATAGAATTCTTTCCGATGGGCGATCTGCGGAATGGAATCGTGCATGTCGTGGGTCCAGAACAAGGACGCTCTCAGCCCGGCATGACGATTGTCTGCGGCGACAGCCACACCTCGACGCATGGCGCATTTGGCGCGCTCGCGCACGGTATAGGCACGTCGGAAGTCGAGCATGTGCTGGCCACCCAGACCCTGCGGGCCCGCAAATCGAAGAATATGGCGATCGAAATTAGCGGCGAACTGAGAGAAGATGTCAGCGCGAAAGACCTCGCGCTTCATATTATTTCGCGCATCGGAACAGCCGGCGGGACGGGTTATGTGATCGAGTATCGCGGCACAGCTGTCGAAAAGCTGTCCATGGAGAGCCGCATGACCCTCTGTAATCTGTCGATTGAAGGGGGCGCCCGCGCCGGGCTGATCGCGCCAGACGACACGACGTTTGCATATATGAAAGGCCGGCCGGCCGCTCCGAAGGGCGGGGCGTGGGAAATGGCCGAGAAACTGTGGCGCTCGCTCTATTCTGATCCCGACGCCCAGTGGGACAGCGTGATCGAGATCCGCGGTGAGGATGTCGAACCGACCGTCAGCTGGGGGACGAGCCCGGAACAGGCGATAGCCCTGTCGGCCAATGTTCCCGACCCGGCCGACATCCGCGACCCGGTCAAGAAAGCCGCAGCAGAGCGTGCGCTCGATTATATGGATTTGAAGCCAGGCGCACCGATTGCAGGCACACCCGTGCAGCGTGTGTTTATTGGATCCTGCACCAATTCCCGGATAGAGGATCTGCGGGCGGCGGCCAGGATTGCTGCCAATGCGCATGTATCAGACGGCGTTCGCGCCATGGTCGTGCCAGGCTCCGGCCTTGTCCGCGCGCAGGCCGAAGCTGAAGGGCTGGACAAGATCTTTATTGAGGCCGGATTCGAATGGCGCGAACCCGGATGCTCCATGTGTCTCGGGATGAATCCGGACACGCTGGCCCCTGGTGAGCGTTGCGCATCAACTTCCAACCGGAATTTTGAGGGCCGACAGGGGCGTGGCGGCCGCACGCACCTGATGAGCCCGGCCCTTGCCGCGCGCGCTGCCATTACCGGCGTGATCGGTTAAAGGGCGTCATACATTGATTACCGGACTCGATCATATCGTATTGGTCTGCCCGGATATCGAAGCCGGCATTTCCGCGTATGAAGCCCTGCTCGGGCGATCGCCGGATTGGCGGGCCTCGTCTGATGGCACAGCGACCGCCCTGTTTCGCGTCGAGAACACCGCGCTGGAATTGTTGGCACCAGACGGCCGCAGCGAAATGGCAACCAGGTTGCGGGCGATCCTGGATGAACGCGGACCGGGACTGACCAGCCTCGCCTTTTCGTGCAGCGATATCGAGGCCACGCACCACAAACTGGCCCGGCGCGGCCTCAATCCGGACGCTGTTTCACGCGGCGCCAGCACCGGCAGCGACACTGGTGAAACCAGAACGTGGAAGCGCTTTCGGTGTGACGACAAGGCCATGGCAGGCATCAAGACCTTCATCATAGAGCCAGACGCCATCTTGCCACCAACCGCCCCGCCTAATAGCTCAGTTTCGAAACTGGACCATATTGTCGTGGCCACCCCTAACCCCGATCGCGCGCTCGGCCTCTATGGGGCCAAGCTGGGTCTTGATCTTGCACTCGATCGCACGCGTGAAGAGTGGAAGACACGTTTCCTGTTTTTCCGCACCGGCGGTCTGACCTTCGAAATTATCCATCGTCTCGATATGCAACATGATGTGACAGGCCCCGATACTATCTGGGGCCTGACATGGGCTGTTGATGATATCGACGCGGCCCATGCACGGCTCGACGGTGCAGGTCTCGAGATTTCAGACCTTCGCGATGGCCGCAAACCCGGCTCGAAAGTCTTCACTGTCAAAAATGGTACGCTCGACGTGCCAACCCTGTTCATTTCCCACACGCCACGCTAAGACCTGCCCATGAAAGCCTTTACGATCCTAAATTCGACCGCTGCCGCCCTTACGGACAATGACCGGTTGATGGCCAATGTCGACACAGACATGATCATCCCGAAACAGTTCCTGAAAACGACCGAGCGCGAAGGCCTTTCGGCAGGTCTGTTTTACGAACTCAAAACCCTCTCAGATGGCCGCCCCGATCCGGACTTCGTGTTGAACAAACCGGCATTTTCCTCGGCCGGCATACTTATCGCCGGTGAGAATTTTGGCTGCGGGTCTTCCCGCGAGCATGCCCCCTGGGCCTTGCTGGACCAGGGTATCACCTGCGTGATCGCGCCAAGCTTTGCTGATATTTTCCACAATAACTGCTACAAGAACGGCATCCTGCCGATCGTCCTGCCATTTGACATCTGCGAAGCGCTGGCTGCCCAGGCCGGTGGGGCAAATCACCAATTCACCGTCAATCTCGCGGCCCAGACGATTACCACGCCAGACGGGCAAACCATCAGCTTTGAAGTTGATGAAGGCCGCAAGGCAAGCCTGCTGGAAGGCCTGGACGAAATCGGCCAGACCCTCACGGCAGAAGCGCGCATCGGCGAATTTGAATCCGGCCGGTCCTTGTCCATGCCCTGGCTCGCTGGCCACGCCGCCTGAGGAGACACGTATGAGAAAACTCACTTGCCTGTTGCTGGCCTTGGGTCTGGTCACCACCGCCTGCGCGCTCGACCCCTATTCGACCCAACCAGAAGTCGATATTGACCCCGACAAGATTGACCAGCCCGTTCCGGAAGACATGTAGTCGCGGGCAAACTGTAGACAGACAGGCAATCGCGCGCCATTAGCACCTCATGACGCAGACACTTCTCCTTCTTCCCGGCGACGGCATCGGCCCCGAAGTCATCGCTGAAGCCCGACGTGTGGCCGAACTGGTCGCGCCCGATATCACCTTCAGTGAAGACCTTGTTGGCGGCGCCGCGCTCGATGCGCATGGCGAACCACTTTCAGCTGAGACATTATCCCGGGCGGCCAAATGCGACGCAGTGTTGCTGGGTGCTGTTGGCGGACCCAAATGGTCGGGCGTTGCGCGCGACAAACGTCCCGAGGCTGGCCTTCTGGCCCTTCGCAAAGGCCTCGATGTCTTTGCAAACCTGCGTCCGGCCTATTGCTTCGACGCCCTTGTCGGCGCCTCCAGCCTGAAGCGCGAAATTGTCGAAGGCCTCGACCTGATGATCGTGCGCGAACTGACGTCAGGTGTTTATTTTGGCACGCCGCGCGGCATTGACGTCGATGAGAAGGGCACGCGCCGGGGCTATGACACCTCGATCTACACCGCTCCGGAAATCGAACGCGTCACCCGTGTCGCCTTCGAGATCGCACGCGGACGCGGCGGACGCCTCTGCTCTGTCGAGAAATCGAACGTCATGGAAACCGGCCTTTTCTGGCGCAATGAAGTCACCGCGCTACACGCTGCCCATGGTGAAGGCGTCGAGCTTAGCCACATGTATGCAGACGCCTGCGCGATGGAGCTGGTGCGTCAGCCCAAGCAGTTTGATGTTATTCTCGCGGGCAATCTGTTCGGTGACATCCTGTCCGACGCAGCGGCCATGCTGACCGGTTCGATCGGCATGCTGCCATCGGCCAGCCTCGGCGTTGAGGGCACGCCCGGCCTGTTTGAGCCGGTACACGGGTCCGCCCCCGATATTGCAGGCCAGGGCATTGCCAATCCATGCGCGGCGATCCTGTCACTGGAAATGGCGCTACGCTGGTCGCTTGCCCGGCCCGCAGCCGCTGACCGTGTGATGAACGCTGTCTCCGGTGCCCTCAAGGCGGGCGCCCGCACGAAAGACCTCGGCGGTAATCTGTCGACCTCGGCCATGGCGGACGCAATTATAGATTGCCTGTAGCGCGCCGCGTCTAGCTGTAGTCAGCGATCCGCGACATAAGTTGCCCGCGAAACTCGAAGAAACTGGCGCCGCGCACCTTGATGGTTTCGCCAGCTTTCACGCCGTTCGGCAGGTCGACCGCAGCCTTGCCCTCGAACTCGATCTCGGCGGCAGCCTTGCCCGGGCCAATCACCAGGCTGACCAGTTTCTGGCGGCGATACGAAAATGCATTGCCGGAAAGCTCGGCAACTTCGCCCATCTTGTCTCGGCCTTCGAACATCATCGTCTGGCCGCTATTGGAAATATTCTCGAAAACCACGTCTTCGGTGACGCAGTCGAGCATCCCTTCTATGTCTCGGGAGTTGTAGCTCTTGATGTATTTCGAGATCATGTCTTCGATCAGGATCATCTCCATCGGTCATGTGTTGCAGGCCATGCACTCAACTTCCCGCGAAAGTGCATTACATGATGATGAAATCAAGCCTTGTACTGTGGCGCAGCCAACTTCTCTCATCTGGCTGCTGCCCGGGCTTTCGCCATAGGATTGGAAGCGGCCCGGCCACCAAACGGTCGCGCGCTTCGTGAAAGGAAAAAATATATGTCTCTTAGAGTAGCGATTGTCGGTGCGACCGGGAATGTCGGACGCGAGCTTCTGAACATCATGGATGAGCGCGATTTCCCGGCTGACCAGGTCTTCGCCGTCGCCTCGCGGCGTTCGCTTGGCCGTGAAGTTAGCTATGGCGACAAGACGCTGAAATGCGCCACACTCGAGGATTTCGATTTTGCGAAAGTCGACGTCGTACTGATGTCTGCCGGCGGGACCATCTCGAAGGAATGGTCGCCAAAAATCGCGGCCAAAGGGGCCATCGTCATCGACAACTCCTCAGCCTGGCGGATGGACCCGGATGTCCCCCTCGTCGTGCCGGAAGTGAACGGTGCGGCCGTTATGGGCTATGCCAAGAAGAATATCATCGCCAATCCGAACTGTTCGACAGCCCAGCTTGTCATGGCCCTGAAGCCGATTCACGACGCTGCTGGCATCAAGCGCGCCGTGGTCTCAACCTACCAGTCAGTTTCCGGCGCCGGCAAGAACGGCATGGACGAGCTGTGGAACCAGACCAAGGGCATCTTTGTGAATGACAAGCCGACTCCGGATGAATTCTCCCGGCAGATCGCATTCAACACGATCCCGGTGATTGGCTCCTTCATGGCCGACGGGTTCACCGACGAAGAAGCAAAGATGTGGAATGAAACCCACAAGATGATCGATCCGAACATCAAGCTGACCGTGACCTGCGTGCGGGTGCCGGTCTTTGTCGGCCACGCGGAAACGGTCAATCTCGAACTCGAAGACGAGCTGTCGCCTGACGATGCCCGCGAGGTCTTGCGTAATTTTGACGGCGTCCAGGTCATCGACAACCCGGAAGAAGACCAGTTTGCCACGCCGATCGATTGTGCCGGCGAGTGGGATACATTCGTCTCCCGCATCCGGCGCGACCCGACAGTTGAGCATGGCCTGTCAATGTGGGTCGTGGCCGACAATTTGCGCAAGGGCGCAGCCCTTAATGCTGTCCAGATCGCAGAAGAACTGATCAAGCGCGGCGTGTTGAAACCGGAAAGCGTCAGTGCCTGATCGCTCGGGAAAATCGATAATTGAACGCCGCCTCCTCACGGGGCGGCGTTTTTCAAATCCCGCTGAGCTTTTCTAAAGAGTTCGTCTTTGCCGCATTATTCAGGTGGCAAGGTCGCAAGACCCGCATTACCTGCGGCGCATGTCGTCCGAACTTCGCCTTGGATTTCTCAGCGCCTTTGGCGCTTACCTGCTCTGGGGCGGCCTGCCGCTCTACTTTCGGGCAATCGACCATATCGCACCGGAAGAAATCCTGGCCCACCGGATACTCTGGGGGCTTCCTACCGCCCTTCTTTTCATAGCAGCGGCGACACGCTGGAAAGAGCTTCGCGGCGCGCTGACTCGGCGCAGGATCGGCTATCTCGCCATTTCGGCAACGCTCATCGCGGTCAATTGGCTGGTTTATATCTGGGCAGTCTCGGTCGAACGCGTCACCGAAGCCAGCCTTGGCTATTTCATAAACCCGCTGGTCAGCGTCCTTATTGGTATGGTGTTTTTCTCCGAAACACTGCGCAGGGCGCAATGGGTCGCGATCGCCATCGCCGCGATTGGTGTGGGCGTCCTCACATGGGAACTCGGCCGGCTCCCCTGGGTCTCGCTGGCGCTCTGCTTCAGTTTCGCGACCTATGGCGCTGTTCGCAAGAAAGTTGCTGTCGACAGCCGCGTCGGGTTTGCCATTGAAACCGCCATTCTCTTTCCCGTCGCGCTGATCTGGTTGAGCTGGTTTCAGACCACGCCAAGCGGGAGCTGGCTGGGTGATGGCGGCTGGGACTGGGTTGCGCTTCCGCTGCTCGGGCCGATCACAGCCGTCCCGCTCATCCTCTTCGCCCTGGCCGCAAAACGCCTGAAGCTCGCAACCATCGGCATGATGCAATACCTGACGCCGACCCTGCAGTTCCTCATCGCCATACTTGTCTTCCGGGAGCCCTTCGGACTGGTCGACGCGATTGCCTTTGGATTTATCTGGACGGCGCTCATCATCTTCACAACCGATAGCGTCCTCGGCGACCGCAAGGCCAAGCGGCTCGCCCGAGCGGCCCAGCTCGCGGAGTAGGCAAAAAAATGCCCCGGCGCCTGGAGTGCGCACCGGGGCAGTTAACTGCATAGATGAAATTGGGAGCCAAATTCCCGTTACACCTAGCAAACACCATGCCAGCTCGCCTTACAAGCGAAATTATACTTAAACTAGAAATTAGATGGCTTTTTCACCGGTTTAGACCGGCGCACCACAAGTGCACTTCTGGTGCACCGCTAGTGTACTGTTACTAGACTCCTGCTGCACCGTGGAACACCCGGAATATCCCCTGATCAGAGACAGCCATAAAGCGCATCGACAAGCCGTCTCGCCCGCGGATCACCTTGCAGGAAATTCGATTGTTTATTCATCACATAGGCCGCCGACAGATGCCGGTCCGGGTCTCCAAGAGCGAGGGATCCGCCCCAGCCAGAATGCGCCAGCGTCTCCGGGTTTGGGCCATATATGCCGAGATTGTTACGCATCACGCCTGCCGCGAATTCTGTCACGAATGGCAGGACGAGATCGTCACCAATCACACGCCGACGGGTCAGGTCTGAAAAATCAGACTGGGGGATGACGCGCTCGCCGCCGAGCATTCCGCCATTCGCATAGGCGCCATAGAGCTGCGCAACTGATTTCGCCGTGCCATGTCCGTTGGCGGATGGAATCTCGATTTCCCGCCAGATCGCCCCGCCCCTGTCCGGCGCACCCCACTTTGTGAGGAACGCTGTCTTGTTGTATTCATTGACTTTTCCGAGCTGTGGCAGCTCACGAGGGCGCTGGATATCCGCGACGCGTCCATGCTCGCTTGCGGCAAGTCCGATATGGAAATCTATCCCGGCAGGCGCGCAAAAATCCTCCCGCAACACAGTGCCGAGGCTGCGCCCGCTCATACGTTTTACGATTTCTCCCGCGAGATATCCCCAGGTGAGCGGATGATATCCATGCGCCTTTCCCGGCTCCCACATCGGCTTCAGCCCGGCCAGTTCTGCTGCAAGTGCATCAGGTTCAAGCCATAGGCCAGGGTCGATCGGCTCAACAAAGCCGACCAGTCCCGCCTGGTGGGACAGTGCCTCGCCAATCGTGATATCCGCCTTGCCGTTCGCGGCAAATTCCGGCCAGATTTCACTCACCGGCGTTTCGTAACCGCCTTCAAGCGCGCCAATGACAGAGGCAATAACGAGAGCGGAAATGCCTTTTGTCGTCGAGTAAATCGGGACGAGCGTGTCTCCGTCCCAGGCATTTTCCCTTTTCCGATCGGCAAAGCCGCCCATCAGATCAACGATGACTTCGCCATCGAGAATGGCGGCAAACCCTGCCCCAAGCTCCTCTCCAGCCTCAAACGTCGATTCAAAAACCTCGATGACCGGCTCAAAGCCCGGTGCGGCAAAGCCGCGTACGGTATCCATTTGTGTAACCCTTGCTGCTGGATAAGAGCGATACACATCCTGCGTCCCAATAAAAAGGCTGCGGCGTCCGCACCACTGGACAGGAGGCGCGTTAAAAGGCATCGAAACGCTCGATCCGAAAGGGAATTCCATATGACATCTACTGCCCACCGCCCCCGCCGATCCTGCCTCTACATGCCGGGAGCCAATCCGCGCGCCCTTGAAAAGGCAAAGTCGCTCGCGGCTGACACGCTGATCCTGGACCTGGAAGACGCCGTCGCCCCCGATGCCAAGGAAGAGGCCCGCAAGACCGTCTTTCACGCTGTAAAAGCGGGCGGATATGGAAAGCGTGAGGTCATCATCCGCATTAACGGACTCGATACTGAATGGGGCGCATCTGACCTGAAAGCCGCTGTCGAGGCACGTCCCGACGGAATTCTGGCGCCAAAAGTAATTGATGGCGGAGATATCGACCGCCTCAATGACGCGCTGACCCGCGCCGGCGCACCAGAAGACATGCAGCTCTGGGTGATGATTGAAATGCCCAAAGCCCTGTTCAATATCATCGACATCGCTGAAGGGGCCGGCCGCACCAGGCTTTCTGGCTTCGTCATGGGCACCAATGATCTCGCCAAGGAACTTCGCGCCTCGAATGATCCAGCCCGTACCGCCTTCCAGACAGCCTTCGGACTGACGCTGGCGGCCGCCCGGGCTTATGACATTGTTGCGATTGATGGCGTCTACAATGACATTTCCAATGCTGAGGGCCTGGAGGCCGAAATCGAACAGGGCCGACTGCTGGGCTTTGACGGCAAGACCCTGATCCATCCGTCACAGATCGAAACTGCGAACCGCATTTTTGCACCTGCAGAAGCTGACGTGGCCCAGGCCCGCGATGTCATCTCGGCTTTCGCAGACCCGGCCAATTCCGGCAAAGGCGTGCTCAAGGTGAATGGCAAGATGACTGAACTCCTCCACCTTGAAGAGGCGCATCGTATTGTCGCCGTCGACGACGCAATCAAGGCGATGGAGGCGGCCTGATGACCTATACACTCCTGCATCACGCTGGCTGCAGCACCTCGCGCAACGGCCTGGCTTTGCTCCTTGAAAACGGTATCGAGCCGGACATTCGCAAATACATGAATGCCGGCGAAGCCCTTACCGTCGAAGACCTAAAGGACATCGCAAACAAGATGGGCAATGTCTCTCCGCGCGAATTCCTGCGGGAGAAAGACGCCAAAAAGTTCGAGATACCGGACGATATTGCAGATGATGACCTTTATCAGGCCATGGTGGACAATCCACGACTGATCCAGCGCCCCATAGGTATAAAGTCTGGAAAAGCCGTCCTTGGCCGTCCGATAGAGAAATTGCTTGAAATCGTCTAACGCACCGTAATCATTCAAATTTCAAAGACCGTTTAAGTCGCATCGAAAAACTTTTGTGAGAATGGACGGGTCATGATGATCCTTGCCGCTCTCTTCCTTGGTCTCTCTGCCGCGCTGTTTTTCGGGCCGCAGCTTGTCGCCTATGGCGCAGACGATATGCGTAACGCATTGCGCCGGCCGGAAGCTTTTACAATTCTGGGCGGGTTGCTCACGGCTTTCGTCCTGCTGCTTTTTGCGCCTCACGCCGGTTCCGCCTTGATTTCAGGCGGCGAGGCGGTGCAGGTGGTGACGACGAAAATCATGGGGCTTAGCTTCGGCTAACGAAGCGGCAAATGACGCCCCGAAGACAAAGTGGGTATCATGACAAAATCCAATCCGGGCCATTATTTCGAAGATTTCAAACCCGGTATGGAGCTGGTCCATGCCACGCCCCTGACAGTGAGCACAGGCGATATTTCCCTGTACCGGGCCCTCACTGGCAGCCGTCATGCACTATATTCCGCGGAGACATTCGCCGCCGCGAACGGGTTTCCGGTCCTGCCAGTGGATCCGCTGCTGGCCTTCCATGTCGTGTTTGGCAAAACTGTGCCGGACATTTCGCTCAATGCGGTTGCCAATCTCGGCTATGCCGACGGCAAATTCCTGAAGAACGTTTATCCGGGCGACACGCTGACCGCGATTTCGGACGTGATCGGCGTCAAGGAAAACTCGAATGGCAAGACAGGCGTCGTCTGGGTGCGCACACGCGGCGAAAACCAGAAGGGCGAAACCGTTCTGTCCTACGTCCGCTGGGTGATGGTCAACAAGAAGGACCCGGCAAACCCCGCACCCGAGCCCTCCATACCGGACCTGCCCAGCGCCGTTGCCCACACTGACCTGGTTGCCCCCGACTATAAGGACTGGAATGACGCACTAGCTGGCTCAAAGTGGCGGTTCAGCGATTATGAAATCGGCGAGAAGATCGACCATGTCGATGGAATGACCGTCGAGGAGGCCGAACACCAGCTTGCGACCCGGCTTTACCAGAACACGGCAAAAGTCCATTTCGACGCCCACGCCCAGAAGGATAGCCGCTTTGGCAAGCGCCTGATCTATGGCGGCGTCGTGATCTCAATTGCCCGTGCCCTGTCCTTCAATGGGCTCGAGAGCGCCGCGCAGATGCTGGCGATAAATGCGGGCACTCACGCCGGACCGCTCTTTGCAGGTGACACACTCTATGCATGGTCGGAAATACTGGACAAGGCGAAGCTGTCTTCCACGACTGGCGCCCTTCGGATCAGGCTTGTCGCGACCAGGGACCAGCCTTGCCACGACTTCCCGCTGAAAGGGGAAGACGGAAAATACCTGTCTGATGTGCTTCTCGACTTCGACTACTGGGCCGCCATCCCCATTTAGGCCGGGCACAGAACGAAAGACCTGAACTTGCTCGAAGGCATCACTCTTTTTGGCGTCGCCATCGCCACCATTCTGATGGCGATCGCCAGCCTGCTCGGAACGATGACACGCAGGCAGCAGGTCGAACTGGGCTTGGTTGATACCCAGGTCCTCTGCGAGCTGACAGGAATTACTGATCCGCGCGACCTGCAGGATGTATTCGGACCGCCCGCAATGAACCGCGTCTGGCATGGTCTGTCGATGGCTGACATTGAAAAACGCCGGCGTCCGGCAGGATTCCTGATCAGCGATGACCGCATCGACTGGATCTGTATCGGCGTCGCGGTGCTTGCCTTTTTCTGGCGCAATCCAATCGCAGATGGGCTGCTGATTGTGGCAGCATTGGCACAGGTATCGGGCTGGGTGATCGCGTCGAGGCTTCCACGTTAAGTTTCCGCTTTCGTAGTCGCCCCCGCTCCCTTACATGACAGTCCAATGAAAGTGTGGAAAATGAATGGTGCGGGAAACGCGTTCGCGATCTTTGATGCGCGGGACCGTGCCTTTGCGCCTGACGCTGCGCGCATCCGCTCCATCGCCGACCAGATGAAAGCCGACCAGGTGATGTCGATCGAGCGCGATACGACAGTCGATGCCTTCCTGAGAATCTGGAATTCGTCGGGCGAGGAAGTCAGTGCGTGCGGCAATGGCACCCGCGCCGTGGCGCACCTGCTGCTGGAAGAAACCGCAAAGGACCAGGTCAGGATCCGTACCAATGCTGACGTGCTGAAAGGTTCGCGCGCGGACGGGGGGCTTGTGACCATAGATATGGGCTCACCGCTCATGGCGTGGGAAGATATTCCCCTGTCCGAGAAAATGGACGTGCGCGGTGTTGATGTCCGCATCGGCCCGATGGACAAGCCTTATCTCGCCAGGCCCGCAGTCGTCTCCATGGGCAATCCGCATGCAGTGTTTTTTGTCGAGGACGTCGACTCCTACGACATTCCGAAAATCGGACCCCTGGTCGAGTGGCATCCGCTTTTCCCTGAGGGGACGAATGTGGGTTTCGCACAGATCATCGACCGCGAAACGATCCGGCTTCGTGTCTGGGAAAGAGGCGCCGGTCTCACCAAGGCTTGTGGCACTGGTGCCTGCGCCGCGCTGGTCTGCGCCGCCCGGGCTGGCAAGACGGAACGCGAAGCAAAACTCATTCTCGACGGCGGCGAGCTCACGGTTCATTGGCAAGCGTCGGATGATCACGTGTTGATGACAGGCCCTGTTGAAATGGAAATGAGCTTCGACGTCTGAGCCGAAACCCTTGATTCTCCGGTCATTCAGAGCGATGTCCCGCTCTGAGATCTCGCCATGACGATAACACGCCCCCTCAAGACCCGATCGAAGGTCATTACGCTTGGCTGCCGCCTCAACTCCTATGAGTCAGAGGTGATGCGCGGTCATGCCGAACAGGCTGGGCTGGAAAATTCGGTTATTATCAATACCTGCGCCGTCACCGCCGAAGCCGTACGCACGGCACGCCAGACGATAAGGCGGACAAAGAAAGACAATCCGGAAGCGAACATTATCGTGACCGGCTGCGCTGCACAGATTGATCCTGCGCAATTTGCCAACATGCCGGAAGTCCACCGGGTCATCGGCAATCATGAGAAGATGCAGGCCGATACCTGGACTGCTCCCGCCATGCTGCACGGCACTGAAAAAATCCTCGTGAACGACATCATGTCGGTAAAGGAAACAGCCGCCCACCTGATAGATGGCATGGAAGGACGGGCACGGGCCTATGTCCAGGTCCAGAATGGCTGCGATCATCGCTGCACCTTCTGTATCATTCCATATGGCCGCGGCAATTCGCGCTCCGTGCCTGCGGGCGAGATCGTACAGATGATCCGCCGGCTGGTTGACACGGGGCATTTCGAAATTGTGCTGACGGGCGTTGACCTGACCAGCTGGGGCGCCGACCTTCCCGGCCAACCGCAACTTGGCAATCTGGTGCAGCGGATTCTGAAACTGGTACCCGAATTGCGCCAGCTTCGCATTTCGTCAATCGATGCCATAGAGATGGATGACGCCCTGTTCGAAACCATGGGAGAGCCGCGTCTCGCCCCGTTCATGCATCTGTCCCTGCAGCATGGAGACAATCTGATCCTGAAACGCATGAAGCGGCGCCATTCCCGCGAGGATGCCATTGAGCTTTCTCAGAAATTGCGAACCATTCGGCCGGATATGGCGCTTGGTGCCGACATCATTGCCGGCTTCCCGACCGAAACTGATGCTGCATTTGAAAACTCCGTCCGTCTCGTTGAGGACTGCAATCTCGCCTTCCTCCACGTTTTTCCTTACAGCCCGCGGCCCGGGACGCCCGCCGCCCGGATGCCACAGTTGGAAAAGGCCGTGATCAAGGACCGCGCGGCCCGGCTGCGCGAGACAGGCGCTACTGCGCTGGCCCGGCATCTCGGCACGCATATTGGCCAGCAGCGAGACGTGCTTGTCGAACAGGACACCAGCGGCCGCCTCGGAGACTTCTCGCAAGTCATGCTTCAGGGTTTCGAGGCGCTAGAGGCTGGACGACCGGTGCCGGCAAGGATAGTCGCTCATGATGGACGCAAACTGATAGCGGAGCCTGCATGATCCTCTGGTTCGGCAAGAAAAAGAAAAAGGAAGAGCTCCAGCAAGCCGGGCATGACATGCCGGCGCCGGAACTCTCGGCAGAAGAGCTTGCGGCGAAGGAGGCTGCCGAAAAGGCTGAAGCTGAACGCAAGGCAGCTGAGCAGGCTGAAATCGAGCGCAAGGTTGCCGAAGCCAATCGCGCCTGGGAAGAACGCCAGAAGCGTGAGCATGAGGAAGCTGAAGCCCAGTCAAAGCAACTTGAAGCCGAAGCGCGCCGCGCAGAAGAAGCTCGCGAAACGGCTCGGCGCGCAGCTGAAGCCGCACGTATCCGGGCCGAAGCTGATGAAAATGCCCGGCTCGAAGCTGAACAGGCCGAAGCCGAAGCCCAACGCCTTGAAGCCGAAGCAGAACGCGCCCGCGCCGCCGAGGCCGAACGGCAAGCCGCGCGGCTGAAGGCCGAGAACGAACTCAAGATCCTCGAAGAGCGTCGCCGCGCAGAAGCCGCGCGCGAAGCGGCCCGGCTGAAGGAAGAGGAACGCCAGGCCGCCATCGCCCGGGGCGAGCCAGACCCGTATGCAGAAATTCGTGATCCCGGTTTCTTCGGCAAATTGTCGGGCGGTCTGTCAAAGTCTTCGACCAAGCTTGGCTCGAGCCTGACCGGTGTTTTCAACAAGCGCCGCCTCGATGATGAGGCCCTGGAAGATCTCGAAGACCTGTTGATAACATCTGATCTCGGGGCCAAGGTCGCCGCAAAAGTTACAGCAAGCCTCGCAAGATCGCGGTTCGAAAAAGACGTCACGGATGACGAAATTCGCTTTGCGCTGGCTGAGGAAATCGAAGCCATCATGAAACCGCGCGAGAAGATCGTCGACTTTGCCGACGGCCCTCGCCCGCGCGTCGTTCTCTTCGTGGGCGTCAACGGCTCGGGCAAGACGACGACAATTGGCAAGATTGCGTCCAAGCTCAAGGAACAGGGCGCGAAAGCGCTGCTGGTTGCCGGTGATACATTTCGCGCAGCGGCCATCGAACAGCTCACAGTCTGGGGCGACCGGGCCGGTATCCCCGTCCTTTCGAAGCCAACTGGGGCTGACGCGGCAGGTCTTGTCTACGAAGCAATAGAAAAAGCCAAGGCAGAGGACCTCGACCTTGTTCTTGTCGATACAGCCGGTCGCCTGCAGAACAAGGCAGAACTGATGTCGGAGCTGGCCAAGATCGTGCGCGTCACCCGCAAACTTGATCCGGAAGCCCCGCACGATGTTATTCTCGTACTTGATGCAACAGTCGGCCAGAACGCGCTGTCGCAGGTTGAAGCCTTCCGGCACACAGCCGAGGTGTCCGGCATCGTGATGACAAAACTGGATGGAACGGCAAAAGGCGGCGTTCTCGTTGCCATCGCAGAAGCCCACGACCTGCCTATCCACTTTGTAGGTGTGGGTGAGAAGGCCGAGGACCTGCAGCCATTTAGCGCCAACGCCTATGCACGCGCACTAGTCGGGCTTGGAGAAACGGTTTGACCGATACGGACAAGAAGGCACTGCGCGCTGAGTTGCAGGAGCTTCGCGAGGAAGCCCACGCGCGCGATCCCGATGCCGGTGAAGCGCTGGCTGCCAAATTCCCGATGAAGCTGCTGGAGCGGTACGGCCCGATTGTCAGCGGCTATCTGCCGATTGGCAGCGAGATTGACCCGTTGCCCCTCCTTCAGCGTCTTGCCACGCAAGGCGCGAGGATTGCCCTGCCGCGCATAGACGAAGATGGCGATATGTCATTCCGGCTGTGGAATCCGGCAGATCCGCTGGAAGATGGCAGCTTCGGCCTCCGTCAACCTACCGCTGATGCGCCGCTTACCCAGCCGACTCTCGTGCTGTTGCCGCTGCTCGCCTTTGACAAGCTCGGCAATCGCCTTGGCTACGGACAGGGCCATTTCGACAAGGCATTGCAAGCCCTGCGGACAGAGGGCCGTGTGTTTGCCTGTGGTCTCGCCTTTCACGCCCAGATGCTGGAGGACTTGCCCGTGGAGCCTCATGACCAGCCCCTGGACTGGGCGATGACCGAGCGCGGCTCAGTGCCCATATTCATGATGCGAGCCTTTGCCAGTGACGATGGAGACGGCGAGGGACCGACGGCCGCCTAGAACCGGTCCAGCAACCGCTCCAGGTAATTGCGTTCTTCTTCGTCTGGCGTTGCGCCATACCGGCGGCGCAGCTCATCCAGAATGTCCTTGGCGCGCTGACGTTCAGCCTCGTCCGGAATATTAACATCGCGGCCGTCAGAAACCCCGCCCATCGGCCGGCCGAAAGGGTCTGTTTCGCCGCTCTGGTCGCCATACTCGTCGCCCAGCCGTTCACGGCGTAAGGCATCCAGCTCGCCCGCAAGGCCTTGCGCAAGATCCCGGATTTGCTCGGTCGCTTCATCCTGGTTTCGCTGAGCCCGCATCGAATTGCCATCACGCAAGGCATCCGCGGCCCGGCGTTGCGCGCGCTCGATGGCCTCTAGTGTCTCCTCATCGAGATCACCGCCAACCCCCGCGCCGTCTTCGCCTTCTTCAGCGCCCTCTCCTCGCCGGCGGGCCAGCTCATCGACCAGGTCGCCCAACCCTTCCTGACGGTCAGCAAGCGACATCCCGTCACGACCCGAATCCGCGCCGGGTTCGCCGTCTGGCTGTTCACCCGGTTGATTGCCCGGCTGGCGGCCCTCGCCGCGCTGTTCAGCCATCGTGTCATCATTGAGTTCGCGTTGTTCGCGCAAAAGGTCTGATAGTTCGCGCAGCGTATCGGAAAGCTCGCGTTCTTCCTGTGGAACGTCGCTGTCCTCATCGCCCTGCTCTTCTCCCGGCATACCAGGAAACCCTTCACCGCTGCCATTGCCTTGCTGGAATTGCAGGTTCTCCAGCATGTTGGTGATATCGGCCAGCAATTGACGAGCCTGGTCTGTTGCGCCCGTTTCTGTCAGGTCGGACAGAGCGTCCAGCATGTCGGCGAAATCCGAACCGCCCATGCCTGAGCCACCACCCGACTGTGCGCTGTCTGTGTCGTCCATAGGAGCTTCCAGCCCATTCGCCAGGGCTTCGGCCATTCGCGCCGCCAGGTAATTCTGTGCAGCCTGCCTGAACGCTTCCAGCCTTCGCTGAATTTCAGCCTCGGACGCGCCGTCGCGCAAAGCCTCTTCCAGCGCTCGCCGAGCTGCCTGTAATGCACGAAGCGCGTCAGCGGCGCTTCCATACTCTGCGCGCAGGGCCAGCGACCACAAGAGCGGTTCCGTCGATTCAGCCTCATCCCTGCTGGAGGCCGACAAAAGAATACCCTCGGCATGACGCAAGCCAAAGAACAGGCTCACATCCTCGAAAAAGCGCGGCGCTTCATAGGTGATCGCGTCAATCATGCGGGAGGCGCGCTGATAACCCGGCGGCGCGTGCGCGATCCGCTGGGTCGCCTGCGTGAAAATCGCACCGCTTTGCAGCGCCTCTTCATTAGATGGCAGGTCGGAATAGGCACCATCTTCGCGGAGAATTGTAACCCGAATATCCTGAATGGCTCTGGCAAGCGGCTGCAACAGCAGCTTCTCGGGCAGGGTGAAGACAAATGGTTCGCTATAACCAACCTGTCCGGCCCCATCGGTCGCGCGAAGGCGGACTTCCAGTTCAAGCCCGGCCAGTCTGTGCCGCGTCAGGTCCATGGAGGAGGAGGATTCTGCCTGTTTGGGAGAAATGGCTGGCAGCTGCACGATGACCGTATCCGGCTCGCCTGTACCGCCTTCGTCCATACGGCTCATGACAAGTTCGAGCTTGTCGACGCCATAATCATCACTGAGGCTCCACGCGAACTCGGTCTTGTCCGTGGGCGTCAGCTCCGGCGTCTCAACCCATTCGACCTCGGGCGGCCTATCCGGTGAGGCCAGGATCGACCAACCGGCCCGTTCACCCCACCACGTCACCGTGACTTCACTGTCCTCAGTAACGATTCCGCGGGCCTCGAACGCACCTTCCGGCGTTTGGGAAAACCGGTTTCGTGAATTTTCTTTCACGCCATCAATGACAAGCCTGGGCGCGGATGGTGCCTGCGCCCGCACGGTGATTTCTGAGCCTGCCGGGACCCGGACAGCATCCTGATCCGCCTGCAGGAAGATCGGCGGGCGGCCTGTATGGCTCGGCGGCGTAATCCAGGCCTCGATGCGGATGGTTTCCGCCCCGAACAGACTGCCAATATCAGGCGTAAAGGCCCGCTTCAGACGCTCACCCGCAACCCCATATGTCATAAGCAGCAGCACACCCAGCGCCGCTGGCACAACGAAGCGAAGGAAGAGCGGATCAAACGTCCTCCAGTCTTCGGCCAAGTTTGGAATCTTAAGGCGGCGCGCCGCATCGGTGAGCCGGGTTTCATGGGCTCGCCACAGGGCAACGCCTTCGCTATCGGGCCGCGCTGGACGGTCACTCAGGGTGGCGAGCGGGCGCAGTTCCGATTGCCGGTCGAGCAGACTGACCGCATCATTCCTCGTAGGCGGACCAAACCTCGCCCATCCCAGGACACCAAGGATGATGACGCTGGCCCCAAATATTATGAGGGCCAGTGATGCAAATTTATCGGTAGATGCGTCGAGGATACCGGACAGGGCCAGTAGCAGGAAAACTGCGACGAGAATAAGAAACGGCCAGAATGCGCGTGCCGCATTGAGCCGCCAGAGTGCGCCTTTCGTGCGCGCAATCTTCGGTTCGATGCCAGGTATGCGTCTCAGGCTAGCCAATCAGGAACTTTCTCCAATGCGATCATCTCGTCAAAACTTGGGCGCCTGCGGACAACTGCAAACCGGTCGCCGTCAACCAGCACCTCAGCCACAAGTGGTCTTGCATTGTATTGCGACGAAAGCGCGGCACCGTAAGCGCCTGCCGACATTATCGCGATCCTGTCACCTGCTTCAATAACCGGCATGAGTCTTTCAGCGGCGAACTTGTCTGTGGACTCACAGATCGGACCGACAACATCGTAACTTGTTGTTCGTTCATCGTCTGCCCGCTCACGAAGTGGCAGGAAATCGTGATGGGCCTGGTAAAGCGCGGGGCGCATCAGGTCATTCATGCCCGCATCGACGATCAGGAATGTGCGTTTGGGCGCAGGTTTTGTGTAAAGCGCTTCGGTAACGAGGACGCCGGCATTCCCCGCGATTACGCGGCCGGGCTCCAGGATGACCTGCAGGCCGAGGCCCTCGGTCACATCGCGGATCATATTGGCGTAATCAGCTGGCGGTGGCGGATTATCGCCTTGCTTGTAAGGGATTCCGAGCCCACCCCCGAGATCGACACGGGAAATCTGGTGACCTGCCTGGCGCAGTCGGCGGATCATCCCGATCACACGCTCGAAGGCCGCTCGCATCGGTTCAATGGCATCGATCTGAGAACCGATATGCACATCGACACCGACTGCCTCGACGCCGCCAAGCTCGGCGATGCGTTCATAGACAGCATCAGACTCGTCCCACGGCACACCAAACTTGTCGCCAGCCTTGCCCGTCGAAATATTCGGATGGCCACCGGCCGCAACATCAGGATTTACGCGAACGGCGACTTGCGCGGTCTTGCCAAGGCCGGACGCAACTTCAGACAGCACTTCGACTTCAGCCGCACTTTCCACATTGAACTGATGGATTCCCTCTGACAGGGCGAGGCGCATCTCGTCGCGGGTCTTTCCGACGCCTGAAAACACGATTTTTGAGGCTGGAATGCCAGCTGCACGCGCGCGCTTCAGTTCGCCGCCGCTGACAACGTCAGCGCCGCACCCCTCAGCGGCGAGTGTCTTCAAGACACCCAGATTGCCATTGGCTTTCACCGAATAGGCGATGAGGCAGTCCATCCCGTCAAACGCCTCGGCGATCACGCGGGCATGGCGGCGCAAGGTCGCCGACGAGTACACGTAAACAGGCGTGCCAACAGTGTCAGCAATCGCGTCGAGGGCCACGTCTTCGCAATGGAGACGGCCATTCTTGTAGTTAAAATGATGCACAGGCGCTTCTTATCAGGAGTTGACGTCGCCCATCCCGTCTTCACCGACTTCGGCTTCAGGGTCCGGCTTGGGAATTTCGCCGCCAAGCGAGTTATAGTAGGCGGAATCGTCAGAGCGCTCGGGCGCGAGCGCGAAGGCGACGGGCGCGTCGACGGGCTGTTGCGCTTCCTCATCTGGCGGGTCGGAGAAGATAGGTGGCGGGCGCTCAAGGTCGCCGCGAATGCCGCAGGCGCCCAGACCCGCGAGTACGCTAAGCAATAACGTGGCGGCAATTGGTCGTTTCATCAAATCTCGGCCTCCAGGCCCATGCGTTTTTTCCAGAGCTCGACCTGTTCGCCAACGCGCTGCGGCGACGTCCCGCCATAGCTCTGGCGACTATCTGCGGACGCTTCGACGCTTAGCACGGAAAATACGTCTTCTGTAAGGCGCGGTTCGATTGTCTGCATGGATTGTAATGGCAGCACCGCAAGATCGACCCCTTCAGATTCCGCCAAGGCAACAATCCGGCCAGTGACGTGATGGGCATCACGAAACGGCATCTTCATCTCACGCACCAGATAGTCGGCGAGATCTGTCGCGGTGGAGAAACCTTTCGCCGCTGCTGCTCTCATCGCAGCGCGGTCAAATGTGATCGTCGCCATCATCCCCGACATCGCTTTGGCGCAAAGCCCGAAGGTATCGAAGGCCTCGAATGTCAGGCGTTTATCGTCCTGCAGATCCTTCGCATAAGCCAGTGGCAAGGCTTTCACGGCGCCCTGCAGGCTCGCAAACTGCCCCGCGATGAGCGCCGCCTTGGCACGGATAAGTTCAGCAGCATCCGGATTGCGCTTTTGGGGCATGATTGACGAGCCCGTGGACCATTCGTCAGACAGGCGCGCAAAACCGAACTGGGCACTCGTCCAGAGCACGATCTCTTCAGCAAGGCGCGAAAGATGGGTCGCCGCAATCGTCAGGGCGGCGAGGGCTTCAAGGGCAAAATCACGGGCCGACACGGCATCAAGGGAATTCGCCATCGGCCGGTCAAACCCGAGCGCTTCAGACGTCATGTCGCGATCAATCGGAAACCCTGTGCCTGCCAGTGCCGCGGCCCCGAGGGGGGATTCATTCAGACGCTGCGCCGCATCCTGCATGCGGCCACGATCCCGCTCCGCCATTTCGACATAGGCAAGCAGGTGATGGCCAAGCGTCACGGGCTGGGCTGTCTGCAGATGCGTGAAGCCTGGCATGATCGTATCGATATTCTGCTCCGCACGCGTCACGAGCGTTTTCTGCAAGTCCTTCAATGCCCGCTGCGCCTCAGTCAGGGCCCCGCGCACCCAGAGCCGGAAATCCGTCACGACCTGGTCATTGCGTGAGCGCGCCGTGTGAAGCCGCCCTGCAGGTTCACCGATAATCTCCTTGAGACGCGCTTCGACATTCATGTGTATGTCTTCAAGCTCGACCCTGTAAGGGAAAGTACCGGCCTCGACCTCGTCCAGCACCTGATCGAAACCGCCCTGGATTGCCTCATTGTCGGCATCGGAAATGATACCATTTTCAGCCAGCATATCGGCGTGCGCCCGACTGCCAGCGACGTCCTGCAACACCATACGCCTGTCCACATCAATGGACGCGTTAATGGATTGCATGATGTCGGATGGTTGCGCGGCAAAGCGTCCCCCCCACATTTGCTGGCCTTCGTTTTGCTTGTCCGCCATATAACGAGTCCTGTAACTAGGAGCCTGCAATGCCCCGTATCATCAAATTCGCAATCCCGGTCATGATTGCCGGTTTGGTCCTTGCGGTGTCTTTTGCATTGCTGAGCGCGACTTCCAAGGGTGGAAATGACGACCCCATAGCAAAATATGCGGTCGAGAGCCTGTCAAAGCTGGACACCTCTGCGAAAGGGTCGATTGCGTCAGAAGCAAGCTTCGAGGCGCCTGACGGGTCAGAGGTTTCGCTGGCAAGCCTCACGGGCAAGACTGTTCTCGTCAATTTCTGGGCAACCTGGTGCGGCCCCTGCGAACGCGAAATGCCCTCCCTGGCAGCGCTGCAACGCGAAAAGGGCAGCGACGATTTCGAAGTCATCGCGATCAGCGTCGATGCGACCGAAGACAAGGACTACGCCCGCGAACGTCTCGGCGAACTCACAGGCGGTGTGCTCGATTTCTATTTCGCGCCCCCTGAGAACTGGGATGTCGTCTACGACACCGGCGCACGCGGATTTCCCACAACTGTCATCTACGACCCGGAAGGCGTCGAGATTGCGCGCCTTTCAGGCGAGGCGGACTGGAGCACCTATGAAGCGGCCGGCCTCATAGATGCCATTACACGCGACTAGCGAACCGCTGACAACTCCAGCTGCACGCGTGAAATCTGCGACGCAATATCGTCAACAGGACGAGGCGTCGACTCAGCGAGTGGCGCACCGTCCCACATCGCTTTCAGGGCTTCCAGCTCTGTGCGGACAGCGTCTCCTGCATCGCCTTCCAGGTCGCCGGCATAGTCGGCAGCAACCGTCACAAAACCATAAGCGTCCTGGAATTCGCCAGCATTAACGATTTCCCCATCAACCACGCCGATGCGATATTCAGCGAGCGTCGTATCGAGCAGGAAGTTGAGGATGTCCTTGCTCGACCCACCCGCCTTGTCTGCAAGCATTTCGAGATTTGCTTCGGCGTCCACGAGCTTGTCCTCGATGGCAGCTGACTCGGTGCCTGCATCCAACGCCTCTGAAATTTCGACGAATAGCGGCCCATCAAAGCCGAGATCATCGAGCCCTTCACGCTCGGCAGCGTGGGTCTCGGAAACGGGATGGAGCAGATGGCGGCCGGCCTGCTCTGGAGCGCCCGCCCGATAGAGCGCAAGGCCTGCTTCAACGTGCCCCCGCATGAAGGCAAGCCGGTTCTGGATGGAAAGCGTTTCCGGGGCATGCGCCATGCCTTCGCCGCCTTCGCCTTCTCCGGCATAGCCTGCGCCTTCACCAGCCTGGGCTGCCGAGGCCGGCGCTGTGGGCGTTGCAGCCGCCGCAGGGGCTTCCGTCGTTTCCTCGGCCTGGCCGGCTTCACCGCCACATGCGGCAAGCGATGTTGAGCTCAGGAGGGCCGCTGTCAGGCCGAGGCGCATCAGGTCACGCGACTTAAAGGTCATGGAAGGCTCCACTTATATCTTGTAAGGACTTTAACAAACGCCTGCTTTAGTGCAATTCATTCTCAAACTCAACGGGAGCCGTTATGTTCTTTACAGTCCCGGACGTCCTGAAGGCGGCCGATATTTCCCGCGCGACCAAAAAGGCCGCAACGCTGGACTGGATAGACGGCCGCATCACGGCTGGTCATTCGGCACGCGTGGTTAAATCCAACCTGCAAGCCGACCTCAAGACGCTCGCGGGTCAGGGATTGCACGACTTCCTGATGAACGCCATTTCGTCAAACAAGACCGTCCGCTCTTTCGCCAGGCCAAAGCAATTCTCCCGGCTTCTCCTAAGCAAGACGGAGAATAGCGGGCATTATGGTTTCCACGTTGACAATGCGATCATGGGATCTGACGGCAAACAATTGCGAACCGACCTGTCCTTCACCCTCTTCCTGTCTGATCCGTCCAGCTATGAGGGCGGCGAACTCAACCTTATGACGTCAGCTGGTGATTTCGAGGCGAAGCCAGCGGCTGGCACACTCATCCTTTATCCATCCGGTTCAATCCATCAGGTCAAACCCGTAACATCGGGAATGCGCCTTGCCTGTGTTGGATGGATCGAGAGCCGTATTCAACGGGCCGATCAGCGCGAAATCCTTGTCGACCTGGAAAGCGTGCGCGCCACGATGCCGAAGACATCTGTTGAACAGCGCCTTGTCCTCGACAAGACGATTTCAAACCTGATCAGAATGTGGGCGTCCTGATCCTCAAAGCACGTCAAAGGCAAAGAGCAGGGTGCGCTGACGGTCGCTGAAATTGTCATCGGCCACCAGGAAAAGCCTGATCGTTCCGTCGCTGCGCTCAACGGCCGTAATTCCCTCGAAATTATCCACGGTCAGGGGGCGCTCCAGCTTTGCGAGTTGCGACGTGCCGCTGGCATCGGTTTTCATGACAATTATCGTGTTACCTGTGAGCGGATTGTAGGCCCGGTGCAGGCTGTAAAGGACACCGTCCGCCCAATCCATGCCGACCAGAGGTACACCGCCCGCATCGATCCATGGCACTGCATCGAATTGGGGTCGGCCTTCCACATCGACAATTGCAGTCGGCCCAAGCCCATCGACACCGGTTTCCAGGCCAATTTCCATTTGCCCCCCCGCCATAGCGAGCGCTTCAGCCCCACCATTCTCCCGAATGGAATGACCGAGGGAAGCAGGTTCAAAGCCAATTGCAGAGACCAGGATCCCGCGTGCAGCGCCGCCGCATCCGGCGCGATCAAAAGCCAGCACCCGATGGTTGCGTTCAAAACTGACGAACGCGATGCCATCGGTATAATCCAGCCCTTCGGCGTCGCCGTCAGCCTTGCCGGATAAGGGCGAACCATCTGACCCAAGCATATATGACAGACGCGCCTCGCCACTTGGCTCGCCGATTTCCGGGTTCAGGCCGAGTTCAACAAAAGCGCCATCGTCGGAAACTGTCAGGAAATTGCCGTCCGGCAACAGATCGATACCGGACAGGCCCCCAAACGCCTCATTGTCCGTTTTCAACGCCCAGCCGCCAGCAAAGCGCAAACCCGTGAGCGCCTCGCGCACAACGCCGGGGTCGCCTAGTGCAACCGGTTCGATCTCGACAGTAAGGGGTATATCGTAAGCAGGCTCGACACCTTCGGGGCATGAAAGCTTGCGAATGCTGGGCCCGGCTTTTTCCAGGCTCCACGCCATATCCGCTGCAAGTGGTGTGACCTTTTCGGGCGCATGACCACGACATCCGACAACAAGCAAGCCGCAAAGCAACAGAATAGAAATTTGCAGTCTGGTATTCACTGGCTGGGCACCCCCGCACTTCTTCAAGGGTCACCTAATTCAGGATTGAGACTTCTTGCGGGCAACCGCCTGAAAACTTGTCGTCTTCACGTCGCGGCCAGCAGCGGCTTTGGCCCCATAACGCGGACCGCCGGACGCTGTCGCCGAAACGCCGCTTGCAAAGGTCCGCGTATCCCCGCGCAGGGGCGGCACTGACATTGCAGTCGGGTCGGGTGCGTTACCCTTCTCGTCAAAAAGGCTGGCAAGCTGTTCGGTCATCGCCCCGCCCAATTGCTCTGCATCGACGATTGTCACCGCGCGGCGATAATAACGCGTCACATCATGACCGATGCCAATTGCAATCAGCTCGACAGGACTGCGCCCCTCAATCTCTGCGATCACCTGCCGCAAGTGCCGCTCAAGGTAATTGCCGACATTCACGCTGAGCGTGGAATCATCGACCGGCGCGCCATCAGAGATCACCATCATGATCTTGCGCTGTTCCGGGCGTCCAAGAATACGCTCGTGCGCCCAGAGCAGGGCTTCACCGTCGATATTTTCCTTAAGCAGGCCCTCCCGCATCATGAGGCCAAGATTACGCCGTGCGCGCCGCCACGGCGCATCCGCCGACTTGTAGACGATGTGGCGCAAGTCGTTTAGGCGGCCCGGCCCGGCCGGTTTGTTCGCCTTCACCCAGTCTTCACGAGACAAGCCGCCTTTCCACGCCTTGGTGGTAAAGCCGAGAATCTCGACCTTCACGCCGCAGCGCTCCAGCGTGCGTGCAAGAATATCGGCGCACAGCGCGGCCACCATGATCGGTCGCCCCCGCATGGACCCGGAATTGTCCAGGAGCAGCGTGACGACTGTGTCGCGGAATTGTGAATCGTCTTCCTGCTTGAATGAAAGCGGCGCGGTTGGATCGGTGATCACACGCGTCAGGCGCGCCGTATCGAGCACACCCTCCTCGAGATCGAAGGACCAGGACCGGTTCTGCTGCGCCATGAGCCGGCGCTGGAGCTTGTTCGCAAGTTTCGAAACCGCGCCCTGAAGGGCCTGCAACTGATGATCGAGATAGGCACGTAGCCGCGTCAATTCCTCGGCATCGCAAAGGTCAGCCGCATTTGCGATCTCGTCATGGGCTTTAGTGTAGGTGCGGTAGACGAAGTCAGGCTTGTCATCGCCATCCCGAAAGTTCGGGCGCAGCGGCTTTGAACCGTCATCAGTCTCGTCATAGTCGTCTTCGCCTTCGGCGTCAGCATCTGCATCGACGCTGACATTCGTCTCTTCGCCATCGACATCATCGCTATCGCCGGCTTCCATCTCATCCATGGAAGCGCCTTCGGTCTCGTCGCCAGCATCCGGATCATCACTGGAAGATGACTGCTGGTCCTGCTCATTGTCCTCTTCGGTTTCGCTTTCGTCAGGAGAGTCCTCGCCCGCCTCATCGCCTTCAGTCAGGTCCTTGATCAGCTGCTGCACCGTTTTGGCGAAAGCGCGTTGGTCGTTGAGCTGATCGATCAGCAAATCCAGCGTATTGGCACCGCGAGAGGTCACCTCGTCCCGCCACAAGGAAGCGATACCTTCCGCTTCGGGCGGGAGCGGGCGTCCCGTCAGCTTCTCGCGCAGCAGGAATTCGAGGGCAGGCGCGATAGGCGCTTCAGCCCGGTCCTCCATACGCGTGTAGCCCGATTTTTCACAACGTGCAGCAAGGGCAGCATCGAGATTTGCGGCCGTTCCGTTCATCGCCCGCGCACCGATTGACTCGATCCGCGCACGTTCGGCAGCTTCATAGACTTGCCGCGCCATCTCACCGCTTGGACGCTCAGCATTGTGGGCCACCTCGTCATGGTGGGCGAGCCGCAATGACAAGGCATCTGCTTCACCGCGCGCACGGGCTGCCTGCTGCGGCGACAACTCTCTCGGAGGCGTCTGCAGGATGAGCTTTCCAGGTTCGGAGCGACCGGCCTCTGAACCGAAGCTTGCCTCTACGTCGCGTGTCTGGCTCATCGCCTTCGCTGTTGCGGCGAGCGCCTGCTTGAAGAGTTCGAAAGGCGTGTCTTCAGTCTTGGACATCTTACTCACATAGCGTCGGTCTTCGCTGTTGCGAAGGCGGAACACAGGCGAAGCGAATTACCCTCGCCTGCGTTAAGGCCTCAGGCGACGCGAACCATCAGCGCGCTTTCAGGCAATTCCTCGTTGAAGCAACGCTGGTACATCTCTGCCACCAGTGGCCGCTCAAGCTCGTCGCACTTGTTCAGGAACGTCATTCGGAACGAATGTCCGAGATCGCCGAAAATCTTGTAGTTCTCAGCCCAGGTGATGACGGTCCGGGGGCTCATCACGGTGGAGATGTCGCCGTTCATGAATGCGTTGCGCGTCAGGTCAGCGAGACGGACCATTTTCGACAGCAAGTCCTTGCCCAGCTCTGTTGCCTTGGTCGATACGATTTCGACTTCGGCGTCATGCTCAAGATAATTGAGCGTTGTCACAATGCTCCAACGGTCCATCTGGCCCTGGTTGAGCTGTTGCGTGCCATGATACAGGCCCGTCGTGTCACCGAGACCCACCGTATTCGTCGTCGCGAAGAGGCGGAAATAGGGGTTTGGTGCGATGACACGGTTCTGATCAAGCAATGTCAGACGGCCTGATGCTTCGAGCACGCGCTGGATCACGAACATCACATCCGGGCGGCCGGCATCATATTCGTCGAACGTAATCGCAACCGGGCGCTGCAGGGCCCAAGGCAGGATCCCTTCACGAAACTCTGTAACCTGCACACCATCCTTCAGGACGATCGCGTCCTTGCCGACCATATCGATCCGGCTGACATGGCTATCGAGGTTGATGCGGATCATCGGCCAGTTGAGGCGCGCTGCCACCTGCTCGATATGCGTCGACTTGCCGGTGCCGTGATAGCCCTGCACCATGACACGGCGATTGTGTTCAAACCCCGCCAGGATCGCCATTGTGGTCTGCGGATCGAAACGATAGGATTCGTCGATCTCGGGCACGTACTCGGTGCGGTCCTTGAACCCGCGCACCGTCATGTCGGTATCAATGCCAAAGACGCTGCGCACATCGATCGACTCAGTCGGTTCAATACCGGTCAGTGCATCTGTGTCGCTGGTAAGGCTCATTGATTACGTCTCCAAAATCTCGGGTCCAGGCTGGGTTCTAACACGCGAATGAAATGCGCCTAGTGCGACCCAAGGTAAAGTTCAATTGGCGCGTTGCCAGACAATTTCACCGTGAACAACAGTCATGACGGTTTGCGCATCCAGAATTTCAGCTTCAGGCACAGTCATCAGGTCACGGTCAAACACTGTAAAATCAGCGATCTTGCCAGCTTCGATCGTGCCCAGATCCTCCTCCATGAACGCCGCATAGGCTGGCGCCGTTGTGAACAGGGCAAGCGCGTCGTCACGTGAAATCGCCTGCTCCGGATGCCAACCATCACCGGACTCACCTTCAAGGCTTTTGCGGGCGACGGCGGCATAAAATTCGATCAGCGGCGAACCGACCTCAACGGGCGCATCGGACCCGCCCACCACTGTAGCCCCAGTATCAAGCAGGTCCTGCCAGGCATAGGCACCGTTCAGCCTGTCGAAGCCAAGACGCGCGGGCGCGAATTTCAGGTCGCCAATCGCGTGGGACGGCTGCATAGAAGCGATCAGCCCCAAATCACCGATGCGTGCAATATCAGCGGGGTTCACAATCTGCGTGTGTTCGATGCGCCAACGCTGGTCACGGCCATATCCACCCGCCTCGAATGCATCGATAACCCTTCGATTGGCCAGATCGCCGATAGCGTGGACAGCAAGCTGGTATCCGCCTGCATCGGCTTTCGCCATGGCCGTTTCCAGACTGTCTGGCTCCATAAGTGTCAGACCGGACGTATCGGGCCGGTCGGAGTAGGGCTCTATCAACAGCGCACCGCGCGAGCCTAGTGCGCCGTCCATATAAAGTTTCACGGCCCGGTTCGTGATGGTTTCGGTTTCGTGTGTTCGCTCGATGGCAATATCTGCGCCGGCTTCATCGTAAGCATTCCAGAGCCGCAGCGGCATCTCTCCTGCTTCGTCCAGCGCCTGCAGAACACTCGCATGAGCTGGCGGAACGGACATATTATGCACCCCTGTCCAACCTCGCGAAGTATAGACCTTTCCGGCTTCAACATAAGCCCGGTGAATGTCGTCTTCGCTTGGCTTTGCGACCAGTGCCCAGACCGGGGTCATGGCATTATCAAGAATTATACCCGTAGCGTGACCGTCTTCATCCCGCTCGATCTTCCCTCCGGCCGGATCGGGCGTTTCATCATTTATACCAGCGGCCTCAAGCGCTGCCGAGCTGGCGACAAGGGCATGGCCGTCGGACCTCTGAAGTATGACCATGCGGCCACCGGCAACCTCATCCAGGTCGGTCGCCACCGGCATGCGGCCTTCCGGCCAGCCGGTCTCTATCCAGCCCCTGCCGACAATGATGGCATCCTCGGCGAGGCCATCGGCTTCGTTGCTGATAATTTCGACAAGTGACGCTATTGAGTCCACGCCCGTCAGGTCGAGCGAAAGCTCACGCTGACCGATCCCGAGAAGGTGCGCATGGCCATCCGTAAAGCCGGGGTACATGACACTGTTGTTGAGATCGATGACCGTCACCTCGTCTTTCGACCAGTCTTTTGACAACGGCGGTGCCGTCCCCATGATCCGGCCCTTTTCATCAACGAGCACGGCATCAACCGTCCTCGGACTATCGAGCCCGGTATAGATCGTCCCACCCGTATAGACCGTGACGGCACCAGTATCCGGTGTAGACGCGATGTCGGCTTCAGGGTCGGGGGCAGGTGCCGCACCGCAAGCCACCACGCCCGCAGCGGCCACCAGGCATATGAGAGTCCGGATCATGTCAGCCACCTGTCTGTTGAAACCCTGTTACGGGATTACCCGCTATGGCGCGCACACTCAATGCAAGGCTTCCCGACAGAACGGCCGGCAAAAAAAATGCGCCCCGAAGGGCGCATTTTTGTTCAGAAAAGCTTGAAGCTTATGCTTCGGCTTCAGCAGCCTGCTTTTCAATGTCGCGTTTGATCTTCAGCGCGCGGGCGGAAAGCTTTGCTTCCTTCGCCTTGGCGAGGTAACCGTCGAGACCACCATGCTTGTCGACCGTGCGCAGCGTCTTGGCTGCAATCCGCATCGAATAAGCCTGGCCGAGTGCCTCAGACCGCAGGGTGACCTTGACCAGGTTCGGCAGGAACCGGCGCTTCGTCTTGACGTTTGAGTGGCTGACAAGGTTGCCAATGATCGGCTTGACGCCAGAAAGTTCGCATTCGCGTGCCATGGGGCGCTCGCTAGGTAAGTGTTTTAATAAATCCGAAGCGGCGCTCATACGCGCCGATAGCTTGCGCGTCAACCGTATGTGTCAGGCGTTTGGCATGGCGCAACAGTGATTTAATTGAGGCATTCCAGCGGCGGGGCTGTTCAGGTCTCATTCTGGAAGGCAGATATACAAGCTGTCCAGCAAATTAGCTTGGAATAAGGACACTGCGATAATGAAAAAACTGATCGCCGCGACAAGCCTGTTGGCCCTGACCACTGGCGGCTTCTCCATGGCTGACACCACATCCGCATCGACGCCGCTCACGGCCATCAAGGCCGGGGAACCCACGAAGCTGACCTATGAGGTCAAGGCAACGGCATGGGCGCTGTTCATTCCGATTACGGGCAAGGCCAACTTTCGCGCCGAGCTGAAACCCGACACCTATTCCATCAAAGGCAAGGTGAAGACGACGGGTCTGGCCGATATCCTCGTCAATTACGATATGGACCTCGCCGCCAGCGGATATGTCCGCGATGACCACCTCGCGCCGTATGCCTATGTCTCCCAGAACAATGACGGGAAGAAGAACCGGCGGGTCGAGATGACCTATGGCGCAAGTGATGTAGCCATGACCGCCAAGCCCTCCTTCGGCAATCTTGGCGACCCGGCCGCGACACCTGCCCAGAAACTTGATGCGAGTGATCCCCTTACGGCGTTTATCGGTCATGCGTTCCTGCCGCGCGCCCAGGACACAAATCCTTGCGGGCCGCCCATGAAGATCTTTGACGGCCGCCAGCTCACCTGGCTGAATTTTACCAGTCATGGCCTGAAACAGGTCCGTACTGACGGATACAAAGGTGAGGCCTATGAATGCCATGTCGATATGGACAAGGTCGCCGGCTACAAGAAAGGTGAGGCCAACAAGGACACGTTAAGTGGCATTGATGGCCCGCTCCGCATGTGGATGGCGCCTTTGCCCAACGGGGCCGTGATGCCGGTCAAGATTCAGGCAGATACGGACGATATCGGCACGGTCACGCTTCAGGTTTCGAAACTGAAATTCGAGCCCCTGGAAGCCGAGGTCGACACGAGCTCCAATTGATGCATCACCCGCACTAGAGCGCCTCTCAAGCCGCGTTGACCGCCATGGTCGGCGCGGCTAAGGCGTTCTGATGGCGACACAATCTCCCTTCAAAATCAGCACCTGGAACATCAATTCGGTTCGTCTGCGCGCGCCAAATGTCCAGGCTTTCCTCCAGGCCGAAGACCCGGACGTCCTTTGCCTTCAGGAGATCAAATGCCAGACGGCTGAATTCCCGGCCAAGGCGTTCAATGAAATCGGATACGTGCATCATCAGGTGCTGGGACAGTCCGGCGGGCATCATGGCGTGGCGATCGTCTCGAAGCATCCGATCGAGACGCTCGACGCACAGCCTCTTTGCCGGGAAGGGCATGCCCGGGTTCAGGGCGCGCGTGTTGAAGGGTTCGAGATCCACAATATCTATCTGCCAGCCGGCGGCGATGAACCAGATCCGGAAAAGAACGACAAATTTGCCCACAAGCTCGATTTTCTGGCCTGCATGGCGCGTGATTATGCCCGACTTAAAGATGAGAACAGTCCACGCATTCTAGTTGGAGACCTGAATGTCGCCCCGCATGAAAATGACGTCTGGTCGCACAAGCAGCTTCTGAAAATCGTGTCACACACACCCGTCGAAACCGACGCCCTCGAAAAGGCACGTGCTGATGGTGGCTTCATTGACATCGCGCGTGCGTGTCATGGCGACGACCAGAAGCTCTACACCTGGTGGTCCTATCGGGCGAAGGACTGGGCAGCATCAAACCGGGGCCGGCGCCTGGACCATGTCTGGGCCAATGACGCCGCAATGGGACTGGTCGAGTTGCCGAGCTACAGGATACACCTCGGATGGCGCGGCGGCTGGAAACCATCCGACCACGCCCCCGTCAGCACAAGCTTCAGGCGCCCTGCGTAGCCTGTAACCGGTATCCGCCTGTTTCTGTCAGCAGGAGACGGGCGTTCGATGGATCCGGCTCGATCTTCTGTCTCAGCCGGTACACATGGGTTTCCAGTGTGTGCGTTGTCACCGCAGCGTTATATCCCCAGACCTCTGACAGAAGCTCGTCGCGCGGGACTGACTTCCCGCCAGCGCGGTAGAGGTATTTGAGAATATTGGTTTCTTTCTCGGTCAACCGGATCTTGCGATCGTCTTCACGCACCAGCAGCTTCATCGCCGGGTGGAACTCATAAGGCCCCAGCATGAATGTCGCGTCCTCACTCTGCTCAAAGCTGCGAAGATGAGCCCGCACCCGCGCAAGCAAAACCGAAAACCGGAACGGCTTGGTGACATAGTCGTTTGCGCCGGATTCCAGCCCAAGGATGGTATCAGCGTCCGTATCCTGGCCTGTCAGCATGATGATCGGCGCGCGTACACCGCGCGACCGCATCAATTTGCAGGCCTCGCGGCCATCCATGTCAGGCATATCAATATCAAGCAGGATCAGGTCGAGCCGTTCTGAGTCTGTGGTTTTCAGTGCAGCCGTCGCATTCGCGGCTTCGATGGTCTCAAAGCCGTCATGCAACCCGAATTGCTCAGCCAGTGCTTCGCGCAATTCATCATCATCGTCGACAAGCAGGATCGTCTTCTTGCTTATCATGTTGGGACCTCCAGGGTGTCTGAGGCGCTTCAATAGGGAAGTTGCTGGCCAACAGCATCTAAACTTCGGATAACCAACCTATCACAATTTCGGGAGCCGTCGCGTGACGTCGCACTTTTTAGCAACAGCAGGCCGTGAATTTTCAGGGCAGGGACTGGTATTCAAATGCGCCATCGGCAAAGGCGGCATGGTGGACGCCCGGTCAAAAACCGAAGGCGATGGTGCCTCACCTGTTGGTGTCTGGGAGATGCGGCGCGTGTTCTGGCGCCCGGATCGATTATCGCGGCCGGATACCGGCCTGCTAGCCGTGCCTCTCCGCCCGGATGACGGCTGGTGCGATGATCCGGCAGATCCACTCTACAACCGGCCGGTCAGGACGTCTTACCCTGCAAGCCATGAAAGGCTCTGGCGAGATGATCATGTCTACGACATTATCGTGGAGCTGAGCCATAATCAGGCGCCTGTTATCGCGGGCGCAGGAAGTGCCATTTTCTTCCATCTCGCCAGGGCCAATTATGAAGATACGGAAGGATGCATCGCGCTGGACCTGCCAGCGATGCTACAGGTTCTGGCGAAATCCAGGCCGGGCACCACGCTCGAAATTTGTGCTTAGGACAGTTCCCGCTCACCGAAGAAAGCGCTGCCGACGCGCACATGCGTCGCACCGAAGCGTGCAGCGAGTTCGAAATCGGCGCTCATCCCCATAGAGAGCTTGTCGAGGCCATTCGCCTTCGCAAGTCGTGACAGGAGCGCGAAGTGCGGCCCCGCTGGCTCGGCAACCGGCGGAATACACATCAACCCCACAAGTCCGCCGGGATAGGTTTCGCGTGTGAGCTTTACGAGTTCACTCAACTCGCCGGGGGCAACGCCCGCCTTTTGAGGCTCTTCGCCTGTATTCACCTGGATGAACAGGTCAGGGGCTCGCCCAAGGCTCGACGCCGCCTCAGAGAGCGTGCGCACGATTTTGGGCCGGTCGACCGTCTGGATCACGTCAAACAAGGCAACCGCATCCTCAGACTTGTTGCTCTGAAGCGGACCGATGAGATGAAGCTCAAGCCCTTCAATGGTGCGCCGGTGACCCCAGTGTTCCTGAGCTTCCTGAACCCGGTTTTCGCCAAATACTCTTTGTCCGCAATCAAGTGCCTCCTGAATAAGGTGATCCGGCTGGCGCTTTGAGACAGCGATAAGCTCGACATCATTTGTCGAGTTCGCTGCCAACGCACTACGGATCTTTTCTCGGCGCGCTTCTATCGACATGGCGGGGGCGGTGTTAGTCATGCCGCGATGAAGCATGGACCGGCCGCACACCGCAAGTTCCGCAATGCCGCGAGGTCTGCTCGTCGCATCCTGCCGGCCTATATGCCCGCCGGTTTCTTCATGACAGACCCAACCCGCATAGCGGACGCGCAAGGAGTCATTGAACAGCTTCCGGCTGATGTGGGCGTCATTTTCCGTCATTTTGGGCTCGCGGCCCAAATAGAACTTGCGCCATCGATTGCTGCCTTATGCCATCAGCAGCAGCGCACATTCCTTGTAGCTGCTGATCGTAACCTCGCCCGCAAGCTTGGTGCTGACGGCGTCCACTGGCCCGGCAGGCTCGCCGGTGAAGCAAGCCGGTACAGGGACAGCGGACACATCATGACAATGAGTGCACATTCGATGAGGGATGTGAAACGGGCCGAGGCTGCCGGCGCGGACGCTGCTATTATTTCAACGATCTTTCAATCTGACAGCCCATCCGCATCAAAGCCCATTGGGGTCGGTCGACTCGCGGTCATTCAACGCCAGTCGAATATCGCTCTCTACGGTCTGGGGGGTATCGATGCCACTAACGTCGAACGCGTAGCTCGTATCGCAGGATTTGCGGCTGTTTCCGGATTTAATGAAGTCGGAGAAGCAGGCTAGAACTTGAAGGCCGAACGCAGGCGGATGCCCGTTTCAATTTCTTCGCGCTGCGTTTGTGTCAGCGACGTATCGGAGTCGCTCGTCCCGAGGCTCAGTGTGCCTCCGACGCTGATGCGGGGTGTGATACGAAATTCGGCACCGGCCCGCATTTCTTCACGGGGCAGGGGTGAATCGTCTTCACGTGTGGTCAGATCAACACTGAGAGCCCACTTCTCGCCCTTGATCCAGGCGAGTTTCACATCCTTGCTGGGGGCGCCTTGCCAGATCGGCGCTTCGTCTGACGGCGAACTCAGTGTAAACTGGCGATACCACTCAGGCTCAGCTTCGTCGGTTTCAGCGATGCTCGGTGCCGGCAGCTCAATAGGCGTGGATTGCGCCACAGCCGGAAGGGCCGAGCACATAACCAGTCCTGCAAGAGATGCCACTGAGAGCCGCATGATTACACCTTTAAGCCCCCTAACTAATCAGTCGTTCCGCTTAAGAGAAGATTAATTCCCACTCATTTCCAAAAAATCACTGGAAAGTGTGATTTCTACCACAAACCCACGCCCCGATCGTTTGTTTGACGCTGTTTCAAGCATCTCGTCCTGATAGGCCACGGCCAGCCGCAACTCCTCTGTAATGTCCCGCGCAGCGGCTATGCTGAAAGCTGTCGACGACAATACAGCCAGATCATCTTCCGACTCCCCATAGTTCAGCGACAGGTCGAGCTTCCCCAACCCGGTCGCTGCGCCAATTTCCCAAGCCGTGTAGTCTGCACCTTGAAATCCGTTATCGCTGCCAAGCCATGAAGCGCCGAATTCCAGCCCGGACACTTCTACATTCCCGCCGGCCGAAAATGTCTGAACGCTGTCCCGTGCCAGGGCTGCAGGGCTATCCACTTCGGCGGTGGACCAGGCGGCCGCCGCATCAAACCGGATACCAGACCCGCGAAGGCGACGCGAAAGATTTGCCGCCAACTCAATGCCTTGGGACAATTCTGGTTGCGGAAACCCGGAATCAAGTTTCCGGTCAAGCCCGCCGGCTTCAGCATCAGGTGTAACCGATACGCCCGCCCGCAGACCAAGGATACGCGGGCTGGCATAGCTGAGTTTGGCTGAAGGGCCCGTCAGGTCATGATTGGTCCGGATTGCCTTGATGCCGTTCGGATCAAGATAGGCATTGTTGATGCCCGAATGTTTCAACGCCGAAGGCGCCCCCTCATAAAACCTGGATGCGACGCCGCGATCGCGCCCGACACGGACTTCCCCAAGGCCGCCGTCAAGCTCAATATAGGCCGCTTCAAGCGAGCCCCGCGCCCCGGTATCGCCGCCAGGCTCGGCACCGGACAGGCCCGAATAGGCGCCCGCGGGACCAGGCATGCCACCAAGGTTTCCCGAAAAGCCCGGGCGCGCCGGATGATCGCGTTGGCCCCGCAAGGTCACGCGCCCGCCGATCTTCAGGCCATTTTCAAGAACTTTTTCAATGCGATTATCGAGCGTGACTTCATAAAGAAGTGTTTCGTTATCGACATCGTCGTCCGAATTGGTGATGCCGGATACCAGCGTTACCGTCTCGATGTCAGATTCGAACTCCAGCGGAGACGATTGCGCCATCGCCGGGGCAACGGACAAGCAAATCGTAAAGAGCGTGGCGGCATGTAACCGGAACATCTGGGCCTCTGTCATCTACGTCGGGCGTCTACCGCATATCAGCACTGGTCCGACAGGTCGCAGATGCTATACAGACTGCATATGAAGAAGATATTGCCCAACAGGATATTCGATATGAAGGCTTCAGTTCAGCTCGCCGCCGCATTCGCTGGAGCTCTGGCTCTGTCTGGCTGTGTGTTCGGCAACAGCAGCGACCGCGAAATCAGTGTGGTTCAGGAATTCGAAGGCGGCGTGAACCCATATCTCTGGCGTGCCAGCCTTGATACGCTCAACACACTTCCGCTTGATAGCGCAGACCCGATTGGCGGCATCATCAACTATGACTGGAAGACCTATCCCGGCACCGAAGGTGAGCGCATCAAGGCCACCGTCTACATCCTCGATTCGCGTCTTCGCGCCGACGGCGTAAAAGTCTCTGTCTTCCGTCAAGTGCAGCGCGATGGCGTGTGGACTGATGCAAGCATCAGCACCGACACCGGGCCTCAGCTGGAGAATGCCATCCTGTCTCGGGCGCGCGTGCTCAAATCGTCAGAAATCAGCTAAAGCTGTTTACTCAATAGAACAGACTCCGGGAGGGGCGCGTGACGTCTCGTTACGAACCGCAAGTCGCGGAAGCAAAATGGCGCCGCGCATGGCAGGACGCCGACATCTTCAGAGCCAAATCACCGGCAGAAGCTGGCGATCGCCCAAAATCCTATGTCCTGGAAATGTTTCCTTACCCGTCGGGCCGGCTACATATGGGCCATGTCCGCAACTATGCGATGGGGGACGTTGTCGCCCGCCATCACCGGGCGCATGGACACAATGTCCTGCACCCAATGGGATGGGATGCATTCGGGCTCCCAGCCGAGAATGCCGCCATTGAGCGCGGTGTCCACCCGGCTGACTGGACCTACAAGAATATCGACGCGATGCGCGACCAGCTCCAGAAGCTCGGCCTGACGCTCGACTGGAGCCGCGAATTCGCGACCTGCGACGAAGATTATTACGGCGAACAGCAACGCATCTTCCTGAAACTCCTTGAGGCAGGCCTTGTTTATCGCAAGTCCAGCAAGGTAAACTGGGATCCTGTCGACAACACAGTGCTCGCAAACGAGCAGGTCATCGACGGCCGTGGCTGGCGGACGGGCGCGCTGGTCGAACAGCGCGAGCTGACGCAGTGGTTCTTCAAGATCACGCAATATGCCGACAGCCTGCTCGACGGAATCGAGACGCTTGATAAATGGCCTGAAAAGGTTCGCATCATGCAGGCGAACTGGATTGGGCGGTCCGAAGGTTTGCAGATGCGCTTTCCGTTCGAAGGCGAAGCGCCTTCCGGGCACGGCGAAGGCATTGAAATCTTCACCACCCGCCCAGACACCCTCTATGGCGCAAGCTTTATTGCCCTATCGCCTGACCATCCCCTGACGGTTGAGCTCTCAGAGGCAAACCAGCAAATTGCTGAGTTCCGGGCTGCCTGCGCGCGAACCGGCACAAGCGAGGAAGCAATCGAGAAGGCCGAAAAAGTCGGCATTGATACCGGCCTTCGGGTCGCCCACCCTTTTGACCCTTCCATCACCCTACCCGTCTGGACCGCAAATTTCGTTCTGATGGGATACGGAACCGGCGCGATCTTCGCCTGCCCGGCCCACGACCAGCGCGACCTCGATTTCGCTCGCAAATACGATCTGCCGGTCAAACCCGTCGTGCTGCCTGTAGACGTCGATCCAGCAGATTTCGCGATTGAAAATGAGGCATATGTCGGCCCCGGCTCGATATATAATTCAGCTTTCCTGAACGGCCTGGCAATCGAAGAGGCAAAATCCCAGGCCATCGCGAAAATCGAGGCGCTGGATCTCGGCAAGGGCACGGTGAATTACCGTCTGCGTGACTGGGGCGTGTCCCGTCAACGCTACTGGGGTTGTCCTATCCCGATCATTCATTGCACCGACTGTGGCGCCATGCCCGTCCCCGATGACAGCTTGCCGGTGACCTTGCCGAAGGACGTGAAATTTGACACGCCCGGCAACCCGCTGGCGCACCATCCGACCTGGAAACAAACCACCTGCCCTAAATGCGGAAAAGCGGCCACCCGCGAGACCGACACGCTGGATACGTTCGTTGATTCCTCTTGGTACTACGCCCGCTTTGCGAGCACATCCGATCCAGAGGAACGCGCCTATTGGCTCCCGGTGGACCAGTATGTCGGAGGCGTCGAACACGCTGTGCTCCACCTCCTCTATTCGCGGTTTATCGCCCGGGCATTGCGCGATGTTGGCGAACTCGACCTGCCGAGTGGCGAACCGTTTTCCGGTCTTTTCACGCAAGGCATGGTCACGCACGAGACTTATAAGAGCGACACTGGCAAATGGGTCGAGCCATCGCAGGTCGAAACCCGAGATGGTGCCTGGTATGTCCAGGGCACAGATGAGACCGTTACGCGGGGTCCCATCGAGAAGATGTCCAAGTCGAAAAAGAACGTCGTCGACCCAGACGATATCATCGAGGCGTTCGGCGCCGATACAGCGCGCTGGTTTGTCCTGTCAGACAGTCCGCCCGAGCGAGACGTTGAGTGGACACAGTCCGGTGCGGAAGGGGCAGCGCGATTTGTACAACGCGTCTGGTCTGTCTTCGCGCGCCTTTCAGCCGCCGGAGAAGTCGCTGAAGACGACAATATAACTCCGCTCATCAAGTTTTCACATAGGGCCGCTGCGGCAATCGACAAATCCATCAGCGACTTCCGTTTCAACGCAGCCATTGCCACCTGCCATGACTGGGTAAACAGCCTGAAAAAGGCTGAGACAAGCAGCGAAGAAACACTGTCGACGCAATTACAGAGCGCCAAAATGCTTGTCGTCTGCATCACGCCATTCATGCCCCACCTCGCCGAAGAATGCTGGGCGCTGATTGATGGGAAAGGCTTTGCTTCAGACGCGGCCTGGCCGGTGTCAGACGCAGCGGTCATGGCGGAGAACACAGTCACGCTTCCCATACAGGTCAATGGCAAACGCCGAGGCGAAATTGACGTCGAAAAATCGGCCTCTGTCGAGGACATTGAGAAGCTCGCCCTGACAAACCCTCAGATTGCGGACTTCATCGCTGGCAAGGATATCAAGAAAGTAATTGTGGTTCCGGGCCGTATCGTGAATATCGTAGCAGCATGATACGTCTCATTCTTCTTGCAGTATTTGTCACAGGGCTCAGTGCCTGCGGATTCAGGCCACTCTATGCTGGCGCCGGATTCGACGGTGTCGTGGAAGGTCAATCAATTGAGGTGGCAGAAATCCCGGGTCGGTCTGGCTATTCATTACGCCGGCAACTTATTCAGCAACTTGCCGTTGGCCTACCGGGTGTTGAGGGGCCAGCTAGACTGACCGTCGTGCTGGATGAAGGGCTTACACGGGCCGCCCTTCTGCCGGATGGGGCCGTTTCGCGTTCCTTCAAGGATGCACGCGGCGAGTATATCCTCGAGACTTCGAACGGCCCTGTTGAGGGCGAAGTCTCCGTTCAGGTGCCTTATACGGCCACCAACACTCCATATACCGATGTTTCTGCCCAGATAGATGCCACTGAAAGAGCCATGACAGAGCTCTCTCGCCAGATCGTCGAGTCACTACGCATCCAGGCACAGCAAAACCAATGATCCTGAAGCCGGCAGATGTCGGCAAACTCCGCCGAAATGCCGAGCATGCACCTTGGTGCGTGCTTGTTTTTGGCGACGATGAAGGTGTTGTCAGCGACACAGCTGATCAGGTCGTTGCAGCATGGACAAAGTCAGCTGGTCGTCCATCCAATCAGATCACACTGGATGACGACGATGTGCGGCGTGAACCACATCTGTTGTCTGACCCTATTGAAACCGCTTCGCTTCTTGGCGATCTGGACATTGTGAGGATCCGGACCACGGGTGAGAAGATAGCAAAACACATCCTTGCTCTGGTCGAACATGCAGATGCCCACGACGCAGCATTCGCCAATCGGCTGATTGTGCTTTGCGGCGGACTCAACAAGAAATCGAAATTGCGCGCTGGCTTCGAGTCGGCGCGCTCGTCGGCCGCGATCCATGTTTTTGCCGACAGCGCAGATTCGATCCGCGATATCGTGCTCGCGAATTTGAAACAACTCGATGTCGAGATCGAAAATGATGCGCTCACAAACTTCATCGCCCACCTGCCGGGTCACAGGGGCCTTGCCAACCAGGAAACCGAAAAGCTTGCCCTCTTCGGAAGGGGGCTCGGTCGTCCGATCAATTCAAGCGACATTCGCGCGCTGTCTCTGACGGATGCGGATCACAGTGTCCGGGATCTTGTGCAGGCCGCCCTTGATGGCGATCGAAACCGGTGCCTGGCTGAATACGACCGTCTTACTGAGCTGAACACATCTGCCATTAGCGTGCTCCGCATCCTGGAAATGGAAGTGAAACGGCTTCTCCAGGCCCGTGGGCTCCTGGGAACTGGCGGCGATATTGGCCGCAAACTTCGGCCACCTGTCTGGCAATCCGAATGGCCCGTATTCCGCTCACGCCTCGACCGATGGTCCGCCATGTCACTTACGCGGCTGCTTGCCGCAATTCACGACCTGGAACTTCAAGCCAAGCAAGCCGGTCCAGCCGCCGATCCTGCGCTCAGAATCCTGCTGCTCGATATCGTGAAATCAGCTGCGCAGAGATCTAGAGCCCCCGCTTAGCGGTAAGACGGCGACACAACTCGTCTAGCTGCTCTAAGTCCCTGTATTTAATACGTAATTCACCGCCGTTTTCTTTGTGGCGAATATCGACATTCAGGCCCAGCGCACGTGAAAGATCGGCCTCGAGCGCCTCAGTGTCCACATCCTTGTCGCCGGCCTGAACGCGCTTTCCGATTGCGCTCATAGACCCTTCGGTCTTGGTTTTCTTGACCAGGCTTTCTACGTCACGGACGCTCAAGCCCTTCTGCACCGTCATCGCAACGACAGCATCAGGATCTGCTGCGCCTAGAGCCGCTCGCGCATGACCGGCACTGATCCGGCCTTCGCGTAGATGCGTGCGGGCCGTGTCAGACAGATTCAACAGGCGAATTGTGTTAGCGATATGCGCCCGGCTCTTGCCGACGCTCTCTGCCAGGCCTTCCTGGGTCCGGCCAAAGCGCTTCATCAGCGCACCATAAGCTTCGGCTTCCTCAATCGGATTGAGGTCTGTGCGCTGGACGTTCTCGATAATACCGATTTCGAGAAGTTCGAGTTCATCCATATTCCGGATGGTCGCCGGAATTTCGTCCAGACCCGCCTGTTTTGCGGCCCGCCAGCGACGCTCGCCCGCAATAATCTGGTATTTGGACCCATCCTTCGGGTCTGGCCGCACCAGAATGGCCTGTAGCACACCCTTGGTGCGAATGGATTCGGCGAGCTCTGCAAGCTGCGCCTCGTCAAAATGCCTGCGCGGCTGCTGTGGATTAGGACGAATATCACGGATGGATAGTGTCGAAGCTTCTGTTTTCGACTTCGCTGTCCCCTCAGCGGACGGCTCATAGGACGTTGCGCCTTCTACCTCGCCAATCAAGGCTGAGAGACCCCGACCGAGCCGGCTGGGTTTCGGTTTTGGATCTGCCGCCATCACGCCACCTGTCTCGCGCGTTCACGTTGCAACACTTCAGAGGCAAGACGAATATAGGCTTCGCTGCCGGGGCAGCGATAATCGTAAAGTAGTGCGGGCTTACCAAAGCTCGGCGCCTCGGACAGACGTACGTTTCTTGGTATCACCGTCGAGTAGACTTTCTTGCCGAGAACGGCGCGCACTTCGTCTGCGACCTGATCTGACAGATTATTGCGGCGATCATACATGGTTAGAACAACGCCCTGAATATCAAGGTCTGGGTTAAGCCCCGCCCGAACGACTTCGACCGTCCGCAGCAATTGGCTGAGACCTTCGAGCGCCAGGAACTCACATTGAAGCGGAACGAGCAGCGCATCAGCGGCCGTCATCGCGTTGATTGTGAGAGACGAAAGCGAAGGCGGGCAATCAATCAGAATATAGTCGTAGCGTTTCTCCGGATCATGCGCCACCCGGTCCACATAGTCCCGGATTGATTCGCGCAACCTGTAAGAACGGCGGGTATCCTCGGCCAATTCGGTTTCAACCCCGGAAAGGTTCTCATCACCTGGCACAATTTCGAGCCGTGGGACCAGGGTTGGCAGAACGGCCTCCTCAAGAGGGATACGGTCAACCACAACATCGTAGCTCGTCAGCCGGCGATCCGCCCGCATGATGCCAAGTCCTGTAGAGGCATTCCCCTGCGCATCGAAATCAACAACCAGTACTCTTCGACCAACAGCGGCAAGCGCCGTTCCGAGATTGATAGATGTGGTTGTCTTGCCAACGCCGCCCTTTTGATTGGCCACGGCCAGGATACGAGTTCCGGTATCAGACACGGCGTGCCTCCTTGATTTTCAGGATGACCCCGGTCGCACTCGTACGACTCGGAATCGCCTCATAGGCGAGAGTCCAGCATTCTTGCGCCGCCGTCAATTCTTCCTGCCAGCGTTCCCCCTTGAAAAAGAGGCCGGTAGCGCCCCGTGACAACCACGGCTCTGAATAATCGAGTAGTTTTGGCAAGGGAGCGAAGGCCCGGGCTGTAATAAAATCAGCGGTACTGGATGGCACAGTCTCAACGCGCTTGTTCACAACCGTCACAGGCAAGTGAAGCTTCGCGGTCACGTCAGCCAGAAAAGCGCACTTTTTACCCACAGATTCCACAAGGGCGACCGCCCCTTTCCCACGTTTAGCGTGGCAACCAAGCACAAGCCCTGGAAACCCAGCGCCCGACCCCAAGTCCACAACGCGTGAATCCGACGAAATTACGTTGAAGAGCTGTGCCGAATCCAGGATGTGCCTTGCCCATATCTGTCCTATCTCTCTAGGACCGATGAGATTGAATTTGAGACGCCATTCATCAAGCAGCGTCACAAGGCCTTCGAGCTCATCAAGTGTTTCACGTGAAACACCGGCCTCTGCCATCGCGTTCTTTGCTTCAGCTTCAGTCATCGGATCAGCTTGCGGCTAATTGTGTACGACGACGCTTCACGTGCGCTAACAGGGCGAGTAAAGCGCCCGGCGTTACACCCTCGATCCGGGATGCCTGACCAAGCGTTCTGGGCCGTACGGCTTCAAGTTTTGTTCGAACCTCGTTGGAGAGTCCGCCTACCGATGAAAAGTCCAGGCCTTGAGGTAGCTCAAGCGCCTCATCTCGCCGGAGGCCTTCGACGTCTGCTTGCTGGCGCTCAAGATATCCCGAATATGTTGCCTCGATAGATAGCTGCTCTCCAACATCTTCCGAAAGCTCGTCCAGTTGTGGAAATACACCCTTGATGGCGGCGATATCGATATCTGGATAAGCGAGAAACTCCCAAGCCGTCCGTCTTTGTCCATCCTGATTGACTTTCCAACCAAGCTTGAGCGCTTCATTCGGCGTGAGCGTTTGTTCCTTCAGAAGCTTACGTCCAGATTGTAGATTTTGATGTTTCACGTGAAACACCTCTGCCCGCTCGGCTCCAACAAGACGTAGTTCAATGCCCTTCCGGGTCAGTCTTTGGTCAGCATTGTCAGATCTCAAGGCCAGGCGATATTCTGCCCGCGACGTGAACATACGATAGGGCTCTGTCACGCCGTGGGTTATCAAGTCGTCGATTAGAACCCCTATATATGCTTCGGCTCTATCGAAACTTGCGCTCTCGAGACCTTTCGACCGGCGTGCAGCATTCAGTCCGGCGACAAGACCCTGAGCCCCGGCTTCTTCATAACCTGTTGTGCCATTTATCTGCCCGGCTAGGTACAGACCAGGCATCACCTTGGTTTCAAGACCCCTATCGAGCGCGCGCGGATCGACATAATCGTATTCAATTGCATAGCCTGGCTGAACAATTCGGACATCCTTAAGGCCTTCGATCGTGCGAATAAACTCTTCCTGCACATGCGTGGGGAGCGAAGTTGAAATGCCGTTGGGGTAAACAGTCTGGTCATCCAGACCCTCCGGCTCGAGGAAGATCTGGTGTCGCGTCTTGTCCGCGAAGCGATGAACCTTGTCTTCAATTGAGGGACAATAGCGAGGACCGCGCCCGGCGATCGCACCAGAATACACTGCCGACAGGCCGATATTCTGTGCGATGATCTCGTGGGTCCGCTCATTTGTGAATGTAATCCCGCAAGAAATTTGTGGCACGTCTATACGCGCGTTCATGAACGAGAACGGGACAGGCCTGTCATCCGCAGGCTGAGTCTCGAGCCGATCCCAATTGATGGTGGTACCGTCAAGCCGCGCCGGCGTCCCTGTCTTTAACCGCCCCATCGGCAGGTCAAGCCGGTATAACCGGTCGGCCAGGCCGATCGCTGGAGCCTCGCCGATACGCCCGGCTTCGATCCGTTCTGCGCCGCGATGTATAATCCCTTTGAGGAACGTACCTGTTGTAATCACTACAGATGCAGCCCGATAGGACTTCCCGGTCAGTCCGGTCACCCCAGAGGTCTGATTTCCCTCGACAATGAGGTCTTCCACCCCGTCCTCAATCAGCGTCAGGTTTGGGTAGTCCGCGAGTTCAGCCTGCATGGCTTCGCGATACAGTTTTCGATCAATCTGGGCGCGCGGCCCTCTGACAGCCGGACCCTTGGACCTGTTCAGTAGACGAAACTGGATCCCGGACTTGTCAGCCATCCGGCCCATCAAACCATCGAGTGCATCTATCTCACGCACCAGGTGGCCCTTGCCTAACCCGCCAATTGCCGGATTGCAGGACATCTCACCGATCGTTGCAAGCTTATGGGTAATCAGCGCCGTTCTTGCGCCCGTACGCGCAGAAGCGGCAGCGGCTTCACAACCTGCATGGCCACCGCCAACAACAATTACATCAAAATCAAATGCGTCCGGCATTTGGCCCTCGGTCTCTGGAAGGTGAAGCTAAGGGCGTCGATATACATCATGTTTCCCCTGAAACACAGGGGTCGCATCATTTGCCAATGCAGAAGGACGAGAAAACGGAGCCCAGAACTTCTTCCACTCCAATTTCACCAATGAGCGTCGAGAGCTGGCGCGACGCCAACCGAACCTCTTCGCCAACAAGTTCAGCGCCTCCACCCCGGTCAACAAGGTCCAAACCATGTTTCACGTGAAACAGTGCGGATTCGAGAGCCAGCCTATGACGCCGCCTGGTAATCAGCGGCGCAGACCCTGAGGCGGCTCTGTTCCGGATGAACTCGGAGATAACAGATTCCAGCTCAGACATTCCAGCGCCGGTGGTTGCAGAAATCGACAAGACTCCTGCTGGCAAGGGCCGTTCGTCCGAAAGATCGCTTTTGCTCACAATCAGAAGGTCTGAAGGGCCGGCTTCTACAAAATCCAGCTCGTCATCAATCGACCTCATGTGAAGACGCAGATCCGCACTTGCAGCTCTTTCCCGCGCCCGACGCACCCCTTCTGCTTCGACAATATCGGATGTTTCTCGCAGGCCTGCCGTATCCGCAACCCAGGCAATCTGGCCGCCAATACGCAGTCTCACCTCAACAATGTCGCGCGTAGTCCCCGGAATATCCGACACTATCGCCGCTTCCCGGCGGGCTAATCTGTTCAAGAGAGAGGATTTACCTGCATTTGGCGGGCCGATGATCGCAATCCGGAATCCATCCCTAATCCGTTCGCCAACACCGTCATCGTCCAAAGCTGTTTCAAGACTGTCCCGCAATCCGATTAGCGTTGTTCTGACAGCAGGTCCGAGCTCATCCGGGGCATCATCTTCGTCCGGAAAATCAATGCTTACTTCGATCAGGGCGAGTGCGGCGAGAAGCTCTGCGCGCCAGCTTGCATATTGCGCCGACAAACGACCATCCAGTTGGTCCATCGCGAGAGATTTCTGAGCACGTGTTTCCGCGTCGATCAGGTCGGCAACACCTTCGGCTTCGACAAGATCCAGCCGTCCGTTTTCATAGGAGCGACGGGTAAATTCCCCAGGCTCTGCCAAACGGGCGCTATCGAACGAACAAATCTCGTCCAGCATGTGTTCGATAACGGCCGCACCGCCATGTAAATAAAATTCGGCCGTGTCCTCGCCGGTATAAGACGCAGGTCCGGGCATGAAGACTGCAAGACCCTCATCAATCGTAGAGCCGTTCGAATCCCTGAATTTTTCGAATGTTGCCTTACGCGGCTGAGGCAGGCCGCGCGCGAGGACGGCGCCACAGATATCTCGCACCTTTGGCCCACTTATGCGTACAATCGCAATCGCAGATGGAGGCGCCCCTGAAGCGAGCGCGCAGATCGTGTCGCGCGCATTGTTCATGGCCTAGTTCTTCATGGCCTCGAAGAACTCGTCATTCGTTTTGGTCTGACGAAGCTTATCAAGCAGGAAGTCCACCGCATCGGAGGTTCCCATCGGATTGAGGATACGCCGCAGGATATAGATTTTCTGCAGCTGCTCCTTCGGCGTGATGAGTTCTTCTTTCCGCGTGCCGGACTTCATGATGTCGATGGCAGGGAATGTCCGCTTGTCAGCGATCTTGCGATCAAGGACGATTTCTGAGTTACCGGTGCCTTTGAATTCTTCAAAGATGACTTCATCCATGCGCGAGCCGGTGTCGATAAGGGCTGTTGCAATAATCGTTAGCGAACCGCCCCCTTCGATGTTCCGTGCCGCACCAAAGAATCGTTTCGGACGCTGAAGCGCATTTGCATCCACACCGCCAGTCAACACTTTGCCGGAACTTGGCACAGTGGTGTTGTAGGCCCGGCCGAGACGCGTAATGGAATCCAGGAGAATGACAACATCACGGCCGTGTTCGGCAAGACGCTTTGCTTTTTCGATGACCATTTCCGCGACAGCAACGTGCCGCGTCGCAGGTTCGTCAAACGTGGACGAGATGACTTCACCCTTCACCGAACGCTTCATGTCGGTAACTTCTTCGGGACGTTCATCGATAAGCAGCACGATCAGGTAACACCCTGGGTGATTTTCCTCGATCGATGCGGCGATGTTCTGCAGCAGGACAGTTTTACCGGTGCGCGGCGGCGCAACGATGAGCGCACGCTGGCCCTTACCGATTGGCGCGACGATATCAATGACGCGGCCAGAACGATCCTTTTTGGTCGGATCGGCGCTTTCCATGTGCAGGCGCTCTTCGGGATAGAGCGGCACGAGGTTATCAAAGTGAACCTTCTGACGCGCTTTCTCCGGTTCCTCGAAATTGATTGAATTCACGCTCATCAGCGCAAAGTAGCGCTCGCCGTCACCAGGCTCCTTGATCGGGCCTTCAACTGTATCCCCGGTTTTCAGTCCGGCCTGCTTCAGCAGCTTCGGATTGACGTAGATATCGTCAGGCCCGGGCAGGTAGTTCGATTCCGGCGACCGCATGAAACCGAAGCCGTCGATCAGGACTTCAAGGACACCGCGGCCGATAATGACAATATCGCGCTCAGCAAGCTCACGAAGGATTGCATAGAGCATATCCTGCGTCCGCAGTGATGAAGCGTTTTCGACCTCCAGGCTTTCGGCATAAGCCAGAAGCTCAGTAGGGCTCTTCGCTTTCAGGTCACGAAGGTAAACGTGGCTCGGGGAATCGGTTTCGGGCGCAATATCGGACATGGAGACTTCAGTGTATGAGGCGACGATAGAAACACGGCGCGGAAAAACTGGAAAATAGACCGGCCCAGGACGGGCAGCGGTATTGCGGCTGCTTATGATCCCAAGCTGGCTTTTCGTCAAGACCGCGCAGGCAGGATCAGAATGGCCTGACGATGACCATGATGACAATGACGATGAGTAACACAAAAGGGAACTCGTTCAGAAGCTTAAGGCGCCGCGCCGATATCGTCTCTCCATTGTCGATCTTGCGACCGAGCGAAACAAAATATCCATGCAGGCCCGTCAGTATGACAACCAGCAAGAGTTTCACGTGAAACCATCCTTGCTCGAACAGCGACGGATTCAGGGCAATCATCGCAATCCCTAATATCCACACCAGTATAATGGAGGGCGTGAGAATAATCGCGCGTAATTTCTTCGATGCCGACTTCATCGCCTCAAACAGCGGTTCACCGGGCTTCGATGTCAGCTGGTGCAGTTTGTAACGCGGATGGATCAACATGCCGGCCATGAAGGCGATCACGAAAATCAGGTGGAAGGCTTTGATCCAGAGATACATATTTTTATCCGTACACTGACTAGCTTAGATAGCTTGTATTCCTGATGATACTGACGACTTTCTCGACATGTGCAATCGGCGTCTGGGGCAGGACGCCGTGCCCGAGATTGAAGATATGCGGACGGTCGCGATAGGCTTCAATCAGTTCGATCACCCGCCTTTCCATGGCGTCACCGCCTGCCAGCAGCAAAAGCGGATCCAGATGGCCCTGTACCGGGAAGCTCATTGGCAGTTCGCGATTTACGAATGATGGCAAGACGGATGTATCAAGCCCAACCGCATTGACGCCCGTCGCATCCACATAGGCAGGCAACATTGCGCCAGCCCCGCGGGGGAAACCGACAATTGGTACATTGACGCCGAGTTCGCGTAATCGCGAGACAAGTTTCCTGTTCGGACGGATAACAATCTGTTCGAAGACATCGTTCGGCAGGCCTTCAGCCCAGGATTCAAACATCATCAGGGCATTCGCCCCCGCCTCTGCCTGGGCAGCCATATAATGCGCCGTCACCTCAACAATGTCATCGAGCAGCAAGTCGAGTTCAGCCGGGTGGCGGTGCGCCCATATCCGGGCCTGGGATTTATCTGTGCCGCCCCGCCCTTCAATTGCGTAAAGCGCGACCGTCCAGGGGGCCCCCGCAAACCCGATGAGCGTCTTGTCGTCGTCCAGCCTGCCTCGCACTCTGGAGACAGTTTCATAGACCGGTGACAGGCGCTCAACAGCCTTCTGAACGGGTATCCTGTTCAGTCTTTGCCCGGCTTCCAAAGTTTCGACAATCGGACCAACGCCTTTCTCGAATCGGACACCCTGGCCGAGCGCATCAAGCACCAGCAGGATATCAGCAAACAGGATCGCACCATCCATTCCGTATCGCTGAATCGGCTGAAGCGTTGCTTCTGTTGCAAGCGATGGAGTGTAGCAGAAATCCAGGAAGTCCTTCGCCGTCGATCTCAGCTCCAGATATTCAGGCAAATGCCGTCCTGCCTGTCTCATCATCCAGACAGGTACAGGATCCTGCCTTTGGCCATTAAGCACATTCAGGAGTGGTTTTTGTACGGCAGATGCCATCTGGCCCTCTTCGGAATCATTCATTGATTTCGCTCTTATCATTCTTAAGCGCTGGATTGGGTGGACAAACCGTCTCAGCGGCACTTGTCACCATGAATTCCACAGGGAGTCCAAGGGCGGGCTGAAAATTCATCTTTTGTTAAGCAATTGGAATCGGGGTTAATTTCTCGTTAACTATTGTAACCGAAAGCCGGTCTGGAACAGGAGGTGATTCTGGCCTGTTGGATTCTGCTCGCTGTGGATTTGTCGTGCATGGATGGGGAGTAAATGATTTGTCCACAAGCGTTCCACAGGGGTTGTCGATTTCCGGAAGACGCGGCAGTTTCGCGGCCACTCAAACCGGCAGGGGCTAAATGCGTCCGAGTATATATTTCAATGTCCACCTGGTATCGGACTCGACGGGGGAAACCCTTAACGCCGTTATGCGCGCAGCCGCGGCGCAGTTCGAGAACGTTATTCCACTAGAACACAATTATTATCTGGTACGCTCCGAGCGCCAGCTTGACCGCGTCATGCGCGATATCGAAGCAGCGCCCGGCGTGGTGTGGTTTACAATTTCCGACGAAGTCCTGCGTATGCGGCTGGAGGAATTCTGCCGGGCACACCAGATACCGTTCCTGGCCGTGCTCGATGCCTCAATTCATCTCTTGAGCCGGCATCTAGGGGTCTCGGCAACTGAGCGGGTGGCCGGTCAGCATGCCCTCAATGCCGAATATTTTGAGCGGATCGAGGCAATCAACTTCGCGCTGGCCCATGATGACGGTCAAAACCTTCAAGGGCTGGTCAATGCAGATGTCATCCTGCTCGGCGTGAGCCGGACATCCAAGACACCTACTTGCGTTTATCTCGCCAATCGCGGCGTCAAGGCAGGTAACATTCCCCTCGTGCCGGGTGTGCCGGCACCTGATGTCCTGTCATCTATTGACCCGGACAAAGGCCCACTTGTCATTGGACTCAAGATCGGTGTCGAGCGTCTCGTCCAGATACGCAGTCAGCGCCTTATGGCGCTGAATGAAACATCGACCACGGACTACACCGATGAAGAAGCCGTGCGCGCCGAAGTGACAGAAGCCAGCCGGCTGTTCCAGAGAAATAAGTGGACGATGATTGACGTGTCGCGCCGAAGTGTCGAAGAGACAGCCGCTGCGATCCTGAACAAGCTGAACGAACGACGCGGGCATCAATGAACAGCACACAGATCATCCTGGCGTCTGGCAGTGAGAGCCGTCGCACCCTCCTGGCCAATGCCGGCATTGATGCTGTCAGCATGAAACCGAATGTCGATGAAGACGCGGCCAAGGCTGCGTTTCGGGCGAGCAAGATGAAAGTTGCGGACCAGGCGATGCAACTTGCAGAACTGAAGGCGATCAAGGTATCGCGCGCGCATGAAGGGCTGGTGGTTGGCGGCGACCAGATGCTCAACCTCGATGGTGAAGCGATGGACAAGCCGAAGGACATGGCAGAAGCTGCAAGCCATTTGCGCCGCTTTTCCGGCAAGGTGCATACGCTTGAAACAGCGATCGTTGTTGCAGAGAACGGCACGCCTGTCTGGCGGCACATTTCAACGCCGAAGCTGTCGGTACGGCCTTTGAACGAAGCGTTTATCACCCGTTACCTTGAGAAGGCCGGGCCAGGCATTCTCAGTACCGTGGGCGCCTATAAACTTGAAAGCCACGGGTCCCAGCTGTTCAGCCGGATCGAAGGAGACTACTTTTCCATCCTTGGCCTGCCCCTGTTGCCACTACTGGATTATTTCAGGGTCCGTGGACTAATAGACGCATGATTCAAAGACTCGCAGTCATCGGAGATCCGGTCGGCCACTCCCTATCGCCGCAAATCCACATGACGTGGATTGATGGACTGGCGTTGAACGCGTCTTACGAATCCATCCGCGTGCCGACAGGTGATACAGCACAGGCCCTGTCCGAATTTGCCCGCAAGAAGTTCCGCGGACTGAATGTCACCCTGCCCCACAAACAGGCTGTTCTGGAAACGGTTCGTAGCCAGTCACCAGCGGTGAGGGCGATCGGAGCGGCCAATACGCTGACACGCGACAGCTCTGGCCTGTGGCATGCTGACAATACGGATGCGCCCGGCCTGATGGCGGCGCTCGCGCGGGCGGGCATAACATCCGTCAGCAACAGCAAGGTGCTGGTTCTCGGCGCTGGCGGCGCGGCGAGGGCAGCGCTTTTTGCTCTGGACCAGGCGGGGGCCGACCTGGTTGTCCTTAACCGGACAGCACAGAAGGCCGAGACAGTGCTGAAAGACTGCTGCATACGCACACATCTGTCTGGCGCACTGGATGATCTGGAGGGGTATATTGCCGACGCTGACCTTGTCATCAACACGACCAGCGTTGGGCATAGCGGAAATTATATCCAGCTTCCGAAGGGTAACGGGCGGCTCTTCTTCGAAATGAGCTACGGTGACCCGGCCGAACCGCAGCTGGGCCATGCGCGGTCGCAAGGTTGGGAGGTTGAGGATGGTCTTGGCATGCTTGTCTGCCAGGCCGCCGAGAGTTTTCACATCTGGTTTGGCGGTGATCGTCCTGATGTCGAACTGGCGCTTGATGTCTGCCGCGATACGCTCAGGGGCCAGCAATGATTACGCTCGGACTGACAGGCTCAATCGGCATGGGCAAGAGCGCCACGGCCGGCATGTTCGCAGAGGCGGGCGTGCCTGTTTACGATGCGGACGCTGCAGTGCATTCGATTTATGCCCGCGGCGGGCTGGCCGTCGGCCCACTGGCTGAGCGCTTTGGGGATGTCGTTATCGACGGCGCCGTCAGCCGCGACCGGTTGCGGGCGATTGTGCTGAAAGACCCTCAGGCACTCAAGGACCTTGAGGCCATTGTCCATCCGCTCGTCGGCGTGACGCAGAAGCAGTTTCGCGATGAGGCTGTCGCGACAGCAGCTAAGCTGGTCGTGCTTGATATTCCGCTTCTTTTTGAAACGGGCGGCGATACGCGTTGTGATTATGTAGCAGTCGTTACAGCCCCCGCCAGCGTTCAGCGCGCCCGCGTCCTGCTTCGTGAAGAAATGAGCGAGACGGAATTCGAGAAAATCCTGGAAAAGCAGACCCCGGACGCCGAAAAGCGGGCACGCGCCGACTTCGTGATCTCCACAGCCTTCGGTTTCGATTTCGCGCGAACGCATGTAAACGCAATCGTGGATTTGCTGACGGATATGGATGGCGCATCATGATAACAGGCCTGCGCGAAATTGCGTTCGACACGGAAACAACCGGCCTTCACTGGTCCGGGGATGACCGCATCATCGAGGTTGGGGCCGTCGAGCTCATCAATTTCGTGCCAACGGGTCGCACATTCCATGAGCGCATCAATCCCCGCCGGCAGGTGTCGGCCAAGACCATCGAGATCACCGGCATCACCGATGAGATGCTGGTCGACAAGCCTTTCTTCGAGGATCCGAGAATCGTCGATGCATTGCTCGATTTCATCGGTGATGCGCCAATTGTCGCTCACAATGCGAGCTTTGACCGGGGCTTCCTCAACGCTGAACTCGTCCGCTGCGGCAAGCCGGAGATCGCGCTAGAGCAGTGGGTCGATACGCTTGCGATCGCCAAGAAACGCTATCCCGGCGCGCCAGCGTCGCTCGATGCGTTGTGCAAGCGTTTCAATGTCGGTCTGGAAGCGCGTTCACTGCACGGCGCCCTGCTCGACAGCCAGTTACTTGCAGAAGTCTACCTGGAGCTTCGCGGTGGCCGCGCTCGCAGCTTCGACTTTTCTGACGATGGTGGCGGTGAAGACAGCGCTCGTTTCAAGACAGCGAAACAGCGTCCATCGCCTTTGGGCTCTGCCATTACGGCAGATGAAGCCGAGCGCCACCGCGAATTTGTGGCAACGCTCGGAGATAATCCGATCTGGGCGCGATACGCGTCCTAGGCCTGTCCGTCACCATTCGGTGATGTATTGATGGCGCCAGCTTGCCCCGGCACCGCTGAAGTCGGGCCTTGTGGAGCAGCATCCTGCTGGGCGCGAGCGCGCTGCTGACGGTACAGCGCCGTGAAGTCGACCGGGTCGATGCGCAGGGCAGGAAAGCCGCCTTCCTGTGTCAGGTCAGCCACGATACGTCTCGCAAAGGGGAAGATCAGGCGCGGGCATTCGATCAGCAACATGGCCTCAGTGTCCGATGGCGAGGCTCCCTGCACCTGGAACAGGCCAGCATATTGTAGCTCAACCAGGAATAGCGCGGTGTCCTTTGTGCCGGCGCGTGCATTCAGCTTCAGAACAACTTCGTAAACGCCCTCTTCGGCATTCTGCGGGATAGCCTGAACATCAATGCCAAGATCGACATTTGGCTGCTCATTCACACGAGCCCCCGGGTTTTCGAAGGAAAGGTCCTTGATATACTGGTTTATGACACGCAAGCTTGGCCCAGTTGGTTGTTGGGGCTGAGTGGCGGTGTCCGGCGTGTCGGTCATGAGCAAGAATTCCTCTACAAACTGGGGTTCGCGCCTATCATGCGGCCCTTTGTTGCGCAACACTGGGTGGCACAGCACAATTCTCACCTATATGGGAATTGAAACATAATTTTCGTGGAGACCGAATGTCCTCTTCGCTCATAGAACTGGTCCTTCTGGCCGCGATTGCCCTCTTTGTGGGCTGGCGCCTGTATACGACACTCGGAAGCGATAGCGGTCCGCCTGATGGGCGTGCGCGCTCCGAAACGACAGCTGCGCCAGCGGCGGGCGATAAACCACGGCCGGAAAACCGTGCAGGCCTTCGCCCAGCCTTCACGGGCCCTGCAGCCAGCGGGCTTGAAGCCATCCACGCGGCTGACCCATCTTTCAACCCCCGCGAATTTCTCACCGGCGCACGCTCAGCCTATGAAATGCTGGCAAATGCTTTCGCGGCGGGTGATCGCGAGACACTGAAAGTGTGGCTCGACGATGATGTCTATGAAACCTGGGACAAGGCGATTGCCGATCGCGAGGCCTCCGGGGCCGAGGCTCCACAACTCCTGCGCATCCGTCATACCGAAATCGACGAGGCGAGCCTTGATGACAGCAATGTCGCGCGCGTCACAGTGCGTATCGAGGCTGAGCTCGGAGATGGAGACATGAACCGCAAGTCCGAGGAATTCTGGACCTTCATGCGCAACACCACATCGGACGATCCGAACTGGCTGCTGGATGACGTCGATACAGCCGACTAGGTCTGTTTTTTGGTGACATGGGGCCAGCCGGAAGGCAGGTTCTAAAGCATAGACCGAAACCTGCCCGGGGGCTGCCATGTCCAAATCCATTACATTCTATACCAACCCGATGTCGCGCGGGCGCATAGTCCGCTGGATGCTGGAAGAAGTAGGCGAGCCCTACGAGACAGTGATCCTGCCCTATGGCGAGCAGATGAAAGATCCCGCTTACAGGGCGATTAACCCGATGGGCAAAGTCCCGGCGCTGGCGCACAAAAGTTCGGTCGTGACCGAAGCGGCCGCGATTTGCGCTTATCTGGCTGATGCGTTCCCGAATGCCGGTCTCGCGCCGCCCCTTGAAAGCCGCGCCGAGTATTATCGATGGTTCTTCTTCGCGGCCGGCCCGGTCGAAGCCGCAACCACTGCCAAATCCATGAATATAACGCCGAGCGAGGAACAGCGCCGGATGGTCGGCTACGACACGATGGATACCGTGCTCGACGCACTGGAGCGCGCCGTACAGGCTGCGCCCTATTTGGCCGGAAACGATTTTACCGCGGTCGATGTCTATGCCGGTTCGCAGATCGGCTGGGGCCTGCAATTTGGCACGCTGGAGAAGCGCAAACCGTTTGAGGATTACTGGAACCGTATCAGCTCCCGTCCGGCGAAACTGCGCGCCGATGAAATCGACGACGGCCTCATAACAGGCTGAGGCTCCCGCCCCGCAGACAGACTTTTTAAGTTGTCGCCCTTCCAGAAGCCCGGCACGTAAGATCCATGTCCCGTTTCACATTTGCCCTTCTCGGCCTGTCGCTGCTGTCAGCTTGCGCGTCTTCGCCGCCGCCAGCTGAAACGCCTGTTCCCGCCCCTCCGGGCCGTCCGGTGATCGAGATGCCCGCCCCCGAGCCAGCGCCAGTCTGGGTGCCGCATGTGCCAGCGGCTTTTGACGCCCTGCCCGGCTGGGACAGCGCTGACATCCTGCCAGGCCTGTCAGCCCTGCAGCAGAGCTGCACCGTGTTCACGGGCCGGGCACCAGACGCCTACCTGTCTTCGAGCGCGCCGTGGGCCGGACAGATTGAAGATTGGCTGCCGGCTTGCGCGGCGCTCGATGTTGTCATGGATGCTGCAAGCGGACGCGCCGTGGTCCAGGCACTATTCCAGCCAGTGGAAATCCTGCCCGTCGGTGGAGATTCGCGCTTCACCGGCTATTTCGAGCCCGTCTATGAGGCACGTTACACGCCGCAATACCCGTTCACCGAACCCGTTCCTGCCCTGCCCTCGGACCTCGTGTCCGAAGGGGGTGACAATGTCTATCAGCGCCTGCCAAACGGGTCGCGGCGGCCCTACCCTTCGCGTGCCTCAATTACCGCGGCTGGTGTAGCGCCGCTGGCCTACGCGCATCCGGCTGATGTGTTCTTCCTGCAGATTCAGGGGTCGGGAAAACTCGCCTTTCCGGATGGCCGCGTAATGAAGGCTGTATACGCCGCTCATAATGGCCAGCCGTTCAAGTCAACCGCGAACTGGCTGTACGAGCGTGGCTGGATCTCCAGCGGCGAGCGTTCAATGCAGGGCATTCGCGCCTGGATGGATCGAACGACGCCAGAACGCCAGCGCGAAGCCATGAATGCCAATCCCCGCTTCGTCTTCTTCACGCTCGAACAGACCGATGAGACCGCAAGTGGTCCGCGTGGCGCGATGAATGTGCCGCTAACCCCGCTCGGCTCAATGGCGGTGGATCGTCAATACCATCCGCTTGGTGTTCCCGTCTTCGTCAAGACATCCGCCCCCGGTCTTGGTGGCGACTGGTCTGGCCTGCTCGTTGCGCAGGACACTGGCGGCGCAATAAAGGGCGCGGTACGCGGTGACATTTATTTTGGCACGGGTCTGGATGCAGGCGAAAAGGCCGGCACGATGAACGCGCCTGGCCGGCTCTGGGTACTTTTGCCACGCGCCGTGGCAGGGCGCCTGAATTCGTCGGGCCCGGTGGCGAGTCTTGGTTTACGGCCCGCTTCACCTTAAATGGCTGACATGAAAGACCGGCGGCTGAATCAGGACGACCAGAAAGCTTGGGACAAGGTGCGCCGGTCGATCAGGCCGCTGTCGGGCGACAAGTCGCCTCGCATCAAGCGCGACGTGACGGATCATCCGATGCTTCGACACCTGGGACCGGAGCCCGCCAAACCCGGCCAGTCTCGAAGTGTACCATTAGTGCACCGTAAGTGTACCGCTACTGTACCAAATAACAGGGAGAGTGAGCGCAAGGTCCGGAGGGGGAAAGTCGAGGTTTCTTCCAGCTTCGACCTGCACGGTCATACCCAGGCGTCTGCCTGGTCTGCCTTGCCGGCCTTCCTGCTGCGCGAACAGGCAAGAGGCGCGAGATGTGTAATTGTAGTTACAGGTAAGGGGAAGTTGGGAGAGGGTGTGCTTCGGCGCAATTTCCTGCGCTGGCTGGAAGAACCAAGCGCTCGAAGCCTTGTCTCCGGCTATGCACAGGCACACCCCAGACATGGCGGTGCTGGCGCCTTTTACGTCTTTCTGAAAAGGCGCTAGGCCTTTGTTTGACGGGCGGATTTTTCCGCAATTCCCGATACGCCGCGCCGCTCCGCCAAAGCATCTGCTACCATATCCAGCGGGACACCTTTTGCCCGAAGCCCCACCAGGAGATGAAAGAGAAGGTCGGCTGTTTCAGCGGCCGTTTCGCGCCGCCCTTCAGCGGCAATTGCCAAAGCGACCTCGGCGCCTTCCTCGGCGATTTTCTTGCCACACCGCAGCGGCCCGGACTGTAACAGCCGCGCCGTATAGGATTTTTCCGGATTCCCATCTACCCGGTCATCCACGGTTTCGGCCAGAATCGCGAGCAGCGCATTGAGACGTGCAGCAGATCCAAGGTCTTGTTTAGGCATCATTTTCTCTCTGTAGTTCGTCTCAGACCGGCCGTACCGGCGCGCCAGCAGCGGCTAGCGCTGACCGGGCTTCATGTAAGCTTACTTCGCCAAAGTGAAAGATTGATGCTGCAAGCACGGCATTCGCCCCGCCTTCCAGCACGGCTGGGGCGAGGTCCGCCGCGCAGCCGGCTCCACCTGAAGCCACAACCGGAATAGTGACCGCAGATGTAACCGCTTTGAGCAGGGCTATGTCATAGCCTGATTTCGTGCCGTCCTTGTCCATGGACGTCAGCAGGATTTCGCCGGCACCGCGTTTTGCAGCTTCCTTGGCGAATGCAACCGCATCAATCCCTGTCGACTTGCGTCCACCATGCGTGAAGATTTCCCAGCCCGCCCCAGACCGGCGCGCATCTATGGCCACCACAACAGCCTGGCTACCGCCTTTTGCGGCACACTCTGAAATGACTGACGGGTCAGCGACGGCAGCGGAATTTATCGCGACCTTGTCGGCTCCGGCCCGTAATAACTGCACCAGGTCTGCGCCCGAACGAACACCGCCGCCCACGGTCAGCGGCATGAAACATTGCTCGGCTGTGCGCATTACCACATCAAGCATGGTGCCCCGGCCTTCATGGCTTGCAGTAATATCCAGGAAGCAAAGTTCATCAGCGCCTTGTTCATCATAGGCCTTTGCCAGCGCGACAGGGTCGCCAGCATCGCGCAGCTCTACGAAATTCACGCCTTTGACGGTGCGACCGTCCTTTACGTCAAGGCAGGGGATGATGCGGGTTTTCAGCATCGCTAGCTCGAGGCCATCGCAATGGCGACAGCAGGATCGATATCGCCATCATACAGGGCTCGGCCAAGAATAGTTCCTGATATTGCGCGTTTGCCGCCAGCGTTGCGCAGCTTCTGGACGTCATCGACGCTGGCCACGCCGCCAGATGCAATCACCGGAATCGTAACGGCATCGGCCATATCGCTGGTAAATTCCACATTCACCCCGGTCTTCATGCCGTCGCGAGAAATGTCCGTCACCACAAGCGCTGCCACGCCGCAGCCCTCGAACATTTTTGCCAGTTCGACGGCCTTCATGTCCGACGTATCGGCCCAGCCTTCGACAGCGACATAACCATCCTTCGCATCAATCCCGACAACAATCTGGCTTGGCAGGTCTCCGGCAGCCGATTTCACGAGGTCCGGATCACGCAATGCGGCTGTGCCCAGGATCACACGGGCGACACCAGCGTCAAGCCAGGCGTCAATCTGTGCACGTGTGCGGATGCCACCGCCGAGCTGGACCGGAACATCCGTCGCAGCGAGAATTGCCCGCACGGCGTCACCATTCGCGCTATCGCCGGCAAAGGCGCCGTTGAGGTCCACAACATGCAGGCGATCAAAACCCATGGCCGCGAAGCGCGCAGCCTGATCTGCAGGATCTGCATTGAACGTCGTGGCGCGGTCCATCTCGCCGCGCAGCAGGCGGACACACTGGCCATCTTTGAGGTCGATGGCGGGATAGAGGTCAAACTTTGTGGTCATACCGGGTTCCAGGCCAGGAAATTGGATAGGAGTTTCAGGCCAACCCTCTGGCTCTTCTCAGGGTGGAACTGCGTTCCGAACATATTCTCTCGTGCGATGGCGGCCGTAATTGGCGCTCCATAGTCGGCCGTCGCAGCAAGATCTGCTGTATCGGCGAGTTTCATGGCGTAGGAATGGGTAAAATAGACGTGCGGCGCCTCTCCAAGCTCGTTCAGTACGGGGTGGCTCTGCTGCAGTGACAGCTCATTCCAGCCCATATGCGGTATGGCGAGGCCAGGCCCGGCTTCGATCCGGTCGACATCGCCATGGATCCATCCAAGACCGGCTGTTTCGCCATCTTCCAGCCCGCGATCGGCCAGCAACTGTAGGCCGACACAAATTCCCAGAAACGGTACCGCCCGCTGGCGAACGGCTTCTTCCAGCGCGTCGACCATGCCTTCGCACGCGCGTAACCCTGCAGCGCACTGCGCGAAGTGTCCTACGCCCGGTAAGACGACACGGTCTGACCGTCTTACCAGGTCTGGCTGATCGGTCAGGTGGATGTGGCACGCGATTCCTGATGCTTGCGCCGCCGTTCGAAGAGCGCGTTCGGCCGAATGCAGGTTTCCCGAGCCATAGTCTATGAGTGCAACATCCATCATCTGCCGCGCTCTTAGCGATGTGACGGCTTGAGGGGAAGAGGCTTCGGCTTGATCCGGGCCTTGCTGTGGCGCAAGGTCGCCCCTGATCAAGCCAAAGAGGTTTCCTATGCGTTATACCGCGTCGCTCATTTCCGCCGTCGCAATTACTGCCTGTGCCAGCGCTCCGGCGTGGCCGGACACGTCTACAGATCAGGCTCTGAAACAGGTCGAACAACAATCCAATCTGACATCCAGCCTTGCGAGCCAGCTCTGGGACTGGGCGGAAGTCGGCTACCAGGAAACCAGGTCCTCGCAATTGCTACAGGACACGCTGTCAGGTGAAAGGTTTGAGATTGATGCTGGCGTTGCCGGCATTCCGACGGCTTTTGTTGCGAGCTACGGGTCCGGTGAGCCGGTTATCGCAATCCTGGCTGAGTTTGATGCGCTTCCGGGGATCAACCAAAGCAAGGCACCGATCCGTGAACAGGTCAGCGACAAGGCAGCCGGGCAGGCCTGCGGGCATAATCTATTCGGCGCAGGTTCGGTGTCCGCAGCAATTGCTGTGCGTCACTGGCTTGAAGAGTCTGGAACGGCAGGGACAATCCGCGTTTATGGTACCCCCGCAGAAGAAGGCGGAAGCGGCAAGGTGTACATGACGCGCGCGGGGCTGTTCGAGGACGTCGACATCGCCATGCACTGGCATCCGGATGACGAGAACTCTGCTGCCGCCAACACGTCGCTAGCAAACAGGTCGGCCAAGTTTCGCTTCCACGGTCAATCGGCACATGCCGCAGGAGCACCGGAGCGGGGCCGCTCGGCCCTGGACGGCGTTGAAGCGTTCGACATGATGGCAAACATGATGCACGAGCACATGCCGCAGGACGCCCGTATGCATTACGTCATCACGTCAGGCGGCAATGCACCGAATGTCGTGCCGGATTTTGCAGAAGTCTTCTATTATGTTCGCCATCCCGATGCAGAGGGCGTCGACGAGATATGGCAGCGTCTCGAGAAAGCGGCTGAAGGCGCCGCCATGGGGACAGGCACGACCGTTGAGTGGGAAGTCATCCACGGAAACAATCCGCTGCTGGTCAATGAAACGCTGGCCAGCATGATGGACGAGAAACTGCGGTCGATCGGCGGTATCGAATACACGCCGGAAGAAGAGGCTTACGCCGAACAAATCGCGACAAGCTTCGACAAGCCCGACCTGATGATCGGCTCACAGGAAGAGATTCAACCGTTTGAGATTTCGCTGGGATATGGCTCCACCGATGTGGGTGACGTGTCCTGGGCAGTGCCGACTGTCGGCTTGCGCACGGCCACCTGGGTGCCAGGCACATCGGCACATAGCTGGCAGGCTGTCGCTGCCAGCGGCATGTCGATCGGACACAAAGGGGCAGACCTTGCAGCCAAGACGCTGACTTTGGCGGCGATCGAACTCTATCAGAACGAAGATATGATTGAGGCGGCCTGGAAGGAATTCGAGGAAAAGCGCGGCCCGAACTATGAGTACAAGTCGCTACTCGGTGACCGTGACCCACCGCTCGATTATCGCAAGTAGGGTGATAGTTTGCCCTAGAGACTGCCTTTGGTGGAGGCTGGTTTGCCCTTCAAGCGCGGATCAGCCGTCACCGCAACACGCAGGGCGCGTGCCGTCGCCTTGAAGCAGCTCTCAGCAATATGGTGATTGTTTTCGCCATACAGGTTTTCAACGTGCAGACACATGCCGCCATTTCCGGCGAGCGCATGGAAGAACTCCTTGAAGAGCTCGGTGTCCATGTCGCCAATCTTGTCGCGAAGAAAGTCGACTTTCCAGACAAGATAAGGGCGCTTGCAGAGATCGATTGAGGCGCGGCTGAGCGTTTCATCCATTGGAATGTAGGCATGTCCGAACCGGTTGATGCCCGCAAAATCACCCAGCGCCTGCTTGATGGCCAGGCCGATCACAATGCCTGTGTCTTCAACAGTGTGATGAAAGTCGATGTGCAGGTCGCCTACAGTTTTTACGTTGAGGTCAATGAAGCTGTGCCGGGACAGTGAATCCAGCATATGGTCAAAAAACCCGACGCCGGTCGAGATGTCAGACTTGCCAGTTCCGTCGAGATCAACAGTAACGGTAATGTCGGTTTCGCGCGTCGTGCGCGTGATGGTGGCGGTACGATTCTGTGTCATCGGGGCTCAGATAGTGTGAAGAGATCGAAAGAGCTACAACAGATTCATTCACGGAATTCTAAAGTTTCCAAGCAACAGTGCAACAAAAGCTGCATTAGAGCGGCAGGACACTGAGGTTTACACTGGCGAGACTTTCCGGATTCGACAGGCGGCTCGCGAAAGCAAGATTCGCGACGGCACTGCCAATGACGGTCGCAATGATCGCCTTTGTGCTCTCATTGGCCTTCACCCTGATCTATGTCTACGTCGCAGACGTTCGTTCTGACCGACATTCGACGGAGATGGCTGGTTGGCTTAGCCGGTCAGTTGCAGCTGATCTCGCGCGCGGTGATGTTACCAGCGCCAGCGCGACCATGGCCCACATCGCGCCCAGGACGGCAATCCTTCTCGATGCTCAGGGCAACAGGCTCGCTGGCCCTGATAGTCAGGATCTTGTTCGCAACGGAGAAGTCACGCCTGTCATTTACGAGGGCGAGACTGTCGGTCAGCTTCTGACCGCTCATCTCGTAACGGATGGATTGCCATTGCCCCTTCCGACCATGCTGGCGGCGATACTTTGCATTACGGGTCTTGCCTTTTTTGTCGCGAACTATTTCGCCCAGCTGACGTCGACCCAGATCCGTTCGATCAACGATACGGTCAAGACGCTTTCAAAGCGTAAATTGGCGAACGGTGATGACAGCATCCTGTTCTTCGAGGAATTCAGATCGCTGCGCGTTGATATTGTCCGAAATATCCGACGGCTGAAGGCCGAAATTTCACGGCTCACAAATGCCGCCTACACCGATGAGCGTACTGGGCTCGGAAATTCGGCCAAGCTTGTACAGGAACTGACAACGTTTACGGCCATGGCGTCATTCGAGAAGCCGGCCTCATACATTCTCTTCGATGCCGATGGCATGCAGCAGTTGGCTGAAGCATATGACAGCGCGACTTCCCACGAGCTCTATGCGGCCATGTCTCGCCGGTTGGCGAATGCGGTCGCGTCACAGGAGCATAATATTTCCCTGCCCCCGGGAAGCTGGCCCGTATTTGCGTTGCAGTCTGACGAGTTTGCTGTCCTGGTGGACCGGGTCGGGGCGCGGGCCGACATTATGCGTCTGGTCCGAAAGATACTTGATGTTCTGAAAGAGCCCTATTCTATCTCTGGCAAGATCATTCGCATGCCCGTTTCCGCCGGCATCGTTATGATTCCCGAAGATGGTCAGTCGCCTCAGGACATCCGCAAGCGGGCTGAATCTGCGCTATTTCTTGCCAGGCGGACTGACAGCACCGACTTCCAATTCTATTCGCCAAAACTCGACCGTCAGAATGCCGCGCGAAAGCGTCTTGAGGCTGAAGTCAGAGCCGCGGTTGAGAACAAACGGTTTATCCCGCTGTTCCAGCCAAAGATCGATCTGAAGACGGGACGTATTATCGGCGCAGAGGCGCTTGCCCGCTGGAAACTCGAAAGCGGTCGCATTGTGTCGCCAAATGTCTTTATCCCGGTTGCCGAATCGACGGGGCTGATCGCAGAAATCGGCGCACAGATCACCCGTCAGGCCTGCCGCGCGGCGGCGCGATGGCACCGGCTCGGCTTTCGCGATGCGTCGGTTGCCGTCAATGTTTCGCCGCTTCAGTTCGAAACTGACGACCTTGGTTCGATGATCATTGATGCCATGACAGAGGCAGGTTTGCCGCCAAAATTGTTGCAGCTCGAAATCACCGAGAGTGTAGCTGTCACCGACCCTGAGCGTCTGAAGGATGTCATCGGTCCGCTAAAATCAATGGGCGTGCGTCTTGCGATTGACGATTTCGGGACAGGCCACTCCAATCTCGCCATGCTTGGCCGGCTGCCGTTCGACGTGTTCAAGATCGACCGCCAGTTCATCTCCGGCCTCTACACTGACAAGCAGGCCCCCGCTATTGTCGAGATGATCCTCGGCATGGCGGAAACACTGGGCATGGAAACTGTCGCAGAGGGCGTTGAAACCGAAGCGCAGGAGAAATTCCTGCGCCAGCGTGGGTGCGACCAGTATCAGGGTTTCCTGTTCAGCCCGCCCGTTTCGCTCGACCGGTTCATCGAAATGCTCGGTCAGGACAAAACGCGATCTGTAAGTGAAGTGAGCTGAACACCGCAAGGCACTTGCAGATTGCCAGTTGGTGCGCCACATCACGTCTCGTGACCGAACAAAATCTATCAAATGCGCCGTCCTGGCACGGCACCACGATCCTTGCAGTCCGCACTGGAGGCAAGGTCGTTATCATGAGCGACGGGCAGGTCTCGATGGGCCAGACCGTCATGAAGGGAAATGCCCGCAAGGTGCGACGGCTTGGAGATGGCCAGATCCTGGCTGGCTTTGCTGGCGCTACTGCAGACGCCTTCACCCTCTTTGAACGCCTTGAACAAAAACTGGAGCGTTTCCCGAACCAGTTGCAGCGTGCCGCAGTCGAACTTGCCAAGGACTGGCGGACCGAAAAATACCTGCAGAAACTCGAAGCCCTGCTGATCGTCGCCGACAAGGACGTCACGCTGGTGATTACCGGCGCGGGCGACGTGCTGGAGCCGGAGCACGACGTTGTCGCTGTCGGCTCGGGTGGGAATTACGCCCTGTCTGCAGCGCGTGCGCTTCTGACCTATGAGACAGATGCTGAGGCGCTCGGCCGCCGTGCGATGGAAATTGCCGCTGACATCTGCGTTTACACCAATTCGAATTTCTCGATCGAGACACTGGATCTTACTGACTGATGGACGTTTACACGCCAAAGGAAATCGTCGCCGAGCTTGACCGGTATATTGTCGGACAGTCCGACGCCAAACGCGCTGTGGCTTTGGCCCTGCGCAATCGCTGGCGCCGCAAACAGGCTCCTGAAGAGCTGCGCGACGAGATCACACCAAAGAATATCCTGATGATCGGGCCGACCGGGGTTGGCAAGACGGAGGTTTCCCGCCGGCTTGCCAAGCTCGCCAATGCGCCGTTCCTGAAGGTCGAGGCGACCAAGTTTACCGAAGTGGGCTATGTCGGACGCGACGTAGAGCAAATCGTGAGGGACCTGGTCGAAGCCGCCGTCGGCATGGTGAAAACCCAGCGCCGGAAACTGGTGGAAGAGCAGGCCCGCGAGGCCGCCGAAAAGCGTCTTCTGGATTCTCTGGTCGGCGAAGATGCGCAGTCCTCCACACGCGAAGTGTTTCGGCGCAAACTCCGCAGCGGCGAACTGGACGACCGCGATATCGATATCGAACTCGCAGATACTGGTGGCGGCATGCCGATGATGGATATTCCTGGTGGCGGTGGGTCTCTTGGCATGGTCAACCTTGGTGACTTGCTGGGCAAGGCAATGGGCGGACGTACGAAACGCGTCCACACGACTGTGCGGGATGCCTACAAACCGCTGATCGGCGAAGAGGCTGACAAGCTGATTGATGAAGAGAGCGTGACACGTGAAGCAATCAGGCTGGTTGAGTCTGATGGCATCGTGTTTCTCGATGAAATCGACAAGGTCGCTGGCTCGAGCGGCCGCAGCGGTGCCGATGTCTCGCGCGAGGGCGTGCAGCGCGACCTGCTGCCTTTGATCGAAGGGACAACGGTTTCAACCAAGCGCGGCCCTGTACGCACGGACCACATACTGTTTATTGCCTCAGGTGCTTTCCATGTTGCGAAGCCGTCAGACCTATTGCCAGAACTTCAGGGCCGGTTGCCTATCCGTGTCGAACTCAAACCTCTGACGCGCGATGATATGCGACGTATCCTGGTGGAGCCTGAGGCCTCGCTGATCAAGCAGCACGAGGCTTTGATGCGCGCCGAGGGCGTTGAGCTGGTTTTTGAGGACGAAGCCATCGACAAGCTTGCGGATATCGCGGTCAAGGTAAACGACACGATTGAAAATATCGGTGCGCGCCGTCTGCAGACTGTTCTGGAGCGCCTGCTCGACGAGATCAGCTTCACGGCAAATGACCGGTCCGGTGAAACGGTGACGATCACGGCCGATTATGTGGACGCCCAGCTTTCCGATCTTGCCGGCAACAGCGACCTGTCGAAATTCATACTTTAGCGGCTGATGCCGAACGGCGTATGGGCAGGTGTTTCTTGCCCCAGTCGCGGAAGGCGATGAGGGCGGGGCCAAATTCCTTGCCCTTGTCCGTTAGGACGTACTCGTACCGCTTCGGTCGATCAACATACTGGCGGCGTTCCAGGATCCCGCTCTCGACCAGGCGTTTCAGGCGGCTTGAAATTATGTGACGGGTCGCGCCTGTATTGGTCACGAATTCCTCAAATCTGGACGAGCCGAGAAAGCAGTCCCGTAATATGAGCAAAGTCCAGCGGTCGCCGACAAGTGTCAGCGTGCGCGCAACCGGGCACCAGTTTTCTTCAAGTTCGGTCCATTTCATGGTGACAAGTCATAAACTGATTTGCTAGAGTTCCAAAATGGAACGGAAAACAATATGAAACCGGCAGCCATCATCGTTGGTGCCGGTGACGCGACAGGCGGCGCCATCGCGAAGCGCTTTGCACGCGGAGGGTTTGTTTCGATATGCACGCGCCGCAGTGAAGCGGCGGTCTCCCCGCTTGTCGAGGAAATTCGGGCGGCTGGCCATGAGGCGCACGGATTTGGTTGCGACGCGCGCAGCGAAGATGAGATGTCGGCCCTGTTTGACGAGGTTGAAGCCAATATTGGCGCGATCGAGGTTGTCATTTTCAATATCGGGGCAAATGTTCACTTCGGTATCACAGAGACCACCGCGCGGGTTTATCGCAAAGTCTGGGAAATGGCGGCATTTGCGGGTTTTCTGACCGGTCGTGAAGCCGCCCGCAAGATGCTGCCCCGAAATAGTGGCACAATCATATTTACCGGTGCCACAGCCTCTTTGAGAGGCGGCGCTGGCTTTTCTGCCTTTGCGGGCGCGAAATTTGCGCTGCGGGCGCTGGCGCAATCAATGGCGCGAGAGCTCGGTCCACATGGCATACATGTGGCCCATAGCGTAATCGATGGCGCAATCGACACGGCTTTTATCCGCGATAATTTTCCCGACCGATACAAGTTGAAAGACCAAGATGGTATCCTGAATCCTGATGCCATCGCGGAAGCCTATTGGATGCTGCACAATCAGGAGCGCAGCGCCTGGACGCACGAACTGGATCTGCGTCCGTGGATTGAAACATTCTAAATCGGAACTGATGGAGCTATGCTGTGACCGGAACACTTGAATTCTACTTCGACTTCATCAGTCCTTTTTCTTATGTCGCCTACCACGCGGTCCCTGCTTATCTTGAAGGCACGGGTGCAGACGTTGCTTATCGCCCGATGTTCCTCGGCGCCGTCATGCAGAACACTGGAAACAGGCCGCCCGGACTGGTGCCAGCGAAAGGCGCATACATGACGGCCGATCTCCAGCGTTGTTGCAGGCGATACGGCCTCAGCTTCAGGATGAATCCACATTTCCCGATGATGAATACGCGGCCCCTTCTGCGTGCGGCAATCGGCATGGCTGATACACCAGGTGAGCAGGCCCGGTTCATCAACACAGTCTTCCACCATGTCTGGGCAGCGTCTGAGCCGCTGAAGACGGATGATGCTGGCCAGGTCAGGGCGATGTGCGAAGAAGCAGGCTTCGATGCAGATAAGGTTCTGGCGTTCTCGGAAGCACCCGCGACCAAAGAGGATCTGCTTGAGAACACCAATAGCGCAATTTCACGCGGTGCGTTTGGCGCGCCGACGTTTTTTGTCGGGTCAGAAATGTTTTTCGGGCATGACCGTCTTGATTACGCCGCAGAAGCTTTGCGAGCCATTTGAATAGGTCTTCCGGTAAAACCTCGAACTTATTTCATGTCGCTACGAGCCGAACGCTGGATTAGGGCCTGGCTTATCACAGCCTTTACCATATCCGGGCGGAAGGGTTTTGGGATCAGAAAAGCGGGCTCGCCACTTTGTCCCATCAGAAGGCGCTGCGGGTATGCAGTGATGAAGACCACAGGAATGTCGAGCTCACGCGTGATGTCTGCGGCCGCTTCGGCACCCGATGATCCATCTGCCAGCTGGACATCAGCCAGGAGCAGCCCGGGTAACTGTTCCAGGCAGCCCGCGACCGCTGCGCCGCGTGTAACGGCCTGACCGCAAACTCTGTGTCCCATTTGTTCGGCAATTTGTGCCAGGTGAGCCGCCACAATTGGCTCATCTTCCATGATAAAGACAGTCGTTGCCAGCGAAGCCTTCAAGTCAGATTCGGCCTCCGCGATCAGTTCTGAGATGGTGCTGGTATTGGTATTCATGATTGCCGCGACATCGGCGACCGGGAAGCCTTCCATTGCCGTCAACAGCAGCGCGCGGCGAGCGTCAGAGGACAACTGCGCAATACAATCGGTATCACTTCGCGGCTCCAGCGCCCTGCACCGCTTGTCCAGTATCGCGAAAACGCTAACCCGGTCGATTACTTTCTCACCGCTATCGATGAGGTCCGCGATCGTTTCTTCCACAAGCGTGTCACCGCGCTGGCCGCTTCCGGACACGGCTCTGGCATAGCGCCGCAGGAAGGGAAGCTCCTTTTCAAGAATGTCGCTTGCGCCCATAAACTGCGTCGGTCCCTGACGGCTCGAAACTGTGAATCGAGCTAATGGGTAGGGGGATTCACAAACGATGTCTCAACATTTTGCATTGTTTGCACACAAGGGAGGCGCGTCCTTGAGAGGCGATAACTGCAATATTGGCCGATGCCGTGGCATGATGGCACCTCCAAAAGGCTCACTTCGCGATCCCAGCTTTTTCCATAAGTTCGCTAAGGGGCGTCTCGGGGCGAGGGCCATAATGTGAAATAACTTCCGCAGCCGCGATATGACCGAGCCTGGCGCAGACCGGCAGTGGCAATTCGCGTGAGAGTCCAAACAGGAAACCGGCAGCATACTGATCGCCAGCTCCGGTTGTATCAATCACCTGGTCGACAGGCTCGGCCGGCACGGCGATCGGGTCTCCCCCACTGATGACGACGGACCCTTTCTCAGAGCGGGTAACAGCTGCCAGGGCGGTATCTGCCTGAAGTGATTTCACGGCCGAGTCGAAATCGCTGCTCTGGTAGAGTGACAGAAGCTCGTCTTCATTCGCGAAAACAATATCCACATGATTACGAATGAGATGAAGGAAGCTGTCGCGATGTCGTTCAACACAGAAGCTGTCTGACAGGGTGAGTGCCACCTTGCGTCCAGCGGCTTTTGCAATTTCGGACGCATGAACGAATGCGGCCTTTGCAGCTTCTTCGTCGAACAGATAGCCTTCGAGATAAAGAATTCCGCCTGATTTCACGACGTCTTCCTGCACATCGTCTGGCGAAAACAGGACTGATGCGCCAAGGAAGGTGTTCATGCTGCGGGCACCATCCGGCGTCACAAAGATAATCGAGCGCGCAGTTGCCGGCCCTTTGCCAAGAGGCGGCGTGTCGAATGCGATACCGCCTGCATTCATATCTTCCCGGAAGACGCCGCCCAGCTCATCGTCGGCGACCTTGCCGATATAGGCGGCGGTGCCACCGAAACTCGCAATACCGGCGATTGTGTTTGCACCCGATCCACCAGAAAGCTGCCGGGGTTGCGGTGCAGCGGCGGTCAGTGCATCTGCGCGTGCCTCATCAATGAGCGTCATGCCATTCTTGCGAATGTCAAACCTGCCGAGGAAGTCTTCATCAACAGCGGCGATCATATCGACAATAGCATTGCCCAGACCAACAACATCGAACCGTGTTTCCACAATATGCACCTTTCAAATAACGTCTGGCTGGCTTGGCAAACCTGACCCGAGTGCGCAAGCTCGGACCCCATATATGCCGCCCGCACGTCTTGCGCTGCCCTGCCTGATGCCGGGCTCGTTCATCGACAGTCCCTCTAGACCTTCACGCCGCCTTTCCTGGCATCTTCCAGAAAGGCTGCGAGCCCCTTGTCTGTCAGTGGATGGTCCACAAGACCGCGCAGGACGTTCGGTGGCAGCGTCGCGACATCCGCGCCGGCCAGTGCCGACAGTTTCACATGATTGGCGCTTCGGATGGATGCGGCAAGGATTTCGGTCTCGAACAGGTAATTGTCATAGATCGTCCGGATGTCTTCGATCAGCTCCATGCCATCGACATTGATGTCATCAAGGCGGCCGATGAAGGGGGAGATGTAGGCGGCGCCCGCTTTGGCGGCGAGGAGCGCCTGATTTGCGGAAAAGCAGAGAGTCACATTCACGGCCGTGCCGGCATCCGCCAAGGATCTGCAGGCGCGAAGCCCATCCATGGTCAATGGCAGTTTGACGGCCACGTTCCCGGCAATCGCCTGTAGTTTCTTGCCTTCCGACAGCATTGTCTCGTAATCGGTCGCAACCACTTCAGCGCTGACATGGCCGGGTGTGAGATCACAGATTTCGGCAATGACGTCTGCAAAGTTACGGCCCGATTTTGCGATCAGCGACGGGTTGGTCGTGACGCCATCTATTAGGCCCGTTTCGGCCAGCGCCTTGATTTCTGTGGTGTCTGCGGTGTCGACAAAGAATTTCATGCCCAGCTCCTTTAATGCGTGCGGCGATTTGTGTGCGTGTTTTTAGGCTGTGCTATGTCTCGCCGGCAAGCATGCGAAAATAGTCGATCGTGCGGGCTAATCCGTCCTGCAATCTGATGCTTGGTTCCCAATCCAGTATGGTTTTTGCGCGCGTAATATCCGGCTGGCGCTGACGCGGATCGTCCTGGGGTAATGGTTTGTGGATCAGACTGGACTTGGCACCGGTCATTTCTATGACCAGCTCGGCCAGTTCCCGTATCGTGAATTCGGTTGGGTTGCCGAGGTTGATTGGGCCCGTGGTCTCAGGTCCGGTGTTCATCATGCGCACGAGTCCATCGACGAGGTCGTCCACGAAACAGAAGCTGCGCGTTTGCTCGCCATCCCCATAGAGGGTGATGTCCTCGCCGCGCAGGGCCTGCATGATGAAATTCGAAACAACACGCCCGTCATTCGGGTGCATGCGAGGCCCGTACGTATTGAAAATACGGGCAACCTTGATCTCGGTTTTGTGCTGACGATGATAGTCAAAGAAGAGGGTCTCGGCGCAGCGTTTGCCCTCATCATAGCAGGAGCGTGGGCCGATAGGGTTCACATTGCCCCAATACTCTTCGCGCTGTGGATGGATATCGGGGTCACCATAGACCTCGGATGTCGACGCCTGAAGGATTTTGGCCTTGGTTCGTTTGGCGAGGCCGAGCACATTGATGGCGCCATGCACGGACGTCTTTGTCGTCTGGACAGGGTCGAACTGGTAGTGGACCGGGCTTGCCGGGCAGGCCAGATTGTAGATCTGGTCGGTTTCAACGAAGAGGGGGAAGGTCACATCATGCCGCATCAGTTCGAAGCGCGGATTGCCCATCAGATGCGCAACATTGGACCGTGTGCCCGTGAAGAAATTGTCGACGCAAAGCACTTCGGCGCCCTCATCCAGCAATCGCTCGCAGAGAAAGGAGCCGATAAAGCCGGCACCGCCCGTAACCAGTATGCGGGGCGCGAGATGCATCAGGGGCGTCCGACGGATGTGTAGTTGAAGCCGCGTTTTTTCATGTCGTCTGGTGCGTAGATGTTGCGCAGGTCGACGATGATGTTGCTGGCGAGGCTGGCCTTGACGCGGTCGA